>Ga0070708_100001113_pt1 | contig 20539 bp, 20 predicted proteins | sample KBSK5503metaG_FD_65469 | JGI IMG/M metagenome (GOLD analysis project Ga0070708, IMG submission 65469) | Corn, switchgrass and miscanthus rhizosphere microbial communities from Kellogg Biological Station, Michigan, USA - KBS K5-50-3 metaG | ecosystem: Host-associated > Plants > Roots >... | reverse complement strand
GGGCCCGATCCCGGCCCCTTCCAGAACTCGTTTGAAAAAGGGCACCGGCTGCGAGAAGACGCGCTCGATCAACGCCTGGAGGCGTTCTTCCTGCAGCGCGCGGATCTGCTCGCGAGGAAGCACTTGGACGTCGGGCCGGTAGAAGCCCATCGGAATCGGAGTCTATCGGCGCTTGTGGGGATCGAGCAGTTCGCCGCACGCACCTCGATTCCGTCACGCGAAGGCGCCTTAAGGGGCCATCCGTTAGAGGCTGTGTCGGATGCGCCGCGCCGGCGATGCGAACTCGATACAAGCTGCGTTCGATCAGCGCGTGGCCCGGCTGGCGGCGGGGCAGTACGGCGTCTTTTCGCGAGAGCAAGCGATGGCGCTGGGCGCGACGAAGGGCATGCTCGACCATCGCATCCGCGCGAGTCGGTGGGAGCGCCTCGGACGAAACGTCTTCAGACTGCCCGGCAACCCCCCTTCATGGCGTCAGAGTTTGACGGCCGCGTGCCTCGCGTGGGGCGATGGAGCTGTGATCTCTCACCGCGCCGCCGCAGCGCTCTGGCGGCTTGCCGGGTTCGACCCGGGATCGGTCGAACTGACGGTCCCACGAAACCGAAGGCGCCCTGAGCCCGGCGTTATCCATCGTCACGAGCTGCGACAATCCGACGTCTCGATCGTCGACGGCATCCCGGTTACGAGTGTGGCTCGCACGCTGATCGACCTTGCGTCAGTTTGTGGGCCTGAGGAGGTTGAAGAGGCCATCGACGACGCCATGCGCCGCGGGATCGTCTCCCTAGCCCTCCTGCGGCGCCGGCTGGCAGAGATCGGCCGGCCGGGACGCCCCGGCCTGGTGGCGATGCGCGGGCTTCTCGACGCTCGCGATCGCAATGCGGCCGTTCCAGGGAGCGTCTTCGAACGAAGACTGCTTCGAATCCTCCAGCGCGCGCGAATACCGACCCCTGTTTTGCAGCACGAGATCCGCGATGGCAAGGGACTCGTTGGAATAGTGGACTTCGCGTTCCCGGCCGCTCGGCTGGCGATCGAGGCCGACGGTTACCGATGGCACTCAGGGCGCGTCCGCTGGGATCAGGACCGAGCTCGCCTCAACCGACTCACCCTCCTGGGATGGCGAGTCATCCACGTCACGTGGACCGACATAATGCGAGACCCCGCGCGAGCTGCCGACGCGGTCCGCAAAGCGCTCACTTCAGAGCCCTAACGCATCGACCTTGTATCGAGATCGCGTCGCCCGCGCGGCGGACTCGATACAAGGTCGAAGATGAAGCCGCTTATCCCCTGCTTGGCAGCGCCGCGGTCGCCGAGCCGGTGATCAGGACGCTGCCCTGGTCGTCGACGACCTCGAGGTCGGCGTCGATCCGATTCTCGTCGCCGTCCTTGTACTTCTTCGTGACCTTGGCCTTGATGGTCAGCGTCCTGCCCGGATACAGCTGGCCCTTGAACCGCACCGCGTACTTGCGGACGTTCCCGGCGCCGACCCAGTCCGTCAGGTAGTGCGACAACACACCTGCGGTGAACATTCCGTGGCCGAAGACGCTCGGATAGCCCACCTTCGTGGCGATCGTGTCGTCGTGATGCATCGGGTTGAAGTCACCCGACGCGCCGGCGTAGCGGACGAAGTGCGAACGGCTGATGTTCTCGATCGGAGGCCAGTCGGTGATCTCGTCGCCTTCGGTCAGGTCTTCGAAATGGGCGCTGACGCGATCCATGATCCTCCCCCTAACTCGCGGCTTTGGACGTCTGCACGAGGATGGTCCGAGCGATCAGAACGTCCTCGCCGCGCTGGTTCGTGAACGTCGTCTCCGAGGTGACGAACGTCATCGTCCCGCCGCGCTTCCCTTCCTTCTCGCTGACGTCGGAGATCTGCGAGCGGGTGGTGAGCTTGTCTCCGACCTTGATCTCGCCGAGGTACTCATACTCCTGACCGGCGTGCAGCACGCGCATCAGGTCGAGACCAAGCTTCGACAACCCCTGGCCCTGACCGCCCGACGGCGCAGGCCAGTGCGCCATCGCCATCGTGAACGTTGGCGGAACGGGTGGATCGTCTTCGAGGTAGACCGGGTTGTCGTCCAGGATCGCTTTGGCGAACTCGCGGACTTTCCCTTGCTCGACCAGCATGTGCGAACCGCCCATCTCCGTCCCGATGATGGACTTGTCGACCATGGTTCCTCCCGACTCGTTCGAGGGTTCGGCTGAGGGCGTCCGCAACCCCCGAGGATGTAATCTGACGCGGGAGTCAGCATACCCGCCGGGGTCATCGATTCAGAAACCGCCTCGTGCATTTCAAGGGGGAAGCCTGTGGCCATCGAGGTCGAGAAGGACGGCGGCATCACGACCATCACCATCAACCGCCCGGAGCGCCGGAACGCGCTCGACATGGACCACTTCGGTTGGCTCGCGAAGGCTTGGATCGAATTCCGGGACGACCCGAACGCGTCCGTCGCGATCATCACCGGCGTCGGCAACTCCTTTTGCGTCGGAGCCGATCTGAAGTCGTTCGTCCCGACGGTCACCGAAAACATCGAGGCGCTCGCCAAGGGAGAGTCCGACATCCCCGCCGACGCCGGCCTCATCGCGGTGCTCCGCGAGTTCGATCTCTTCAAGCCGGTTATCGCCGCAGTGAACGGCATATGCACCGCCGGCGGGATGGAGATGCTCCTCGGCACCGACCTCCGCATCGCGTCGACCGACGCGACGTTCGGGATCGCCGAGCCCAAGCGCGGCCTCTTCCCCGGCGGCGGCACGACGGTACGCCTCCCACGGCAGATCCCGTTCCCGTGGGCGATGGAGATCCTCCTCACCGCCGAGCAGGTGACGCCCGAAACGGCCTTCCGCATGGGCCTCGTGAACGCGGTCGTCGAGCCCGGCGAGCTGCTGAAAACGGCACGCGCCTACGCGGAGCGGATCCTCGTGAACGCGCCGCTCGCGATCCAGGCGGTGAAGAAGTCCGTGCTCACCGGGCTGCGGCTCAACCTGAAGGAAGCGTTCGAGCAAGAGCTCGCGCTTGCCGCTCAAGTGTTCATGACCGAAGACGCGAAAGAGGGTCCGCGCGCGTTCGCCGAGAAGAGGAAGCCGGTTTGGCAGGGCAAGTGAAGAGCGCCGAGCCCGGCGGGCCCCTGCAACTGAACTACTCCGAGCCGTCGTGGGCGGAGCGTCGCCGGGTTTTCATCCGCGGCCGTTCCAAGCTCAACTACGCAACCTGGCTCGACACGCTCGTGAAGCTGTACGGAGATCGGACCGCGTTCGCACTCGATTCCCCGATCCACTACCCGGGCTTCTCCGGCGACGTGCTGTCGTACCGGGACGTCGGTGCGATGGTCGATCGGATGGCCTACGCACTTCGCGCGCTCGGTGTCAGGCGCGGAGATCGTGTCGGCATGATCACCATCAACCGGATCGAGATGGCGTTCGTGAACTTCGCCGCCGGGAAGATCGGCGCGATCCCGGTTCCGATGAACTTCATGCTCCGCCCCGCGGAGATCGACTACATCATGCGGAAGTCGGGCGCGGAGCTCCTCGTCTGCGACCGCACGGTTTTCGACATGCAGATCCGCGACGCCGGTGAGGTTCCGGCGGTGAAGCGGTGGGCGATGATCGGCGAGGAATCATGCCCCGAGCCCTGCGTCGCTTTTCGCGACCTGATGGCCGACGCCCCCGAACACATCGAGCCCGTTCTCCCCGACTCGGAGTCCGACATCGCCTTGCTCTTCTTCACGTCGGGCACCACCGGGTTCCCCAAGGGGGCCGCGTTGACCCACACATCCGCGATGGTCGGCGTGCGCAACCACGGACGCATGTACGCGCTGAAGCCGAGCCTCGGCAAGCAGCTGTCTCTGCTCGTGATGCCGGTGGCTCACGCCGGCGGATATGCGGCGATGCTGCTGCAGCTCGCGCTCGGCACGCCGGCGTTCTTCATGTCACGCTTCGATCCGAAGGCGATCCTCGAAACGATCGAGAGTCACCGCATAACGATCTCGACGGGCACGCCGGCCATGTATCGGATGCTGCTCGAGGCCGGTGCGCGTGAGGCCGACCTTTCGTCGATCCGGATCTGGGGCGGGGGCGCCGACCTCTTCCCAGACGACCTCGTGCGCGAGTTCCGCGAGCTGGCCGCGCGGCCCGGCCCTCTCGGCAAGAAGCGCAAGCCGATGTTCATCCGCGGGTACGGCATGGCGGAGGCGAACTCGTATGTCACGCAAACGCCCCCGTTCGAGTGCGGCGACGCGTGTGTCGGGTGGGTGATGCCGCCGGTGAAATTCCGGCTCGTCGACGAGGACGGCCACGACGTGCCGCGCGGACAGCCGGGCGAGCTGCTGCTGAAAGGGTCCAACGTCATCTCGCAGTACTGGAACGACCCCGAAGCGACGGCCGAGGGGATCCGCGGTGGCTGGCTTCATACCGGCGACATGCTCCGGCAGGGCAAGTGGCGGATGCTCTACTTCGTTGCGCGGACGAAAGAGATCATCAAGTCCGGCGGGTACAAGATCTCCGCCGCGGAGATCGACCAGGTTCTGCGCGGCCACACCGACGTGGAGCAAGCCGCCACCGTGGGAGTTCCCGACGCGCGCAAAGGCGAGCGGCCGTTCGCGGCCGTCGTTCTTCGTGCCAGCTCGACCGCCACCGCGGCTTCGGTCCTCGACTGGGCGCGCGAGCGCATCGCGCCCTACAAGTGTCCGCGCCGGATCTTCATCGTCGACGCGATCCCGTTCACGTTCAGCATGAAGCCTAAGCGGCTCGAGGTCCGTGACCACGTGATCGCGATGATCGAAGCGGAAGGCGGCGCCGAGCCCGACGCAGAAGAACCGGCGCCGGCCATGCCGTGAGCCTGGACCCGATCCCGCAGGGCGCCACCGCGTTCATCGTCGTCGAACTGCAGAACGACCTGGTTCACCCGTCGCTCGTCGGGCAGAAAGGATTATCGGGAAAGCTCGCGGAGGCCGTGGCGACACGCGGCGTGTTACCGAGACTCGCAGGGCTGCTCGACCGATCGCGAGCCGCGGGCGTTCCGGTGATCTACGCGACGAAGGAGCGCCACCAGGCGATCCCCCAGCCGACCGGCCCCCGTATCTACAAGATCGCCGGCTCCACCCCGAAACTCGTGCACGACACGTGGGGCGCGCAGGTCGTCGACGACATCGCGCCGCAGGAAGGCGATCTCGTCCTGGCGCGATATGTGTCTCTCGACCCGTCGCACGGGTCGGAGCTGTGGTCGATCCTGGCGAACCTCCGAACCACCACGCTGATCGTCGCTGGGATCTCGACGAGCCTCGCCGTCGAGGGGCTCGTTCGCGCAGCGGCGAACCGCTCGTTCCGCGCCGTGGTCGTCGAGGACTGCTGCGCTTCGTTCCCAGAGGAATGGCACCGCTGGTCGGCGGACAAGATCCTGCCGTTGATCGCCGACATCGTGCCCGCGGCGGACGTTGAGGCCGCGCTCGGAGCATGGACCTAGCGCCATTCCTCGAGGGCGTGCGCGTCCTCGATCTGACCGACCCGCCGGGCTGGCTGTGCGGCCGGATCCTCGCGGACTTCGGCGCCGACGTGACGCTCGCCGAGCCGCCCGGCGGACACCCGGCCCGGGCCCGCCGCTACGCGTTCGCCGCGATGAACGCCGGCAAGCGAAGCGCGATCCTGAGGCTGGACGACGAGCGACTCGCGGATGTCGCCGGCGCGGCGGACGTGGTGATCGAGACCGGCCGGCCGGAGCTCGCAGGGCTGCGGTCGAGCGACCACCGCGACCGCGTGTGGTGCGCGATCACCCCGTTCGGTCTCAACGGACCGAAGGCGTCGCTGCGGGCGTCGGACCTCGGCGTGCTCGCGCAGTCGGGAACGATGTACATGACCGGCGACCCCGACCGCGCGCCTCTGCGCTGCTCCTTCCCGACGTCGTGGTACCACGGCAGCGCCGATGCAGCGTTCGCGATCCTCGCGGCGTTGAACCGGCGCCGGCTGGGAGGAGCCGGTGCGCTCGTCGACGTATCGATGCAGGAGGCGCACCTGCTCGCGACCATGAGCCGGGTCGCGCAGTACTCGCTCACCGCTCACCGCGGCACTCGCGCCGGTGCGCTGATGCGTGTCGGTGCGACGACGCAGCGAGAGATCTGGCCGTGCGCGGACGGATACGTGTCGTTCGGTCTGCGCGGCGGCCCGGCGCGGATCCCCGGCTTGAAACGACTCGTCGCATGGATCGACGAAGAAGGCCTCGCGACCGAGGCGCTCACCGGTCGAGACTGGGACTCGTACAACCACACCGTCCTCACGCAAGAGGACGTCGACGGCATCTCGGAGCCCATCGCGCGGTTCTTCATGACGAAGACCATGACCGAGCTCTACGACGCGGCTCTGCAACGCGGGCTCATGCTCGCCCCGGCGAATACCGCGCGTGAGATCCTCGCGAGCCGTCAATCGAACTCGCGACGAGTCTTCGTCGAGCTGGAAGACCCAGACCTCGGGCGCATCTCGCTCCCGCATCGCTTCGTGGTGGCCGACGGCGTGCCGGGCGCAACGAAGCCCGCACCTCGGATCGGCGAGGGAGACGAGACCGATAGATGGCCTCGCGCCGCAACAACGTCCGGCGCCGGACGGGGACCGGACGAAGCGTTCGCGGGCCTCAAGGTGCTCGAGTTCGGCGCCGGCGCGGCCGGCCCGCTCGCCACTCGATACTTCGCGGATCACGGGGCCACGGTGATCCGCGTCGAGTCGCGTTCGCGGCCCGACTTCCTTCGCTTGTACGCGATCACCGCCACGCAGCGCTCGCTCGAGGCAAGCCCGATGTTCGCGGCGTTCAACTGCAACAAGCTCGCGGTGACGCTCAACCTGAAGAACCCCGAGGCCAAAGAGATAGCGCTGCGCCTCGTTCGTTGGGCCGACGTCGTCGCGGAGAACTTCGCGCCCGGCGCGATGGCTCGGTTCGGACTCGCCTACGAAGATCTCGTGAAGGAGAAGCCGGAGCTTGTGATGGTCTCGACCTGCTTGCACGGCCAGACGGGGCCCGAGCGCGACTACCCGGGTTTCGGCGGTCAGGGCTCTGCGCTGTCGGGGTTCAACCACCTGACCGGCTGGCCGGACCGCGAGCCGCTTGGGCCGTACGGGACGATCACCGACTCGCTGGCACCGCGCTTCTCCGCGGCCGCCGTTGTCGCCGCGATCCTGGGCACGCGTGGAACCGGACGCGGAGTCCACCTCGACGTCGCGCAGGTCGAGTGCGCCGTGTACGCGCTCGGGGAAACGATCGTGGAGCAGTCGGTGACCGGCTCGGCACCGGACCGGCTCGGGAATCGCTCGAGCGAGTTTGCACCGCACGGCGTCTTCCCGTGTTCGGGAGACGATCGGTGGATCGCGATCGCCGTCTGGTCCGACGACGAGTGGCGGGCGCTCGCCGCCGCGGCTGGGATCACAGACGACCGTTTCGCTTCAAACGCTGGCCGGCTCGCGAACGTCGAGGCCGTCGAGCAGGCGCTCGCAGCGTGGACGCGAACCCAGGATCGCGATGCGCTCGCCGAGCGACTGCAGTCGATCGGCCTCGAAGCCAACCCGGTGCAAGATCTCGGCGACTGTTATGCCGATCCGCAACTCGCGCACCGCGAGCATTTCCGCCGCATGGAGCATCCGGTCATCGGGGAACACGACTACGAAGCGCTCGGGTTCCGTTTGGGGGATTCGCCGCCGCGCTTCACGAGGCCGGGCCCCACGCTCGGCCGCGACAACGAAGAGGTCTACAAAACGATGCTCGGTCTGTCCGACGAGGAATACGAGCGACTCTCGAAGTCAGGCGTTTTCGACTAGATACGCAGGGGCGTAGCCGACGCCGGGCCGGGGAAAGAACCCATTGGAGAAAGGAGCCCGATATGGCTACGGATCTGATCGCGAAAGCTTCCGAAGTTATCGAAGCTCCCATCCAGACCGTCTGGGATGCGCTCGTCGATCCCAAGGCGATCAAGCAGTACATGTTCGGCTCGACGGTGACGTCGGACTGGCGCAAAGGCAGTCCGATCTCATGGAAGGGCGAGTGGAAGGGCAAGGCGTACGAGGACAAAGGCGTGATCCTGGAGATCGAGCCGAGTCGCACGCTCAAGTACAGCCATTTCAGTCCGCTGTCGGGTCAGCCGGACGAGCCGGAGAACTACCACAACGTCACGATCGACTTGGCGGAGGAAGATCATGCCACGCGCGTTTCGCTTGCCCAGGACAACAATCCCGATGAAGAAGCGCGTGAGCATTCCGCGAAGAACTGGGAGACGATGCTGACGGGTCTCAAGAAATACGTTGAGGGCCAGGCCGTCTAGGTGTCGAGCAACTCCATGAAACGCTCGGCCACCATCATCGTCGGAAAGTTCGTGTTCGCGCGCGGGATGTCGGGCAACACCGACGCGTCGACGACATGGAGCCCGGCGACCCCGTAGACCCGAAGTCTCTCGTCCACCACCCGGCCGATGCCACATGTTCCGGCCGGGTGGTGGTCGGTGAGTGACGCCACCCGGATCTGCTCCCGGATCTCGTCGTCCGATGCCTCCGGCGAAGGGAACAGCACCTGTTCGGTGACCTTCGCGAGCGACGGTTGGGCGAGCAGCTCGTGCACGGCCCGGACACAACGCACCATGACGTCGAGGTCCGACGGATCGGCGAAGTAGTTGAGGACGATCCGCGGCGGATCGGCGGGATCGCTCGAGCGGAGACGAACCGTTCCGGTCGACCGGGGTCGAGTCGCGAACGCGGCGATCACGAACCCGCCCGGCGGCATCGCCTCCCCGACCGACGTGCGCGTGAACGGCCCGAAGATATGCACGTCCTCCTCACCGGCGCGTTCGTCGAAGGAGGCGCGCAACATGAAACGCTGGGTGAGCGGAACTTCCGCATCCGCGTGGTCTCGCGCGAAGCAGAACACGCCCGGCAGCGCGGGGTGATCCTTCAGCTCGTCCCCCACGGGGAGATCGACCAGGATCTCGATGCCGAGTTCACGCAGATGCTCAGCGGGTCCGATCCCCGAGCGCATCAAGATGCCCGGCGACGCGTACGCTCCCGCGGCGATAACCACCATGTCGGCCCGCAGATCCTCGCCGCCGGCAACGACGCCGACCGCCCGCCCTGCCGAGAACGCCACCCGATCGACGGTCACGTCCGCGCGCAGCTCGAAGCTTGGAAGGGTGCGAGCCTTCGCCAGGTACGTCACCAAGGTCGACTGTCGGATGCCGCCGGCGACGTTCGCCGGCTGGGCGCCCGCGCCCGTCGCTCCCGGTGAGTTCTGGTCGGGACAAGGTGCGTAACCCGCGGTGAGGCACGCCTCGAGAGAGGCGGACGCGATCGCCGACCGTTCCATGTCCCCGCGTTCGACGCGGATCGGCCCGTCGCTCCCGTGGTAGGGCTCATCCCCGTACTCGGCGTCGGTTTCGAAACGGCAAAGCGCCGGCAGGCACGCGTCCCACGTCCACTCCTGGAACCCCCACGCGTCGAGGTCCGCCGGTTGCGGCCGCACCGCCGCGATCGAGTTCACCGCCGACGAGCCACCGACGAGGCGTCCTCGTGGGAGCGGGATCTGACGATCACCCTCGCTCGTGTAACCCCAGTCGTGAGGAACCTGGGTCGCGCTGTGCTCGGTCGTGTAGATGCTCGGGACCGAAGCGAGATCCGGGAAGTCGGGCCCCGCCTCCAGCAACAGCACGCGCAGCTCGCGTTCGGCCAGCCGTGTGGCGACGATGGCGCCGGCCGATCCGGCGCCTACGACGATGACATCCCACCTCTTCAGCCGCTACCGCCTCCCGAGGGGTGCTTCCGATGAGTCGCTACATGACCTCGATCGTCTCGGCCACCTCGATGCTTCCGCCGCTCTTGAGGATGGGACATCCCTTCGCGAGCTTCGCCGCCGTCGAGATGTCCTTCGCCTTGATGATCGTGTAGCCCGTGACCGGATTCTTGCCGCCGCCCTTGGTGATCCGTCCGGTGCTCGCGACCGTCGCCGCCTGGCCGACCGGGTTCCCGCCGTCGACGACCGCCTTGCCGAGCTTCTGATACCACTTGCCCCACGCGGCCATCACTCGGGCTTGCTCCTTCTCGGTTTCGGGCATCCCTCCCCCGTGGTACGCGAGCAGATACGTCGCCATCGTGCTCCTCCTCCCGGCATTCACCGTGCCGACCGTTCGACCGACCTTCCATCCGCTAGACGAACGGCACGATCGAGAATCGACACTCCCCGGGTGACGTTCTAGAGCATCGACATCATGTCGCCGACCATCTTCGTGATCTCGCTCACCACCCCCGGCTGGGTGATCACGTTGACGACCGCCGGCTTACCCGAGTCGATCGCGCGCCGGATCGCCGGGCCGACGCCCGCGGCGTCGTCCACGCGTTCGCCGTAGCCCCCGAACGCCTCGGCGACCTTCTCGTAGTTCGCGACCGAGAGCTGCGTCGCGTTCGTCTGCGAGAACTGACGCGCTTGCTCGTGGCGGATGTTCCCCCACTCGCCGTTGTTCATGATCACGACGGTGAACGGCAGGTTGTTGCGCGACGCCGTCTCGAGCTCCATCGCACCGAAACCGAACGAGCCGTCGCCGATGCAGAGCACAACCGGGCGGTCCGGCGCCGCGGCCTTCGCGCCGAGTGCGTACGGCACACCCACACCGATCGTTCCGAGCGAGTCGTGCGTCGCCAGGTACGAGCCCGGTCGGTACGCGGGGAACGTGGTGATCGCCCACGTGTGCGAGTCGCCGCCGTCGGAGATCAAGATCGCGTCGCGCCCCGCGGCCTTGACCACTTCGCCGCACACCCGGCCCGGCGGCACCGGCGAACCCTCGCCCGTCGTCGTCGCCTCCCACGCCGCGTGCATCTGCGACCCGGTCTCCTTCGCCTGCTGGCACCACGCGTCCTTCGGCTTCGCGTCCCACGCTTCGGTCAGTTGCTCCAGGACGACCCGCACGTCGCCGTGAACGGGAAGCTCGGGCGTACGGTTGAGCCCGAACGAGGTCGGCTCGATGTCGACCTGGATGATCTTCTCGTTGCCGGTGAACAGCGGCGGCCCGCCGAAGGTGACCGACGCGTCGAACTTGGTCCCGAGGATCAGCATCACGTCGGACTGCAGCAACGCGAGACCGGCTTCCGCCATCGGCCCGATGCACGCTTCATGGCCGTCGGGCAGCAGGCCGCGCGCGGAGTTGAGCGTCGCGAACGGGATCATCGTGCGCTCCGCGAACGCCCGCATGGCCTCGCCCGCGCCCGACCAGAACGCTCCGCTCCCCGCGATGACCATGGGCCGCTCGGCTTCGGAAAGCATCGTGAGCGCGGCAGCCAGCGCTTCCGGCGACGCGCCCGCCGGCTCGGCGAACCGCACCTTGTTCACGGTGACGCCTGACGGGTCGCTCTTGAGCACGTTGTGCGGCAACTCCAGGAAGACCGCGCCCGGCCGTCCGCCGAGCATCCGTCGCCAGCCGGTTTCCAGGTAGACCGGGATCCGAGCCGCGTCGAAGCACGTCTCCGCCCACTTCGTAACGCCCGCGGTGATCGCTCGGCCGTCGATGTCCTGGAACGTTCCCGTCAAGCGCTGCGTCGTCGAGGTCCGTCCGGCGAGCAGCATCACCGGACTTCCCGACGTGTTCGCTACGGCGAGTCCCGTGACCGCGTTCGTCACGCCGGGCCCGGCCGTCACGGCCGCGACGCCGGGCCGTCCGGTGACCCGCGCGTACGCCTCCGCGGCGAGCACCGCGCCCTGTTCGTGCCGGGTCGCGATGACGTCGATCCCTTCCGCCGCGCACCCGTCGAACAGCGGCAGGATGTGCTCGCCCGACAACGCGAAGATCTTGTCCACGCCCTGCGCCTTCAGCCACGCGGCGACGATACGTCCACCAAGCATCTCAGCCTCCGATTCCGTTGAGGACACGCGAGGGTTAGTGTGACGACCCTTCCGTCACCACGTCCAGTGGCGCCTCTCCGCGCGCGACCCGGCGGCAGTTCTCCAGGGCGGCCGCGATGATGCGCAGGATCGACTCCCCGGTGACCCCCGCCATGTGGGGGGAGAGCACCACGTTGTCGAGCTCGTACAGCGGCAGGTCGACCGGAGGCGGCTCGGGATCGAAGACGTCGATCGCCGCCGCCCTGATCTTTCCTTCCCGCAGCGCTTTCGCCAAAGCGGCCGCATCGACCAGCGGGCCACGCGAGGTGTTCACGAGGACGGAGTTGGGCTTCATCAGCGCGAGCGTCCGCTCCCCGATCAGGCCGCGGGTTTCCGGAGTGAGCGGCGCGTGGAGCGACACGACGTCCGCCTCGCCCAGCAGCGAATCCAGCTCTCGGAACTCGACGCCGATCTCGCGTTCCTGCTCCGGCGAGATCCGGAACACGTCGTGGTAGATCACGCGCATGTCGAAACCGTGGGCGCGCTTCGCAACCTCGCGCCCGATGCGACCGAGGCCGACCAAGCCGATCGTCTTGCCGGCGAGCTCGAACACGCCGCCCTGCAGCATCTGGAGCGCACCCCAGCGCCCATCGAGCACCGCGCGGTGACCTTGCAGCACACGGCGGCTGGCGACGCCGGCCAGCAGGATCGCCATCTCGGCGACAGTGTGCGCCTCGGCGCCCGACGATGCGACGGTCGCGACCGGCACGCCCGCCGCCGCGGCGTCCGCGAGGCTGACGTGATCGAAGCCGTGGCCGGGGACCTGCACCAGCTTGAGCGCGGGAGCGCGCTCGAAGAATCCCGCTTCCAACCGGCCGCTGCCGGGCGGCGCGACGACGAACTCGGCCGACGCTGCTGCGTCGTCGGGGACGTCGTCGAGAGAGTTGAACGCAACCACCTCCCATCCCTCGCCGAGCATGCCGCCGTACGCCATCGACGCGAGGCTTGGGTCGGAAGGCGGCGGAACGATCGCGATGAGGCGCACGACTGCTAGCAAACACGACCCGCCGCGGGGGACGCCACCCCGCCTACAATCCATCCGCACGTCGAGCGGAAAGCGAGGCACGGTGATCGATCAAGCGTTCCCGCGGCAGGCCGTTCGCGCACGTCTGTTCGACGACTACCGGGCGCGCGGCCTGTGGGGGACCCGCACCTTCAACGACCTCCTCGCCGAAGGTGCGATGGAGCGCTGGCCCGACAACCGATTCATCGTCGCCTCCCCGACACGCCCGGCGACGCTCACCTACCGCGAGATGCACGAGGAAGGCGTCCGACTCGCCGGCGCGCTGCACGCGCTCGGGCTGCGCAAGGGCGACGTGCTCGCGATGGAGATGCCCAACTGGATGGAAGCGTGCTTGCTGTACCACGCGGCTACGGCGCTCGGCATCGTCGTTACGCCGATCATCCACATCTACCAAGCGAAAGAGGTCGAGTTCATCCTGCGGCAGTCGGGCGCGAAAGCGTTCGTCGTCCCCGACGACTGGCGCGGGATCGACTACCTATCGATGGTTGAGTCGATCCGGCCGCGCCTCCCCGACCTCGAACACATCATCGTCGTGGGTGGGAAAACGCCGGCCGGGACGCTCTCCTTCGACGAGCTCGCCAAGAACGCGACCGACGATTTTCCGCGTCCCGAGATCTCGCCGGACGACCCACACATCCTCGCGTACACATCCGGCACCACCTCGGATCCGAAGGGAGTCGTTCATTCGCACAACTCGCTCCTCGCGGAGTGCGGGCAGACCAAGGCGTACTCGGGGGGCGACCAGCGCGACGTGTTCCTGTGTCCGAATCCGATCGGTCACATCGCGGGGATCTTCTCGGCGTTGATCGCGCCGTTCGTCTACGGCTACGACACGCTCGTACTGATGGACGGCTGGGATCCGAAGTGGGCGCTCGAGCTGATCCAGGAGCACAGGGTCACGCGGACCGGCGGCGCGACCTTCTTCGCGATGACGCTCATCAACGCACCGGAGTTCAAGGACTACGACACCTCGTCGCTCCAGCTGTTCGGGCTCGGCGGTGCCGGCGTGCCGCCGTCGATCGTCCAGCAGCTCCACGCTCTCGGCTGGGAATCGTCGCGTTCCTACGGTTGCACCGAGCACCCGTCGATCACGATGGGCGCGCTCGACGATCCGCCCGACAAGTGCGCCTTCACCGACGGACGGCCGCAGCGCGACGTTGAGGTGCGCCTCGTCGACGACGACGGCAAGGACGTGCCGTCCGGGTCGGAGGGCGAGGTGGTGAGCCGCGGACCCGATCAGTTCCTCGGCTACATGGATCCGGCCATGGACGCCGAGGCGTTCGACGAAGAGGGTTGGTTCCGCACCGGCGACATCGGACGCTTCGACTCCGACGGCTACCTCGTGATCACCGACCGGAAGAAGGACATCATCATCCGGGGCGGCGAGAACATCTCGGCACGCGAGGTCGAAGAGGTGCTCGCGAAGCATCCGAAGGTTCAAGAGTCGGCGGTCACCGCGATCGCGGACCCGAAGTACGGGGAACGGGTGTGCGCGTTCGTCATCACGCGCGAAGCGCAGCCTCTGACCCTGGAGGAGGTGCTCACGCATTTCAAGGCCGAGGGCGTCGCGAAGCAGAAGACACCGGAGCGGCTCGAGCTCGTCACCGAGTTCCCCCGAACACTGTCGGGGAAGATCCAGAAGTACCTGCTCAGACGCGGTATCGAGGACGTGTCGTAGCCGCTTGAAATCGTGTCCGCAAGGGGTATAGCGTCGAGGTACTGGTCGCAGTCCAGAAGGGGGTCCGCATGACCTGGAACATGTCGGGCACGTACGTCGCAGCCTGTTCGTGTGAATTGATCTGTCCCTGCCCCGTCGACGGAAAACCCACCGGGCCGAAGGGCGAATGCCACGGCTCGGCGGTCTTCCACATCGCGAGCGGGCAGTCCGACGGCGTCGATCTCTCCGGGCTCGACGTCGGCCTCTACAACCTCTTCCCGTCGAACCTCACGGCGGGTAACTGGAAGATGGGCGTCGTCCTGGACGACGGCGCGTCCGACGAGCAGGCGAAGGAGATCGAGAAGATCTTCTCCGGTCAAGCAGGCGGCCCGTTCGGCGAATTCGTGCCACTGGTCGGCGAATTCCTCGGTGTCGAGCGCGCCCCGATCACCTTCAAAGGCGGCAAGAAGCCCTCGGCAACGATCGGGAAATGGAGCAAGTACGAGATCGATCCGATCACCGGCCCCGACGGCGGGACGGTCACGGTCAAGGACGCGCCGTTCGGATTCGCGCCCGAGTACACGATCGGCCGGGCAACGGGCGAGTCTAAGAAGGCCTTCGGCAGCATCAGCTTCGAGCCCATCTACGGCGAGTACGCGGAATTCGCCTACGCCGACGTGATGGCGGCCGACGTTCCTCACGGCCGGGCCTAAACGCTCGCTCGGAATCGACGTGGCCCCGGCGTGAAGCCGGGGCCACGATTTTTGTGCGATCGCTTGCTTCGTCTGCCGGTTTCCCCCTTTGGTTCCAACCGCCTGACCTGCGAAAACCGATGACGGGTTGACCTGTTGGTTTCCCCAATGTTAGAAACTGACACGCGTGTCAGGTCGGCCGTGAAGGGGCGGGTAAGCGGTGCGAGCGATCCCCATCGACAGTTTCTTCGAAGACCTCGACGAACAGCGCCGTACCGGCTCGACGGTGACCCCCGGTGCGTTCGAGTGGGCTCGGCTCGTCACCGAGGGGCGCGCCGCACGGAGCACCGCCGACGGCGGCCGGTGGCGGATCGGCGCGATCGCGCTGCTCGTCGAGCGCCGTTATGCGTCGGGCGCGCTCCAGCGCTTCTCCGCCGAGATCGGCGAGTCGTACGCGACCGTCCGCCGCTACCGCTGGGTGGCGAAGTCCTACGACGCCAACGCTCGCTCGCGCTTCTCGACGCTTTCGTTCTCGCACTTCCAGGCGGTCGCCGGGCTGCCCGACAAGTTGATCTGGCTCGAGCGCGCCGAACGCGGAACATGGAGCGTTGACCGGCTCACACGGGAGTCGCACGCGAAAGCGGCGAAGAAAGTAGAGGACGGCGACGACGGGCTCGAGCGACTCCGATCGTCGATCGACGGCGTCCGCAAGTTGATCGCCCCGGCGGCGCTCGCCGACGACCTCACGCTCGCCGAGGCGGGCAAGCGGTGGCTCGCCGAAGCACTCGACGACCTCGCGGAGGAAGTCGGCAGGCTACGGGAGCGCGTCAACCGCGCGTCGGGCAATGCCGACGGAGCGCGCTCGGCGAAGGTCACGCGCATCCGCAAGACCGCGAAGAAGACAAAGCGCGGCGATGCTCCGACGGAAGGCTCGCCGTCCCGCGCTACAGCACTCAAGGCGCGCGCGATCGGTCGCTAGCGCCTAGATCGCTTCGTTCTCCCCCTGGCGATCGAGCAGACGCGCGATCAGGTTCTTCTGTACTTCGACCGTTCCCGCTCCGATCGCGAGACCGCGCACGTCGCGGAACATCCGCTCGACGGGGAACTCTCGCGTGTACCCATAACCGCCGTGGATCTGGATCGCTTCGTTCGCGACCTCCTGGGCGACGACGTTCGCGTACCATTTCGCCTTCGCGACGAAGATCGGCGAGGGCTCGTGGATACCGTTGATCACCTCGCCGGACGCGGCGGCTCGCCACACCATGAGCCGCGCTGCGTCGACCTTGGTCGCCATCTCGGCGAGCTTGTGCTGGATCGCCTGGATCTCGATCAGGCGCTTGCCGCCGACCTTCCGTTCCTGCGCGTAGCGGATCGATTCGTCCAAAGCTCCCGACGCGACACCCACGCACATCGCCGAGTTGCCGAGTCGCTCGTGGTTGAACTGCGCGAGGATCGTTCGGATCGCCCGGCCTTCCTGGTCGCCCTCGAGGAGGACGTCATCGTCGGCGACGGGCGTATCGTCGAAGGCGATCTCCGCCTCGGCGGCGCCGCGCAAGCCCATCTTCTTGTGAACCTTCGAAACGGTGACGCCGGGAGCGTCCGCCGGGACCATCACCGCGCCGAGCGCGCGGGAGGGGTCGTCGGCCGGGAACCGCGTGACGACGAAGAACGCCTGGGCCTTGTGACCGCCGGTCACCATGTTCTTGTAGGCATCGAGCCGCCACCCGTCGTCGGTTCGCCGCAGCTTCGCGCGCATCTCCATCGCGGCCGAGCCGGCGTCGGGTTCGGTCATGCCGATCCCGACCAGACACTCACCGCTCGCGATCCGAGGCAGGTAGCGCTCCTTGAGGTCCTCGCTGCCGAACCCGGCGATCGCGCGCGGCGGGCCGTTGAGGAAGAGCTGACAAACGACCGCGGTCGACAAGCACACGCGTGCGATCTGCTCGAGCACAAGAGCGGACTCGAGATCCCCAAGGCCGAGCCCGCCGTACTTCTCGGGAACGCACAAGCCGACGAGACCTTGCCGGGCGAGGATCTCGAGGTTCTCCGACGGGAACTCCTCGTTCTCGTCCCACCGAGCCGCCCGGGGACGGAACTCTTTGTCCGCCAGCTCGCGCGTCGCGCGGCGAAGGGATCGCTGCTCGTCCGTCAGGGTGAAGTCCACGGTGGGCCCAGCGTACCGGCTAGGTGCGTCCGGCCTTGAACCCGACGCCGTCGCCGCCTTTGCCCGACCCTTGCTCGATCCATTCGAGCAGGCGCCGCGTCGAGATCAGGTAGCGGCCGCGCATCACTTTGCGCGCCGGGACGCGGTTCGCCCGGCACAGCCCCATCGCGCTCTCACGGCTGATCCCGAGCAGCTCGGCCAAAGAGCGTTCGGTCAGCACCGCCGGGACCTCGTAGGGGGTTCGATTGCCGTTCATGTGCGGTCTCCTCTCACCGACCGGGCTCAGCGACGACCTTACCCTCCGCGGGCGACATCACGAGCTCCTCGAAGGCACCCGGAAGCTCTTCGAGGGAAACGCGACGCGTGATGATCTGCGCGATGCCCGGCTCGCGCGCGAGCAGCTCGGCGGAGGCGCGGAAATCGTCGGGCCCAGACGCGATCGAGCCGATCACGGAGACCTCACGAACCACCCAAACCATGGTCGTAACGTTCGACTGCTCGATCGCCACGCCGAGCAGCACGACGCGGCCGCCGGCCGCCGCAAGGTTCGTCACGTCCTGCAGGAGATCCGCCTTGCCGGTGCACTCGAGGACGAGCGGAGCGCCCGCCTTCGCGTCCGCGACCCGCGACACGACGGTGTCGGCGCCGAGCTTGGACGCGAGCGCGCGCCGCACCTCGACCGGATCGACGCCGGTGATCTCGCCCGCGCCGCGAGCCCTGAGCGCAGCGATCGCGAGCAAACCGATGGGTCCCAGTCCGACGACGATCACGTCCTCGACGGCTTCGACGCGCGCGCGCTCGAGACCGTGGATCGCAACCGCGAGCGGCTCGGTCAGACATGCGTCCTCGAGCCGCAGGCCGTCCGGCATCGCGTACAGGCAATGAGCCGGCACCGAAACGAGCTCCGCGAATCCGCCGTCCCGCGTCCCGCCGGGCCCGAGCGTGAGCGCCGCGGTGCACCGATAGGCGAACCCCGCGCGGCAGTCGTCGCACTGCCCGCAGGGGACCTTCGGATCGACGAGCACAGGGGTGCCCGCCGCGAAACCGTCGACGCCGGGCCCCTCGATCACCCCGGCGAACTCGTGGCCAAGCACGGAGCCGCTGAAGACGCCCGTCTTGTAACAGGACAGATCAGACCCGCAGATCCCCGTAGCCGTCACGCGCAGGACAACTTCTCCCGCGGCGGGAACCGGGTCTGGGATGTCGACGAGGTCGAGAAGCCTCGGGCCGGTGAGCCGGACCGCGCGCACGCTAACGCAACAGGCACTCGGGCATGGTTCGGTGACGGTAGCATCTGCTCCGTGAGCGACGCGACAGCCGGTTTCTTCGGACCCGACAGCGTGTCCTGGCGCGTGCATGGGGAGACCACGGTGCTGTTCGGCGGCGCCCGCGCGCTGCTGATGCACGCGGCACATCCGCTCGTCATCGCCGGAGCCCGGGCGACCGGTTTCTACGAGAAGAACCCGTGGGCGCGGCTCGAGCGCACACTCCGGCTGACGTACGCGATCACGTTCGGAACCGCCGAAGAGGCGAAAGCCGCCGCCGAGCGGATCAACGATGTCCACCGCACCGTGCACGGCATCGACGAGGTGACCGGCGAACCGTACGACGCGCTCGACCCCGATCTGTTGCTGTGGGTGCACGCGTGTCTCGTCGATTCGGCTCTGGAGTTCGAGGCACGGACGGTCGGCCGTCTGTCGGCGGAGGATCGGCAACGGTTCCACGAGGAGCAGATGCTCGCCGCGGAGCTGCTCGAGCTTCCCAGCTCACGCATCCCGCCGACGGTCGACGGGCTGCGGCAATACGTTCGTGACGTGGTCGCGAGCGACCGGCTCGTCGTCACCGACGCGGCTCGAACGGTCGCGTCCCTGTTCCGGGATCCACCACCGAAAGCCGACTGGCGGCCGGTGCTGCGCGCGATCTCGTGGTGGGCGTTCGGGACGCTGCCGCCGGCGTTGCGAAAGAAGTACGGCGTCTCGTGGAACGTCGTCCGCGAGGCGGCGCTCCAAGCATCGCTGCTTTCTCTTCGCGTCGCCCGGCCGGCGCTGCCGGGCCGCTTCCGCCGGATCACACCCGCTCAACGCGCGGAAGCGCGCGTGAAGGAGCTCGCTTGGAAACCCTGACGGTCTACATCGACTACACGTGCCAGTACTCGTATCGAGCGATGCATTGGCTCGACCGCGCCCGGGAGGCGCGACCCGAGCTCACCGTTCACTGGGCGACGTTCTCGCTCAAGGAAGTGAACCGTGAGGAGGACGAGCCGTCGTGGGTGACTGCGGATTCACCGCCGAGCATCGGGGTGTTCGCGCAAGCGCTCGCGCACGCGGCGCGCGAGGCGGACTTCGATCGCTATCACCACACCGTGTTCGAGACGATGCACGGAGAACACCGCAAGCTCGGGGAGGAAGAGCTGCTGGCGATCGCGGCCGAGGCTGGGGTGGACGTGGGACGCTTCATGGCTGAGCGCGGTCGGTGGACCGCGTTCGTCGGCGCCGAGCATCGCGAGGCCGTCGCGCGTTACGGCGCGTACGGGACCCCGACGGTGATCCTCAACGGGGCCGCCGCGTACCTCCGTCTTCACGAGGAGCCGCCGTCTCCGAAGGACGCCATCGCCTTGGTGGACTCGCTCGCCGGGCTGGCCGGCTCCCCGGCGGATCTGGTGGAGCTGTTCCGTCCGGAAGGACCGAAGCCGACACCGGTTGAGATCGAGTTGCCTCAGGCTACGGCTTCTTAGGACCGGAACGAGTCCCCTTCCCGGGCTCTTGGTACACTGAGGCGCGCGCACGCCGGCGTGGAGCAGTTTGGAGTGCTCGTCACCCTGTCAAGGTGAAGGTCGCCGGTTCAAGTCCGGTCGCCGGCGCTGGAACTCGAGAAGAGCGGGAATTTTGCCTTTCTCGCGAAGAGCATCACGGTCCACCCTCGCGACTCCATTTCGATGTCGGACCCTCGCCGTACATTCCATGCGTGCGTTGCGAACTCTGCTCCAAACCACTTGAATTCACCCAGCGACGTTGGTGTAGCAAGCGATGCAACAACCGCTCGCGCTGGCTCCTCCGAAAGGTTCCTTTTACCTGCCCGAGTTGCGGCGTGCAGGTCCTCATCCCAGCCAACAAGAAGTCCCACC
>Ga0070708_100001112_pt1 | contig 20545 bp, 18 predicted proteins | sample KBSK5503metaG_FD_65469 | JGI IMG/M metagenome (GOLD analysis project Ga0070708, IMG submission 65469) | Corn, switchgrass and miscanthus rhizosphere microbial communities from Kellogg Biological Station, Michigan, USA - KBS K5-50-3 metaG | ecosystem: Host-associated > Plants > Roots >... | reverse complement strand
GACGCCGAACAGCGGGCCGAGCGGCGGTCCGGGCCACGACAGGATCGCGCCGAGCACGACCGACGGGATCGCCAGGAGCCACAGCGGCACGGTCATGACCCGCGGCGATTCGTGGATCCGCGGCTCGACGTCCTTGTCGACGCGGCTCTTGCCCCAGAATGTCAGCCCGATCAGCCGGAACATGTAGAACGCCGTGAGCACGGCGACGACCACGCCGATCGCCCACACCCACTGGAACCCGAGCTTGTACGACTCGCCGAGGATCTCGTCCTTGCTGAAGAAGCCGGCCAGCGGCGGGATGCCGGAGATGGCGATCGCACCGATCAGCATCGTCCAGTAGGTCTGCGGGATCTTCTTCGCCAGGCCGCCCATCTTGCGCATGTCCTGCTCCTCGTGGACGGCATGGATCACCGACCCCGAGCCGAGGAAGAGCAGGCCCTTGAAGAAGCCATGGGTCATGAGGTGGAAGATCGCCGCGGTGTAGGCGCCCACCCCGAGCGACGCGAACATGTAGCCGAGCTGGCTCAGCGTCGAGTACGCGAGGACGCGCTTGATGTCGGTCTGGGTCATCGCGATCGAGGCGGCGAGGATGGCGGTGAAGATGCCGATCGCGGCGACGATCGTCATGACCTCCGGGGCGCTCGCGAAGATCGCGTTCGAGCGGGCGACCAGGTACACGCCGGCGTTGACCATGGTCGCAGCGTGGATCAGGGCCGAGACCGGGGTCGGACCCTCCATCGCGTCGGGCAGCCAGACATGCAGCGGGAACTGGGCGCTCTTGCCGACCGCGCCGGCGAAGATCAGCAGCGCGATCAGGGGGATGGGGATCGGGAGGTTGACGAAGCCGTCGACGCCGGCTGGGAGTGGATGGAGAAGTGCATCGATCGAATCGCGGATGTTGAGCGTCCCGGTGTTCACGAAGATCGCCATGATCCCGAGCGCGAAGCCGACGTCGCCGACGCGGTTCGTGATGAACGCCTTCTTGCTGGCCTCGGCCGCCGACCGCTTGCGGTACCAGAACCCGATCAGCAGGTAGCTGCACAGGCCCACGCCTTCCCAGGCCACGAACAGGACGAGCCAGCTGTCCGCGAGGACGAGCAGCAGCATCGAGACCATGAACAGGTTGAGGTAGGCGAAGAACCGCCATCGCCCCGGGTCGTGCTGCATGTAACCGATCGAGTAGACGTGGACGAGCATGCCGATCGTCGTGACCACGATCAGGAGCACGGCGGTCAGGTGGTCGACGAGGAAGCCGACGTCGACCGTGAAGCTGCCGGCGGGGATCCAGTGCCACAGCGTCACCGCGACCGCGCTGTCGCCGCCCGTTCCGAGGACGCTCGCGACGACGAGCATCGCGGCGAGCCATGACAGCACGACGGCGCCCACCGGGACCCAGAACGCGTCCAGGCCGAGCCGCCGGCCGACCACGGACGTGAGGAGGAACCCGGCCAGCGGGAGCGCGATGACGAGAACGACGAGCAGCTGCTCGAGGCTCACGCAGCCCGCCTCATCGGCGCATGGCGTCGTACTCGTCGACGAGCGGCGTCTTGCGGTTGCGGAAGATGGCGATGACGATCGCGAGCCCGACCGTCGCCTCGGCAGCGGCCACCGCCATGACCATCAGCGCGATGACCGCGCCGTCGCCCTGCAGATCGGGGATGAACGCGCCGAACGCCACGATGGCGAGATTCACCGCATTGAGCATCAGCTCGATCGACATCAGCATCGAGATCGCGTTCCGGCGGGCGAGGAACCCGAACGTCCCGACGGCGAACAGCGCGCCGGACAACGTGAGGTAGGTGTTCAACTGCTCGGCGATGCCCATCAGCCGGTAGCGTCCTTCTCGCGCTTGGCCAGGAACACGCCGCCGATCACCGCGGCCAGCAGCAGCACGCTCACGGCCTCGAACGCCAGCACGTACCGGTCGAACAGGAGGTGGGCGAGGTCATTCGTGGCGATCCGAACCGCCGCCGAAGCCGCGCCCCAGTTCGTGCCCGCGACCGCGACGGCGACCAGCACGGCCACGATGATCGCGGCGATGGCCGCCGGCGCTGCCTGCGTCTGGAACGTGAGCCGGTTCGAGCCGACCTTCTCCTGGGTGAGCATGATCGCGAACAGGATCAGGACGCTGATCGCGCCGATGTACACGATCACCTGGGCCGCGGCGACGAGTGCCGCCCCGAGGGTCACGTACAGCCCGGCGAGGGCCAGGAAGCACACGATCATCGCCAGGCCGCAGCGGATGATGTCGCGCATCGTCACGACGGCGATGCCCGCGGCGAGCATCAGGGTCGCCAGGCTGGCGACGAGGGCGTCCTCGAACGTGCCCTTGAGCAGGATCAGCACGACGAGCGCCGGCGTCGTGACGATCCCGCCGGCGACGGCGGCTGCGGCGAGGTAGAGCCAGGCTCGCATCGGTCGGCTACTTGAGGTGGGCGTGCGAGCCGCCGGCACCTGCGCCGGCCCCGTGGCCGCCGGGTCCGCCGTGCCCGCCGTGCCCGTTGCCGCCGCCGTTGCCGTGCCCGTTCCCCGAGTCGCCGTCGCGCGACAGCGTCGCCGGCAGGACCGTCAGGAGCCGGTCCGATTCGATGAAGCGCCCGGCCTCGATCGCCCGCTGCAGCCAGTCGCGCTCCTTGCGGATGTACGTGACCTCGGTCTCGCGATCGACCTGGGCCATGGCCATGAGGTCGATCATCGGTTCCGCGCGGCTCGAGTGGGCGAGCTCGAACTCGCCGCCGTCGCGCAGGGCGTCGTACGGGCAGGCATCGACGCAGATGCCGCACAGGATGCAGCGGCTCTCATCGACCTCGTACTTCTGGAGAACGCGCGGCTTGGGCATCAACGCCCCGGTCGGGCACGTCTCGGCGCAACGGCCGCAGGACACGCATGGCGTGTCGTTCAGGCTCATGTCCAGTGGCGTCGTCACCAGCGTGTCGAAGCCGATGCGCATGAAGTCGTAGCACGCGGCGCCCACGACCTCGGCACAGACCTGGGCGCACCGGCCGCAGTCGATGCAGCGCGATGGCTCGCGCAGGATGAACGCGTGGGAGTCGTCGCGGACGTAGTCGTGGTTCACGCCCGTGAACCGGTTCTCGCCGATAGAGCGGAGCCCGGCGCCCTGGTGCGGGTTCGGCTCCAGCGTGGTGAGCGTCGTCTCGTACTCGATGCCGAGCCGGCGCAGGTCGCAGTAGCCGATCGCCTCGCAGGTGCACTGCAGGCAGCGCGTCGACTCGGCGACGATCTCCTCGCGGGCATACGGGAGCTCGTACTCGACGTAGCTGTGCTTGCGCTCCTCGGCCTCCATTGCCTTGAGCCGGTAGCGCGGCTCCTTGACCTCGGAGGTGAACGGCACGATCGACAGGAAGATCGGCTGCGGCTCGGCCAGCGTCTGGCGCGTCCGGATCTCGGACAGGTCGTTGCCACGCAGGAACGCGTCGACCGCGTAGGCGGCCCGGCGGCCCTCGGCGATGGCCTCGACCACCGTCGACGCGCCGATGCGCACGTCGCCCGTGCCGAACACGCCCGCCCGACCAGTGTCGAAGGTGACCGAGTCGGCCTGCAGCCGCCGGTTCTTCGTCGCCTTCGGGCCCTGCGAGCCGGGGCCGATCCAGGTGAGCTCCGGACCCTGGCCGATGGCCAGCAGCACCCGGTCGCACGGGATCGTGAACTCTGTGCCCGGTGCGGGCTCGGGGCGGCGCCGACCTGACGCATCGGGCTCGCCGAGCGCCATCCGGATGAACTCAACCCCGGTGACGTTGTTGTCCTTGTCCGTGACCACCTTGACCGGGCCGGCCTGGAAGATGGCGGTCACGCCCTCCTCGATCGCCTCGTGGACCTCGTTCGACGCGGGCATGTCCTTCATGTCGCGGCGGTAGACGAGCGTCACTTCCTTCGCGCCCTGGCGGATCGAGGTGCGCGAGCAGTCCATCGAGGTGAACCCGCCGCCGATGACCACGACGCGCTTGCCCTTGTGGCCCGGGTACGGCAGTCCAAGCGTGGCGGTGCGCAGGTACTCGAGGCCGTCGAGCACCTCCGGCGCGTCCTCGCCGGGAATGCCCAGCGTGTTCGTGTCGTAGCAGCCGATCGCGATGACGATCGCGTCGAAGCCCTGGTACTGCAGGTCGTCGAGCGTGAAGTCGCGCCCGAGGCCCTGGTTGCACACGATCTTGCCGCCGAGCCGGCTCACGCTCTCGTACTCGGCCTCGAGGACCTCGACCTTGGGCAGGCGGTACTGCGGGATGCCGTAGCGGAGCATCCCGCCGGGCGCCGGGTCGCGCTCGTACACGGTCACGTCGTGGCCCGAGAGGAGGAGGTAGTACGCCGCGGCCATGCCTGCCGGTCCGGAGCCGATGACCGCGGCCTTCCGACCGGTCGTGGACTGCTGCTCGAACGGGACCGGCGGGTCGAGGTCCTCGTCGAGCATCGACTTGATGACCATGTCGCCGGCGTACCGGTGGGAGTCGCGGATCGCGATTGCCTCGTCGACCTCGTCGCGCCGGCAGTGCTCCTCGCACGGCGCAGGGCAGACCCGCCCGAGGACCGATGGGAATGGGATCGTCCGCTTGAAGATCCGGGTCGATTCGCGGAAGTTGCCCTCGGCGTTCTGCTTGAGGAACCCCGGGATGTCGATGTGGCTCGGGCACTTGTTCTGGCAGGGCGGCAGGCAGTACGCGTTGTGGTCGCTGAAGATCAGCTCGAGGTTCGTCCTGCGGAGCCGGCGGATCTCCTCGGTCTGGGTCTGGACCTTCATGCCGTCTTCGCAGGTGCGCGAGCACGAGATCGGCGGGTGCTCCTCGCCCTCCACGTCGACGACGCACATGCGGCACGCCCCGAACCCGGGCAGCTTCGGCTCGTAGCACAGCGTCGGGATCTCGATGCCGTTGTCGCGACAGACCTCGAGGATCGTCTGGCCTTCGAGGCCCTCGACGGTGCGGCCATCCACCTCGATGCGGATCCGCGGGGTCGATTGCGGCCGCTGTGGCGCCTGGGTCGTGAGGTACGCCTCGGCGAGCGTGTCCTCGAGCGGGACCAGCGTGTCGCGCTTGATCGGCATGTCCGGACGGCTCTCCGGCCGGCTCTCGTGCTCGCGCGGCACGTGCGGCTCGTGGCGCTCCGGAGGCGCGACGGCCTCGCCCTCGCGGCGGGCGATATCGCTCGCGGGCCGCTCGATGAGGTCGGTCATGCCCCCGCCCTCGCGCCGGCGGTCGCGCGGCCGCTGGTCGCCCGGCGCGCCCGTCGGGCACTTGCCGGGACCGAGATCGAGATCGTCCGGCACACGCCTGCCGGGCACTCGCCGCGGAGGTAGTGCGCATCCACCTCGTCTCGGAACGAGCGCAGGCCGCTGAGCATCGGCAGCGTGGCGAGGCGCTCGTGGTCGCACAACCCGGAGCCGACGACGTCGGCGCACAGGTCGGTCAGCAGGTCGAGGTCGCCGGCGCGCGACGTGCCGGTCGAGAGCCGCTCACCGATCTCGGCGACGCGCCGCAGCCCGATGCGGCACGGGATGGTCTTGCCGCACGCCTCATCCGCCGCGTAGCGGGTCAGCAGGCGAGCGAGGTCGACGACGCAGGCGCGGTCGTCGGCCACGATCACCGAGCCCGACCCGACGTGCGCCCCGGCGGCGCGAAGCGCCTCGAACGTGTACGGCGTCCGGAGGGCGCCCGACGGGAGGATGCCGCCGGTGGGCCCGCCGACGACGACCGCCTTGAGCTTGCGGCCGGCACGGGGGTTGCCGCCCAGGGCGACGACGTCGCCGAGCGGAGTCCCGAACGGGACCTCCGCGACCCCGCTCCTGGTGTGGCCGCGGACGGCGACGAGGATCGTGCCGGGGGCATCGGCGGCGCCGGTGGCCGCGAATGCCTTCGCGCCGTGGCGCAGGATCCAGGGCACGGCGGCGAGGGTCTGCACGTTCTGGACGACGGTCGGGGCATTGCGGAAGCCGCGCGTCGCGGGGTGCGGCGGGCGCTGCTCCGGCTGGCCGCGCTTGCCGTCGAGGGCCTTCAGCAGGACGGTCTCCTCGCCGAGCATGTACGCGCCCTGGACCGGGCGGACCTCGATCTCGATGCGCCGGCCGCTGCCGAGCACGTCGTCGCCGATGAAGTTCCGGGACGACGCGGCGTCGATCGCCGCCTGGAGGAGCCGGATCGCCTCCGCGGCCGTCGAGCGAACCGTGATGAACGCCTCTTCAGCGCCGATCGCGAACGCGGCGATGGCCGCGCCCTCGACGACGGCGTAGGGGTCGGTCTCGAGCAGTGTTCGGTCGGTGCCCGCGCCCGGGTCCGCGCCGTAGCCGTTCGCGACGACATACCGGCTTCTCGCCTCCGTGCTCGCGGCAGTCCGCCATTTCGCCGCGGTCCTGTGGCCCGCGCCGCCGCGGCCGCGCAACCCGCTCGCTTCGACCTCGGCGATGGTCCCGGCCGGCCCGAGCTCGCGAATGGCGCGCCGGAGCCCCTCGAACGCGCCGGTTGCGAGTGCGGCGTCGAGATCAGCGGGATCCTTCGCGCCGCGCCGGGCGAGCAGGATCGACGGCCACGCCTTCGGCGTCGGCAGGATCGCGGTCATGACCGCTTCCCCCCGAGCGAGGCGCCGAGCGAGGCGAGGTAGGCATCGTCGGAGGGTCGCCGACGGCTCACCTCGGCGGCCTGTGCCTTCGAGCCGGGCGGCTCGAACCGGAAGTTGCCGTAGTACGAAGCGGTGCCGTAGACCATGGCGTACCACGTACCGGTCCGCTCGCTGATGCGCTTGAGGGCCGCAACCGGCAGGAAGCCGAACGCCGCCTGGGTGCCCTCGAGGATCTGGAGCAGCCGCTGCGGGTCGTGGTCGTGCAGGTCGAGGATCGCGTCGACCGTCGCGACGTCGAAGCCGGCGAAGCGCTCGTAGGCGGGATCCGGGACAGCCCGTCCGGATCGGCGTAGCGCCGATTCCTCGCGTCGCTCGCCGTAGGTCTCCGGCGGGCCCCAGTGCACGTGGAACCGGCCTTTGGTGTCCAGCCCGCCCATGTCAATGCACTCGATCGGGCAGGCCTGGGCGCACTGGAAGCACGTCTCGCACTTGAGCAGGCCGTTCTCGTCGTAGAGGAGCTGGAGGCGGCCGCGGAACTTCGTGGCGACGTCGGCCTGCATCTCCGGGTAGCGGATCGTGGCCTTCGGCGCGAAGAACCGGCGCAGCGTGAGCGCCATGCCCTTGACGAGGCCGAGGCCCGGGACCATGCCCGGCAGCAGGCTCATGCCGGCCGCCTCATGCCGCACCGCCGCGGAGCGCCGTCGCGGCGAGGACCGCGAGCGCCGTCACGAACAGGTTCAGCAGGGACGCCGGCAACAGCCATTTCCAAGCGAAGCCCATCAGCTGGTCGATGCGGACGCGAGGCAGCGTGCCGCGCATCCACACGAACACGAACACCAGCGTGAACGTCTTGCCGAGGAACCAGAACAGGCCGGCCACCCAGTCGAAGTTGATGTACGCCCACAGGCCGAACAGTCCTCCGACGGCGACGTTGAACAGCACGAAACCGATGATGAGCGCGACCCACCAGCGGGTCTTGCTCCGGAACAGGTAGAACGGCGCCGCGAACAGCAGGGTCCCGAGCACGGGCACGATCGCCACGATGAACAGCAGCCCGATGCCCAGCGAGCCGGGGTCGACGACCCAGCTCAGGTGCGGGAACGGGAACGGCGCGTTCCAACCGCCGAGGAACAGCACGGTGGTGAGGGCCGAGATGATGAACACGCCGATGTACTCGGCGAAGAAGAAGAAGCCGAAGCGCATGCCCGAGTACTCGGTCGCGAAGCCGGCCACGATCTCCGAATCGGCCTCGGTGAGGTCGAACGGGGTCCGGTTTGCCTCGGCGGTCGCGGCGATGGCGAAGATCAGGAAGCCGAGCGGCTGGCGCACAGCGAACCAATCCGTGAACCAGCCCGAGGTGCCCTGCTGCTGGACGATCTGGTTCAAGCTCATCGTCCCTGCGAGCAGCACGAGGCCGACGACCGACAGCGTCAGCGGGATCTCGTAGCTCACGATCTGCGCCGCCGACCGCAGGCCGCCGAGCAGCGAGTACTTGTTGAAGCTCGCCCAGCCGCCCATGAGCAGCCCGACGACCGTGAGCCCGCCGATCGCGAAGAAGTAGAGAAGACCAAGGTTCAGGTCCTGCGCGAACAGGCCCGGCGCGAATGGGATGACCAGGGCGCTCAACGCCATCGTCGAGAACACGACGACCGGCGCCCAGGTGAAGACGACCGGGTCGGCGCGGGAGGGCGTGAAGTCCTCCTTCATCAGCACCTTCAGGCCGTGCACGGTGGACAGGAGCGTGCCCCAGGGGCCCACCCGGTCCGGCCCGACCCGGAGGTTCATCAGGGCGATGATCTTCATCTCCATGTAGATGATCACGAACGCGATCGGTGGGGCGAGGAGCAGCAGGACCGTCGCCGCGAACACGAAGCGGACGATCGGCAGGTTGAAGATCAGGATGTCGAGGATCTGCCCGCCGAAGAGCCCGATGACGACGATCAGCCCGATCGTCAGCAGCGCGAGCAGCGGCACCAGGATGAACAGCGCGCGCCCGGGCAGGGTCAACCGATCCCAGGTCCGGGCGAGTGCCGTCACTTGTCGACTCCGCCCATCACGGGATCGAGCGACGCCATGATGGCCATCGTGTCGGCGAGAAGGTTGCCGGGCAGGAGCGCACCTACGGCCTGGAGGTGGATGAAGCTCGGATCGTGGATCTTGAGCCGGAATGGCTGGTCGGTGCCATCGCTGATGGCATACGCGCCATAGACCCCGCGCGGCCCCTCGACCGCCGCCCAAGCCCGGCCGGGTCGAGGCCGGAGCAGCCGAGGGAGCTTGGCCATGATCGGGCCGTCGGGCATCTTGTCGAGACACTGGTCGATGATCCGGATGCTCTGCTTGACCTCTTCCATCCGGAGCAGGTAGCGGGCCAGCGAGTCGCCCTCGGTGCGGGTCGGAATGTCGAACTCGAGCTCCGGGTAGATCGAGTAGGGGTGCGTCCGCCGCAGGTCGAACGGGACGCCCGTCGCCCGCAGGTTCGCCCCGGTCATGCAGAACCGCATGGCCGTCTCGCTGTCGATCACGCCGAGGCCACTCGCCCGGCGCACGAAGATCTCGTTCTCGTTGAGGAGCGCGATGTTCGCGTCGATCTGCCCGACCGCGCGGCTCATCCAGTCGCCGAGTCGGCTCAGGAACTCGTGGTTCAGGTCGCCGTTCACGCCGCCGATGCGGAAGTAGTTGAACAGCATCCGCTGGCCGGTCAGGGCTGCCAGCATCTCCACGATCTCGTCGCGCTCGATGAACGACCACAGGATCGGCGTGAGCCCGCCGAGGTCCAGCGCGAACCAGCCCATGAACAGCGCATGGCTGGCGATCCGGTTCAGCTCCCCGGAGAGGACGCGGATGTACTCGGCCCGCCGGGGGACTTCGACGTCGAGCAGCTTCTCGTAGGCCGTGACCGGCGCCCACTCGCAGAACAGCGAGGAGATGTACTCGAGCGGGTCCACCTGGCTGATCGTCTGGTGGTAGTCGGCGTTCTCGACCAGCTTCTCCACGCCGCGATGGAGGTAGCCGAGCACGGGGTCGATGTCGACGACGCGTTCGCCATCCAGCTTGAGCACCACGCGCAGGACGCCGTGGGTCGACGGGTGCTGGGGGCCCATGTTGAGGAACATCTCGCCGTCGCCGAGGGTGTAGAACTCCGCCTCGCGCTCGGTCCGAGGCGGATAGGGCGGGATCGGCTCGTAGAAGTCGTACTCGTTCTCGAGGAGCACGTGCGGGTCATCGGCGGAGGGGTGCGTGCCGGCGGGTGCCTTCGGTGGCGCGTCGCTTCGAGGCGGCGTCTGGGTCGCCATCGCGGTCCTCAGGCGCTCGTCCGGCGAACCACGCCGGGCGCGGCATCCACCGGGCTGTGGGTCCGCTCGACGTGGCGAACGCCCGCGCCCGGAGAGCGAGCGGCGTCGTCGGGCAGGTAGAAGTCCTTGCGCAGGGGGAAGCTCGTGTAGTCGGGCGGCATGTAGATCCGGCGCAGGTCGCGGTTGCCCTCGAACGTGATCCCGAACATGTCGTACGTCTCGCGCTCCATCCACTCGGAACCCTGCCACAGGAAGGTCACGGAGGGGATGCGCGGGTCGTCGCGCGACAGGCCTTCGACGATCACCCTGAGCCAGTCCGACGTGGTCGAGCTCCAGAGGTGGTAGACCACCTGCATCTCCGTGCCGGTGTCCACGCCGGCGAGGTCGGCGAGCATCGTGAAGTGGAACTCCGGCTCGTCGTGGAGCGCGCGGAGGACGTCCTGGACGTCGCCCGCGCCAATCCGAACTTCCGTCTGGTCGTGGCGCCCCTTCGCGGGGCCGTGCAGCACGGTCTCGAATCGCGCCTCGAGTCGGCGCGCGAGCGCTCGATCCATCGGGCTCAGACTCCGGCCGGGACCGTCGGGCCGATCGCCCGCTCCGGCCAGTGGCCGCGCCGATCCTTGACGAGCTGCTGGAGCTTCATCATCCCGAAGATCAGGCCCTCCGGGCGCGGCGGGCAGCCGGGCACGTACACGTCGACGGGCATGATCCGGTCGATGCCCTCGACCGTTGAGTAGCTCCGCTTGTAGCGGCCGCCGGAGCAGGTGCAGTCGCCCATGGCAACGCACCACTTCGGCTCGGGCATCTGCTCCCAGAGGCGCAGTAGCGGGCCGGCCATCTTCGTGGTCAGCGTCCCGGCGACGATGAGCACGTCCGCCTGGCGGGGCGAGGCGCGGAAGGGGAAGGCGCCGAAGCGATCGACATCGTTCTTCGAGGTCGCGTAGCTCATCATCTCGATCGCGCAGCAGGCGAGCCCGGAGAGGAGCGGCCACAGGCTGTTGGCGCGCAGCAGGTCGAGGACCAAGTCCGCCTTGGTCGGGATGACCTCGAGGATCCCGCTCCAGCGGGCGTCGTCGCGCCGGCCGGCCTGGGTCGCGCCGAACTCGGCGAGATGGGTGACCTCTGCCGGCCGTCCGCCCTCGTAGGCGTTCGGGTCGGCCGGGGCCCAGAGCTCGTTGCGCAGCACGAGTGGCTCCGCGACGGCGGTGGAGCCGGCCACGGTCAGCGCGGCGGGCGCGTTGCCGGTCTGGTCGGACGCCATGGGCGTCGCGGCGCGCTCTTCCGCGGTTGGTTCGAAGGCGGGCTGATCGGTCATGGCTGGGTGACGGTCAAACCTCGTTCGTGGGCTGGTCGCCCGTCGGAGGACGCCGATCGCCGATCGCCTCGCCCGGCCCGCGCCAGCTCAGGACGCCCTTGCGCCACGCGTACGCCAGGCCGAACAGGAGGATCGCCACGAACACGAGCATGCTCGTGAATCCGAGTGGCTCGGGGAGGTCTCGGAACACGACCGCCCACAGGTAGATGAACACGACCTCGATGTCGAACGCCACGAACAGCAGGGCGTAGATGTAGAACGACAGGCCGAACCGGCCGTGAGTGTCGCCGTAGGTGTCGATGCCGGACTCGTACGGCAGGCCCTTGTGGACGTCGCCCCGGTTCCGATGGGACACGAGCCATGCCACGCCGAACGTCAGGAACGTGAACGACCCGGCCGCGAAGGCGAACCCGATGATGTACCAGATCCCGGTCAAGGCCATCCTCGCTTCGGGCGCCAGCCTGCGCGGCGCTCGATCCTGGTGGGCTGCTGGTCGGCTGCTGGTGTCCGAGGCATTCGCGACCGACCGTCTGGAGACGGCCGTCGCCCTTCGTAATTCTATCGCGAGCCTCCGGCCTCGGCCGGGGGTCGCTCAGCCGGTCGTCGGGAAGCCTCGGAGCCCTCGATCGGACGGGATGCCGCGACCGAAGGCGAGCACGGCGAAGCCGCCGGTGACTCGCGGGTCGAGCATGCGGACGAGCGAGGCGCGGGCGTCGAGGTAGGCAGCGAGGTCGATCGCCGGGTCCGACTGCAGCGCGACGAGCAGCTCGCCGGCGCCGAGGGCGGCCAGGAAGTCCGCCTGGCGCGAGCGACCGATCGGCTGGAGGCCGGCTGCCGCCGCGGCGCGCTCGACGGCGGTGAGGTCGACGTGCGCGGTGAGGTCCTGGCGCCCGATCGCCACGAGCGGGTTCTCGTGCACGCGGTGGCGGTGGTACGCCCGGAGGGTGCTGCCGCGCTCCGGCCGGTACAGGTCGCCGGCCGGGTAGCCGTAGTCGATGACGAGGAGCTCGCCGCGCGCAAGCGGCTTCGTCGCGCGCTCGATCCAGCCATCGATGGCGAGGCAGATCTCCGCCTGCTGGCCGGGCTCGAGCTGGACGCCCTCCAGGTCCAGGCGTTCCGCGAGGGCGGGCGTCGACGCGGCCGCGACGACCTCCTGGAGCTGACCGCCGTCCCCGAGCTCGACGAACCGCTCGAGGACCCGCCCGTCGCGGCCGCCCTCGATTCGATGCACGGGCAGGGCGTCGAGCAGCTCGTTGGCGAGGACTGCGCCCGCCTCCGGCGTCTCGTCCGGGGGTTCAAGGTGGTCGGCAAGACCGAGCTCGTCGACCCGTTCCCGGAGCGCCTGGAGTCGGCTCGGAGCGACGTCGAGCGCCTGGTAGCGGATCGCCCCGAGGAGCTCGGAGCCGGCGCGGCGGAGTCCGCCGAGGATGCCTGCGGCGAGCGCCCCGGAGCCGGCGCCGTGCTCGCGCACGACGAACCGGACCGGACGATCGAGCGCCTCCCAGGCAGATTCGAGGTGGCGGGCCACCGCCCAACCGAAGATCGGATGGCTCTCGGGCGCGGTCAGGAAATCCGCGCCGCGACCCGGGCCGGCGACGGGCCCCCGAGCCAGCCCCGCCGATGTGTAGTAGCCCGCCTGGGGGTCGTACAGCGCGATCTCCATGAACCGCGCGAACGGCATGGGTCCATTGGCGCGGATCTCCTCGGCGATCTGCGATGTCAGGCGTGGATCGCTCTCGGGCAACGGCGCGCCGGAATCCAGCTCCGAGACACGCCGAAGGCCGACTTCGATGCGCCGGATTGCCGCCTGGTCGTCGGTCATCGGCCCCGACCGATGGCGAGCCGCAGCGCCGGCCCGACCAGCGTGTGCCCGCCGAGGAGCACCGGGATCGACGCGTCGCGGGCCGACGAGCTCAGGGACCGCAGCCACGGGTCTGCGATGCGATCGACCAGGAGGAGGTCCGAGCCGAACCGGTCCTCGGCTGCCGGCCAGGCGGACTCGTCCGCGCCGAGGCGGTGCGCGAGGAGCACGCGGGTGTCGATGACGGCCGCGTCGCCGAGCTCGGCGAGCACCGATCCGAGGGATTCGGGTCCGCGGCTGTCGATGAGCAGACCCAGGACGGAGCGTGGAGGGCGCTGGGATCTCCGGTCCGAGCCAACCAGGAAAATCGTCCGCAGGCCTCGCTCCTCGACGAGCGCCCGCGTCCGCGACGCCGTCCTTCGCTCGAGCCAGCGCAGGGTCGACGCGCTGGTTCGACCCGCGACGACCAGTTCTGCGCGCGGATCGAGCACGAGCGAGCGGATGGCAGCCAGCCGCTGCGCGACGGCGCCCGTGTCCGTTTCGGCGACGTCGCCGCCAATCAGCGCGACATCCAGTGGCGAGTCCAGGTCGATCGCGAGGCGCCATCGCCGACGCAGGTCCTCGACCTCGAAGCCGGCCTCCTCGGCGAGCCAGCGCGGCAGGGCGTTGTCGTTGGCGAGGTCCGGCACCGCCGCCAGCGCCGACGCCTCTCCGACGGCAATGACATCGGCGGAGTAGAAGTTGTTCGCAAGGGCGCGGCGAGCGCCGGAACCTGCGATCTCGACGAACGCAGTGATGTCGGCCGTCGTCGCCAGGGGGATGGATCCAGAGCCGAGCACGACCAGCCCACCTGGATCCTGGATTCCGTCGAGCAAGCCTCGCAGGTGCTCCCCGAACGACGGGGCTTGCCGGTCCCCGGATTCGATGCGCACATCGACGGCGCCGTGTGCTCGGAACAGCGCGGCGAGGCGCTCCGCGTTCGCCGCTCGCGCGTCCGCGAGCGCGAGTGCGAGCGGTCCCGCGTTCGAGCCCCCCGTCGGGTGCAGGATTCGGACGGCAACGGGCTGCACGCGGCGACTGTAGCCGCGCAGGTCCGCCCGGATCGACGAGGTGTCGGTGGCTCGAACCGTACGGGCATACATCGGGCTCGGGGCGAATATCGGTGACGCGCGGCGGGCGCTGACCGAAGCCGTCGCGGCGCTGGCCGCCCTGCCCGGCGCTCGCCTCCGCGGCGTGTCACGCCTGTACCGGACGAAACCGGTCGGCGTCGAGGAGCAGCCCGACTTCCTCAACGCGGTCGTTGCGCTCGATGTCCCGGCGGGCGCAGACGCCGCGACGGGCGCGACCGCCCTCCTGGTGACCCTCAAGGATCTCGAGCGGGAGTTCGGGCGCCGAAAACGGCAACGCTGGGGCCCCCGCGAGCTCGATCTCGACCTGCTGCTGTTCGGTCGCGCGCGGCTCGCGATCGAGCGTCCGCCTGCGGGGTTTCCGCTCTCGGCGGCGTTGGATCCGGGCGCTGCGGCGCGCCTGCTCGAGGTGCCCCACCCGTCGATGGCCGATCGGCTCTTCGTCCTCGCCCCGCTGTCCGACCTCGCGCCGCGACTCGTGCCGCCGGGCTGGAGGACGACGGTCGGATCCGCAGCGCGCCGCCGCGCGATCGACGAAGGAACCGGTGCCGCCGTCGCGGTCGCGACGTGGGCCGGCGATCGCTGGGTCGCCTAGAGTCGCCCCAGATGCGCGACGAGCCGGCGGGCGGGGACGGGCATTTCGGTGAGGAGATCGCCTCGGGCTACGACGCGTCGTTCGGCGCGGAATTCGACCCCGCGGTCATCGCGGCGACCGCCGACTTCCTCGCCGCGCAGGCGCGTGGCGGTCGCGCGCTCGAGCTCGGCGTCGGGACGGGTCGGATCGCGCTCCCGCTCTCGGCCCGCGGCGTGCCGGTCCTGGGCATCGACCTGTCGCGGGCGATGGTCGAGCGCCTCCGCGCGAAGCCGGGCGGCGAGGCGATCGATGTCACGATCGGCGACTTCGCGACCGCGCGGGTGGCCGGCTCGTTCTCGCTCGTCTACCTGGTGTTCAACACGATCGAGAACCTGACGACGCAGGACGAGCAGGTGGCGTGCTTCGCGAACGCGGCCGCACACCTCGCGCCGGGCGGTCGATTCGTCATCGAGTGCGCCATCCCTGACCTGCGCGCGCTGCCCCGCGGTGAGCGCGCCGTCGTGTTCGACGTCAGCGAGGAGCACTGGGGTATCGACGAGTACGACGTCGCCACGCAGGGCCTCGTCTCGCATCACTTCAGCCGCGTGGGCGACGGCGTCGAGTACTCGTCCGGGCCTTTCCGCTACGTCTGGCCGTCCGAGCTCGATCTGATGGCCCGGCTCTCCGGCATGCCCCTCGTCGAACGCTGGTCCGGCTGGCGGCGCGAGCCGTTCACGAACGAGAGCCGCAAGCACGTCTCGGTCTGGGAGAAGCCGCGAGGCTAGCGTTGGATCACGGCCGACCAGAGCGGCCCCACTGGTTAGCGCAGGAGCCGGGCGCGGATCTGCGTCTCCTCGACCGCGTTGCCGCGCCGGCGCTCCACGCGGTAGGCGTGCTGGCCGGGGAGCGACGCGACCGCCTCGGTCAGGGTCCGGCCGTCGAACAGGAGGCCCACGCCGTCATCGGCCGCGAAGCCATCTGCGAGCGTGCCGGCGCTCACGAGCGACTCGTAGCGCGGCCGGCGCAGCGACTCGCTGTCGTAATGCGGGCAGAACGTGCCGTCAAGGAACTTCATGCCGTCCTTGAGCGGGGCGAGATCCGGCCCGAACGAATCCGTGAGCCCGCCCTCGAACCAGCAGATCGCGCCGGCCGACCAACCGGCGAGGACGACGCCGCGCTCCCAGGCGGTCCTGATCGCCTTGTCGACGCCGTGGACGCGCCAGATCGCGAGCATGTTCGCCGTGTTCCCGCCGCCGACGTAGATCACATCCTGCTCGAGGAGGAACGCCGAGATGTCGTCCACCTGCCGGCCGAACAGGTCCAGGTGGGTCGCCTCGGCGTGGCGCGCGAACGTGGCATAGAAGCCGGCGCGGTCCGCGGGGTTGTCGCCGTTCGCTGTGCCGACGTAGCAGATTCGCGGCCGTTCCCGCCCGGACAGGTCGAGGAGGTACTGGTGCAGCGGCCAGTCGGTCGAGGATGGGCCGATGGACACGCCGCCGATCGCGAGGATGCGCTGCCCGTTGTCGGCCATCAGGCGGGCCAGTCTAGCCGCGGGCCGGCGTCGGTTCGAGCACGGCGATCGACGACGCGCCCGTCGCCGGATTGACCTGGATGGCCCACAGGCGGCCGTCCGGGCCAAAGGCGGGATGGCCGAGGTTCATTGTCCCGGCCGCCGCGGGCCCGAAGCCCCAGGTTCCCAGCAGGTCGCCGCCGGGTCCGAACAACCGCACGCGCCAGCCCACGATCGTGGCGCCGGGAGCATCGAGCACCGGCTCGCCGATCGCGAGCGAGCCATCAGCCGCCCCGGCGATGGCCAGCTGATGGCTCCAGATCCCGAACGCCCCCGACCCGAACGGCCACTCCACCGCCAGCTCCCATTGCCGCGGCGAGCTCAGGTCCGGGGCGAGCGAGGTCATGACTGCCGCCCGACGCGGCGTCCCGTCCGCGTAGAGCGCACCCACGTCCGGCTCGTCGACGACGATGACTCGACCATCGAGCCCGACGGCGATGGCCTGCGGATAGCCGAGGATGCCCGGCGTGGACGGCCGGGCGCCCGCGGTCAACGGGCGAAGCCAGAAGTCGACCCCGAGCTTGATGCGGCCGCGCGCGTCCATCCGGACCACCGCCGCATAGGCATTGCCGTCGACCCCGTACTGCGGCAGCCCGAACTGCCGGCCTCGCCTGTCGATGGCCACGCGGTTGATCCCGCCGTCCGTATAGACATTCGACAGGTCGTACCCGGTCTTCGAGCTAAATCGGCGCAGGGTGAAGAGGCCCGTGGGCCGGTAGTAGTCGTCGATGACGATCGTGTCGTTGGTGGTGTCGATCGACGCCCAATCGCCGGCGAGCGGGGTCACCGATCGGCTGAGGCGATGCTCCGAGCGCTTCTTTCCCGAGGGCGCGAATCGAGCGACGAAGAGATGCAGCCGGTCGGCGGCGGCATCCTGGGTGCCGAGCGCGAGGAGGTCGCCGTTGGCCGCGAAGCCGAAGTCGAGCCAGGCGGCGGGGCTCGTGAGCCGCTTCGTGACGCCCCGCCAGCTGCTCCCGGGGAGGTCCGGGGGTGGGGATGGTTCGAGACTGGGACTCGGCGGCGGGAGGATCGTGGCCGTCGGGCGTGGCGTGCTCACCTGTGCCGGGGCGTCGGTCTCACCCGCGAGACTCTGCTGTGGTGCGAACGTGACCGGCGCGATGAGCGAGCACGCCGCGAGCAGGCTGGCGACCACGCCGAGCCCGATCGGGCCGGCGGCCACGCGCTGCGACCGGCGCGCTTTGGGGGCCATGCGTCGTCCCGAGCGGGGCTTCTGCCCTGGTTCCTAGAGCCTGACGCGGGGCGGCGAGTCGCGGTCGAACATGTGGACGGTGTCGACGAACCTGACCGTCTTGGTCTGGTAGGCCATCACCATCGAGTGCGTGCGGGCGCCGCCGCCGAAGAAGCGCACGCCTTCGAGGAGATCGCCCGGGGTCACGCCGGTTGCGGCGAACACGAGGTGCTCACCCGAGGCGAGGTCCTCGGTGCGGTAGATCCGGCTCTCGTCGCCGTGGCCCATGCGCGCGCCCCGGGCCCGTTCGTCGTCGTTGCGGTACCGGAAGCGAGCCTGGATCTCGCCGCCGAGGCAGCGCATCGCCGCAGCGGTGATCACGCCCTCGGGTGCGCCACCGATACCCATCACCGCATGCACGCCGGTGCCCTGCACCGCGCAGCTGATCGCTGCCGAGAGGTCGCCGTCGCTGATCAGCTTGATGCGAGCGCCCGTGCTTCGGACCTCGGCGATGAGGTCCGTGTGCCGCGGGCGGTCGAGGATGATCACGGTGATGTCCTGGGTACGCCGGCCGAGGGCATCGGCGATGCGGCCCACGTTCTCGGCCGGCGGCCGGGTGATGTCTACCCGGCCGGCCGCGCCAGGGCCGACGCACAGCTTCTCGAGGTAGGTGTCCGGCGCGTGCACCAGCCCGCCGCGCTCCGACGCCGCGAGGACCGTGATGGCGTTCGCCGAGCCGGTGGCGACGAGGTTCGTGCCCTCGAGAGGATCGACCGCGATGTCGATCTCAGGCGCGGCGTCGCCCGCCTGGCCGACCTGCTCGCCGATGTAGAGCATGGGGGCTTCGTCACGCTCGCCCTCGCCGATGACGATCGTGCCCTGCATCTCGATCTCGTCCATCGCGGCGCGCATGGCCTCGGTGGCGAGCTTGTCGGCGCCCATCCGGTCGCCGCGGCCCATCACCCGGGCGCTGGCGATCGCGGCAGCTTCCGTGACGTGAACCATCTCGAGCGCGAGGAGCTTTTCCATGCGACCTCCGCGTCGTCCTGGCTAATGCCGGAAGTGGCGCCGTCCGGTGAACACCATCGCCATGTGGTGGCGATCGGCGACCTCGATGGCCATCTCGTCGCGAATCGAGCCGCCGGGCTGGATGATCGCCGTGACCCCGGCCTGCGCCGCGATCTGGATGCCGTCGGGGAAGGGGAAGTAGGCATCGCTCGCCATGACCGAGAGCCGGGCCCGCTCGCCGGCGCGCCGCAGCGCGATCTCCACCGAGACCTGGCGGCTCGCCTGGCCGCTGCCGATTCCCACGGACGCGGCGTTCTTGGCGAGCACGATCGCGTTCGAACGGACGTGGCGCACGGCCCGCCACGCGAACAGGAGGTCCGTCAGCTCCTCGAGCGTCGGGCGGCGCTTGGTCACGACCTGGAGCTGCGAGCCGTCGAGCCCGAGGTCGTCCTGGGTCTCGACGAGCAGGCCGCCGCCGACGCGCTTGAAATCGAGCCGGGCGATGCCGTAGTCGCGCATGCCCTCGCTCGGGTTGGGCGGGACGCGCAGGAGCTCGAGGCCCTGTTTCTGGCGCAGGATGCCGACCGCCGAGTCGTCGAAGCCCGGGGCGATGACCGCCTCGTACGAGTTCGCCGCGATCTCCCGTGCGGTCGCGCCGTCGAGGACGCGGTTGACGCCGACGATTGCCCCGAACGACGCGACGGGATCGGTCTCGAGCGCGTGGCGGTACGCCTCGACGAGCTCGTCCGCCGAAGCGATCCCGACCGGGTCCGCGTGCTTGGCGATGACCACCGTCGGTGTCGTGTAGTCGGCCGCGATGCGGTAGGCGACGTCCAGGTCCAGCAGGTTGTTGAACGAGGGCATGCCGCCCTGGAGCAGGTCCGCGTCGGCCACGCCGGCGGAGCGGTGGGTCGTCTCGCGGTAGAGCGCCCCGGTCTGGTGCGGGTTCTCGCCGTAGCGCAGGTCGCTGACCTTGTCGAGGACCATCGCCAGGCGGCTCGGGTAGGTGTTCCCGGCGATCTGGTTCAGGTAGGCCGCGATCTCGGCGTGGTAGGCCGCGACCATGCCGAATGCCTCTGCGGCGAGCTTCGCCCGGAGCTCCGGGCTGACCTGCCCGCGTTCCTTGAGCTCGGCCAGGATCTGCGGATAGTGATCCGGGTTCGAGACCGCGGACACACCCGCCGGGTTGCGAGCGGCTGCGCCCAGGAGCGCCGCGCCACCGACGTCGATCATGTCGATGGCCTTGTCGATGCCGATGAGCGCCCGCCCGATCTCCGCGCCGAAGGGCCGCACGTTGACGACGACGAGATCGATGGGCTCGATGCCCTCGCGCTTCAGCTCCTCGAGCTGCTCAGGCTGGTCACGCCGCGCGAGGATGCCCGCGTACACCGCGTGGTGGAACGTCTTGACCTGTCCGCCGAGCATCGCCGGCATGCCCGTCATCTCGGCGACGGCTCGAACCTCGACGCCGTCCTGGGCGAGGTGCTCGCGCGTTCCGTCGGTCGCGAAGAGGTCGATGCCCTGCGCCTGGAGGCCGCGAGCGAAGACCGTGATTCCGTCCCGTGTCGCGACCGAGAGCAGCGCTCGCACCCGCATCCTCCACGTCGTGCCGGTCCATTCCGATGGCGAAGAGCCGGTAAGGGCGGAGCGCGAACCGCGTGCGACTCTCCGAGGACCGAACTGAAGCTCCGCGGGCGTCCGGTCCGAGGACTGGCCGAGTATAGCCCGGCTCGTGGCATACTCCAGCCCCGCTGATCGACCGCGCGGATCGTGGAGAACCCGTGAAACATCTGCCCTGGGAATATTTCTGGGTCGCCTTCAACTCGATCAACTTCCCGGACCTGTTCAACGTGCTCTGGGTCACGTCCCTGGTCCTCCTGGTCGTGCTGATCGTGCTGTACGTGCTCCGGACACGAGCCCTGCACCGCCATCGGCTGTACCTGGACATGTGGGAGTGGATCTTCTGGTCCGGGCTGATCACGTTCTTCCTGCTCGTCGTCGGCGCGATCTTCCAGTTCGACTTCGCTGTGATCCTCGCGATCCTGTTCAGCGGCCTGGGCACGATGGCCTACGCGCGCTTCCGGCGCTATCCGCCGCTGTTCGAGGC
>Ga0070708_100001111_pt1 | contig 20548 bp, 15 predicted proteins | sample KBSK5503metaG_FD_65469 | JGI IMG/M metagenome (GOLD analysis project Ga0070708, IMG submission 65469) | Corn, switchgrass and miscanthus rhizosphere microbial communities from Kellogg Biological Station, Michigan, USA - KBS K5-50-3 metaG | ecosystem: Host-associated > Plants > Roots >... | reverse complement strand
GGGAATGAGGCGGTCGGCGTTCTCGCGTGCCAGCTCGATGGCCTCGGTGGACACGTCGGCCAGGTCGACCCTCAGGCCGGGACGGGCGTGGGCGACGCAGATGCCCGCGGCGCCGATGCCGCAGGCGAGATCGAGCGCGAATCCCTGCGCTTCCTTTGCCACCCGCAAGAGCCCCGCATTGATGAGCACCGGCAGGTCGAGTCGGGGGATGAACCCGCGCCGGTCGACCTTGAACCGCAAACCGAGGAGCTCCACCGCCCCGACGATGTACCCGGTGGGCTCCGCGTTCAGGCGGCGCGAGAACAGGCGCATGAACTCGCCGTGCTGGCTCGCGTCCACCGCGGATTCCATCCCGGCGCCGAGGTCGGCCGGGACGACCCCCAGCGCGTGCGCCACCAGCTCGCGGGCTTCCTGCCGCGGATCCTCGCTGAGCAGCTCCGGCGCGGCCAGTCGGAGCGCTGCGTGGTGGAGCAACTCGCCGACGGTCATGCCTGCGCCTGCTGCTGCCGCAGCGCCTCGGCCTGGAAGAAGGTGCGGCAGGCGACGATCACGTCCTCGATGTCCCCGTCCATGACCGCCGCGAGGTTGTGACGGGTCAGGCCGATGCGGTGGTCGGTGAGCCGGTCCTGGGGAAAGTTGTAGGTGCGGATCTTCTCGCTGCGGTCGCCCGTCCCCACCTGCGACTTCCGCTGCGCGTCCCGGGCGTTCTGCTGCCGCTCCAGCTCCATCTCGTAGAGCTTGGTGCGCAGCATCTTCAGCGCCATCGCCCGGTTCTTGATCTGCGACTTCTCCTGCTGGCACTTCACCACCACTCCGGTCGGCTTGTGGGTCAGCCGTACCGCCGAGTCGGTCGTGTTCACGCTCTGTCCGCCGGATCCGGTCGAGCGCATCACGTCCATCTGGATGTCCGCCGGATTGATCTGGATGTCGACGTCTTCCGCCTCGGGCATCACCGAGACGGTGGCGGTGGAGGTGTGGATGCGCCCCTGCGCCTCGGTGGCCGGGACGCGCTGGACGCGGTGCACGCCCGACTCGTACTTGAGATAGCTGTAGACCCCATCGCCTTCGATGGTGACGCTCGCGTCCTTGATGCCGCCGGCCGCGTTGTCGCTGGTGTCCATCAAAGTGAACTTCCAGCCCTTCCGCTCGGCGTAGCGCAAGTACATGCGCAGGAGCTGGCTGGCGAAGAGACCGGCCTCGTCCCCGCCCGCGCCCGCGCGCACTTCCAGGATGACGCTGCGCTCGTCGTTCCGGTCCCGAGGCAGGAGCAGGATCTTCAGGCGCTCGTTCAGCTCCGAAGCCTTGGCCTGCAGCGCGGGAATCTCGTCTTTCGCCATGGTACGGACGCCGGGATCGCTGTCCTGCAGCAGGGCCTGGTTGCCCTCCAGGTCCGCCTTGACCCGCTTGTATTCGCGGAAGGTCTCGACCAGCTGTTCGAGCTGTGCGCGCTCCTTGGCGACTTGCGAAAACCGCGCCCGGTCGCCGATCACCTCGGGATTGCCCAGGTCGGCGGTCAGCCGCTCGAACCTCTGTTCGATCTCCTGCAGCTTCTCGTCCACGTGTGCCTGATCGCTCCGGAAGGCGCGGACCCTATCCGCGGCACCGGCGGAAATCAACGCGTTCCATGCTATGTAACGCCCCCCCGCATGGCACTCGAGACTTCGATCGTCGCTGGGACTCCGCAATCCCACAAGACGGACCTGCTGGCGCTCCTGGTGCGAGAGGGAGACAAGCTGGCGCCCCTCGATGACGATCTGGACCGGTTTCTCGCCCAGTGCGCCAAGGACGAGGAGTTCACGGGGAAGGAAGGTCAGGTCCTTTCGCTGCACACCCACGGCAAGCTCGGCGCCCGGCGCATCGCGGCCATCGGGATCGGAAAGAGCAAGGACGCGGAGCGCGCGCTCGATCAGCTCCGGGTCGCCGCCTCGCGGGCGGTGAGGATCGCCAAGGCGACGGGCGCGAAGACCCTGGCCATCGCCGGCGCCGATGACGGGGCCGCGCAGATCCAGGCTCTGGCGGAGGGGGCCTCCCTGGGCGCGTACGTCTTCGACCGCTACAAGAAGGAGAAGAAGCCGCTCAAGCTCGCCCGGGTGGAGCTGCTCGTCTCGGGAAAGGCGGGCCGCGAGCTTGCCGAGGCGGCGCGGCTCGGCTCCGACATCGCCGACGCGGTCTGCGCCGCCCGCGACCTCGTCAACGAGCCACCCGCCCGGGTCACCCCGCGCGCGCTGGCGGCCGCGGCGCGCAAGAGCGCCGAGGAAGCCGGCTTGAAGTGCGAGGTGCTGGGGCGCGCGCAGATCGAGAAGCTGGGCATGAACCTCTTCCTTGGCGTCGCCCGGGGGAGCGCGGAAGAGCCCCAGCTGGTCCGGATCTCCTACGACCCTCCGCGGGGCAAGGAAGAGGCAGTCGCGCTGGTCGGCAAGGCCATCACCTTCGACTCCGGCGGGCTCTCCCTGAAGACGGCGCAGGGCATGGAGGACATGAAGACCGACATGGCCGGCGCCGCCGCGGTGATCGCCGCCATGCGGCTGGTCGGAGCGCTGAAGCCTCCCTTTCCCGTGCGCGGGTATTTCGGGGCCTGCGAAAACCTCCCCAGCGGGACGGCCTACAAGCCCGGCGACGTGATCGTGGGGAAGAGCGGGACCAGCGTGGAAGTGCTGAACACCGACGCCGAAGGCCGCCTGGTGCTGGCCGACGTGCTCGCCTGGGCGGTGGAAGAGAAGCCCGCCGCCGTCGTCGACGTGGCGACCCTGACCGGCGCCATCCTGGTGGCGCTGGGTCCCTGGACCGCCGGCCTCTTCAGCAACGACGACGACCTTGCCGGCGAGCTGCTCGATGCCGCCAGGGCCTCCGGCGAGCCGGTCTGGCGGATGCCGCTTCCGCCCGAGATGGAAGAGCTGATCAAGAGCCCGGTGGCCGATCTGAAGAACACGGGCGGCCGCTACGGCGGCTCGATCAACGCCGCCCTGTTCCTGCAGCACTTCGTCGGCAAGGTGCCCTGGGCCCATCTGGACATCGCCGGCCCCGCGTCCCTCGACAAGGAGCGCGGCTACAACGCGCGCGGTGGCACCGGCGCGGGCGTCAGGCTGCTGGCGGAATGGATCCGGCGCCGCGCGGCCGCCTCTCCCGCGCAGCGGACGCGGCCCGCGGGTTCGCGGAAGCGCTGAGGCCTACCGCGCGAGAAGGGCCGGTACCGTGGACTGTCCCGGTCCGCCGCGCAGCTCGACGTTCCCGCCGGGGAGGCAGACGTCGATCTCGCTTCGGATCCCGAAACGCCCCGCCAGGTAGATGCCCGGCTCGATGGAGAAGCAGGTATCGGGCAGGTGCCGGCGCGTGTCGTGGGTCTCGAAGTCGTCGTTGTTCACGCCGTCGCCGTGCCCATGGTGATCGATGCTGTGGCCGGTGCGGTGCAAGAACCGGTCGGCGTAACCGGCTTTGGCGATCACGTTGCGCGCCGCCGCGTCCATCTCCGCCCCGGTGGGCAGCTTGCGGAACTCGGCCCGCTGCCGCAGGAACTGGACGGCCGCGTCGCGGGCCTGGAAGACGTAGCTCGCGATCCGCTGGATCTCCTCGGGGACGCTCTCGCCGAGGAAGTACACCCGGGTCAGATCGGCGTAGATGCCGTCCGGCGGAAGCCGCGAGACGAAGTCCAGCAGGAGAAGGCTCCCTCGTCCCGCCACCGCTCCTCCGCTGGCTGGGGCGGAATAGTGGGGATCCGCGGTATGCGCATCCACCGCGACGCCGGGCCAGCTTTGCGGCTCGATCCCTTCCTGAGCCCAGCGGGCCCGCGCGAAGTCCTGCAGCTCGCGCTCGGTGGCCGGACGGCCTTCGAGGACCCGCCGCGCCGCTTCCTGAGCGACCGCTTCCAGATCGGCGCTGAGCATCTCCGCGGCCCGCGCCTGAGAGGCCAGCTCCTCTGGAGTGAGCGTGCTGGACAGCTCGGCGACCAGATCGGCGCTGGAGACGACCTCCGCTCCCATCGATCGCACCAGCTCGATGGTGCCGCCGTCGACCCGCGCGACGGTGGGGATCTCGTTGCGGGGCGAATGGTCCATCGCCACGCGGCGGACGCCGCGGAGCAGCGCGCCGAGCTCGCGATCCCGCGTGCGCCAGGAGGTGTACGTGGCCGCCGTCCCGGGCACCCCGTCCAGCGCTTGCGGCTCGATGGCATGCGTCAGCTTTCGCGGCGGCCCTTGCGCGGGGACCAGGCAGTACCAGCGCCGCGTGCGTGCCCCTCCGGGATCGAGGCCGAGCAACCGGTAGGCGATCTCGTCGGAGCGGCGGAAGTCGAAGAACAGCCACCCGTCGAGCTTCTCGCGCTGGAGCGCCCGCTGGATGCGCGAGAGACGCTGCGGCGTCAGCCCCTCGTAGACGGACAGCCTCTCCGGCGGGCCGGCGGGCGCCGCCACTCCCGCGTCAGCCTTCCCGCTCTCGGCCGGCGGAGGGGGAGCCGGAATCTGCGCCAGGGCGGCGCAAAGGACCGCGGCGATCACTCAGTCCTTGCCCCCGCTGCCCCGGAAGCCATCTTCCCGGTCGCGGAACAAGACGTTGAAGGTGGTGAGCGAGCCGTAACACCCGGTGATGTAGCTCTGCAGATCGACCTTCTCGGCGTCGCTCAGCTTCCCGTTCGCGTTGATCTTCTGCTCCAGGACGCGGAGGCGATCGCGGATCATCACCACCTTGTGGAAGAGCGACTCCAGCGGCAGCTCCTTGGGCTGCAGCGCGGGGTCGGACGGCTTGAGCACCGCCATCCCTCCCTCCCACTTCGGCGCGAGCGGCGCCAGACCCCCACCGCGCTCTTCATCCATGGCTTCGCGGATGAGCGCCTTCAGCTCTTCTCGAGTCATCTCCAGCTCTCCCACGGGCCCGTCCGGGATCCTGGGCCGCGGCTGCGGCTCGTCGCGCTCATGCCGCGGCCTGGGCGCCCTGGCGATCTGCACCACCGGCGCCGGACGGGCCCCGGCGCGCGGAAGATACGATTCGCAGATGGGCGCGGTGCAAGGAAACTCGCCCCGCTCGGTGCGGATCCGGCACGTCCCGAGCAAGAGGCCGCGTCTCCCCTCGATCACCCGGTAGACCGCGCAGGTGCCGCAGATCGGCGCAAAGGTGCAGATGCGCCCGATCTCCGACGGATCGGCCAGGCAATCCTCGACGTCGGGACAATTCTCCAGCGGCGGGACCGGCATTCAGCTTCCAGCGTATACCACCCGTCCCTGGACGACTGTGGCCGAGATCGGAACGGCCGGCAGCTCGTCGACATGCACGCTCATCACGTCCCGTCCGAACACGGTCAGGTCGGCGTCGAATCCTTCCCGGATCCGGCCCCGGCGCGCTTCCGCGAACTCCGCGTAAGCGGCGCCGGCGGTGAACGCGTGCAGCGCTTCCTCGCGCTTGAGGCGCTGCTCCGGCATCCACACCGCGCCGCTCAGCGACTTGCGCGAGACCGCCGAGCGCAGCCCCAGGCGCGGGTCGAGGCTCTCCACGGGGAAGTCGCTCCCGAACGCGAGCGGGACGCCGGCGTCGAGGGCCTGCCGCCAGGCATAGGCGCCCCGTTGCCGCTCCGTGCCCTGGCCGAGCCGCTGCTCCGCCCAGGGCGCGTCGCTGGTCGCGTGCGTGGGCTGCATGGACGCCAGCGCGCCGGATCGCTTCAGCAAGGGAACGTCCCGGGCGCGCAAGACCTGCAAGTGCTCCGCGCGGGGCCGGAGCACCGCGGGGACCTTGGTGAAGGCCGCGAGCACCAGCGCGCAGGCGTGGTCCCCGATGCAATGCACCGCCGGCTGAAAACCGGCCGCGGCGACACGCAAGATGCGCTCCTCCAGCTGGCGCGGATCCATCAACCAGAGGCCGGTGTTCCCGGAATCGTCTTCATACGGGTCGAACATCGCCGCGCCCCGGCTCCCCAACGCGCCGTCCGCGAACAGCTTGACGCTGCGGACGGAGAGCATGCCGCTGGCCGTCCTCTGCCGCCACTCCCGCATCTGCTCGTCCAAAGCGGGGCCCTGTCCGTCGATCATCGCGTACACGCGCACCGGCAGCTCGTCGCGCTCCGCGAGCCGCGCGTAGGCCGCCAGCACCTCCGGGCCCGCGCTCGCGTCGTGCACGCAGGTGAGCCCGGCGGCCGCCAGGGCCCGCAGCGAGCGCAACAGCAGTTCTTCCGTCTCGCGCCCCGCCGGCTTGGGAATGGCGCGGCGGACGAGGTCCATCGCCGTGTCGATCAGGACGCCGGTCGGAGTCCCGTCGTCGCGGCGGAGGATCCGGCCACCCGGCGGGTCGGGTGTGCCCGCTCCGATCCCGGCGGCCCGCAATGCCAGGTCGTTGCACCAGAGCGCATGGAAGTCGACGCGCGAGAGCGCGACGGGATGATCCGGCGTCTTGGCGCTGAGCAGGACCGAGTCGGGAAAGTCCCGGACCGGCCACAAGTTCTGGTCCCACGCGGCGCCGCGGATCCAGCTTCCCCGCGACACCGGCCGGGCATGCTCGACGACGCGACCCACGCACTCCTCTTCGGACCGGGCGCCCGCCAGCCGGGCTTCCGTCAGCCCGCGCGCCAGCAGCAGCGGGTGCCCATGGGCGTCGATCAGCCCGGGCACCGCGCAGCCCTCGCCCAGCTCGATGTACCGGAGATCGACCCCCGAAACCTGCTCGCATTCAGCCCGCGTGCCGACCCGCGCGAAGCGGCCGTCCCGGATCAGCACGGCCTGGGCCAGGGGCCGCTCGGGATCGAGCGTGTACAGCGTTCCCACCACCAGGAGATCGGGCATGTTTGAAACTTCCGGGCCTCTGTCCCGTTACACTACGCGCGATGGACGCAGGCCACCACCTCGACGGCAAGCTCCTGCTGGCGCTCGGCGCCGCCGCGGTGGCGGGCATCCTCTTCTGGAACACCTGGCCGCTCTATCCCTTCAAGCTGCTGGTGGTCCTCATGCACGAAAGCGGCCATGCAGCGGCCACGCTGCTGGTGGGCGGGTCGGTGGAAGCGATCCGGATCAGCCCGGACCAGGGCGGAGTCACGCTCTCGCGGTTTCCTCCCTCCGTGCTGCGGGAGATCGTCATCGCCAGCGCGGGATATGTCGGATCGGCGGTGTCCGGCTGCGTGCTGCTCTACCTGGCCGCGCGAAGCCGGTCGGGCAGGTGGCCGCTGATCGCGCTGGCCGGATGGTGCACGCTGATCACGCTGCTGTACGTCCGGGACGGATTCACGCTCTTCTTCGTCCTCGGCTGCGCTCTCGCGCTCGGGCTCCTCGCCCGCTTCGGAGCGCCCTGGCTGCGGCGCGCGATCCTCATGTTCCTCGCCGCGTTCTCCTGCTGCTACGCGCTCTACGACATCCGCGACGACCTGCTCCATCTCGCCTCCTGGTCGGGTGGCACGGACGCCGATGCGCTGGCCCGGGCGACGTTCATTCCGGCGATCGTCTGGGGCGTCGCCTGGGGCGCCCTGTCCATCGCGCTGGTGCTCGTCACCCTTCGCCGGATCCTGATCTCCGCCCAACCGGCCCCCGCGGCGATGTAAGCTGCGCCGCATGCCGCGGCCCTGGACCGTGCTTCCCCACGGGCCCCTCGAGAAGCTCCAGGAGAACCTCTGGAGCGTGGAAGCCGATCTACCGCAGGGTCCGCTCAAGCGACGGATGGGGATCGCCCGGCTGCGCAGCGGCCAGCTCGTCTTCCTCAACGCCGTGGCGCTGGACGCGCCGGCGATGCAGGAGATCGAGAGATGGGGCGAACCGGCGTTCGCGATTCCCGGGAACGGCTACCACCGCATCGATCTCGGCGCGTACAAGGCGCGCTATCCGAGTCTGCGCATCCTCGCCGCCCCGCCTGCCCGCAAGCGCGTCGGAGCCATCGCGCCCGTGGAGGGATGGCTGGAGATCCTCCCGCGCGATCCCGGACTTGCCTTCGACGGTGTCAGCGGAACGAAGATGGGAGACGTCGTGTGCACCGCTCGGACGGGAGAGCGCGCGTCACTCTGCTTCCCCGGCGACGTGCTGATGAACGTGCGGCCTGCGCGCGGGTTTACTGGTCTCTTGCTCCGGCTGCTCCTGGGCCACGACGGCGAGCTCCGCGTTCCCCGGCTGATGCGCTGGATCGGAATCAAGGACCGGACGGCTCTCCAGGCTCAGCTCCTCCGCCTGGCGGACACGCCGGGGCTGCAGCACGTGTTCACCTGCCACGGTCCGGTCGTATCGGTGAATCCTTCGGGAGCCTTGCGCCGCGCGGCCTTCGCCCTCTGACGCAAACGGCTGGCCGGTGCTAGCTTCGCCCCATGGCTACGCGACGCGGAGTTCTGCACGGCCTGTTTGGAGGACTGTTCGCCATGGCAGCGAAGGCAGCGGAGAAGCAGGCGGGTGGCGCGCCCGCGGGGAACGTACCGAAGGGCAAGTACAAGATTCCTTCCGACGCGAAGGCGCAGACGCGAGAGCTCGGGCGCACGGGGGTGCGCGTCTCCATCCTCGGCGTCGGCGGCTACCATCTCGGCCTGCCGCAGGACGAGCAGGAGAGCATCCGCATCGTCCGGCGCGCCCTCGACCACGGGATGAACTTCCTCGACAACTCCTGGGACTACAACGGGGGCAAGAGCGAGGAGCGGATGGGGAAGGCGCTCCGCGACGGATACCGCAAGAAGGCCTTTCTCATGACCAAGCTGGACGGACATACCGCGCAGTCGGCGCGCGAGCAGCTCGAACAGTCGCTGCGCAGGCTGCAGACCGACATGATCGATCTGGTCCAGATCCACGAGGTCATCCGCGACGACGATCCGGAGCAGTGCTTCGCCCCCGGCGGCGCCATCGAGGCGTACGTGGAGGCGAGGAAGGCGGGCAAGCTCCGCTTCATCGGCTTCACCGGCCACAAGGATCCGCGCATCCACCGGCACATGTTCGAGGTGGCGAAGCAGCACGGCTTCCACTTCGACACCGTGCAGATGCCGATCAACGTCCTCGACGCGCACTACCGCAGCTTCGAGAAGGAGGTCCTTCCGGTGGCGGTACAGGAAGGCACGGCCGTCCTGGGCATGAAGTCGATGGGCGCCGGCCTGATCCTGGAATCGGGCGCGGCCTCCGCGCTGGATTGCCTGCGCTACGCGATGAGCGTTCCAGGAGTGAGCCTCACCATCACCGGCTGCGACAGCGAAGGCGTGTTCGAGCAGGCGCTCTGGCTGGCCACCACCTTCAAGCTGATGGGCGAGCAGGAGCAAAAGGAGTTGCTCGCGCGCACCGCGCCGCAGGCGCGCGACGGCAAGTGGGAGAAGTTCAAGACCACGCACCAGTTCGACGGCACCATCCAGAACCAGCACTGGCTCACTTCCGCCCGCCTGTAGCTCCTAGCCCCGGCCGCCGCAGGCGGCTTAGGGGCTACGGCTGAGAATGATCATTCCGCAGCAGGTTATGAGATATGTTCTAGCCGCGCGGACGCATGCGCGAGCTCACGAAGTCGGTCAGCGAGGCCAGCTTCTGGAAGTACGGGTTCTGCTCGCGCTCGCGAGCGATGGAAGAGACGGGCACGTCGCCGTAGTCGTGGCCGGGATACAGGCGCACCTCGCCCGGCAAGCTGGCGACCCGGTTCAAGCTGTGGAACATCTGCTCCGGATCGCCGCCAGCCAGATCGCAGCGCCCGCAGGCATTGACGAACACCGTGTCGCCGGCGAACAGCCCGCCGCCGGTGTGCCAGCACGTCGAGCCCGGAGTGTGCCCGGGCGTATGCATCGCGGTGACGCGCAGCGGCCCTACCTCCACGGCGCCGCCCGCGTCCAGCGGCGTCACTTCGGACCGCACCTCGGGCGCGAGCTTCGGAATGTCCGCCCGGTGCCCGAAGACGCGGATCCCGCCCTGCGCCAGGAGATCGGGCAGGCCGTTCACGTGGTCGAAGTGATGGTGGGAAAGGAGCGCGTGGGTCACCGTGCGGCCGTCCTCGCGCGCCGCTCGAAGCGCAGCCGGGACGTCCCAGGCGGGATCGACGATGGCGGTCTCCGCAGCGCCCTCCGCGCCAAGCAGGTAGACGAAGTTTTCCATCGGGCCCAGCTTGAGCTGCCGCACGTAGAGTCCCATCACCAGCCTCCCCGGTTGGTCAGCACGATGATCTCGCTCCGGTGCCCGCGCGTCTTCGGATAGGAGAGGATCAGGTCGTTGCGCCCGCTGCCGTTCAGGTCCACGGTGTCGAGCACGCCCGCCGCGCGCACCTCGACGGTCTCCGCGGGGGTAGCCGCGAACTCACCGGCGCCCAGCGCGGGGTAGATGTCGAGCTGCTCGTCCGAGGACCCGAAGATCAGATCGGGCCTGCCGTCGCCGGTGACGTCGGCGGTGACGCTGACCACCTGCAGGTCCGACTCGCCGGAGAGCGGGATGCGGAACTTCAGCTCGCGGTCGCTGATCGGCTCGGAGGCGAACCTCCGGGTCCGGGGATCGAAGGGAAAGATCTGGAAGTCCACCTTGGCGGTCTTCGCCGTCAGCATCCGGATCAGGGAGAAGACGCCGAAGCTGGTGTACGGGACCACCAGGTCGGGGCGGCCGTCGCCGTTCAGATCCACGAGCTGCGTCTGGAAGAGCGCGACTCCTTCGCTCTCGATGATCTCCGCGGGCTTCGCGGAGAAGCCGTCCTTGCGGCCGAAGTAGACGTAGATGGTGTTCTTGGCAGAGGTGACGCCCTCGAAGACCTGCTTGCGGATGATCAGGTCCACGAACCCGTCGCCGTCCAGATCCGCCACCAGTGTGGTGGCGGAATTCCCCCGCTCCCGATGGTCGGCCGCCGTGCGGACGGAGAAGTCCCGGCTGAAATCGGGCTGCGGGCGGAAAGTGAATCCCGCCGACTGGCGGTAGATGGCCACGCGGTCTTCCTGGGTGGCGATGACGTCGCGCAGGCCGTCTCCGTCGGAATCGAGGACGTTCAGCGCGGGGAAGGCGTAGCGCACCTCGATCCCTTCGTTGCGCTTGGGTCCGCCGCTCACGTCCATGTCCACCTCGAGGTCGGCGGCCTTCTCGTAGCGGCCGCCGTTCCGGCGGAAGATGGCCAGCGAGCCCAGCGCCGGCACCAGCAGGTCGTGGCTGTTCGGTCCGGCGAGGTCGTACACCACCCGGACGCGCGGCAGCTCGCCGTTGATCGGCTGGTGGAAGAGGGTGGTCACCTCGACGAGCCTGCGCGGGGTCGCCGGCAGCCGCCCTGGGAACGACTTCGCGCTCACCCCGCGGGGAGTGATCAAGAGGAGATCCTCGGCGGGACCCTGGCCGACGATCCCGACGTCGTAGGCGCAGGCCTCCGCTTCGTCCACGGCGAGGGTCAGGTCGGGCCGCGGGGCGAACACGCCGCCGCGGTTCCAGAAGATGGCGAAGGAGCGCCTCTGGTAGGGCGGCAGCCCCGTCTTGTACACGACCACCAGGTCCTTGCGGCCGTCGCCGTCCAGGTCGGCGGCGGCGATGGAAGCCACGTCGCCTTCGACGATCAGCGCTTGTGGGTGGAAGCGCGGCGCCGCGAGCGCGGCGGCTACGAGGACCAGGATGGCTTGCACGGATCTACAGCTTAGAACAGAACCCGGCCCGGACCGCGTATTCAGAAGGCGGGCTAGTTCAGGTCGGCTCTGGACGGCATCGAGGCCAGCCGGACCAGGCCCGAGAGCCGGTCCGCGATCCGCCGGACTTCCTCCTCTTCGCCTTCGAGCAGCGCGACCTGTTCGCCGTCTCGCGTCTCCACCCAGGCGCGCGCCGACGGACCCGAGAACGCCAGATGTACGCCTTCGATGTCCTGCGCCCGCAGCCGGAGACTCCGCGAGCGGAGCTCCGTCCCCTCGAATCGCCATCCGGCCTGCTCGGCCTGTACGAACTGCACGATGAAGGCGACCGCCAGGAGGGCCGTGGCCGTGCCGACCAGGCGGTGTCCCACCCAGAGATCGAAGGCTCCCCAGGCGATCGCCGCGACCGAGAGCAGGATTGAAGAGAGGCGCGCAGACGGCCGCCTTCTCAGCCGGAACTCGGGGCCAGGAGCGAGCGCCAGGTCTCGTCGAAATGTGCCTCGCACGGCGAGCCACCATCCTACAACGTGCAGCGCTGGAAGGCAGCGCGTCGCATCCAGGGAGGCCATCGATGAGCGTAGCCCAGTGCAAGGTCCTGATCGTGGACGACGACGTCGATACGCGCGAGGCCCTCAGCGACGCGCTCTCGGCAGCAGGCTTCCGCGTGGAGCAGCAGCCGGACGCCGCAAAGGCCCTGGAGCACATCGAGCGGCATGGGCACCCCGACGTGATTCTGCTCGACCTGCGCATGCCGGGGATGGATGGAGCCCAGTTCCTCGAGCGGATCCCCGACTTGCGCTCCCGGGTCGTCGTCCTGACCGGCGACTCCTCGGCGCGCCTGATCCAGTTCGCGCGCGACGCGAAGCTCTTGTCCAAGCCGGTGGATCTGGATCAGCTGGAGGCGGCGGTGAAGGAAGCCTGCGCCGCCTGAGGCTCAGACGTCCAGATCCTTTACCTCTCCCGCGCGCTCCATGATGAACTTGAACCGCGCGGAGACGTCCTTGCCCAGCAGGTCGTTGATGGTCCGCTCGGTGTCGAGCACGGCGTCCGCCGGAATGGTGACGCGCAGCGCGAGCCGCCGGCGCGGATCGAGGGTGGTCGACTTCAGCTCTTCCGCCGTCATCTCACCCAGTCCCTTGAACCGCATGATGTTCGGCCTGGCGTTGCCCTTGCCGTGCTCTTTGAGGATGCGCGCCCGGTCGGCGTCGTCCAGCGCCCAGTAGGTGTCCTTGCCGATCTCGATCTTGTAGAGCGGCGGCTGGGCGATGAAGACGCTGCCGTTGCGGATCAGATCCCGCATGTGCCGGTAGAAGAACGTCAGGAGCAGGGTGGAGATGTGGTGCCCATCGCTGTCGGCATCCATCAAGAGGAAGATCTTCCCGTAGCGCAGGTTGGCCGCCTTGAAGTCCTCGCCGATCCCGCAGCCGAGCGCGGAGACGATGTCCTGCAGCTCCTTGTTCTGGCCGATCTTCTCCACCGAGGCCTGCTCGGCGTTGAGCACCTTCCCGCGCAAAGGGAGGATCGCCTGCGTCCGCCGGTCGCGGCCCTGCTTGGCCGATCCACCGGCGGAATCGCCCTCGACGATGAAGAGCTCGCTCTCTTGCGGGTTGGTGGAGGCGCAGTCGGCCAGCTTTCCGGGAAGGTTCAGCCGGTGCGAGACCGCCGTCTTGCGGGTGACCTGCTGCGCCGCCGCCCGCGACGCCTCGCGCGCCCGCGCCGCCAGGATGATGCGGGCGACGATCGGCTCGGCCACCGTCTTGGTGTCGTTGAGCCACTTCTCCAGCGCCGGCCGCACCACGCCTTCCACTTGTGCGGTGACCTCGGGGTTGTTGAGCCGCCCCTTGGTCTGTCCCTGGAACTGCGGGTCGACGACGTAGCTGGAGAGGATCCCGCAGATCCCCTCGCGGATGTCCTCGGCCGTGAGCGTCACGCCCTTGGGCTGCAGTCCGTGCGTCTCCATGTAGTTGCGCACGGCCTTGACGATGCCGGAGCGCAAGCCTGCCTCGTGCGTGCCCCCGTTGGGAGTGGGGATGCCGTTGACGTAACTGCGCAGGTGCTCGTCGGTCGCTTCCGTCCAGACCAGAGCGATCTCGAGGCGGACGTCTCCGTCGCTCTGCTTGAAGAAGAGCGCGCCCGCCGGGATCTGCATCGCCGCGACCGGCGGCACGGAGGGAATCTCGCCGCCCTGCGCGGTGAGCTCGGTCTCCGGAAGCCCTTCCTCGGTGGTGACGATGGGCCCTTCGCCGTGCGCGGGCGGGACTCTCTGCGCCGCGGGCACGGTGTTCTTGCCCCGCTGCGCCACCACCTTGGCCAGGTACTCGGCGATGCCGCCGTCGTGCTTGAACTCTTCCTCCCGGGCGGGCTTCTTCGTCTCGTCCCGGAAGACGACGATCATTCCCTGGTGGAGATAGCTCTTCGCTTCCAGGCGATCCCGGATCAGCTCCGGATCGAACTTCGCCTTCAGCCCGAAGATCTCCGCGTCCGGCGAGAAGGTGATGGTGCTGCCCGTGCCCCGGGCCTTGCCCTCGGTCTTCATCTTCGAGGTGGCGAGTCCCTTGGCATACGTCTGCACGTGATGCTTGCCGTCGCGCTTCACGCGCGCGACCAGGCTGGAGGAGAGCGCGTTGACCACGCTGGCCCCGACACCGTGAAGCCCGCCGGAATGGATGTAGTTGCCCTGCTCGAACTTTCCGCCGGAATGCAGGGTGGTGAGGATGACCTCCAGGGCCGACTTCTTGTACTTCGGCATCACGTCCACCGGGATGCCCCGGCCGTCGTCCGTGACGGTGACCGTCTTGCCGTCCTTGTGCAGCGTCACCTCGATCCGCGAGGCATAGCCGTTGATCACCTCGTCGACCGAGTTGTCGAGGATCTCCCAGAGGAGATGGTGATAGCCGGAGGCGTCGACGCCGCCGATGTACATGGCGGGCCGCTTGCGGACCGGCTCCAGGCCTTCGAGGACCTGGATGTCGGCCGCGCTGTAGCGCGTCTTCCGGACGGCTGCCATCAGTGGCACCTCTCACTTCGAGACGCCGACCCGCTCTGCCCTCGCGCCACGCTCTTCGATCCGGCGCCTCCGGCGCCTCCACCGGGGGGCGGATCGCCTCCCCCCGGACCCCCCACTTTCCGCCGCGCGATCCGCGTCATTTCTTCTCCTCGGCAGGGAGCGACTGCACCACAGGTCCGGTGGAGAGCGGCTTCACCGTGTCCTTCCTGGCTAGCTGTCGTCCTTTCCCTCCGCGGCTGGCGGGCTCGCGAATGGTCAGCTCGGCCTTGCGGCCCTTGGCCGTCTCCAGCGGCAGCTCGGCTTTCTTGTCGCTGGTGCAGAGGAAGCCGACGAGCTTGTCGCCCTGCTGCACCTTGATGACGCGGACGCCGCGTCCCGGCCCCGCGAGCTCGTTGACCTCCTTGGCCTTGGTCACCAGCGCGTAGGCGTTCTCGGTGACCACGGCGAGGAAATCCTTGTCCTCCACCGGTACGACGCCGATCAGCTCGTCCTCTTTGGCGGGCCGGGCGAATCGCCGCCCGGCGCGGGTGGAGGCCTCGGTGTGCGGCGCAAGAGCGAAGCGGAGGCCGTACCCGTTGCGTGAGATGCCCAGGAGCTTCTCGGGCCTGGGGAGCCGCGGGTCGAGCGAGAGCGCCCCGACCACCCGCTCGTTGTCGTCGAACTTGAACAGCTTCTGCACCGGGTCGCCATACCCGGTGCTGGCGGGGACGTCGTTGAACCGCGTCACGTAGGCGGTGCCGAAGTTGCTGAACACCGCCAGGTTGCTCTTCAGCGAGCCGCCCAGGACGAAGGCGACCTCGTCGCCTTCGCGGACGCGGGTCTGCGAAGGATCCTTCAGCTCGCGCACCCGCTTGATCCAGCCGTCGCGGGTCAGCACCACCTGCGCGTCCTCGTCGGCGATGAAGGCCTCCTCGCTGTACTCCACCTCCTCGCTGCCGGCGCCGCCGATCTTCGTGCGCCTCTTGTCCGAGTACGCCTTCTGGATCTCGGCGATCTCCTCGCGCACCACCGCCCAACGGCCGCGCTCGTTGCCGAGCAGCTCCTTCAAGCGCCGCTGCTCGGAGCGCTTCTCCTTCAGCTCCTTCTCGATCACCAGGATCTCGAGCTTGGCCAGCCGGTACAGCTTCATCTCCAGAATGGCGTCGGCCTGCTCGCCGGAGAGCTTGAAGCGCTTGATCAGCTTCTGCGCCGCGTCCTCCTTCCCTTCGCTCTTGCGGATGATCTTCAGCATCTCGTCGAGGGCGTCGTAGACCTTGTGGAATCCCTCGAGGATGTGCAGCCGCTGCTGCACCTGCTTCAGGTCGTACTCGAACCGGCGGGTGACGACGTCGAAGCGGAAGTCGAGGAAGTAGCGCAGGATGCTCTTCAGATCGAGCCGCTTGGGCGCCCCCACTTCCGGGTTGGACGTCGGCACCAGGCAGGTGAGGTTCACGCCGAAGTTCGTCTGCAGCGGCGTGTGCTTGTAGAGATAGGCCATCACCAGCTCGGGATCGGCGTCGCGCTTGATCTCCAGCACGATGCGGACGTCCTTGGTGCTCTCGTCGCGGACGTCGACCAGCGGCGTCAGCTTCCTCTCCCGCACCAGGTCGCCGAACTTCATCACCAGACTCGACTTGTTCACCGCGTAGGGGATGGAAGTGACGACGATCTGCTTTCCGCCCCGCGGCAGCTCCTCCAGCTTCCACTCGCCGCGGACGCGGATGGAGCCCTGCCCGTTCTCGTAGATCTCCCTCAGCTCGGTTTTGTTGTTCAGGACCTGCCCGCCGGTGGGGAAGTCCGGTCCCTTGATGTGCTTGAGCAGGTCCCGGACGGTGAGGTCCTTGTGCCTGGAGAGATCGATGAGGGCGTCGCAGAGCTCGCCCAGATTGTGCGGCGGGATGTTCGTCGCCATGCCCACCGCGATGCCGGTGGTGCCGTTCATCAGGAGCTGGGGCAGGCGGGCGGGGATGACGATGGGCTCGAGGAGCGTCCCATCGTAGGTGGGACGGTAGTCGACGGTCTGCTTCCCCAGCTCGGTGAGCAGCTCCGACGCCAGGGCGGCCAGGCGGCATTCGGTGTACCGCTCCGCGGCGGGCGAATCGCCGTCCAGCGACCCGAAGTTGCCGTGCCCGTCGACCAGCGGGTAGCGGAGCGAGAAGTCCTGCGCCATCCTCGCCAACGCCTCGTAGATGGCGACGTTCCCGTGCGGGTGGTACTGACCCATCACGGTCCCGGTGACCTTGGCGCACTTCATGTATTTGGCTTCGTGCGTCAGCCGGTGGTCGCGGAACATCCCGTAGAGGATGCGCCGCTGCACCGGCTTGAGGCCGTCGCGCACGTCCGGCAGCGCTCGCGAGGTGATCACCGAGAGCGCGTAGTTCAGGTACCTGCGGCGCGCCTCCTCGTGGAGCGGCGCCTGAACGTCCGACGGCGGAGGCGCCCCATTTCCCCCGGATCTGCGACGCTTTCGACGGCCCCCTCCTCCGTCGCCGAACATGCTCATCTGTTCAGACATTGGGGCCGTCTGTAACACAGCTCCGCCGCCTGCGCAGGTTTCGAGATCGGCCCTCTAGGCGCGTCCTTTTCCGGGCTGGTTCGGCTTCGGCTCGTCCTTCCCTTGCTCGGCGGCGCGCTGGGCCAGCACTTTCTGGGCTTCGTGGGTCGGCACTTCCTCGTAGCCCATCAGCTCCATGGTGAAGTAGCCCATCCCCTTGGTGAGGGAGCGCAGCTCGGGCGCGTACATGCGCAGCTCGGCATGCGGGGCCTGCGCATGGATCAGGGTTCCCTTGGAGGTCGGCTCCATCCCGAAGATCTTGCCCCGCCTGGAGGTGAGATCCGCGATCACCTCGCCCAGCATCTCGTCGGGCACGACCACCTCCAGGCGCATCATCGGCTCGAGCAGGACGGGACGCGCGCTGGCCAGCGCGTTCTTCAGGGCCATCGATCCGGCGATGCGAAACGCCATGTCGGAGCTGTCCACGGTGTGGAACGATCCGTCGACGAGCCTGGCCCTGAAGTCCACCAGCGGAAACCCGCCCAGCGGACCTTGCTTGGCGGCGTCCCGGATGCCGTGCTCGACCGAGGGGATGAAGTTGCGGGGAATGACACCGCCCACGATCGCGTCCTCGAACTCGATCCCCGACCCGCGCGGGAGCGGCTCCAACTCGATGTGGCAATCTCCGTACTGGCCGCGCCCCCCGCTCTGCCGCTTGTACTTCCCCTGCGCCTTCGCCTTCCCGGTGACGGTCTCGTGGTAGGCGGGATGCGGCAGCTCCAGGTGCACGGTGACTTCGAACTTCCGCTTCAGCTTCTCGACGGCCACTTCGATGTGCACCTGCCCCATGCCCTTGAGGAGCGTCTCGTTGGTCTCCGGATCCCGCACCATCTCCAGCGAAGGGTCCTCCTCCAGGAGGCGGTGCAGCGCCACCCCGACCTTCTCCTCTTGCTCCCGATCGATCTTCAGCGCATAGGCGATCACGCACTGCGGCCGCGGGATCATCTCCAGCTTGAGGGCCGGCGCGTCCTGCGAACAGAGCGTGTCACCGACGTGGACGTCCTTCAGCTTCATCAACCCGACGATCTCCCCCGCGCCGGCTTCGGCGATCTCGGTCGTGCGGTTCCCGTCGATGCGATAGAGGTGCTGCACGGTCTCGCTGTGACCCGTGCGGGGGTTCACGATCACCGTGCCGTGCTTCACCGATCCCGAGAAGACCCGGCAGGCGGTGAGCCGGCCGACGAAATGGTCCACCGTGTTCCGGAACGCCAGCATGGTCAGGGGCGCGTCGCGCTGGGCGTTGCGGCTCACCTCGCCGTTCTTGACGTCCTTCCCCTTGATCTCGCGCCGTACCGTCGGTGGCGGCAGGTACCGGACGAGCGCGGCGGCGACGTCGTCCACCCCGATGCCCGGCCGGGCCGCGCACGCCAGCACCGGCAAGAACCGCCGGCCGAGCACGGCATGCGCAATCCCCTCGATGAGCGCCTCCTCCGCCGGCTCACGGCCGTCGAGATAGGCCTCCAGCATCGCGTCGTCGGTCTCCGCCACCGCCTCGACGAGACGGGTGCGGAGGCGCCTGGCCTCGGCCATCAGCTGTTCGGGGGCGTCCTCCAGGTTGTAGCCACCGAACTTTCCGTCCTCCTTGCGCGAATACGCGTGCGCCTTGAGCGTAATCAGATCGATGACGCCGCTGAACCCGTCCCCCAGCCCGATGGGAAGCTGCAGCGCGATGGGCTTCGCCTTGAGCGTCTTCTCGATGTCGTCGAGGGCGCGCAGGAACGAGGCGCGGTCCTTGTCGAGCTTGTTCACGCAGGCGAGCAGCGGCAGGGCGCGCTCCGCCGCCATCTCCCAGTGCGCTTCCGTCTGGTGCTTGACACCCGAGACGGCGGAGACCAGCAGAAGGCCTCCCTCGCACACCGCCATCGAGCGGTCGGCATCGGTCAAGAAGTCGGAGAACCCGGGGGCGTCGAGCAGGTTCAGCAGCGTCCCGTCGTGCTCGGCGAACGTGATGTGCGTCGTGACCGTAAAGTTGCGCTTGGCCTCCTCCGGGTCGACGTCGAGGTGGCTGGTGGAGCCGTCCTTCGAGGCGCGAGCCGGCGCATCGTGGCGAAGCAGCGCCTCGGTCAGGGCGGTCTTGCCCGCACCATCGTGCGCGATGACGGCGACATTGCGGATGGTCTTCGGATCGAGCATGCGATGGTCTCCCCGGATGCTGCCCGTGAGCGCCGGAGAGTAGTCCAACCCGTCGCGCTTGTAGAGGAGGGGAAATGCGCCGCGCCGTGGTCTGTTCCCTAGCGGTCGGGATTTCCGCTGCATTCCCGGCGTCTGCCCAGTTCGCCTCCCGTCTCAGCGAAGGGGCCGAGGCGCCCGCGCGGTCGTTCTCCCTGCAGGACGACGGCACCTCGCTCGGAGGGAACCCCGCCGGGTTGGGCTGGGTGCGGGGTTTGGAGGCCGACTTCCTGCACAACGGCTTCTACCGGGACCTGCACACCGACGCGAACGCGCTCTACTTGACGGGCGGCGCCGGTCCGCTCGCCCTCGGCGTGGGATTCGACTGGCTGAACCGTCCCCTGTTCGACCTCGGGCAAGCGTTCTCGTACCGGCGCACGAGCGTGGGGGGCGCGCTGCGGCTCGGCGACCTGTCCATCGGCGTCGTGCACCGGGGCTTCACCGGGCTGAACCTGTCCTCCTGGGACTTCGGCGCGCTCGCCCGGCCCACCCGCTGGTTGTCCCTGGGCGCCGCGGTGCTCGACGCCAATCAACCCGGGTTCCTGCCGCGCAGGTGGGTGCTCTCCGCCGGAATCCGGCCGCTGCGAGAGAGAGTCGATCTCGCGGTCGACCTGCGCTGGAACGAATGCGACAATGCGCCAACCACGCTCGGTTGCGGGCTCGGCGACGCGCAGTGGCTGTTCACGACGCAGGCGCGCCTGCGTCGCGGTCTCACGCTGCTCGGTCAGGTGGGAGTGCAGAATTCGGAGGTCAGCGGTCTCGTCGGCGTGCAGGTCGACTTCGGACACGTCGGCGCCTCGTACGCGCCGACCTTCTCCAGCGGCGCCACCCAGGACTCCTGGCGGGTCCGCGCTTCCACCGAGCACTGGCCCTCGGTGGCGGTCCCGAACCGCCGCGCGGTGGAGATCGATCTCCGCAAGGCGCTCGCCTGGCCCAAGCCGGGGCCGCTGGCGCTGGTGTTCGGCACCACCTCGCGCGATCCGCTCGCGCGCACGCTGGAGACCCTGCGGCGCCTGGCCAGGGACAGCGCTACGAAGGCCGTGGTCTTCCGCTCCGCGGGTCTTCCCCTGGGCATGGGCCGCGCCGAGGAGCTGCGCGCAGGCATCGAGAATCTCAGGGCTTCCGGAAAAAAGGTGATCTTCTATCTGGAAAGCGGCGGCGACCTCGAATATAGTGTCGCTCTCGCGGCCGACAGGATCTACACCGCTCCTCAGGCGGTCCTGCTGGTCAACGGTTTTGCCGCGACGGCATTGTTCGCCGCCGCGGGCCTCGACAAACTCGGTGTGAAGGCGGAGTTCTTCCGCGCCGGCGCCTACAAGAACGCGCCGGACCTCTTCACCAGGACCGG
>Ga0070708_100001110_pt1 | contig 20552 bp, 14 predicted proteins | sample KBSK5503metaG_FD_65469 | JGI IMG/M metagenome (GOLD analysis project Ga0070708, IMG submission 65469) | Corn, switchgrass and miscanthus rhizosphere microbial communities from Kellogg Biological Station, Michigan, USA - KBS K5-50-3 metaG | ecosystem: Host-associated > Plants > Roots >... | reverse complement strand
GACCAGGTGAACGACCTTATCCCGCACGACGTGCACTCTCCCGAGGACCTCGACGATCTGCTGACCACCATTGGTACACAAGGCATCGATGTGCTGGAGGGACCCAAGCTGCCCTCCTCCGCACTCGATAAGAAATTCGACGAAGAAGAATTGGGCGAGGACGTCGAACTCGACCTCACGCCCGGCGCTCTGGAAAAAACCAATGACCCCGTCCGCATGTATCTCAGGGAGATGGGGACGGTTCCGCTGCTCACGCGTGAGGGCGAAGTAGAGATCGCCAAGCGCATCGAGCGCGGGCAGATGCGGGTTCTGAAAGCGCTCTCCCGTTCGCCGATCGTCATTCACGAATTGCTGGCGATGGGGGAAGACCTGAAGAAGGGTGTCCGCTCGATCAAGGAAGTGGTCACCTTTGATGAAGAAGAGATCACCGATGAAATCCTGCAGAACCGTTTGAAGGAGTTCACCGGGAAAATCGACGACCTGGCCAAGGCCTACAAGAGGGCCAACCAACTGGCGGAAAGGTTCGCCAACGCTTCGCTGAAGAAGCGGCCCAAAGACCATCGCCGCTACCGGCTGAATCTGGCACGCGCCATCGTGCGGGTATCGTTGTGCGTCCGGAACCTGGGCTTCACCAATCCTGAACGCAAACGGCTGATCGACCGGGTGAACAAGACGGTCGACACCATGCGCTCGCTCGACCGCCAGTCCCAGAACCTGGAGAGGAAGGCGGACGCCACGCGCAGCGAGGACCAGCGCAAGGAGTACCGCCGTCAGGCCCGCGCCCTGCGCACCGAACTGGAGAAGCTTGAGGCCGAGGCAGGGGTGTCGTTTCAGGAGCTCAAGCGCACGCAGCGCGAAATCATCCAGGGCGACATGGACGCGGAGCAGGCCAAGCGCGAACTGATCGAGGCCAACCTGCGCCTGGTGGTTTCCATCGCCAAGAAGTACACCAACCGCGGCTTGCAGTTCCTGGATCTGATTCAGGAAGGCAATATCGGTCTGATGAAAGCCGTGGACAAGTTCGAATACCGCCGCGGCTATAAGTTTTCCACATACGCCACGTGGTGGATTCGACAGGCCATTACTCGCGCCATCGCCGACCAGGCGCGCACCATCCGCATCCCGGTGCACATGATCGAGACCATCAACAAGCTCATTCGAACCTCGCGGCAACTGGTGCAGGAACTGGGACGCGAGCCCACGTCGGAGGAGATCGCCAAGCGCATGGATATTCCTGTGGCCAAAGTGCGCAAGGTGCTCAAGATCGCGCAGGAGCCAATTTCACTCGAAACGCCAATCGGCGAGGAAGAAGATTCGCACCTGGGCGATTTCATAGAGGACCGCGGAGTGGTCTCGCCGGCGGAAGCCGTGATCAACGTCAACTTGAAAGACCAGACTGGGCAGGTTCTGCGCACCCTGACTCCACGCGAAGAGAAAGTCATCAAGATGCGCTTCGGGCTGGAAGATGGCAGCGAGCACACGCTGGAAGAAGTAGGCCAGTCCTTTGCCGTGACTCGCGAGCGCATTCGCCAAATCGAGGCCAAGGCGCTGCGCAAGTTACGTCATCCGTCCCGTTCGCGGAAGTTGCGGGCGTTTATGGACGGAGTGCGTGATTAAACCCGCCACGGAAACACCCTTTGGCTTTCGCTCAGGGCAGGCTCCAGCAGCGAAAGCAATAGCTCTTGCAGGGCGCAAGCAATCGCGCCCTTTGTTTTCTTTCCCTTTGTGTTACTTCGTGCTGTTGGAGGTTTTAGAAAAAGCAATAAGCCACTAAGGGCACGAAGGATCACGAAGGAGACGAATCGCTTTCGCGTTGAGGCGATGGATTCCGCCGACTTTTCCTTTTCTTTCCACAAAGAATCTTTGTCCTCCACAGCTTGTGCACAACGAAACACCGATTCCCTATTGCGGCTCTTTCGCCATTCGAGCACAGTGCTCACATTGCATGCGTGAGATGTCTTGGAGCCTGCCGGAGATTGTGGCAGGGCTGACGGTTCCCGGCAGTTCTCGAGGGTGAACTGCTGGGGGGTTCACGGGCGCGTCTTCCGGCGCGCTCAGGATACCCGGGCGTTGCGGCCTCCTCAGACGAGTCCTCCTGACAAGGCAGGACTGAGCCGTCAGCTTGCGCAATCACTGCGGGTCATGATGTGGAGTCACGGGTCCACGGATCACCGATCCACGGGTCACCGATCCATGGAGCAGCGATCCACACATCAATGATGTGCAGAGTGCGCCGGGAGGTGAGCACTCCTTTGGGAGTGGGCTTTTGCGAGCGCACACCACACCGTCTTGTGCGGTGAAAGGCAGGCGGGACATCCACCAGCGGTGCGGCCCAGGTGGCTGGCTTGGGCCGCATTTATTTTTTGGTGGTGGGTCGTTAGCCCTCAGCCTCGGCCTCCCTGGGGCAATACGCTTGCTGTTCGCTATTTGTTCGCCTATACTTGTCATCAAGATGGACGGCCCTCCGTGGAGCAACTATGCGACCGAAAAAAATTGGTTAGTTCTTGGTTTTCCTACGCATTACTTTCACGTCCACAGCCGCTTTGTGGTTAGCATGCGGCTCACACTTTCGAATAATTCTTCTTAACAGATAAAACCTTGGCGACAACAGATTACAGTCTCGCGCACAGCTTGCCGGCAAGCGTTGAAGCCGAGCGCTCCATTCTGGGCGCCATTCTCCTCGACAATTTCGCGTACAACGAGGCTGCAGAACACCTCCGCCCCGAAGATTTCTCGCTCGACTCACACCGCCGCATCTATACGCGAATGGTGGACTTGGCCGAATCTTCGCGGCCAATCGACCTGATCACGCTGGTCGAGGAACTGGAGCGGCGCAAGGAGCTCGAGGCGATTGGCGACGTCGGCTACATTTCTGGATTGGTGGACGGTGTCCCCGACCGGCCCAGTATCGAGCACTACATCAAGATCGTCCGCGACAAGGCGCTGTTGCGCGGGCTGATTCACGCCGCCAATGCCGCCATTGCGCGTGCCGCCGAGCAGAGTGATCCCGCGGAAGACATCCTCAACGATGCCGAAGCCGCCATCTTCCAGCTTTCTGAAAAGCGCATTGGCCGCGGCTTCATGGGCGTGCAGGAAATCGTCAAGGAATCCTTCGGCTCGGTTGATGCCCTGCTGCAGCGGGGCCAGCGCATCACGGGCCTGGCCACCCACTACACAGATCTGGACGAGATCACCAGCGGCCTGCAGCGCTCGGACCTGATTATCATTGCGGCTCGCCCGTCCATGGGGAAAACCGCGTTCGCCTTGAACATCGCGGAGAATGCCGCCATCGAGGACCAGAAAACCGTAGGCATCTTCTCGCTGGAGATGTCGCGCGAAGCGCTGCTGCTTCGTTTGCTGTGTTCCCAGGCGAAGGTGGATTCGCACAAGATGCGTACCGGCTCGCTCTGGCGCGATGACATGCAAAAAGTGGTACGCGCCATGGAGCAACTGGCGCACGCGCCCATCTTCATTGATGACACGCCCGGCATTGTGCTCAGCGAAATGCGGGCCAAGGCGCGACGCCTGCAGCAGTCCCAAGGAAAGCTCGACCTGATCATCGTGGACTATTTGCAGCTCATGGCGGGCGGCAGTAGACGCTACGAGAACCGCACCCAGGAAGTTTCTGCCATCTCGCGCGGTCTGAAAGGACTGGCCAAGGAGATGAAAGTGCCGGTGGTCGCGCTGTCGCAATTGAGCCGCGCGCCTGAGAGCCGGGGCGGCGACCACCGCCCGCAACTTGCCGATCTGCGCGAGTCGGGATCGATCGAGCAGGATGCCGACGTTGTGGCGTTCATCTTCCGCGAGGAAGTCTACAAGCCGGACGAGCCTGAACTGGAGGGCCGTGCCGAGATCATTATCGCCAAGCAGCGCAACGGCCCCACCGGCAGGATCAACCTGGCGTTCTTGAAGAACTCCACTCGCTTTGAGTCCATGCTGGCGGACGGGATGGCTCCGCCGGAGTAGCGCGTTTTGGTGGTCACAACTTTCTTACCACATGCTGTGGAAAGCCTGTGGAAGTGGGCCCTTCTGGCTATACCGCAGCCACGAGCGACCGCTTGGTCGGTTCATCCCATGCCGCTTAAGAGAGACACAAGTAGCACAACATGTGTCAGTTAGCAGCCTCTGTTAGGTTCAGCACTCGCGTGCCCCGAGTGCCGAAAATTTTCAAGCAACCTTTGAGATTTGCACAATTGACTGTGCGGGCTGTGTGCGCGAGAACCAGTGTCGTCCCTGAACGGACTCAATCAAACCCCCACTTTACCCGGCGCTTACGCGCCGGGCTAATAATTCAGCCGCCTGTGGCGGCTAGATCGCGTACCACCGGGGCAATGACGAAAGCGGGCGGGGGCGCCCGCTCCACGCAAGACTACGTTCCTTCGCCGACTTTCAGGACGGCCAGGAAAGCTTCCTGCGGGATGTCCACGCGGCCGATGCGCTTCATACGCTTCTTCCCTTCCTTCTGCTTTTCGAGCAGCTTGCGCTTGCGCGTAATGTCACCGCCATAGCACTTGGCCAGCACGTTCTTGCGCATGGCCGGTACGGTCTCGCGGGCAATGACCTTGGCCCCGATCGACGCCTGGATCGCCACCTCGAACATCTGTCGCGGGATGAGTTCTTTCATCTTGGCGGCCAATGCTCGGCCGCGTTCATAGGCGAAGTCGCGGTGCACGATGATGGAGAGTGCGTCCACCGGATCACCCGCTACCAGAATGTCGAGCTTCACCATGGGAGATTCCCAATAGCCGGCGAGGTGGTAATCGAGCGAGGCATACCCGCGAGAGACGGACTTCAACCGGTCGTAGAAGTCGAGCACGATTTCATTCAAAGGCAGCTCGTACTGCAGCATCACGCGCGACGAGCTGACGTACTCGAAGCCCTTCTGCTTTCCCCGTTTTTCCTCCACCAGCTTGAGGATACCGCCGACGTATTCCTCGTTGGTGAGGATGGTTGCCAGGATGACCGGCTCCTCCACTTTGGCGATTTCACTTTGCGGCAGCCACTTCGAGGGGTTGTCTACCTCGACCACTTCACTATCGGTTTTGGTGATTCTGTAACGCACGCCGGGCGCGGTGGTGATCAGGTTCAGGTTGAACTCACGCTCCAGGCGCTCCTGGATGATTTCCATGTGCAAAAGGCCGAGAAAGCCGCAGCGGAAACCGAAGCCGAGAGCGACCGAACTTTCAGGCTCGAAGAAAAATGACGAGTCGTTCAGCCGCAGCTTCTCCAGCGCCTCGCGCAGTTGGGTGTGCTCGTGTGCGTCCACGGTGTAGATACCGGCAAAGACCATGGGCTTGATCTCTTCGAAGCCGGGAAGGGGCTCGATGGCAGGATTGGAGTCGTCGGTGATGGTGTCGCCGATTTTTGTGTCGCCCACGTTCTTCATGTTGGCCATGAAGAAACCGACCTCGCCAGCGCGCAGTTCGTCAATTTCCACCGGCTTGGGAGTCAGGACGCCGACAGTCTCCACTTCGAAGACGAGGCCATTGGACATCAAACGGATCTTCTGGCTGCGCCGGAGCGTGCCCTGAAAGACGCGCGTCAGCACGATCACGCCACGGTAGGGATCGAACCAGGAATCAAAAACGAGAGCCTGCAACTGATTTTCCGGATTGCCTTTGGGCGGCGGAACGCGTTTGACGATGGCTTCCAGCACATCGGGGACACCCTGACCAGTTTTAGCACTGATCAGGATGGCATTTGAAGCATCCAGACCAACGGCGCCTTCGATCATCTCTTTGGTACGGGGAATATCGGCACTGGGCAGATCAATTTTGTTGATGACCGGGATGATTTCGAGGCCATGATTGATGGCCAAGTAGGAGTTGGCCAGGGTCTGTGCCTCGACGCCCTGGGAGGCATCCACCACCAGCAGCGCGCCTTCACAGGAAGCCAGCGAACGCGAGACTTCGTAAGAAAAGTCCACGTGGCCCGGCGTATCGATCAGGTTGAGCTGGTAGGTCTGTGCGTCGCGAGCCGTATACATCATGCGGACGGCGTGCGCCTTGATGGTAATGCCACGCTCCCGCTCCAGATCCATGGTGTCGAGTACCTGGGCCTGCATCTCGCGCGCGGAGAGCGATCCGGTCAGCTCCAGCAGGCGGTCGGCCAGCGTAGATTTGCCGTGGTCAATGTGCGCGATGATGGCAAAGTTGCGGAGAAAGGCGGCGTCCATGGCTACTGCGGCCAATCTTTGATTCTAACAGGCGAAGAGGCGGCCTCAGACGTCAGACTTTGGACCTCGGACCTCGGAGGATCATGCTCACCGAATATCGCGGGGCGGAAGTCTAACGTCCGAGATCCGAAGTCTGAGGTCCGAGGTTCGCTACTATGAAGCAGGAAAGAATAAAATAGCTCGTTATGCGCTACCTGGTTAGAGCGCGGGTGAAGCCGGGCTGCAAACGGGCTCTTTTGAAGGTAATCGAAGACCAGACACTGGGCGAAGGGTCGGTGGCCGAGGGCGAATACCTGCGTAACATGAAAGACGCGCGGCGCTGCCCCGACGAGACGACTCGCTGGGTGGAGGTCTGCTATTGTCCGACTCCTCTGCAGGAAGAGCGGCCTTATTGGGAGGAGTACTTCGATTTAACGCGGGTTCAGGACGCTCACGATCGCCGGCGCTGCCGCGACCAGAACGGGTCGGAACCCTGGGCCTGCGGTGACTGCGATTGCACGGAACGCCTGGAACGGAAGCTGGAAACGCTGGGAAAACCGTTTCTCGAATCCTTGCGGAGCGAGCTGATTAACATTCAATCGCCGACTCCGCCATCGCCAAACAAGGCCGCTTGAGCGGATCCGCAGCGGGCTGCCGGCTTTTCTGCCTCATCGCTTCTCCGTCCGGTACAATCTCACCGCTGAATCACCCCGTTCCTTTTGGTGACAAACATGCGCAGGTGTTTCTTTGCATTCGCTAGCTGCTTGCTGACCATGAATCTTGTCTCCGGCCAGACCATCTCGCTTCAGGTGCACCAGTTCTTGAAAGTGGACGCGCCAGTGGTGGCATTGACTCACGTGCGCGTGATCGACGGCACCGGCGCTTCCGCCCGCGACGACCAGACGATCATTTTGTCCAAAGGAAAAATCGAGTCTGTCGCGGATGCCGGGTCGGCGAGCGTACCCAAGAATGCGCAGGTTTTGGACTTGCACGGATACAGCGTGATTCCAGGCCTCGTCGGGATGCACGATCACTTGGTCTATCCCATGGGCGACGGAGTCTACGGCGAAATGGCCTTCAGCTTTCCGCGCCTTTACCTGGCAGCGGGCGTGACCACCATCCGCACCACTGGTGCGCTTGAGCCCTATACAGACCTGGAGATCAAGAAGCAAATCGACGCCGGCGAAATGCCCGGCCCCAAGATGCACGTCACCGGGCCTTATCTGGAAGGCGCGGGCAGCTGGGCGCTGCAATTGCACCAACTCACCGGCCCCGAGGATGCGACACGCACGGTGAACTTCTGGCTGGATGAGGGTGTGGACAACTTCAAAGCTTACATGTTCATTACTCCCGCCGAGCTTTCCGCCGCCATCGCTGCCGCGCACAAACGGGGCGCCAAGGTGACAGGCCATCTTTGTTCGATCGGCTTCCGCGAAGCAGCCGCGCTCGGCATCGACGACCTCGAACACGGTTTGCTGGTCGACACCGAATTCTTCCCGTGGAAGAAGCCCGGTCAGTGCCCTGAGAAGGCCGAGGACCCGGAATTCGTCTCCAAATTGGACATGCAGAGCGGCCCTGTACATGAAATGATTCTCGATCTCGTCCAGCATCATGTGGCGGTCACATCAACATTGCCTGTGTTTGAGATGGATGTGCCCGGACGCCCCACCATCCAGCAGCGAGTTCTCGATGCTTTGTCGCCCGATGCCCGCAGCGAGTTTCTCGACAACAAAGTCCGCGCCAGCGATGCCAGCAGGTTCAGGCGGGTTTACGGCAGCGACACCTCGCCCTGGCCAGCCGCTTTCAAGAAGGAGATGGAATTCGAGCACGCATTTGCCCAGGCCGGAGGCCTGCTGCTCGCGGGCGAAGATCCTACCGGCATGGGCGGCGTGCTTGCCGGATTCGGCGACCAACGCGAAGTTGAACTGCTGGTCGAGGCCGGCTTCACTCCGCTGGAGGCTATTCACATCGCGACAGCGAACGGCGCACAGTTTCTGGGCGAAGCTGACCACATCGGTACGGTGGCCGTCGGCAAGCAAGCCGATCTGGTCGTGGTCAAAGGCGATCCGTCACGCAAGATCGATGACATCGAAAAGGTGGAGATCGTTTTCAAAGACGGCATCGGCTACGACTCGGCAAAGCTGATTGAATCGGTGAGGGGAACCGTTGGGAGCCGGTAGCAATCAGTACCTAGTACTCAGTACCTAGTGTCCAGGTACTCTTCCGATAAAATCAGAGTTCGATGCTCGTCTTAGCCTCTGCCTCTCCGCGCCGCCAGGAGCTTCTCCGTAATGCTGGCATTCCATTCGTTGTACAGTCGAGTAACGTTGCTGAGCTCCCAAAAGAAGGTGAGAATCCGCGAGCCTGTGCCGAACGCCTGGCGCGGGGGAAAGCCCTTGCCGTGTTCCGTCAGCGGCCTAATGACTTCATTCTCGGCGCTGACACCATTGTCATCGTGGACGGACAAATTCTCGGCAAACCTCGGGACAGCGCTGACGCCACTCGCATGCTGCACCTGCTCTCCGGGCGTACCCACGAAGTAACGACTGGAGTCTGCCTCTTGGCTCCACAAGCAAACGCACGACTAGGAACTGCGAACCGAGAACTGAGAACCGGTTTTGAGGACACACGTTCAGAAACCACGTTGGTCGCCATAAGAGCGTTGAGCGATGATGAGATCCGTTCCTATGTGGCGACCGGCGAACCCATGGATAAAGCCGGCGCGTACGCCATACAAGGCATCGCTTCGCGCTGGATCTCTCGCATCGAAGGCGATTACTTCAATGTGGTGGGATTACCGGTGGCGCTGGTGTACCGCATGCTGCGCGAGCACAAGGCGTTCTGAACGCTTGGGATAGCAAGCCTACGTCTCGACACGCGAGAATTGGCAGTTAGTAGGGACGTCGCAGGCAACTTTTCAAAAAAGATCGAGCAGCGGGACGCCGGAGCCGAGACGCAGGTTACGGGATGGGCTTACGACTTCTTGTCCGGCCCCTGTTCGCCCTCCTTTATGGCCGATTTGAAGTTCTTGATGCCTTCGCCTAAGCCCTTGCCCAGATCGGCCAGCTTGCTGGGGCCGAAGATGAGCAGCGCGATGGCCAGGATGAGCAGAATTTCCGGCAAACCCAATTTCCCGATCATGTTGTAACCTCCCAGCGGGGTTCGCCTGCGCTCGGGTGAGCGTATTCTGATTCCCGTACCTACCCCTACGGAAATTCTAGGCTACCCCCGCTCCCCGAGTCAAAGAGGCTCTATTCTAACTACTCCGGTCGAGAAAGAACGCAGCTTCTCATTTCTTCATTTCTCATCCTTAGCCTGCCGCCGCGAACACCGTGGGGGGACACATAACAAGCAGCAGCGATAGTAAACCTGCTGCGGAGTGGCAGCGCAGCTAGTCTCGCTTGGGTACTGCGTAATAGCCGGTGCGAGCCTGAATCTTGTAACCGTTCTTGGAGCGGATTTCAACCTTGCGGAAGCTGCCATCGAGCGCCGCATTGGCAGGGGTATAGCCGATGTTGTACTGGCTGCGCAGTTCCCGCGCGATCTGGTCGAAGCCCTGTTTCAGCTTGTCGAATTTGTTGCCCACTTCGATTACGCGGCCACCAGTCTCTTCGGTGAGTTTCTTCATTTCGCGGTCGCCGGAATAGCCGAAACCACCGTAAAACCCGCGATCGGCGCACAGCAATACGTAAACGATGCTATCGGACTTCTGTGCCGCCTCGATGGCACCCTTGATCTTGAGCTGACTGCCCTGGTCTTCGCCATCGGTGAGCAGGATCATGGCCTTGCGGCCAACCTGTTGGGCCAGTTCATCATGCGAAGCCAGGTACACCGCATCGTAAAGCAGCGTACCGCGAGGAACGCTGGCAGTTGGGACGGGACCCCCTCCTAGACCGGGGATTCCTCCGCCGCCGCTGGGAGGAGCATTGATACGGGCACGGTTGAGTCCTGCTTTCAGCGAGTGCACGGAATTTGTAAAGTCCTGCAACAGGTCAACGTTGACATCAAAGCTGATGACAAATGCCAGGTCTTTCTCGCGCAGGATCTGGTTGAGAAATTCTCCGCCAACTTCCTTCTCCATGTCGAGCACGCGCATCTGGCTGCCGCTGGAATCGATCAGAATGCCCAAGGTCAGGGGGAGATTGGATTCAGCGGCGAAGTACTTGATGGTCTGCGGCTTGCCGTCCTCGAGGACCTCAAAGTCATTCTTCGTGAGATTGGGAATCAAGGCGCCTTTCTTGTCCTTGACGTTGAAGAAGAGCTGGACCACGTTTACGTTGACTTTCAGCGTGCTGACCGCCTGGTCTTCAGTCTGGTCGTTGGTTTGGTTCTGGTCCGGACTGGCCAGCCGAGGGAGCTCTTCCGCGAGGGCGAGCAGGGGCACGGCCAGGCACGTCCCGACCAGCATACTGGCAAGTGCTCGAAAAACCAGGGCTTTTGGTATCACAATATTCTCTCGTTCTTTTTGTTAGTCTATTCCTCTAGGCTTAGATGCACCAATGGCATGGTCTCAGCATCAGAATTGCAGAGCCTGCTTGGCGAGGCGGAGAGGATATGCGGTGCTTCCAGTGATTCATAGGCGTTCATGGAGGGCTTGGGCGGCGCTGGCGGTATTGTGCCTTGTCCCACTGGCAGGACCCGCCCAGCAGCAGCCACAGCAGGAGCAAGATATCCCAGATGCCCCTTCCGCCACGCGCCCGGCGCAACCGTTTCCAAACGCGCCGCCTGCCGCTAAGTCTGAGGCCCCGCCCCCGAACGAAGCGCCGCCGAGCGAAGGCAATCCCAAAGAACGCAACACTCCTGCTGGGCAACCGGAAGAACCCGGCCCTGCGCCTGCACCCACAGTCACAACAGTCCCCTCAGGGGGCGCAACGCAGCCGGGAGCCAACTCACGGGACGAACTTTACACGGTAACCAGAAATGTGAACCAAGTGATTGTCCCGGTGATGGTGAAGGACGACTCAGGGCGCCTGGTCAGCGGATTGCTCCCCAAGGACTTCTCGGTTTATGAAGACGGCACGAAGCAGAAGATGAACTTCTTTACCAGCGATCCGTTTCCCTTGTCGGCGGCGGTGATCTTCGACCTGGGCATGCCGGATGTGGCCGTGCAGAAAGTAAACCAGACATTTCCAGCGCTGGAAGGGGCATTCAGCCAGTTTGACGAGGTCTCGATCTACACCTACAGCGGGACCGTATCCCGGGTGGCGGACTTCGCCGCTGTAAGCCAGAAATTGACCGCAGTGCTGAACGAGCTGAAGACCGTACGCGGCCGAAATAACGGGCCGCCCGTACTGGGCGGACCCCTGGGACCGCAGGGCCCTACAGTGAACGGGCGACCGATCGACCCGGGCGCGCCCATTGTCGTCACGCCCCCTCGGGAATCCCACGTGCTCAACGATGCCATCCTGGCTGCGGCGCTGGATTTGAGCAAGCGTGAGCGCACTCGCCGTAAGATCATTTTCGTCATCAGCGATGGCCGGGAATACGGCAGCAACGCCAGTTACAGCGACGTGCTGAAGGTCCTGCTTTCGCAAGGGATCCTGGTTTACGGCGTGGGCGTGGAGGGTTCGGCGATCCCGCTGTACAGCAAATTGGAGAAGCTGCATTTGCCGAAATTCGGCTATAGCGACATCCTTCCTAAATATGCCAACGCTACCGGGGGCGAGATCTTCTCGGAGTTCTCCCGCGCCGCTATCGAGAGCACGTATGCTCAGGCGATCGGCGACGCCCGCAACCAGTACACCTTGGGTTATGTGACCCGCGCGACTCCGAGCAGCGCGTACCATCAAATTGTGGTGGACGTGGGCCGTCCCGGTCTGAAGGTCTATGCCAAAGACGGCTACTACCCGCTCCCGCCCGGCCGCTAAGCAGCTCCCCTCTCCAACCCTGGTGTTCTTGTTAGTAACCGGAGTAACCTGCCGGCAATGGAAACCGTGTGGTATAAAACCAGCAGCAACAAGCGAAATTTTAACGCGGAGGCGTTCGCGTACACCTCAGCGTCCGCCGCCGGTCTTGAGGAAAGTCTTGAGTTTCATTAACTTTGCAGCCCGCGAGATCAATTGCAAGATCGTCTACTACGGCGCTGGGCTGGGCGGCAAAACGACGAACCTACAGTTCATCTACCAGAAAACTGCCGACCAGCAGAAGGGCAAGATGATCTCGCTGGCCACAGAGACAGAACGTACGTTGTTCTTCGACTTCCTGCCCCTAGACCTGGGCTCGGTGCGCGGCTTCAAGACTCGCATCCACCTCTACACGGTTCCTGGCCAGGTGTTCTACGACGCGAGCCGAAAGCTGATCCTGCGCGGAGTGGACGGCATTGTCTTCGTAGCGGATTCGCAACAGGAGCGCATGGACGCCAACATCGAAGCGCTCGAAAACCTCATGGCCAACCTCCGGGAACACGGCTACGACTTCAACAAGATCCCTTACGTGCTGCAACTCAACAAGCGTGATCTGCCCAACATCCTGCCGCCTGAAGCGCTGGCGAAACAGCTTCGTCGGAAAAACGAGCCACTAATTGAGTCTGTGGCTTTTCAAGGCACCGGTGTCTTCGAGACCCTGAAAGAGATCGCCAAACAGGTGCTGGTGGAGTTGAAGCAGGGCGGATAGGAGCAGTCGTCAGTCTTCAGTCGTCTCAGCCTTTTAGAAATCCAGCGCATCTTCAACATCCAGCTAAGAAGGTCAAACCTGTCAGTAGGCTTTGCCTGATGTCTGACGACCGACGGCCGACGACTGACGACTAGACTAGCGAAGCTGCAGCGAGCGCAGCATCTGCTCAAAGGTGGGACGCAGGGATCCGAAGTCTTTGTCGGGTGCGATGAATACCAAGTAGAGAAGAGATCTGTCGCGGCGCCTCGTGGCGACCAGCCAGTCTCTTTCCTGTGCGGCACGACCGTCCTGATCCTGCAGCGGTGACGTTCCAATCAAGTCAACCGATTTCCCTGCCACCCCATTTATACGAATATTTTCGTCATAGCCGATCTGCCGCAGATCGGGATTGGACTGGCGCAGAGAAGCGAGGAGATCGTGCATGGCCTGATCGAGGCTGGCCTGGGGATCTTCCGGCTGAAAATCATTGATCATGACTCCATAGGCAACCGCGTTCTGGGAAACGCCGCTGCGCGGCGCGATGGTCAACGAAGAATTCCGGTCGCCGAAGACCTGCCAATTCTCCGGATAAGAGATTTGGAAGTCGGAATGGTTGAAGCTGCGCATGCTGCCGCTGGGGCTCACGTCGGATTCCGACACGCCCGCTGCACTGATGCCGCCCGGTTTTTTCAGAGCAGCGATCTGCTGCGCCGTGAGCGGACTCATGGTGGAAACGCGCTGCTTGATTTCGCGGAACTCGGGGCTGTCGCCGCGATAATTGCTTTTGCGCGGTAACGTAGACACTTCCCGGGAAACAGCTTCAGCGCGATTGCCCGGATCCGGGTGGTCACTGAGAAACTGAGGCCCACGCGCGCCACCCCCACCTTGCCTCTGCAGCTTGGTGAAAAACTGCGCCATGGCACGGGGATCGAAGCCAGTGTCATACATAATGTCGGTGCCCAGCAGATCCGCTTCTCTCTCCGCTTGCCGGGAGTTCTTAAGAAAATAAGAGCCGACGCCGAAGGAAATGCCCTGGGCCGCCATCTGGGCGAGCGCACCCCGACCCATGACTCCGCCCAGGATGGCGAGGGGCAACTGCGCCGCCATCTGTTTGCTGGCAGCTCGCGTGCCGTGGCGCTGCACCACGTGCGAAATCTCGTGCGCCATCACCCCCGCCAGCTCAGCTTCGTTGTCCGCGGCCTGGATGGTGCCGAGGTTCACGTACACAGGGCCTCCGGGAAGAGCGAAGGCGTTGATTTGCTTCTGATTCACCACGTGAAAGCTATAAGGCCACTTCTCGCCGGGGGCGTGCGAAGCCAGTTCCCGCCCCAGGCGCTGGACGTATCTCGTAATTGGGTCAGAATCGGGCAGCGCAGGCAATTGGCGGCTGACTTGGCCAGCCGCCTGCTGGCCAGCCTGGACCTCTTCCTGGGCGGAAAAGAGATCAAAACCATGCGTCGGTTCAACGCGCGCCTCGAGCAACTGCGGCACCGCCAGGCAGAGGGCCAGCAGTACTGCCAGCCAGCGGATCGCGAGTGAATTGACTCTCATGGTCCCTCCTGGATTCTCCAGCTTGATGGCGGAGACCCGTGCACTCTACACGTGTCCCACAAAGAACTCCAAGTGATTTAGATGCACACAAATGCCAAAGCTTCCTGCCGAAACCTTCAGCAGATGACGCAACGGATTTTAGGTAGTTGCCCCATCATTGTCATCTTGGGCAAGCTTTTGCTTCGCGGCTTTAAGGGCTTGTGTACAAACCGGCGTGGCACTCGTGCGGGGCGTTGTCTTGCTCCATTTCCACCCCGCACTCACGTGCAAGGCTAAACCATTCCGCCCCCTTCGACTTCGCTCAGGGCACGCTCGAGCTGAGCTGCCATTACGAATCCGACGCAAGAAACCCGTGGGCTAAGTGCAGGCAAAAAAAGGCGCCGGTTTCCCGGCGCCGAGTTTCCCGAATGTAAGGAGAATTACTTGCTATCTAACGTACCGGTTGCACCCAATTCGCGCCTCGAAGCCACAGGACGCGCGGTGCGGGCGGCGATCGAAGTCACTCCGGCGGCCGCGCCATAGCGCTCCAGGAGCATGGGGACCATGGCGTTCTCGGCTTCTTTGACAAACGTGAGGCGGCCTTCCGGGCTCAGGTCGATGCGGATGAAGTCTCCCAGCTTGGCCTGCCCTGTGGCCACCAGGTTGGCCAACTGAAAGACGACGTGACGCTCGATCGCCCGTTTCAAATGGCGCGCACCATATTTCGGATCAGTGCCCTCGTGCAGCAAGAAGCTTTTCACTTTGGGTGTGCAGCTAAAGACAAACTGGTTTGCCGCTGACGCCATGAGGATGCGCTGCTGAACCATACCCAGTTCGATCTCCAGAATCTGCTCGAGGTGCTCCGGGCGCAGGGTCTTAAACACCACCGCCTTGTCAATGCGGTTCATGAACTCGGGCGTGAACTTGCGCCTGGCTGCTTCAACGGCGGTGCGGCTGATCTTTGCATCTAGTGCTTCGTCCACTTCGATTGTCTCTGGCGCGAAGCCTAACCTACCCTGGACCAGGTTACTCATTTCACCGGCTCCAAGGTTCGAAGTCATGATGATGATGCACTGCGAGAGATCCACGCGGCGGTTATCGCCCAGCGTTAGGTTTGCTTTGTCCAAGATTCCGAGCAGCAATTGCCACAGCGCGTCGGAAGCCTTTTCGATTTCGTCGAACAGCAGGATCGACAACTTGAGCTTTTCCGTCTGCCACTGGTTGAGTGCCTCCTGGGTGAGCAGGGGGTGCGTCTCGCGATGGCCCAGGTAGCCGGGAGGCGAACCGATCAGCTTGGCGATCTCATGGGAATGCTGGAATTCGGCGCAATCGATCTTAATACAGGCACGCGCATCGCCAAAGAGGGCCTCAGCCATGGCCTCGACTACCCGGGTTTTCCCTGATCCCGTGGGTCCGAGGAAGAGGAGATTGCCGACGGGGCGTCCCGGAGGATTCAATCCCGCCAAGAACATCTGGTAGATCTCTACCACCTTTTCGACCGCCTGGTCCTGGCCCACGATGCGGCGGCGCAGGGCGCTCTCGAACTCTCTGGCATCGTTGCTGCGGCGGCTAGGGTCGAGCATGGTGCTGAGGGCGGTTTTCATAGGGTGGCCCTTCTTTTTCCTTTCCGGGGGCCCGTATTGCTCCCGGGGAGAGCGGGGTCAATTGGTTGCCATGGGCGACATATTTTGTCACCTCTCGTTTCTCGGCCGATACGGGTTACTGCAAATGACTCGCCATCCTCCTGGGAACTCTGATCACTCACTTCCTATAGGGCTTAGATGCCCATAGCGACGAAAGAGAGACACTTAGATCGCCCAGCGAAATCATGTAAAGAGAAATAGTTTGCGCATCCGGGAAGTTTCTTGGCGCGTCTAAAAGGGAATGGAGTTCCAGCCGCCTGACATTGGCCCGACGTAACTGGCACCTGAATTTACGCCCGGTTAGCATCTCTGAAGGAGCGTACCCCACGGAGAAAAACTTGCGTCGTCTGGGCTCGATTTCATTTACTGGTGTCCTTTCCCTGCTTTTGGGCTTCGCCCTCGGGCACATGGTTTCCGCCGCGCCAGCTTCTGCGCAATCTCCGCAAGCGCCACAGCTTCTGCGGGCGTCGAAGCCTTCGATCCCGGCCAGTCCCAAAGCTCCCGATGCCTCCCTAGTCACGAACATCGCCCCGCCAGGGAGCGCACTGTATATGGCCAAGCGAGGAGACAGTATTGCCTTAGTCGCGCGGCACTATCTTTCTCAGACCTCCTACTTGACCTCCACTGAGCTGGCAGAGGCCATCCGTAAAGCAAACGGCAATCTGCACGGTAACTTTCTGAAGACCAGTCAGCCGGTCATTGTTCCTGGAATCTTGGCACTCCCCATCGTGGAGAAAACCGTTCCGGTGGCGCGCGATTTCGAAGTGCGTGCGGTGTATTTGACCGGGCTGATGGCAGGCAGCGATCACGGGCTGCGCATCATCCGCCGCTGGCGCGAGCTGGGGGGCAACTCGGTGGTTTTCGATGTGAAGGACAGCGACGGCAGTATCAATATTCCCTTCGATCATCCGTTGGCTGGCGGACACCATGCTCCCATCCGCGATCTGCCCAAGTTCACGCGTTTTCTGCATTCGCAGGGCATGCACGCCATTGCCAGGATCGCAATTTTCCGCGATGAGCGGCTGGTGGTGGCGCATCCGGAACTAGCCGTGAAGTCACACCGCACCGGTCAGGCGTGGCGGGAGAACGGCAAGCTGGTCTGGACCGATCCCTCGCAACCCAAAGTGCAGCAGTACAGCATCGCGCTGGCCAAGAAGGCCGCTGAGTCGGGCGCGGACGAAATCCAGTTTGATTACGTGCGCTTCCCGGCAGAGGGCGACCAGAAGGATGCCAGCTTCGTGTTCCAGACGCAGCATCCCGATTGGCATCGCACAGACGTGATCAGCGATTTCCTGAAACACGCTTATGCGGAGCTACACCCGACCGGTGTTCTGTTCTCACTCGACGTATTTGGCGTGATGGCGTGGCAACGCCCGGTGGACTTGGCGCATACGGGGCAGGATATCGTCGGCATGGCCAAATATTGCGACGTGCTCTCGCCCATGATTTACCCGTCGCACTTCTTCGGCATGGACGGATACGCCCACCCCGGCGATGCGCCCGAGCACTTTATCGGCGAATCCATGGGCCGCTTCAAACAGATTACCAAGGACAGCGGCGCAGTGATACGGCCCTGGCTGCAAGCCTTCCGCTGGCGTACCAAGACCTACTCGCCGAAGTACGTGGAGATCCAGGTGCTGACGGCGAAAAACAAGGGCGGGATCGGCTTCCTGTTCTGGAATGCCGCGAACGACTACAGCAAGCCGTTTGCTGCAATGCCAGATATGGGTGCGGCCAAGGGGCAGTATTTCCGGGGAGATGAGCTGCCTAGCTCAATTCGGGCAGGTCTGACGTCGGGGACGAACCCAGGTGCGAGCACCGTCAACCCCTGATTCTTCGCCGACAAGAGCAAGAAGGGCGTGAACCGGTTCCAGAAACCTCCCTTCTTTTCCGCAGCAGAGGCTGGAAAACACTGCCGAAGCCCCTTCAACCTCGGTTATAATTGCCCGTAATTTGGCTTCTTTGCCCTGCCCCTCAAGTCCGTGCCACTTGTCGTGACTGCCAGCAGGTGGATCCAACCGCGGAAAGAAACTTGGCGGCAAGAAAGTGCATCCCTCAGTCGCACACGGTGAATCAGTTTTCGTTAGGAGCGCAGCTTTGTAAGGAGAGTCCATGGCGATTCAAAAGACGGAAAAAATCTGGCATAACGGCAAGCTCATTCCCTGGGATGAAGCCCAACTGCACGTGATGTCGCATGTGGTGAACTATGGCTCGTCCGTGTTTGAGGGCGTCCGCTGCTACGCGCTACCCAGCGGTCCGGCCATCTTCCGCGCCCAGGAACACATGCAGCGGCTGCTGGATTCGGCCAAGATTTACCGCATCGACGTGGACTACACCCGGGAAGAGCTCGTCTCCGCGATGGTTGAGGTGGTGAAAAACAATGGGGTTTGGCCGTGCTACATCCGCCCGATCGTCCTCCGTGGCTACGGCGAAGCCGGTGTCAACCCGTTCAACTCGCCGACCGAGGTCTACATCTGTAACTATCCTTGGGGCAAATATCTCGGGGCGGACGCTCAGCAAGGCGTAGACGTGTGCGTTTCCTCGTGGACACGAATTGCGCCCAATACACTTCCGGCGATGTCCAAGTCGGGCGCGAACTACATGAACTCGCAGCTCATCAAGATGGAAGCTATTGTCAACGGCTACGTCGAGGGCATTGCGCTGGATGTCAGCGGTTACGTCAGCGAAGGCTCGGGTGAGAACGTCTTCGTGGTGCGAAACGGCACGCTGCAAACTGCGCCCTTGGGCAATTCGGTTCTGCCCGGGATTACCCGTGACTCAGTCCTGCGGATCGCCCGCGAACTCGGTATTCCCGTTGTCGAGCAGTGCATTCCGCGTGAGATGCTCTATATCGCCGATGAGGTCTTCTTCAGTGGGACGGCGGCGGAGATCACAGGGGTTCGTTCGGTCGATAAGATCAGCGTGGGCAAGGGCGTCATCGGTCCCATCACCAAGGCGATTCAGAAGGATTTTTACGCGATTATCCGCGGCGAAAAAACCGACCCGTTCAACTGGCTGACCCCGGTTCCGGTGGGCAGCAAGCAGCCGGTCAGCGTGTAGTTTCTGCGATTGGTTTTCACATTCGAGGGGCGCTTGGCGTGCGCCCCTTGCGCTTTTTGGTCAGAAATAGACATAACACGCACTTACAAGGAGGACTTATGGCAGCACCCCAGCAAGGCTCGAGCAAGGAGTTCGCGGTCGGCTACCGCGACATGATGTTGCAAGGTTTAATGCAGGAGTTGCAGACCACCAAAAAGGTGATCGCAGCTATCCCCGACGCCAAGCGTGACTACAAGCCCGACCCCAAGGCACGCACAGCATGGGAACTGGCCTGGCACCTGGCCACGGTCGATGTTCAGTTCCTGGAAGAGATCCCCGACGGAAAGTTCAACATGGAGCCGCGCTATAAGGACGAGCCCAAGACCGTCGCCGAGATGGTTTCCTGGTACGACAAGAATTTCGCTCGCGCCCTTGAGAAAGCTCGCGCCATGACGCCGGAGCAGCTGGTAACGCCGATCGACTTCTATGGCGTGTTCAACTTCCCCGCCTTTATGTACTTGTCCTTCGTTAACAACCACAGCGTCCATCACCGCGGAGAGCTAGTAACGTATTTGCGGCCCATGGGTTCGAAGGTGCCGTGTATCTATGGCCCCAGCGCTGATGAGGAGTGGAAGGCCGCGTAGATATCTTTGATCCCACAATCGTGTTGAGGCCGCCCTGCGGGGCGGCTTTCTTGTTCTGCGGATCCCAAACGCGCTCGCACCTTGCCGATTCTCAACACGAAGCACGGTAAGAGTGCGAGCGGAGCCGGCAAGAGCCCAATTCCCGGCCGCTGCGTATTGTCATGTGGACCAGCCCAATCCCTGCAAGCCACTGTCCAGACGGCCCAATCGCCATTACTTAGGTCATCTTGGGTGAAGTGACATTTCGGTTCATGATACCGAATGGCAGTTCGCTGAGTTCCCTCGCTCCGCTCGGGATTTCGGCAGCAGGCTTTCTCCCTCGCAACGCTCAGGGTCACGCCTGCTAAACGCCGCAACTTAGGGGAAGCCTCGAATGAATATCGACGATTTGCTTCGCATCGCCATGGAGCGGCGCGCCTCTGACCTGCACCTGAAGGTGGGCAACTATCCTCACCTGCGCATCGATGGCGAACTGATCCCGTTGACCGATCAGCCCCGCGTCAGCGCCGAGGACATGTTGACCATGGCTTTCAGCATGATGTCGGCGCGCCAGAAGCAGAAGTTCAAAGAGACCACGGAAATCGACATGGCCTACGGGGTGGCCGGACTGGGCCGCTTCCGCGTGAACGTCTTCCAGCAGCGCGGCAACGTGGGACTGGTGCTGCGCGTCATTCCGACCAAGATCCGGGCGCTCGACGAGCTTTATCTGCCCAAGATCGTGGAGCAGGTTTGCGACATGCCCCGCGGACTAGTGCTGGTCACCGGCGTTACCGGTTCCGGTAAGTCCACCACCCTGGCCGCCATGGTGGACCGCATCAACTCCACCCGCGCCGAACACATCATCACCATCGAAGACCCGATCGAATTTCTGCACCGCGACAAGAAAGGCTACGTGAATCAGCGCGAGGTGGAAGTGGACACGCCGTCGTTCGGCGCCGCGTTGCGCGCCTC
>Ga0070708_100001108_pt1 | contig 20557 bp, 18 predicted proteins | sample KBSK5503metaG_FD_65469 | JGI IMG/M metagenome (GOLD analysis project Ga0070708, IMG submission 65469) | Corn, switchgrass and miscanthus rhizosphere microbial communities from Kellogg Biological Station, Michigan, USA - KBS K5-50-3 metaG | ecosystem: Host-associated > Plants > Roots >... | reverse complement strand
TCCGGAGTCGAAGTGCCGCGTCTCTCCTGGTCGCGCGGAAGCCACGTCGACGCAAGCTTCGAACTCCGCCTGCCCGCCGGAGAATCCATCGAACGTGTCGACGGCGCCGTCCGGCAGCACCGGGGCGCCGGAGGTCAGCGTATTCAGCCCTGTCCACCCGTCGCGCATCCAGACGGTGCCCGGCGGGACCTGGTCGGTGACGAGCGCGCGGGCGTTCATCTCGCCTCGCTCGTTGAAGATGCGGATGCCGTCGCCATCGACGATTCCCCGGCTCGCCGCGTCCGGCAGCGAGATCCAGAGGCGCGGCTCGGGATCGGCCTTTGCGAGCGTCGGCAGCGCGCGCCCGTGATCGTAGAAGCCATGAAATTGCGTCAGCGTGCGGCCGAAGCGCAGCGAGAGGGGAAAGGCGGATGCGGCGGCTGGCTCGAACACCGGGAGCGCGGGAAGGCCGAGGCTGACCGCCCGCTCGGAGAGGAGCTCGACCTTGCCCGATGGAGTGTCGAAGGCGAGATCGGGATAGGCGACGTGAGAGATGCGCAGCGCGCGGATTCCGCCCTCGGCCGCGAGCGCAGCGGCCGTAGCGTGCGCGGTGGCTGGATGATCGAGCACCGCGTCGAGCGCTCCGGTCTCCTCGGTCCAGGGAAAGAAATCCTGCACCTCCAGCCGGCGGGCAAGCTCGCGCAACACCCAGGAAGGCGGCCGCGCCTCGCCGGGAGGCTCGAGCACTTTCGGCATCAGGTACAGATGCGTGTTCGTGCTCTTGCATCCGGTGTCCTCCAGCCATGAGGTGGCGGGCAGGACCAGGTCGGCACGGCGGCGCGCGGTGTCGTGCATGAACAGGTCGTAGGTGGCGAGCAGATCGAGGCGCTCGAGAGCCGCTTCGACGCGAGCAGCATCCGCGAACGACGAGATCATGTCGGTGCCGAAGAGCAGGAGCACGCGAACGGATTGGTCCTCGAGCGACGCGGTGATCCGCGACATCTGGCCGGGCACCTCCCGGCCCGCGGGCCGCCGCTCCCGCGCCGCGATGCTCTTCAAGTCTTGTCCCTGCGTCCTCGCGCCGTGACGGGGCCCCATCCCTCCACCTTCGGTGCCGAGATTGCCTGTCAGCGCCGGTAGACAGGAGACAGCGCGCCCCGCCTGCCAGCCCAGAGCGCCTTTGTGCATCGAGCTTCCGCCCAGGAGAATCATCGCCGGTTTGGTCGAGGCGTAGCGCCGGGCGAGGGCGGCGATGCGGCCAGCATCTACCCCTGTCGCCGCCGCTGCCCACTGGACGTCGTGCGTCGCGACGTGCCGGGCGAGCGCATCGAAACCGACGGTATGGCGCCGGACGAACGCATCGTCGTACAGCCGCTCCTGGACGATCACGTGCATCATGCCGAGCGCGAGCGCCGCGTCGGTGCCGGGCCGGATCAAGATCGTCTCGTCCGACAGCGCCGCCGCCTCGGTGTGACGGACGTCGATGGTGACCACGTGCGCGCCCCGGCGCCTGGCCGCGGTCAGATGACGCCCAGTCAGCGGCTGGCTGGCGAGATTCGCACCCCAGAGAAGGACGAGCGCGGCGTGCGCTCCCATGTCCTCCTTCGTGTTCACGCGCAGCACGCCGGTGAGGCCCAGACCGAAGGCGCCGAGCCCCCAGCAGATCATCGTCGGGCTCCACCACTGGCAACCGTACAGGTTGGCGAAACGCCGGAGCAGCTCGGACGAGACGCGGGTGCCGTAATCGTTGGCGAAGAACCCATGTCCGGACCAGGTCCCGACCGCCGACGGACCGGCGGCACGCGCTTTGGAAGCGATGATGTCGAGCGCGTCCTCCCACGTCGTCCGCCGCCAGTCGCCACTCCTCGCCGCGCGCCGCATCGGGTAAAGGAGGCGGCGCGGGTTGTCGATGATCTCGCGCGATGCACGGCCCCTGATGCAGAGGAAGCCGCGGCTGTCGGGATTGTCAGGGTCGCCGCGCACTTCCTTCAGGCGCCCGTCTTCGACGTCTACCAGCATGCCGCACAGTGTCGGATGGCAATTCATCGGACACATCGTGCGGTAGGTGCGCAGGCCGCCCATCACCCCGAGGATACAGGAGCCGGCGCGCCTTCCACGCGCGCCTGCCCCACGCGAAGCGCCGCGATCACCGCGAGACCCTGGAACACCGCCACGCCGTAGAGGACGGACGAGAACATTCCCCGGTCGAGCAGGGGTCCGAACAGAACGGGCGCCACCGCGAGCCCCACGTCCAGGCCGGAGTAGACGAAGCCGTAGATGCGTCCGAAAGAACGGGGGCCGGAGCGCTCCATGGCGGCCTTGCGCACGAGCAAGTCGCGCGATGGGGTGGCCGTCCCGGTGCAGAATCCGAAGATGGCCATCAGAGGGATGACGCTGGTTCGGGGCACCCCTCCGCCGGCGAGGATGAGCGCCATGATCGCGGCGCCGACCAGCAGGATGGCGACGACGCGCTCGTGGGCCTCGTACTTCGCGGCCAGAAAGCCGCCCGCCGCGATGCCCGCCGCGCCGCCGAGCAAGTAGATGGTGAGCGCCGAGGCGGCGGCCGTCAGCGGCAAGCCGTAGACGTGGTTCAACACCGAAGGGGCGAAGTTCTGCAGTGCGCTCACGCCCGTGGTCGAGGCGAGGAAGAAGAAGAAGCACATCCAGACGGCGGCGACCCGCAAGAAGGCGAAGGGCGAGGCCCGATCCGGCAGCCGGCCGGGTGTCGCCGTCTCGGCCGGAGAGGGTGCGCTGAGCCTGTCGCGCAGCAGCAGCACCGACGCGAGCGCCACGAATCCGAGGGCGGCGGCCGCCAGCGCGGCCATCCGCCAGCCGGCGGCCGAAGCGATCCCGGCCATCAGCACAGGCGCCAGCCCCCAGCCGATGTTGCCCGCGACGCCGTGCGCCGAGAAAGCGTGCCCCAACCTCGCCTGCGAAACGCGCCGGTTCAAGACGGTGAAATCGGCGGGATGGAACACGGCGTTTCCCGCACCGGCCAGGATCGCCGCCGCGACCAGGGAGGGATAGCCGTGCGCCCCGGCGAGCGCCAGCGCGGACAGGGCGAGCAGGGCGAGACCCGCCGAGAGAACGCGTTGCGCTCCGTACCGGTCGACGGCGAATCCCGCCGCGGCCTGCCCGATGCCTGAAACGACGAAGAAGGCGGTGGTGAGCGTTCCCGCGCGCGTGAAGCTGAGGCCGAATTCGGCCATCAGCCAAGGAAACAGCGAGGGAATCACCAGGTGAAAGAAATGCGAGGTGCCGTGGGCGAAGGAGACCAGCGACATCACCTGGAAGTCGCCAGCGCGGCTCGCGATCCCGGCGTCGACGTGGGCAGCGGACCTCAAGGCTCGGCCACCACGGGCTTCAGCGGGCGCTCGTTGACCGTGAGCCGGAAGACGTCGGGCCGCGCGTAGTGTCCGGTCACGTCGAAGTCGTACTTGCCGCGCGCGATCTCGTCGAGGTCCAGCTCCGCGCAGAGGATCGCCTCCTCTTCGAAAGAGGGGCCCGCCAGCACCTTCCCGCTCGGGTCGATGATGCAGCTGCCTCCGCGCATGAGCACCGTCTTCGGGTCTTCGCCGAGCGCGTTGGGGATGTCGGCCGGCATGTCGCCGCGCCGCAGCACCTGGCAGGCGGTGAGCACGAAGCAGCGGCCCTCGAGCGCCACGTGGCGCATCGTCGGCAGCCAGGTCTCGCGGTCGTCCGCGGTCGGCGCGCAGTAGAGCTGCACTCCTTTCGAGTACATCGCCATCCGCAACAGCGGCATGTAGTTCTCCCAGCAGATCACCGCGCCGAGGCGGCCCAGCCGGGTGCCGAACACCGGGAGCGTCGAACCGTCGCCGAAGCCCCACACCAGCCGCTCGGCGGCCGTCGGCATCAGCTTGCGGTGCTTGCCCAGGAATGCGCCGTCGTCCGCGAAGAAGAGAACGGTGCAATACAGCGTCCCGCCGTCGCGCTCGATGACGCCCACCACCAGATGCAGGCGATGTTCGCCTGCCAGCTTCGCCATGCGGTCCACGTCGGGTCCGGGCACCTCGACCGCGCTCTCGAAATAGCGGCGGAACTGCTCGCGGCCCTCTCGCGTGCGGCGGCCCACCACGGCGCCGAAATCGAGGCCCTTGGGATAGGCGGAGACGAACGCCTCCGGAAAGACGACGAGCTCCGCTCGCTGGCGCGCCGCCTCCGCCACCAGGATGTCCAGCTTGTCGAGCGTTCGCGCGCGATCGAACGCGACCGGGGCTGCCTGGACGACCGCCGCGCGGATCTTCATCGCTTCACCAGCCCTCGAGCGCGTCGTGGAACAGGTCCGCCAGATCCTTCTCGTCCACCGGGCGCGGTGACAGCTTGGTCACGCGCGCCTGCGGCAGCGTACCTTGAACCAGGGCGGGGATGTCGGACTTCGTGTACCCGACGGAGCGCAAGCCGTTGGGCACTTTCAGCCGCTGCATGATGGCGATCAGGCGGTCCGAGAGGATCTTGCCGGCATCCTCCGGTCTGGCGCGCGAGACGTCCGCACCGAGGATCTCCGCCGCGACGAGGTGGCGCTCGGGGCATGCCTGGGCAGTGAAGCGGAACACCGCCGGCGCGTTCAGGATCACGGACATGCCGTGAGGCACGATGGGATGGTCGCCCGGGAAGCCCTCGGGGCGGAAGTCGCGGACCATTCCCGAGACCGGATACGACATCCCGTGCGGGAGATGCACGCCGGCGTTTCCGAATCCGACTCCGGCGTACGAGGCCGCGAGCTGCATCTTCTGGCGCGCCTCGTCGTCGTCCGGATTCTCCACCGCGCGGACGAAGTACTTCGAGACCCAGCGCAACGCCTCCAGCGACCAGACGTCGCTGATGGGATTCGAGCCCTGATAGGCGGGCCGCAGCACCGGGCGCTCGGGACGCGGGCGGCGCTGGTACGGGAGCGCGGTGTAGGACTCGATGGCGTGGCTGAGGACGTCGAATCCGCTCGTCGCGGCCACCTGCGCCGGCATGCTGCGCGTGTTCTCCGGATCGAGGATCCCGAGCAGCGGTTTCAGCCTGCGGTGAGCGATGCCCGTCTTCGCGTGCAGCGGGGTGTAGTCGAAGATGGCGACGCCGGTCGTCTCGCTGCCCGTCCCGGCGGTCGTGGGCACCGCGATCAGCGGTTTGAGCGCTCCGGGAGCCGGCTTTCCCTTCCCGATCGGGGCGTTGACGTAGTCGAGAAAGTCCGCCGGGTACGTGGAGTAGAGGTTCGCCGCTTTCGCCGTGTCGATGGTCGATCCGCCGCCCACGGCCACCAGCGCATCGAAGTCGCCCTGGGAAGCGAAGTCGATCGCCTCCTGAAAGGACACGTCGGTGGGCTCGACGCGGACGCGGTCGAACAGCGAGAAGGCGATGCGGTTGTCGCGCAGGCTCTCCAGCACGGTGGCGACCGGTGAAAGCCGCGCGAGATTGGGATCGGTCAGGACCATCACCCGCTTCGCCCTCATCTCCGCGAGGTCCATGCCGATCTCGCGCGTGACGCCGGGACCGAAGCGGATGCTGGAAGAAGCGAGCTCGAACGCGTACTCGGAAGGCATGCGTCCTCCTCAGGTGCGCTGCGGCACGGCGCTGCCGCGGGCGCTGCCGGCGCGCCACCCGAGCCAGAGCACGGCAACGCTCATGGCGGCGAGGACCACCGCGATGCTGATCCGGGACAAGGTGCTGAACAGCGTGAGCGTGCCGCTGGAGAGCCCGGTGAACGCGAGCCCGACCACCGGAAGGACGGGAACGCCGCACCCCGCGAGCGTACAGGGGCCGGTGGTGAGGCCGAAAACGCTGGTGAGGGCGCCGGCGACGCCCGCGGGGCGGGCCGCGCGCGAGCCCATCCCACAGGCCTCCCCCTCTCGTCTCCGATACGACCAGAGCGCGAAGTACGCTCCGAAGACCAAGGAGGTGGCGAGGATGCGACCGAGCGTGGGCACGTCGACGATGAATCCCCAGTCGATGCCTTCGACCTTGTTGTCCGCGCTCACCCAGGCGATGGCCATGTTGGAGAGGAACGAGAGCTTCTTCGCCAGCGGCTCGTCCGAGCGGAGATACTCGGGAAGGCGCGACAGCCAGGGATTGAAGGTGAAGAAATCGAGCGGCCTGCGAGCGAGGGAGAGGATGGCCACCGGCGCGACGAGGTTGAAGACCGCCACGGCGCCCGTCACGCCCCATACGACCTTCGCCTGAGTCCGCAGAGCCGCGGCGATCCCGCGGAACGTCTGCGCGACAGCAGCCAAGGCCTTGCCAGCCATCCAGCGGCATCCTTTCGCAGCCGGTCACCATACGTGAGCTTGCTGGCGTCCGACAACCATGCCTCGTTGACTTTTTCAACGACCGTGTGCTAGCGCCCGAGCGAAATTTCACGCACTTCCGTCGGAACCAAGGGAGCTCAGATGGAGCGTCGACCGTCACGGCGAGATTTTCTCTCTCAACTCGGAGTCACTGCAGTCGCCGCCGTCGGAGGCTCGGTGGCCGGCGTGGGAATGGCCTCGATGGCCCACGCCCAGGAGAAGGCCAAGGGCACCATCCCCGACAAGCCGTTCAAGATCGGCCACATGACGTTCTTCACCGGCGCCGGCGCGGTGCTCGGCGAGCCCATGTACAAGGGCAACGTGCTAGCCGCGGACGAGATCAACGCCCAGGGCGGCCTGCTCGGGAAGAGGAAGATTGAAATCCTCAAAGCAGATGAGGCGGCGGGCACCGACGCGAATACCAAAGAGATGCGCCGGCTCAAGCTGTCGGAGAAGATCGACATGTTCATGGGGATCACCTCCAGCGGCAACACGCCGGCGCTGGGCCCCGTGGCCGAGGAGCTGAAGCTCCTCACCATCTTCGTCGACGGCTGCACCGACTTCCTCTTCGACAAGGCGGTCCCCAACCCGCGCTACATCTTCCGCATCACGAACATCCAGTCGGCGGACGGATCGACCTGCGCGCTGGGCGTGGCCATGACCTGGCCGGACGTGACGAAGGTGGCGCACATCCATCCCGACTACTCGTACGGGCGCAACTGCTTCGACCACTTCAGCATCGTCACCAAGAAGATGCTGCCCCACGCGCAGAACGTCTCCGAGGCCTGGCCGAAGCTCTTCTCCACCGACTTCACTCCGCACATCACGAAGACGCTGGCGGCCAAGCCGGACCTCCTCGTGACCTCGCTCTGGGGCGGCGACTACGTCGCCTTCTACAAGCAGGCGCTCCAGCACGGGCTCTTCTCGAAGATGAAGGTCGCCACCACGCTGGCGCTCGGGGCCGCGCCGCATTCGATCGGAAAGGACCACCCCGAGGGCGTGCTCAGCGGCGTGCACGCGAACTACCACTTCAGCTATCCGGCGGGGAACCGCTGGCCGCTGAACAAGACCTTCGTGGAGAAGTACAAGGCCAAGTTCAACGAGTACCCGAACTTCCAGGCCGAGGGCGCCTACACCGCGACGCACGCGCTGAGGACCGCGGTGGAGAAGGCCAACAAGCTGATGGGCGGCTGGCCGGACGACGACGCGATCATCAGCCAGCTCGAGGGCATGATGATCCCGGGCCCGGGCGGGTACGTCTACATCCGGCCCGACAACCACCAGGGATACAAGGACGCGATCACCGGCTTCAGCAAGAACGTGCCCGACTATCCGTTCCCCATCCTCGATCCTACCCGCATCATCACCATCCCCATCCGCAACATCACGGCGCCTCCGGGATGGCCGAAGGGCGAGCCGACGTCGACCTATACCTGGATCGATCAGACCTGGCCGACGGTGAAGACAGCCTGAACCGCCCCAGGTGGACATCCTCGTCATCCACCTGTTCAACGCGCTCCTCTACACGTCGGTGCTGTTCCTCATCGCCGGCGGGTTGAGCCTCATCTATGGCGTGATGCGGATCGTCAACCTGGCGCATGGGAACCTCTTTGCGCTGGGCGCGTTCGTGACCGCATCCGCCGTTGGCCAGTGGTTCGCCGGTTCGACCTCCGCCGCGCTGTACCTCCTCATACCGACGGGGGCGTTCGCGGCCGCGGCGGTCGGAGCGGCGCTGGAACCGACGCTGCTCCGGCCCTTCTACCGGCGGCCCGAGGAGTATCAGCTCCTGGTCACCTTCGGCATCCTGATGATCCTCGAGGACGTGATGCGCTTCATCTGGGGGCCGTATCCCCTCACCGCCACGACGCTCTTCGAGCAGATGGGCAGCATCAAGGTCGGCGAGTTCATCTACCCGCGCTACAACCTCCTGGTCATCACCATCGGCGCGCTCGCGGCCGTGTTCCTCTGGGCCTTCATCTACAAGACCCGGTTCGGCGTCGTGCTCCGCGCCACCTCGCAGGACATGCGCAGGGCGTCGGCGCTGGGCGTGAACGTGAACCTCGTCTACATCCAGGCGTTCACGATCGGTTGCTTCATGGCGGGCCTGGGCGGCGCCATCATCGTCCCCGGCCAGTCGGCGGTGCTGGGCATGGGGGTGGACGCGCTGGTCCTCTCCTTCATCGTGGTGGTGATCGGAGGCCTGGGCAGCCTCGACGGCGCGATGGTGGGGGCGCTGATCGTGGGACTCCTGCGCGAGTTCGCCATCAGCACCTTCCCCGAGCTGGAGCTGGCGGTGCTCTACCTCATCGCTGCCATCGTCCTCCTGGTGCGCCCGGCCGGGCTCTTCGGGCGGACGACATGAGCACCATCGCCCTCATTGCGCCGGCGCTGCGGCGGTCGCCTGTGCGGATCGCGGTCTGGGCGGTGCCCATCGCGGTGATCCTGGCGGTGGTGCCCTGGGTGATGGATTCCTATCGGACCATCCAGCTGGCCTACGGCCTGATCTTCGCGATCGCCGGCCTCGGCTTCAACATCCTCCTCGGCTACACCGGGCTGCTCTCGTTCGGGCATGCCGCGTACTTCGGCGCCGGCGCTTACACCGTGGCCTTCATGGTGAAGTACCTGCACGTGCAGTCGATGGAGCTGTTCCTGCTGGGAACGATCGCCGCGACGTTGCTCGTCACCGCGCTCTTCGGCTACGTCTGCGTGCGCTACACGCGCATCTTCTTCAGCATCCTCACCCTGGCGCTCTCGCAGGTCCTCTGGAGCCTCGCCTTCAAGTTCTTCTGGGTGACCGGCGGAACGGATGGGCTGCGCGTTCCTACGCCGAAGCTGCTCGGCGCAGCCTTCGCCGAGAGCGAAGACAAGATCCACTTCCTCTCGCACGCCTACTACTACTACGTGTTGGTGGTCTTCGTGGTCGCCGTGGGGGTGATGTGGCTGATCGTCCACTCGCCGTTCGGCAAGGCGCTGCAGGCCATCCGCGACAACGAGACCCGCGCGCGGTTCGTCGGCATCCGCATCCGCCGCTACCGGTTCGTGGCCTTCCTCCTGTCCGGCGTGTTCACCGGCATCGCCGGAGCGCTCTGGGTCCCGCTGAACGGGCTGGTCACGCCCGACGCCCTCGTCTGGACGTTCTCTGGCGAGATCGTCTTCATGAGCGTGCTGGGCGGCTTCCGCAACTTCACCGGACCGATCGTCGGCGCCGTCGTCTACAACTACTTGAAGGATTTTGCCGTCGGGTTCACCGTCTACTGGCAGACGTTCATGGGCGTCGTCCTCGTGGTCCTCGTCCTGACGCTGCCAACCGGGATCGTGGGCACCGCCAAGCTGCTGCTCGCGACCGCCCGAAGGCGGCGTTCGCAATGAGCTACCTGGAGACGCAGAAGCTGATGAAGTACTTCGGCGACACGCACGCCGTCGACAAGGTCGACTTCCAGATCGGCGAAGGCGAGGTGGTGGCCCTGATCGGCTCCAACGGCGCCGGCAAGACCAGCCTCGTCAACCTGATCAGCGGCCTGCTGACGCCCGACAGTGGCCAGATCATCTTCCGCGGCCAGGACGTGACGAAGCAGCCGGTGCAGGACCGGATCAAGGCGGGCATCGCGCGGAGCTTCCAGATCGTCAACCTCTTCGACGAGCTGACCGTCGTGGACAACGTGGCGCTCTCCATCTTCGCCCGCGAGGGGAAGACGCGCTGGTTCTTCAAGCTGGCCGATCACGACCACGGCGTCTGGGACGAGGCGCACGAGATCCTCAGGCACTTCGGCCTGGACACCAAGGCGGATCAGCTCGCCGGCGGCATCGCCCAAGGCGAGCGCAAGCTCCTCGACGTGGCCGTCGCCTACGCGCTCAAGCCGCGGCTCCTCTTCCTCGACGAGCCGACCAGCGGCGTGAGCACGCGGGAGAAGGCGCCCATCATGGACGTCATCACCTCCATCGTCCGCTCGCAGAAGATCACCGCCGTGGTGATCGAGCACGACATGGACATCATCTTCAAGTATTCGGAGCGCATCGTGGTCATGCACCAGGGATCGATCCTGGCCAGCGGCTCCCCGGAAGAGATCCGCGCCAACGAGTCGGTGAAGGACGCCGTCTTCGGCCCCACCCATGCTTGAGCTCCAGGGCATCAATACCTACCGCGGCCGCGCGCAGATCCTCCGCCAGCTGTCGCTGACCGTCGGCGACAAGGAGTCGGTGGTCCTGGTCGGGCGCAACGGGGCGGGAAAGACGACCACCATCGACAGCATCATCGGCCTGCTGCCGTTGCGCGGGGGGAAGATCACCTTCCAGGGCGCGGAGATCGGCCGGCTCCCCGCGTACCGGCGGGCGCGGCTGGGCATCGGGTATGCGCCCGAGGACAGCGGGCTCTTTCCCGACCTCACCGTCGCGGAGAACTTCCAGATCTGCCGGTGGCTCGCGCAGACCTCCGGACGCGTCGAGGACGCGGGCGCGGTGGAGGAGCGGGTCTTCGCCGTTTTTCCGGAAGTGCGGCAGCTCACGCAGCGGCGCGGTCTGGATCTCAGCGGCGGCCAGAAGAAGATGGTCGCCATCGCGCGGGCCATGATGCTCTCGCCCGACATCCTGCTGCTCGACGAGCCATTCGAGGGCCTCGCGCCGGTGGTGGTGACGAGGTTGATCGACGCGGTGCGGAAGATCAAGGAGATGAAGCTCTCGGTCCTGATCGCGGAGTCCAATCTGGCGAACGCCAGCAGGGTCGCGGACCGGCTCTACGCCATCGACCGGGGCGAGATCATCTATCATGGCGATCCACGGCAGGTGGTCGAGAACCGGGAAGTGATGAACACGATCCGGGGATGAGCTCGGGCCGCCTGACATGCGATGAAACGGCGGCGCTCTCTCCTCTGGGTCCTCTCCCTCGTTGCGCTGATCGCCACGTACGCGCTCGTGGCGCGCGCCGTCTCCCGGCCCGACGTGCTTCCGCCCGCCCAGGACCTCGCTGGAGCTTTCGCCGCGCTGGTCGGTCGCGGGCAGGCCCCGGCGGCGGGCGGCGAGCACCAGCATCATCACCACTCCAGCGACCAGGTGGACACCCTGCTGCAAGAGGGCGTCACGCTCCAGGCGTCGCTGGCGGTGAGCACGGCCCGCGTGCTGTTCGGCCTCGTCGTCGGCGTCCCGCTCGGGATCCTGCTCGGCCTTTTGCTGGGATGGAGCCGGCGAGCCGACGACTACCTGCACCCGATCTACGTGCTCGCGCGGTCGGTGCCGCCGCTGGCGTTCATCACGTACATCATGCTCTGGCTGGGCCACAGCGAGGCCCACCGGCTCATTCCCATCGTCTACGCCGTCGCCGTGACCGCCGTGATCCCCACGTATCACGGGGTGCGCGACATCGCGGGCAAGTATGTGGTGGCGGCGCGCTCGCTCGGCGCGCGGGGGCGGCTCCTGCTCGCGAAGGTCGTGCTCCCGGCGGCGGCGCCGGCGGTGCTCGGGGGGCTGCGGTACTCGGTGGCCATCGCTTGGATGACGGCGGTGGGCGCGGAGATGCTGATGGCGGAGAATGGAATGGGCAACCTCCTCGTCGGGGGCGGGATGTGGTCCTCGCGGCTGCAGACGCGGTCGGATCCCGCGGTGATCATCGTCGGAGTGCTGGCGCTGGCGGCGGCGGGCTGGGCGATGGACGCGGCGACGCGGCTGGTGACGGCGCGGCTCACGCGGTGGGCGCGATGACCGGAGCGGTGAAAATCCGACGGGCCGTCATCGGCCTGGTCACGGTGGCCGCCCTGTACGCGTTCGCCTCCGAGATCGGTCGGGGCAGGTTGCCGGACCGGGTCTGGCTGGGCGCCCATTACGTCGAGAACGTGCAGCTCCTGCCGACCTGGCGTTCGCTGGCGGAGGAGGGAACGTTCCTCATCGAGTCGGGAATCCTTCCCAGCAGCGTGGCCGTGAGCACGCGAAGGGTGATGCTCGGTCTCCTCCTCGGGTCGGTGGCCGGGATCCTCCTTGGCCTCCTCACGGGGTGGGCGGCGCACGTCGAGTCGTTGGCGGATCCCTGGGTGACCTTCTTCCGATACACGCCCGCGCTGGCGCTGTTGCCGCTGTACGTCGTCTGGTTCGGGTACGGGGAGGCCTCCAAGGTCCTGCTCATCGCCACCAACGTGGCGATGATCACGTTGCTCGGAGCGCAGCACGGCGTGCGCGGCGTCCCTCGCGTCTACCTCGACGCTGCCTCGTCTCTCGGCGCGAAGCGGTGGCTCAGGTTCCGCAAGATCGTGCTGCCCGCGGCCTTTCCTTCGATCTTCGCCAGCGTCCGGATCGCGGCGGGCCTCGCCTGGGTGACCATCGTCGTCGCCGAGCTGATCGACGCAAGGATGCCCAGCCTCGGGTACCTGCTGGCCCTTTCCGGAGCGTACCCGCGGGTGCCGTCGATGCTGATCGGAATCGCCACCGTGGGCGCGCTGGTCCTCGCCTTCGATCTGCTGGCCCTTCTGGTCCACGCCCGGGCGACCCGCTGGATGGGACGGGCCGGATGAAGGCGAACGCCGCGCCGCTCGAGGCGGCGGACGTCAGCTACGCGTACCCGGGTGTGGCGCCGACGCAAGCCTTGCAAGGCCTCAACCTGCGGGTGAAGGAGAACGAGTTCCTCGCCGTGCTCGGTCCCGTCGGGTGCGGCAAGACCACGTTGCTGCGGATCTTCGCCGGGTTCCTTCGGCCGACGACGGGATCGGTCCGCTGCGCCGGCTCGGGCATCGATGGTCCCGGCCGGGAGCGGGGGTATGTCCTGCAGGAGCAGTCGATCTTTCCCTGGATGACGGTGCGGGAGAACGTCGAGTTCGGGCTCCTCGCCCAGGGCCTGGCGGAGCCGGACCGCCGGAGGGTGAGCGACGAGCTGATCCAGCTCATCGGACTCTCCGCGTTCGAGGCGGCCCATCCCAAGGACCTCTCCGCGGGCATGTCGAAGATGGTGGAAGTCGTGCGGGTGCTCGCCACGGATCCTTCCATTCTCTTGCTCGACGAACCGTTCGGCGCTCTCGACGCGCAGACGCGCACCCGCATGCAGGACGCGCTGGCGCGACTCTGGGAGCGGCGCAAGAAGACGGTGGTGTTCGTCACCCATGACGTGGAGGAGGCGCTGTATCTGGCGGATCGGATCGTCGTGCTCTCCGAGCGGCCGGGGAGGGTGAAGGCGGAATTCGCGGTGGGCCTCCCCCGGCCGCGCTCGCTCGAGACGCGATTCTCCGGCGCTCTTCTCGCGATGAAGCGGCAGGTCTGGGACGCACTGGTGTCTTAGCAGGGGCCGTGACGTCTGTCGGTGACCAAGGGCAGAAGTCCGCTCAAATCAATCAGTGCCGATTCAAGTCCTGTATCGTGCCTCGGATCTCCGGACCGAGTCAGATGTCGGAGTCGCCGATGTCTCCGCCGAAGTCGTCCCCCGCGTCCTTGTCGCTGTCCGCGTCCGCTTCGCCGCCCTCGGCGTCCGACGATCCTTCACCGGCTCCGCCGGCGTCATGCGTGAAGCCGCCGAACATCTGATGCGCGATCGCGGAGCCGATGACGCTCCCGACGATGGTGCCCATCAAAGAGCTCGCGAACATCCCGCCCAATCCCGGACCTTGAAACGACCGCTCGAGGGTGCCTGGCTGCCGAAGCTCCGCCCTCGTCACCATGCGCGCCAGGGTCTGCGGGTCGGCGGGCGCATCGTCCCTGACTCGTTCATTCGCCGGGGCCGCCGCGTTCAGCTCCCGTAGGAGCTGTTGCCGCTGTTCCGGAGTGAGCTGCTCGAACGCCTCCCGATGCGCTTCCTCGATCGCTTCGGGAGGCGCCGTGCGCACGAGATACCGATACCGCTCCAGCGCCTGCTCGTCCGAGAGCGCCTGCGGCTGATCACGCCGGTCCATCGGGGGCTCTTGCCCGAAGAGTCGATCGAGGAATCCCATCGCCGTCCTCCTGGGTTCGTGTCCGACAAAGGTAGTGGGGCGACCGGACCGGTTCAAGGAAACCGGCATGCTCTGCGCAAACCTGCCAGCCGCATATAGTGCGCGCCCACGATGCTCGCGGACAGAGTCACAGCGAGGGCCCGGCGCGTCCTGCGCACCGACCTCTGGGTCACCATCGCCCCGACCGTGCTCATCGTGGTGGCCGCGTTCGGGATCACGATGTTCTTCGTCAAGCCGGCGCCTCCCAAGCGGCTGACGATCGCGGTCGCGCCGGACGAGGGCGGATCGCGCTACTACGCGCGGCGGTACCAGGAGATCCTCAAGCGTCACGGCGTCACCCTGGACGTCCGGCAGACCGGCGGGTCGCTCAGCAACGTCCAGCTCCTCGCCGACCCGAGCAGCGGCGTGGACGTCGCCTTCGTCCAGAGCGGCACCGATGCAGGTGAACGGGCCGCGAGCATCGTCTCGCTGGGAAGCGTCAACTACATCCCGCTCTGGGTCTTCTATCGCGGCGACCCGATCGACGACGTGCGCGAGCTGAAAGGCAAGCGCATCGCCGTCGGAGCGCCGGAGAGCGGCACGCGAACGCTCGCGCTGACTCTCCTCGCCGCGACCGGGGCCGACGCGGGCACGGAACTGCTGCCGCTCGAGCGGGATGCAGCCGTGGAGCAGCTCAAGAAAGGCGAGATCGACTCGATCTTCCTGGTCGCGCCTGCCGAGGCGCCCTCGATCAAGAAGCTGGCCGTAACGCAGGGGGTCCGGCTGCTCAGCTTCGCCCGGGCCGACGCGTATGTCCGGCGGTTCCCTTACCTCTCCAAGCTGGTGCTCCCCCGAGGCGTGTTCGATCTCGTCGCGGACGTGCCCGCGCACGACGTGGTCTTGCTTGCTCCGACGCAGAACCTGGTCGCCCGTGACACGCTGCATCCCGCGCTCGCGTATCTCCTCTTGCGCGCTGCGACCGAAGTGCACGGCAGCGCCGGAACGCTGGTGAACGCAGGTGAGTTTCCGGCGCCGCGCGAGGCCGGCTTCCCGCTCAGCGCGGTGGCGAAGCGCTTCTACCAGGCCGGCGTCCCGTTCTTGCAACGTTACCTTCCATTCTGGGCTGCCAACCTCGTCGACCGCCTGTGGGTGATGCTGGTCCCCATCATCGCGGTGGTCGTTCCTCTCGGGCGCGCCGTACCCGCTCTCTACCGCTGGCGCGTCCGCTCGCGGGTCTTCCGCTGGTACGCGCGGCTGAAACAGATCGAGCTGCAGCTGGAGGAGAATCCGGGCCGGCCGGTGCTGGACGACATGCTCAAGCGCCTCGACGACACCGAGCGAGCGGTGAACCAGATTCCCACGCCGCTGGCCTACGCCGAAAACCTCTACTTCTTCCGCGAGCACGTCGACGTCGTGCGCAGGCGAATCCTGCGCCGCCTCGCCGACGAGCCGTCGGTTCGAGAGCAACCTCCCGCGGAGAAGCGGCTCGGCTGAGGTCCTTGACGCACGGGATCGGGCAGGGTAGGCGGCCGCGATGCGCTTCCATCGGTTCGACGGACCCGGGAAGGTGAAGCTGGACGAGATCTCCGAGGAACCGCCGGAGAACGTCTCGAAAAAGGAAGCGAAGGACCGCTTCGACGAGGTGAGCGAGGAGATCTTCGAGCTGCAGGACTGGATGTGGGGCGCCAGGACGCATTCGCTCCTGCTCATCCTGCAAGGTCGCGACGCGGCGGGGAAGGACGGAGCGGTCAAGCACATGTCGGGCGGCCTCAATCCGAGGGGCGTGGTGGTGACGAGCTTCGGCGTCCCCACCGAGGAGGAGCGCGAACACGATTTCCTCTGGCGCGTGCACCGGCACGCGCCCCGCGCGGGACGGATCGCCGTGTTCAACCGCTCGCACTACGAGGACGTGCTGGTCGCGCGGGTGAGGAAGCTGGTCCCGAAAGAAGTCTGGAAGGAGCGCTACGACCTGATCAACGCGTTCGAGCGCACGCTCGCGGAGGCGAACTGCCTGCTCCTCAAGTTCTTCCTCCACATCACCCCGAAGGAGCAGGAGAAACGACTGCTGGAGCGCGAGAACGATCCGGCCGGCGCCTGGAAGCTCAGCATCGACGACTGGAAGGATCGCGACCTCTGGGACGATTACACGGAAGCGTACGAGGACGCGATGGCGCGCTGCTCCAGCCCCGGCGGGCCGTGGATCGTGGTCCCCGCGAACGCCAAGTGGTACCGCGATCTGGTGATCGCCGAGGCGGTTGCGCACGCGCTCCGCCCCCACAAGGGGGCGTGGAGGAAGACGCTCGACGAGCAAGGCAAGGTCCGCCGTCGCGATCTGCAGCAATGGCGCGCGTCTCGGCGCGATGCGTCGAAGTGAACGTTCGACGCGCGACAGCAGGGAAAATGAGAGGCTTCGTGACGATCCCATGACGCGCGAGTGCGCATCCTCCCGCGCATGAATGCCCTTCTGGTGCAGCCTCTCGCGCCGAAGACGTACTGGGGTTTCCAATACGCCGTCTCCATCATCGGAAAAGGCGCTCCCCATCCGCCGCTCGGACTCGCCACGCTGGCGGCGCTGCTGCCGCCGGAATGGAACCTGCGCATCCTCGATCTGAACGTCGCTCCGCTGCGCGACGCGGACCTGAGATGGGCCGACGCCGTGCTCGTGACCGGCATGTTGGTGCACAAGGATTCCATCCACGCGGTCGTTTCGCGGGCCAGAAAGCTCGGCGTCCGCACGGTCGTCGGCGGCCCGGCGGCAAGCACCCGGCCGGACGAGTTCGCCGACGCCGACCACGTGTTCGTGGGAGAGGCGGAGGGCCGGCTCGACCAGCTGATCGCCGCCCTGGAGGGCCTGGAGGGGCCGCACCTGCTCTCGCCGCCCGAAGACAAGAAGCCCGACATGGGGCTGGCGCAGGTGCCGCGCTTCGACCTGCTCGATCGATCCCGCTACACCTCGATGAGCGTACAGGTCTCCCGCGGGTGCCCGTTCCAGTGCGAGTTCTGCGACATCATCGAGCTCTACGGGCGCAATCCGCGGGTGAAATCGCCGGAGCAGGTGCTGAAGGAGTTGGAGACTCTCTACCAGCTCGGCTGGCGCGGATCCGTCTTCGTGGTCGACGACAACTTCATCGGCAACCGGAAGGAGGCAGCGAAGCTGTTGCCGGAAGTGGCCCGGTGGCAGACCGGGCATCGCCGGCCGTTCGAGCTCTACACCGAGGCCAGCGTCGATCTCGCCTCGCTGCCGGCCCTGGTCGAGTCGATGGTCGAGGCGGGCTTCACCACCGTCTTCCTCGGAATCGAGACTCCCTCCGCCGAGGCGCTCAAGGAGACGCGCAAGCTGCAAAACCTCCGGCTTCCGCTCCAGGAGTCGGTGATGCGGCTGACGCGCGCGGGCCTCGAGGTCTACGCGGGATTCATCGTCGGATTCGACAGCGACGGCGAGCACATCTTCGAGGCGCAGCGGGCCTTCATCTCCGGGCTCCCGATCGCGGCGGCGATGATCGGCGTGCTCACCGCGCTGCCGAACACGGCGCTCTGGCGGCGCCTGGAGAAAGAAGGCCGTTTGCGGACCGACTCCAGCGGCGATCAGTTCGGCCGGCCGAACTTCGAGCCCGCGCTGGACGAGCGTACGCTGCTCGAAGGCTATCGCAATCTGCTGGCGGACATCTACCAGCCCGCCGCCTTCTACGACCGCTGCGAGGCGATCGTGCGCGAGCTGGGACGCGGACACCAGCGGGCGCTATCCGCCGGCGCGCTGGTGATGTTCCTGCGGATCCTGCTGGGGGTCGGTGTGCTGTCTCCCCGGCGGATGCTGTTCTGGCGCCTCTTCTTCAAGTCGGTCCGGCGGCCCTATGCGTTCGCCAAGGCGATGTCCATCGCGGTCCAGGGGGAGCACCTCATCCGCTACACGCGGGAAGACGTGCTGCCGCGGATCGATCAGGCGCTCGCCGAGCTCGCCGCCGAGGCCGCTCGCCCTGCATCGTCCTACGAAGCGCGGGCCTGAGCGGCTTCGCCTCAGGAGCTCTTCGGGCAGAACTGCTCGACCGTCCGCAAGAGATCCCCGAGGTCGACCGGCTTCTTCAAGAAGCCCGCCGCCCCCATCTGGTTGGCCGAGACGACCGCGTCCGCGTGCGCGCTCAGCACGACGACCGGGATCTTGCTCAGCGCCGGGTCCTTCTCCTGCTCCAGGCGGAACTCCCTTCCGTCCATCACCGGCATCATCACGTCCAGGAGGATGAGGCAAGGCGGAGAGGGCGCCGCCCGCAGCTCGTCCAGCGCCGCCTTTCCGTTCTCCGCGGTGAGCAGGCGGTAGTTCCCGTCCTCCAGCACCTCGGCGAGCGCGCTGCGAGTGTCGCGATCGTCCTCGACGATGAGGACCGTCCTCTTGCACCCCGGATCGGTCATGCGCGCGCCTTCAATCGCTCCCTGTCCACGGCCCGGGGCCCGGAAGGAAGCTCCACCACGAACGTGGCGCCCTCGCCGGGATTGCTGACGACCGAGATGATCCCGCCGTGTGCCTCGACGATGTGGCGCGTGACGTACAAGCCCAGGCCCATGCCGCCGTAATTCCGGATCGATGCCGCCCGCTGGAACCGTCCGAAGATGCGGTCCACGTCCTCCGGCGCGATGCCGATCCCCTGGTCGGCAACCGCCAGACGGACAGTGCTGGAGAGTGCATCGAGGGTGACGGCGATCGGTTTGCCCGCCCCGTACTTCAGCGCATTGGACAGCAGATTCACCAACACCTGCTCCATGCGCAGGCGGTCCCAGGTGCCCAGGACACGCTCCGGCAGGTGCAGCTGCAGCGGCGAGCGGGCTTGCACGGCGGGTTCGCGGAAGTCTTCAGCGACCTGTCGCACCAAAGCGGCGAAATCGAACGCCTCCGGTCTCATCTCCACCCGCCCTTGGGCGATGCGGGAGACGTCCAGCAAGCGATCCACCAGCCGGGTCAGGCGCTGCGTCTGGCGGACTGCGCCGCCGAGGCGATCGGTCTTGCGCTCGATGCCGCCCGTGCGCGCCAGGCCCTGGAGCTTGAGCTGCAGGGCGGTGAGCGGCGTCCGCAACTCGTGCGCGGCCACGGAGATGAACTCGTCGCGTTCGCTCAACGCTTGCTCCGCCTGGACGGTGCGGCCGCGCTCTTCGACGGCCTCGCGCTCGGCATTGCGCAGCTGCTCCTCGGTGCGGGCGCGGACGAAGGCTGCGGCCACCACGTTGGCGACGGCCTGGAGGAAGGTCGTGTCGTTCGCGTTCAGCTCGCGGTCGGAGATGACGGCAAAGGTGCCGGACTCCCCTTGCGCGTCGGCGGCGTGGATGACGGCCGTGATCGAGCCTGCCGGGGCGGGTTCTCCGGCGGAAAGGATGCGGACATCGTCGATGCGAAGCGTCTCGCGCGTGACCTCGAGAGCGCGATCCCGCACCAGGTCCAGGTCCGCGGTCTGCAGCGCATGGAGGCCCAGCGAGGACACCGCGGATTGCTGCCTGGCGCGCTCCACGACCTCCTCCGCCGCCCTGCGGCGCTCGGTCATGTCGCGCGTCACCTTGGTGAATCCCATCAGCTTGCCGTCGCCGTCTCGCACCGCGCTGAGCACGACGCTCGCCCAGAACCGGGTGCCATCCTTGCGCAGCCGCCAGCCCTCCTCCTCGAATCGGCCGGTAGCGGACGCGATCTCGAGCTCCCGGTCCGGCTTTCGCGCAGCGAGGTCCTCCGGCAGGTAGAAGCGCGAGAAGTGCTGCCCGATGATCTCGGCGGCGGTGAATCCCTTCAGGCGCTCGGCGCCGGAGTTCCAGCTGCTGACGCGGCCTTGCGGATCGAGCAGGAAGATGGCGTAGTCCTTCACGCTCTCGATCATGCGGCGGAGGCGCTCCTCGCTCTGCCGGAGGTCCTCCTCGGTCCTGCGCCGTTCGCTGAGGTCGCGGGTCACTTTCGTGAACCCGATCAACTCGCCGCCCTTGCCCTCGATCCGGTTGATGACCACGTCGGCCCAGAAGCGGGACCCGTCCCTCCGCACCCGCCAGCCTTCGTGCTCGACACGGCCCTCCCGGGCCGCCGCGGCGAGGAGGGTGCGGGGCAGACCTGCCGCCTGGTCCTGTTCGGTATAGAACCGTTCGAAGCTCTGGCCGATGATCTCGGGCGCCTTGTATCCCTTCAAGCGCTCCGCGCCGACGTTCCAGGTGACGACGATGCCATCGGGATCGAGCAGGAAGATCGCGTAATCCTTGACGCTGTCGGTGACGGCGCGCACCTCCGCGGAGGCCTGGAGCGCCTTGAACTCGCCTTGCACCTGCCAATTCTTCATCGAGGCGGCTCGCATCCACCACACGACCGCTCCAATGCAGTTGCTTTTCTTACAGCGTTTCCGGGAGCGGGCGCGTGACCGCACGGATGCCCGGCGAACGGGGAACGACATCGAC
>Ga0070708_100001106_pt1 | contig 20572 bp, 22 predicted proteins | sample KBSK5503metaG_FD_65469 | JGI IMG/M metagenome (GOLD analysis project Ga0070708, IMG submission 65469) | Corn, switchgrass and miscanthus rhizosphere microbial communities from Kellogg Biological Station, Michigan, USA - KBS K5-50-3 metaG | ecosystem: Host-associated > Plants > Roots >... | reverse complement strand
ATCCTCAACGGCGCCGGCTATGACGGCTGGGCCAGCAAGCTCCTGGCCGGGAACCCGAACCAGGGCCGCACGGTGTTTACTGTCGCCGAGCTTCTCCACAAGACGGCAGGAGACAATCCGCATTTCTGGTACAACCCCACCTGGGTCGACCAGGTCGCTGACAGGATCACGGCCGACTACCAGGTCCTGGACTCGGGCGACTCCGGCTACTTCAGCCAGCAGCGCGCCGCCTTGCGCAGCGCGTTGCAGCCGTACCACGATCGAATCGCGAAGATCCGGTCGTCCTTCAGCGGTGTCCCCGTGGGGGCGACCGAAACCATCTTCGTCTACCTGGCCTCGGCACTCGGCTTGAACCTGATCTCACCGCCGGAATTCATGAAGGCGGTGGCCGAGGGCAATGATCCACCGGCCCAGACCGTTGCCGAGTTCCACGACCTGGTCGCCGGCAAGAGGATCAAGGTTCTGGTCTACAACGTCCAGACCTCGACGAACATCACCGAGGATTTGAAGCGGCTTGCCACGGACAACGGTATCCCGGTCGTGGGCGTCTCGGAGACCCTGCAGCCGGTCGACGCGACCTTCCAGGAATGGCAGGATGCCCAGCTGCTGACGCTGCAGAACGCCCTGAATGCGGAAGCCCCGACACACGGAATGCCGTGATGGCGCCCCCACCTGTGACCGGCCCGGTGATCGTGGCGGATCATCTGGCTGCCGCCTACGGTTCTCAGCTGATCTGGAAGAACGCCAGTTTCAGCATTAACGCTGGGGAATTCGTCGCCGTGCTGGGCCCGAACGGCAGCGGGAAATCGACCCTGCTGCGGTTGCTCCTCGGCCTGCTGCCTCCCGCTGCAGGCAACCTGTTGGTGCTAGGAAAGCGTCCCCATCGCGGAAACGCCGATGTGGGCTACGTGCCCCAGCGCCGCAACATCGACCGCGACCTGCCCGTGCGAGGGCGTGACTTCGTTCGTCTGGGCATCGACGGGAACCGCTGGGGGGTCGCCGTCGGCGGTGCCGCCAGCAACCGGCAGCGGGTCGATCAGGCCATCGCGTCGGTGGAGGCGCTGGCGTATGCCGACCGCCCGATCGGGCGGCTCTCGGGTGGAGAGCAGCAGCGCTTGCTGCTGGCCCAGGCGCTGGCTGGCAGGCCACAGATGTTGCTCCTCGACGAGCCACTGGCCAGTCTCGACCTCCGCAACCAGATCGTCATCGCGGAGCTGGTCGCGGACCTGGCGCGAGCCAACCGCCTCACGGTCCTGCTGATTGCCCACGACATCAATCCGCTGCTGCCCATCGTCGACCGCGTGCTCTACGTGGCCCACGGCGGCGTGGCGATCGGCAAGCCCGCCGACGTGATCACCACGGAGCAGCTCAGCCGGCTCTATGATTCGCCGGTCGAGGTGCTCCATGACACCCACGGCCATATGTTCGTGGTGGGCCTGGAGGCGGAAAGCGCGCATCACGATGCCTGACTCTTACCTTGCTGCCGGGCCGTACTTCGGCTGGGACGTGGTGCGCGACCTGCAGGAGCTCTTTCGCTACACCTTCATGCAGCATGCCTTCGAGGCCGGCACGATCGTCGCCATTTCTGCGGGCGTGATCGGCTACTTCGTGGTCTTGCGTGGGCTCTCGTTCGCCGCCCATGCGCTCTCCCATATCGGGTTCGCGGGGGCGACCGGCGCGGTGGTGCTCGGAGCGAGCGCGCTCGCCGGGTTGCTCGTCTTCACCATGTCGGCCGGCGCGGTCATGGGCGCCCTCGGCCAGCGGCTCCGTGGCCGCGATGTGACGATCGGACTGGTCATGGCGTGGTCGCTCGGCCTTGGTCTCCTCTTCACCTACCTGTATCAGGGGTCTGCCCAGCTGGCGATCGGCATCCTGTTCGGTCAGATCTTCGGCATCACCACGCAGGACGTGGTCGCGACCTTTGTTGCCGGATCGGTGACCGTGCTGTTGGTGGTCGCGGTCTACCGTCCATTGCTGTTTGCCACCCTCGACGAGGAGGTTGCCGAAGCCAAGGGCGTGCCGGTTCGGGGCCTGTCCATCGCGTTCATGGTCATCCTGGCGGTGGCCGTGTCGGAGGCGGTACAGGTTGTCGGGGTGCTGCTGATCTTTGCGCTGATCGTGGCCCCCGCCGCGATCGCCGAACGATTTACGACCCGGCCCAGCCGCGGCGTCCTGCTGTCCGCGGCCCTGGCGGTGCTCTTCACCTGGGCCGGCCTGACCGTCGCCTACTACGTCCCCTACCCGGTCGGCTTCTTCATCACGACGATTGCCTTTACGAGCTACATCCTGGCGCGGGTGGTGAGTGATGTCGTCGCCCGGCGGGCCGCCGGCCGGCCCCGTGCGTGGCGTGAGGAGCAGCTCCGGCACTCACCGTAGAAGTCGAGGGTGGCGTGAGCGACCCGGAAGCCGCGCTGGCGTGCAATGCTCTCGACCAGCGGCGCGACCGATTCCTCACCAAGATCCTCAACCGTCCGGCAGCTGGTGCAGATCAGGTGGTGATGATGGCCGGGCTCGCACCAGACATACGCGGAGACGTGCCCCGGGCGCTCGAGTCGCTGCGCCAGCCCGGCGCTGACCAGCCGGTCCAGGGAGCGAAACACCGTGGCCCGCCCGATGTAGGCGTGCTTCTTGCGGACCCGGTCGTACAGCTCCTGGGCCGAGGTCTCCTTGCCGGTTTGGGCCAGCACCGCGGCGATCGCCAGGCGTTGGGGCGTTAGACGGACGCCGGTCTGCTGGAGGGCGGCCTGAGCCGTAGTCTCAACCATAGCCAAATGATACTAAGTCCCGTTTCCGACGGTGGGGGCTGCGTGTGGGTTTCTCGCCCTTGCCGCGTTACTCACCCATGGCCTCGGCGGTCGTCGTACGCCCGCGCTCTTCAGCGGCGATTCCGGCCGCGGCGTTCGGCTCGCTGCTGTTTCCGCTTGGGATTTTCGCCTGGCTGCTGGCGCATCCACAGGTCGATCCGAGCCTGGTCGTCCCGCGTCAGCATTTCCTGATCGTCACCGTGGTGTCGTTGCTGGCCTTCGGTCTCGCGGTGCTGCTGGCGATCGCGTCCGTCCAGATCGCCCAGTATCGCGTCCTTTTCCTCTGCCTCGGGTTCATGGCCATGGGCGGCATCTTCGCGGTGCATGCCATCGACACCCCCGGCATCCTCGTGGATGGGGAGGCCGGCAAATACGCCGGCGCCGTGGTGGGCGTTTCCGCCTACCTCAGCTTGTTCGTGCCCGCCCTCTTTTTTGCGGCGTCCTACACGCCGCTGACCGCGGCCTTCGAACGCCGTCTTCCCTACTCGCCCGCCGGCTGGCTGATCGTGTTGCTCGCCACGGCATTGCTCATCTACGGGGTGCTTGCCGTCGCCAGCACGGAGCTGCTGGCGAACCTGCCCTTTGGTGTCCGGCCCTACTCGACCGTGATGGGCTGCGCGACCATCGTGTTAATGCTGTTCTGCGCATGGCGCCAGGCGATTGCCTATGCCGCGGCGCGCCTGCCCCTGCAGGGCGTCCTCGTATTCTCCTTCATTTTGCTCGCCGAGGCCCAGGTCATCATGATGCTGGGTCACGTGTGGCGGCTGTCCTGGTGGGAGTATCACCTCCTCATGCTACTTGCCGTCGGGATAGCGCTGGGGTCGCTCGCCCTCCAGCAGTCGCGAGGTCAATCGCTCCGCTCGATCGTGGAAGCCACGCTCGAGCTCGAAGTCAGGGTTGGGGCCGAACTCGAACATGCCGAAACTATCGCCGCCCTGGCGGCGGCCGTCGAGACCCGAGACGAGAACACCAAGGGCCACAACCTGCGCGTGGCCAACCTCGCGGTCCGAATCGGTCGCGCCATGGAGCTACCCACCGATACCCTCCGCACCCTGGCGCGCGCCGGCCTGCTCCACGACGTGGGCAAGATCGGGATTCCTGATGCCATTCTCAGCAAACCCGGCCCGCTCGAACCCGACGAATGGACCGTCATCAAGCGCCATCCCTCACTCGGGCACGACATTCTGCTCCGGGTGCCGAGCTTGCGGAAGGAAGCGGATATCGTGGTCGCCCATCACGAGCGCCTCGACGGCAGCGGCTACCCGCGCGGCCTTCGCGGCGAGCAGATTCCGCTCGAATCCCGCATCCTGGCGGTCGCCGACACCTATGACGTGCTGGTTTCCGACCGGCCCTATCGCCACGCGTTTGATCGGGTGCGCGCGCTTCGCATCCTTCATGAAGAGTGTGGCACCCACCTGTGGGAACCCGCGGTCCGGGCGCTGCTCCGCAGCATCGGCGAGCGCTGGGATGATTCGATGGCGCAGCCACACGCCGCATAAATTCGGGGTCAGCGCGCGACCAGCACACCGGCGACGGCAGCGAGGACGAACCGGCTGTAAATCCAGGCCAGCGCGAGCATGATCAGCATCGCCGGCAGGATGAACGTCACCCCGGCGGTTACCAGTCCGGCTGGGCCGCCGCGCCGGTAGCCCAGCAAGATCGCGAGTTCGGTCGACGACGGGCCCGGGATCAGCTGGCAGGCGGCGAAATCATCGAGGAAGGTTTTTTCATCGAGCCAGTGACGCCGAACCACCACCTCGCGCCGCATCAGCGCGACGTGGACCGCCGGGCCGCCAACCGCGATCAGTCCGAGCTCGAGGAAGACGACCGCGATCTCGAGAAGTGGTCCCGGCAACCTCGGATCGATGATCCGCGCTAGGCTGACCGCGATGGATGAATGGCTGGCCCATGACCAGCCCGCGCCGGGGCTCCTCCAACAATTTCGCCATCATCGCCCGGTCGGACCGAGCTTGTTCGCGCTCGCGCTGATCGCGCTGGCTCTCGTGGTCATTCCCTCGGGCCGGACGTCGAAGAGCCAGGGTGCGGCGACCCCGTTCGCGGGCTCGTTGACTCCCTGGCTCGGGTACGACCCGGCCACGGCTTATGACGCGACCCGCCGGCAGGTGGTCCTGCTCAACCAGGCGGGACAAACCTGGCTCTGGGCGAACCAGACCTGGACGCTGGCGCATCCCGCCGGCTCGCCTCCGACGGGCTTCGACGTGGCGGCCTGGGACCCGGGCATGGGACGGGTCCTCCTGGTCGGCGTGGTGGGCGAGGCTTCGGAATTCACGTACACGTACGCCTGGGACGGCACGACCTGGACCAAGCTCCACCCTGCCGTCGTCCCGCCGGCAGGAGCGCTTTCGATGGCGTACGACGCCACCGGCCGCCAGATGGTGCTGCTCGTGGGCTCGGGCGGCGCGTCGGGAACGATCGAGGTTGAGACCTGGGTCTTTGACGGCGATCGATGGCTGCGCCGCTCCAGTCTCGATTCCTCGAGGCTGTCCGTCAGCACGGCGATTGGATTCGACGCGTTCTCTCATACGCTGCTGGCGGTTGCCAGCAACTTCGCCGCTTCCGGGACCAGTACATGGCGCTGGGACGTCGCGGGCTGGCACCTCCTGACGCCTTCGCACAGCCCGCCACCCAGCGCCCACATGACGCTAGTCAATCAGCCCGGCTCGGGGAGATTGTTGCTCCTCACGGGGGCAGACGCCCCTTTCGGCAGTCCGACCGTCACGCAGACATGGACCTGGAACGGTCGCGACTGGGCAGAGCACGCGCCGCTGGGTGACGATCACGTGATCCCTTACGCCGTGACCGCCGCGGCGGATGGCATCCACGGCACGCTGTGGGCGTTCGAAGAGGTCCCCCCGCGCACCACCTACGCCCTGAGTTCGGTGGCGGCCTTTCGCTGGAGCGGCGCCGGCTGGGAGCACATGTCCATCACACGCGTCGCTGCGACTCGCTGAGTTACCCCGCTCGCGCTCGCGCTGGCTGCAGCTTGGAGCTGGTCGTGCAGCGACGCGGCCTGCGCGGATTGTCCCAGCCGCGGCACGCCGAGCTGGTCGCTCACGGTTGCCAGCAACGAATAGTGATCCATCGTGGTGGTGATCTCGCCTCGCAACTTCGGGGTCACGACCAGTAAGGCAACGCGGCTGTCAGCCGCGCTCGATTCACGTAATCAGCAACACGCCGTTCTCCTGCCATGCCGTCGAGCTCGTGATCTGGGGCACCACGCCGGACAGCCAGCGATCCGCCGTTCGCACGCCGCAGTCGTGCCCGTCGTTACAGAGCCCCGGCGTGATCCAGGACAGCTGCGGCGCGTCGCCATTGAGATCCGCGGCGAGATCCGACATCGGGACGACGTTCGCCGGGCACCGGCCGCCGTAATAGGCAAATGGATTGTGTTTGAGGGCATACGGATACGCGCTCCGAAAGCAATCGCCGGTGAAGCCCTCGAAATACGCTTTCCAGGTGATCCCAGCGTTTGTCAGCTGTGTGCCTAGGTCAGCGGCCGGTAGCCGGTGATAGCCGTCGTCGTGGATGCCCCAGGTCGATCCCGACGTCATCGCCAGGTAGTTCGGCAGGCTTGGATGGCCGACATCGTGATAGTCGGCGGCCACCGCATACTGGCTGGCGAGGCTGCTGATGTACGGCTGTGCCAGGGCGCGCGCGTACGAGGTGTTCTCCAGGACGATGACGAAGACGTGGCTGGGCGCCGCGCTCGGCGACGGCGACGGCGTGGCTGACGGCCGCGGCGTGCTGCTGAACGTCGGACTGGAGGTCGACGTCGATTGGACCGACTGGCATGCCGTTACCAACAGCAGTAGCCCCAGCAGCGGCACGAGGCCGCGGGCGATCCGGATACTCCCGATCGCACAAATTATGGCAGGCGAATGTGAAGGCGCGCTGAAGCGACGCGAAGAAATCGGTAAGTTATTTCCCGGATCGGAGCAGCTTGATCGAGGTCAGCCCGGCCTGCATCCAGGCGGGCGAATCGAGCCAGTCCTCGACGCCCCAGAGCAAGTAGACGCTGACCCCGTGACCACGGTAGGCGAGGGCGCTCGACACCAGATCGCGCACCGTGAAGCCGGTGGTGCCGATCCAGGGCGTTGCCTGCATCTCGGTAATCCAGAGCGCCCGGCCGTGCTTGACCGCCTGCGACTGCCAGTAGTCCAGGCTCTCCTCCTTCCACGCGATCCGGGTGCTCGGGCTGATCGTCGCCAGCGGTGTGGCCTCAGTCACGACGTAGAGATCGAGGCCCAGGGTGTCTCCCATTGTCAGCGCCTGGGAGGGGTGGCCGGCCGACTTTGCGCCGGGAAGATGTGCGTACAGCCAGGCGATCGGGCTGGCTGCCCGGACGTCCAGCGCGACGTGGGAGGAATTGAACGTCGTGACGACCACCTCGTGTACCAGGTCGATCGAGCGCAGCAGGTCGACCTCCGATCGGACCATTGCAGCGGGCAGTGCCCCACTCGTGACCTGGTTAACGGTGGCGTTGTCGAGCGGCTCGTTCTCGACCTGCCAGGCCTTGAGCAACGGCAGTTGTGCGTAACGCCGGAAGGTGGTCTCCAGGTAACGGCGGTAACTCGCCGTCTTGAGCAGCGTCTCGAGCTTGTGGATCTTGCGGGTGTCGAGCCACCCAGGCAGGTGAACCTCCGGATAGACCAGGTTGCGGGCGCCAACGACCAGGACGACGTCCGTGTGGCGGGAGCCCTTTGCGGCGTTGTGCGCCTGGACGGTCTTGATCAGGCCGTCGACTTCGGTGTAATCGAGCGATGTCGCGGTGGGCGCAACCGTGCTCCAGTACACCGGGAGGCGAACCAGGTCTGGCTGGAGGGTCCGCAGCAGCCGGGCCAGCGCTTGTTCCGGATCGCTGCCGTCGGTGACGGCCGCCGGGCTGAACGAGAAGCCCACCAGCGGCGGATTGAGGGGCGGCGGAGCAGGGTCGACGGCAAGCGTCGGAAAGGCGACTGCCGGCACGAGGACAGACGAAAGCACCCCCACCATGACGATCAGCGGCTTGACCGGTGCCCGAAAGATGGCCAAGCCTCTCTGTGGCGTCCCCACCCGCCTTCCATGATGCCGCAATTCGATGAGAGCGCGCTGAGAGCTCGTACATGATTCCTAGGCTGCGAGTTCAGTGTCGGTGAGAGCTCGCCGCTTCTCGGGCCAGCCTCGAATCCAGCCGGCGACCTCCGCCACCGGCATCGGGCGGCTGAGCAAGTATCCCTGGGCCGTCGTGCAACCGAGCCGGCTCAACATCTGCCAGGTCACCGCGTCCTCTACGCCCTCCGCCACCACGTCGAGTCCCAGGCTGCCCCCCAGCTCGATAGTCGCCCGCACGATGGCCGCGCTCCCTGAGTCGGTTGCCAGCTGGCCGACAAAGGTGCGATCGATCTTGATCTCTTCGACCGGGAGTCGCTGCAGGTAGGTGAGGGACGAATATCCCGTCCCGAAATCGTCGATCGCGAAGCGGAGGCCGCCCGCGCGCAGCCGGTTCATCGTTTCCAGGACCCGCGCGGGCTCAGCCATCACCGCGCTTTCGGTGATCTCGAGCTTGAGCCGACCGGGTTCGATGCCGGTGGCGCCGATCACGTCCTCGAGCACCTCGGGAAAGCGCGGGTCGAGCAGGTTGCGCATCGAGACATTGACCGCGATCGGAATCGTGATCCCGGCTTCCTGCCAGACCAGGCTCTGCCGCACCGCCATCTCCACCACCTGAGCGGTAAGCGGCTTGATCAGGCCCATATGCTCGGCGACCGGGATGAACTCCGCCGGCGGAACCCAGCCCCGATCCGCGTGGTGCCATCGGGCTAGCGCCTCGAGGCCGATGACCTCGCCGGACGCCAGCGCCGCCTGGGGCTGGTAGTAGAGGACGATCTCCCGCCGCTCGATGGCTCGCCGAAGGTCGGCTCGCACCGTCAACCGGCGAGCATCGTAGGGGTCATCCTCCGGTCGGTACACGGCATACCCTCCGCCGGTTCGCTTGGCGAGATACATCGCCACGTCGGCTCGCTGCAGCAGGGTCTCAGCTCCGCTGCCGTGGTCGGGGCAGCTCGCAATCCCGATGCTGGCGGTGATTTCGAGAGCGTGCTCCTCGCTAAGGAAGGGACCCTCCAGCGCCTGCAGGACACCGCGCGCGACGCGAGAGGCCCGCTCGGCATCGGCTCCGGGAAGGAGGATCGCAAACTCGTCGCCTCCCAGGCGGGCTACCATGCTGGCCACATCCAGCCGTTCCCGGAGCCGCGACCCAACCTGGCGCAGCAGGATGTCACCGACCTGGTGTCCGAAGCTGTCGTTGATCTCTTTGAAATTGTCGATATCCAGGAGAAGCAGCGAGACCGTCGTCCCCCGCCCGATCGCTCGGTCCAGCTCGTCGCGGAGCATCAGCCGATTCGGCAAGTCGGTCAGGCTGTCGTGTAGCGCCTGGTGCTCGAGCGCTGCCTGGGCAAGGCCCTGGCGACGGCGAAGATCCGCCTGCTCGATGGCGTTCTTCACGGCGGTTCCCAGCCGGCCGATCCGGTCCTTGAGCACGTAATCCATGGCACCCTGCCGGACCGCCGCCACCGCGAGATCGTCGCCGACCGCGCCCGAAACGATCACGAAGGGAATGTCGAGCCCGGCCTCTTTCATCAGTTTCAGCGCCCGGACGGCGTCGAACTGCGGCTGGTGATAGTCGGCCAGGATCAGGTCCAGCTCCGGGTCGAGATTCGACTTGAAACCGGCCGCGTCATCCACCCGCCGCCAGGCCGGGTCGAATCCGGCGCGGCGGAGCTCGTGGAGTGCCAGCTCGGCATCCTCCGGGCGATCCTCCAGGATCAGAACGCGCAACGGTCGCCTTATCATGGGCTCTCAGTTCAAACGATTCGCCGAGCAATTAGTTGTCGCCTGGGCAGTTTTAAACTCGGTGACGCACCTGACGGTGGTCGCGATCCTGCAGCTGGTCAGCACGCTGGCGTTCGTCGCCATCGCCGCGCTAACGATCCGCGACTGGCTCGCGACGAGGGAACGGGGTCGGATGTATCTCGCTCTCGCGGTCGGATCGCTGGCGGCCGTCTCGCTCATCGGCCAGCTCGGAAAGCTACTCGGTCCCGGCTTTGCCGCCGCCAGCGGCTACGTAACGATCGTTATCTTCCTGGGGTCGGGGCTCGCCCTGATGCTGTTCCGAGACAGTGTGATTCCCCTCTCGCGCCGGACGCGCTGGCTGGTCATCGCCGTCGTCGGGTTGACCGCCGTCTTCCTGATCGCCGTTCAGGCTGCCTACGGTCGCGGCGCGCCGAAGCCGCTTCAATTCGCGGTACTGGCGGCCTTCATCGCCGTGTGGAGCGGCTGCGTCACCGAACCCAGCATCCGTTTGTGGCTCAACGCCCGGCGGCGCACCGCAGTTCAGCGTGCCCGGATGCGGGCGCTCAGCCTCGGCTACCTGGGAATCGTGGCCATTCTGCTGGTGGCGGTCTTCGCGCAATCGCTCGCCTCACAACCCGCGGTACAGATCGGACTGGCACTCGCCAGCCTCGCGATCGTGCCACCGCTCTACGCCGGCTTCGCCCCGCCCGCCTGGCTGCGGCGTATCTGGCGCCAGGGTGAGGAGACCAAATTCCAGCAGGCGACCCACGACATCGTGATGTTCTCGCCGGACCAGGCCACGCTGGCACACCGCGCCCTCGATTGGGCGGTGCGCCTGTCCGGAGCCGAATCCGCGTACTTCATCTCGGAGGGGGCAACCATTCTCGCGACGCACCGGATGACGGAGGCCGACGCGCAGACGGTTCAGGCGATCGTTGCCGCTGCCGGCGCTCGGTACGTCGTTCCCCTGGGCGGGACCCCGCCGCGTACCGCCCTGGTCGCCGCGGTGCCTGGCACCGCGGCGTCGATGGTCCTGGTCGGTGGTCCCTTCACCCCGCTGTTCGGGAGCGACGAGGAAGCATGGCTCCGGCAGTACGTGACGCTGGTCAGCACCGGCCTCGACCGCGTGCGCCTGGTCGAGGCGGTGAAGCAGGCTAACGAAGAGCTGCAAGCGAAGGTCCGAGAGGTGATCGACCAGACCCGCCAGCTCGAGGTCGCCAACCGGGAGCTGGAGGCGTTCTCCTATACGATCTCGCACGATCTGCGGGCGCCGTTGCGCGCCATCAACGGGTTCACCAGCATCCTATTCGAGGAGTACGCCGACAGCCTTCCCGAAGAGGCCGCCGGTTACCTCAAGCGCGTCAAGGACAACGGAGACTACATGGGCCAGCTGGTCGACGACTTGCTGGCCTTCTCGCGGTTCGGACGCCAGGCGCTTCGGACGCAAACGATCAGCATGCGCGCCATCCTCGACCGAGCGCTCGCCGTCCTTGCGCCGTCCATCGATACTCACACGGATGAGCTGGTCATCGGCGAGCTGCCGGAGTGCGATGCCGACCCGAACCTGCTCGAGCAGGTCTTCATCAACCTGCTCAGCAACGCGCTCAAGTATTCGAAGAACAAGCCGGCCAGGCGCATCGAGGTCGGTGCCCTGAGCACCCCTCCCCCAGGCGAATCCGGCGAAGGCCCCGTTTTCTTTGTCCGCGACAACGGTGCCGGTTTCGACATGCAATACGCGGACAAGCTCTTTGGCGTCTTCCAGCGGCTCCACAAGTCCCAGGATTACGAGGGAACCGGAGTCGGACTCGCCATCGTGCATCGGATCGTGGAACGCCACGGCGGCCGGATCTGGGCCGATGCAAAGGTTGACCAGGGCGCCACGTTCTATTTCACGTTGAAAGGAGCCGAGGAATGGCAGACAGCGAAGGCCGCGTAGACATCCTCATGGTCGAGGACAACTCAAACGATGAGGAGTTGACCCTCCACGAGCTGCGCAGGTACCACCTGGCAAATCGGATCCAGGTCGTGCGCGACGGCCAGGAGGCTCTCGACTACGTCTTCTGCACCGGGCGCTACGCGAACCGCCAGATCACCGAGCAGCCGAGCGTGATCCTGCTCGACATCAAATTACCGTTCGTCGACGGCCTCGAGGTGTTGCGCCGGATCAAGAAAGACGAGCGCACGCGAACCATCCCCGTCGTGATGCTCACCTCCTCGCGGGAAGAACGCGACTTGATCGAGAGCTACCGGCTCGGGGTGAACAGCTATATCGTCAAGCCGGTGGATTTCGACCAATTCAAGGAGTCGGCCCGCACGCTCGGGATGTACTGGCTGCTCCTGAACCGCCCGCCCAAAGCCGCCTAACTTCCACCGACATCGCGCCGCCGAAAGATCGCGAATGAAAGGACGCTAAACACGATCAGGTACACCAGCAGGGTGACGACCCCGTGGGTGGCGTCGACCAGCGGTGCCTGGGTATTTGGATTTCTGTACGTCAGATGAAACGCGGCGTTGACCGCGCCGGCATTGATTCCCGGAAGGAATTTCAGAACCTCCTTGATCACCGCGGCGCCGCGGAACAGTCCCCCTAAAAGCACCTCCCCGACAAACAGATAGACCAGGCCGCCGCCGATCGCGGCCGCGGTACTGCGGAAGGCGAGCCCAAGGAACGCGCCGAATGCCGCCCAGACGGCGAGCTGCAGGACCAGGGCGCCGAAACCCTTCACAACCTCGGTCGCTGCCGGCCAGCCGCTCGAGCTACCATCGATCGTGGCCACAACGTATGCCGATAGGGCGGCGACCGCCATCGCCGCGATGCTGATGAGGATGGTCGCGACGGCCAGGGCCAGCAGCTTGCCGCCAAGAACAGCCGCGCGTCCGGGCTTTTGGATCAGGATCGTCTGAATCGTCGACCAGCCGTACTCGCTCGCGGTGCTCAACGAGCCGTAGATGATCATGATCGCCGCGCCAATGGTCGCCGCGGTGCTGAGCACGGTGGGGATGAGATTCTCAGGAAAGATCTGGCGTTTGAGGACTGCCGCCGGCACCGTACTCCCGCGCAAGCTCCCCGGCGTCTTGACGAGCAAGTAAAGCAGCGCGTACACGAGCAGCACCAGCCACGCCAGCAAGATCGTGACCATGATCCAATTGGCCCATCGCTTGCGCATCTTGAGCCCGTCGGCTTGCAGGCTGGCAATCATGGCTGTTTCTCCGTAAGCTGCAGGAACACATCCTCGAGCGACTGCTCCGATGTGCGCAGCTCACTGACATCGAGGCCATCCGCCACCAGTCGCCGGTTGATGGCAGCGGCCTGAGCAGGATCGACGGTGAGCCTGAAGACGCCGTCACGAAGCTGAACCTGCTCCGGCTTGAGCAGCGACTCCAGCAGCCGTCGGGCTTCGTCGGTCGGGCTCGCCCTGACGAGCAGCGCCTGGCCTCCGCTGCGCGCGCGCAATTCCTCGACCGTTCCCTCCGCCACGAGGCTCCCTCGGGCGATCACGCCCACCCGATCACAGGTGAGCTCCACCTCGTTGAGGAGGTGGCTGGACAGCAGCACGGTGCGGCCGCCGTGACGCAGGTCCTTGATCAGCGCTCGCATTTCCACCGTGCCCTGCGGGTCGAGTCCGCTGGTCGGCTCATCCAGGATCAGCAGCTGGGGGTCCTTCAGCAGTGCCGACGCGACCCCCAGACGTTGCTTCATGCCGGTTGAGTAGGTCTTGAATTTGTGCCGCGCCCGGTCCGTCATGTCCACCTGCTTCAGCACCGGCTCGATGCGCGACTTTGGGACGCCGGCGTAGCGCGCCATGACCCGCAAGTTGTCCCACCCCGAAAGATAGGGATAGAACGCCGGCGTTTCCACCATGGCGCCCAGCTGCACCAGGCTGGCTGGACTGCCGGGCGCGCTGCCAGCGACGGTGGCGGTCCCAGACGTTGGGCGCAGCAGCCCCGACAGCATGCGCAGGGTGGTCGTCTTCCCGGCGCCGTTCGGGCCGAGGAAGCCATAAACCTCGCCGGTGCGCACCCGCAGGTCGAGGTTGTTCACCGCCAGCACCCCGGTCGCGTATCGCTTGGTCAGGCCATGGGTCTCGACGGCGTAGTTCTGTGCCAGCCCCATCCTCCTCGGTTGCCAATCTTAGTCCCGGGTCATACTCGAACCGTGCGTCAACCCTTGCGGCATAAGCTGCGCGCGACGCTTAGCGAGGTCTGGTGGGCACTGCCCCGGCTGGGTCGCGCCGGCGATGGCCGCGCAGTCGGTGTCCTGAGCATCTGGGTCTGGTGGGACCACCTGCTGGAATGGGGCTGGCGCCCGCGCCCGGCGAGGCCGGCTGGCGTTTTGCGGTATCGCCTTGCCCATCACTGGGGGCCCCGACTCGTGTTGAAGGACGGCACCGTCGTCGGGCGCGGCGATCCCGTCGTCGAGCTGCACTTCGACAACCGAGGGCTGATGCGGTCGTCCGAAGCCCGCGATTGGAATCCCTGGTCGACGCTGGACAGGATCGATGAGGACCTCGTCGAGCTGGCGAAACTCGTCGCTGCCGGCCGGCTCGGCCCGGTTCGCGCCCTGCACGGGGTGACGATGTTTGCCACGCCGGGCCGCCGGCTAGGATTCGAAGTGCGACCCGTCCGCCACACCTGGGCCTGGTCGCTGCAGCGATATTTTCTGATCGGGTTGCTCCCGATCTATCACCGAGACGGCTGGCGAGAGTTCGACCGGATGCGTCGCGACCGCTGGCCGGCGGAGCTCTGGATGAGCGTGCCCGGTCTGATCGGCCGCCGGCAACCGCCGGCTCCGGCGTGAAACGACTGTCGGTTCGCCAGCAGCTGACACTCAGCCTGCTCTGGTTTTCGCTGAATTTCCAGACGGCCGCCCTGCTCCCGATCGTCATCCCGGCGCAACTGTTGCTGTTCATCACGCCGGGAGCGGTGGGGAACGCGAGCCAGGCCGTCGCCCTCGGCGCGTTATCGGCACTCGGAGCGCTGATTGCCCTCGTGGCCCAGCCACTGACCGGTGCCGCATCCGATCGGAATAGGTCGCGATTCGGACGACGTCGTCCGTATGTCGTGGCGGCGGGCGCCATCTACCTCGTTGGCATCCTGACGCTGGCGTGGGCGCCCGGATTCGTGATTTTCGCGCTGGGGTTCGTGCTGGCGCAAATTGCCGCCAATGTCGGCACCGCCGCATACCAGGGGCTGCTGCCTGACCGGGTGCCGGTTGAGCAGCGCGGCAGCGCGTCAGGCTTCCTCGGGTTGATGACCATCCTGGGCAATGTCGGCAGCCTGGTGGCGGCCGGTTTCCTTCTTGGCAGTGTCGTGTCAGGGCCTGGACTCGCGGCGGCGGTCCGGTCAGGCGCCGCCCGCTTTTACGCGCTTGGCATCGCCGTGCTGCTCATCGGGACGTTCGTGACGGTGGTCGGCATCCGCGAGGAGCCGGTGCGGGCGCTTGAGACCCAGCCGCGCTTCCTGGAGCTGTGGCTGGAACCGCTCCGGCACGCCAACTTTCGCTGGGTGTTCTTGACCCGGGTATCGGTCATGCTCGGGCTGACGCTCTTCCTGACCTTCATTGAGTACTACTTCGCGAATGTCGCGCACGTCACGAATTTCGTCCAGTCCACCGCGGCTGTCGCCCTGCTGGCGCTGGGTGGCGCGCTGGTGGGTGCTCTGACGCTGGGCATGGTCTCGGACCGCATCGGGAGGGTGGGCATCGTTGCGGTGGCCACCGGCTTGATGACCCTGGCGGCTCTGGCCTTCGTGATCGCGCCGCACCTGCCGCTCTGGCCGCTCGGCCTGGTCTTCGGCGCCGGCTACGGCGCCTACACCAGCGTCGACTGGGCGCTCGCGGTGGACAGCCTACCGGTGCTGGGCGCGGCCGGAAAAGACCTCGGCGTCTGGAGCATCGCCAGCAACCTGCCCGCCGTCCTCGCTCCACTGGTGGGCAGCCTGGTCATCGGCGGTGGGAGTGCGCTCGGCATCAGCACCGAAGCCGCCTATCGTTCGGTCTTCGCCCTCGCCGGTGTCTTCCTCTTGCTGGGTGCGGTTTTCGTGCTGAAGGTTCAGGAGACGCAGCACGCGCCGGTCCCCGCGATCAGTTACAAATGACCACATGAAGTGGATCACCCGCGCGAATGCGAACGTCGATCGGATCGCCTGTCCATGGCTGATCAAGCGTTTCGTCGACCCCGAGGCGGAGTTCCTGTACGTGCCGGCTACCGAGGTGATGGCGACCGCCGCGCGCGAGCAGGCGATTCCCTATGACGTGCCGAACGTTGAGCTGGGCCACGTCGATGGCCGGTGCAGCTTCGAGTCGATCCTCCGCAAGTACGACCTCACGGACCCCGCCCTTGCGGAGATGGCGCGTATCGTCCACGGCGCCGATGTGTGCCAGGATGTCGGCATCACGCCGGAGTCGGCCGGGTTGAGCGCGATCGCCCACGGCTTCGCGCTGGTCCATGGCTCGAAGGACCACGAGAAGATCCAGCTGGAAACCCCCATGTATGACGCGCTCTACGCCTGGTGCCAGAGCCGCGTCGCGTCCCTGCGCTGATCGATCGCGACTTCGCGCTCATCATCGTCGCCCGCCTGCTGCGCGCCTTCGGCTTCGGCATGTCAGCCGTGCTGATCGGCCTGCTGCTGGAGGGGCGCGGGTTGCGTCCCGGCGCGATCGGCCTGGTCCTGACCCTCGGCCTCCTCTCCGCGGCGGTTGGCGGCGTGGTCGCGGCCGCGCTTGCCTCGCGAATCGGGCGCCGCTGGACGCTCGCGGGCGCCGGACTGTTGATGGCGATCGCGGGCGCCGACCTCACCCTCGCCACCTCGCCGGTCGTCCTCGGGCTTGCGGCGCTGACCGGGATGCTCGGCGCCGCCAACGTGGATTTCGGCGCGTACGCATCAATCGAACAGGCCGCGCTGGCCGAATCGGCCGAGCCGAGCCGGCGTAACCTGGCCTTTGCTCGCTACTCGCTGACCGGCGGGCTGGCGGCCGCTGCTGGCGCGTTGCTCGCCGGCACCGCGACGAGTCTCGATCGTGGTCGCATGCTGTTCGCCGGGTACGCGGCCATCGGTCTGATCACCGCCGCGCTCGCGCTACGGCTGTCGTCGCGTGCGGAGGCGCCGATCAGGTCGGTCGCCCTCTCCCGGGCGCAAATCCGCGCGCTGACGCCACTGTCGGCGTTGTTCGCGGTCGATGCGCTCGGCGGTGGGCTGGTCGCCACGGCCGTCATCGCGTACTGGCTCCATGTTCGCTTCGGCGCCGGCGCCAATGTCCTCGGGCCGGCCTTCGCCGGCATTGCGTTGCTGCAGGCGGCATCCTATGAACTCTCCGGCCGGCTGGCCAACCGGATCGGCTTGATCCGCACCATGGTCTTCACGCATGTGCCGAGCAATCTTTTGCTGTTGCTGGTGCCGCTGAGTCCATCGCTGCCGTGGGCGATCGGGCTGCTGCTGGCGCGCTTCAGCCTGTCGCAGATGGACGTGCCGGCGCGGCAAGCCTTCGTCGTGTCCATCGTGCCGCCGGCGGAACGCGCTGGCGCGGTTGCGTTCACCGGCCTGGTTCGGGGCGTTGGCCAGGCGGCCGGACCACTCGTGTCCGGCGCCGCCATCCAGGGCGCGGCGCTCGGCCTGCCGTTCTTTCTGGCCGGCGGGCTCAAGCTGGTCTACGATCTGAGCCTCTTTGCGGCGTTTCGCGACAGGCGAGGGGAGCACGAAAATCTCCCGGAGGATCGGAGTGGGGGCCGTTGAAGGAGGTAAGCGGGTGATCGAGAAAGTCAATGTCGCCGAAAAGTTCGGTCGGTTCAGCGAACAGTGGCAACCGAAAATCATCGGTGAGCTGAACGACAGCTACGTCAAGGCAGTCAAAGTCAGAGGCGAATTCGTCTGGCATGACCATCCGACCGAGGACGAGCTGTTCTTAGTTGTCTAAGGGCGCCTGCAAATCCGGCTCCGCGATGGCGACATCCAGCTCGAGCCCGGCGAGTTCGCAATCATCCCACATGGGGTCGAACACCTGCCGGTTGCCGATGAGGAGGCCCACGTGCTCCTGCTGGAGTCGAAGAGCACGGTCAACACCGGAACCGTCACGAACGCGCGGACGGTCACCCAGCTGGAGCGGGTCTGACGATCGCCTTAGGCCGTGGCGCCGGCTCGCGTTGTCAGGGCCTGGCGTACCGTGACGATCCGCGCGACGTCGGTCGGCGACAGAATGCCGACCAGTTTGCCGTCGTCCATCACGAGCACCCGCCGGTCGAGGTCGGAACCGACGCGCTCGAGCACCGTTTCGAGCTCTTCCTGCGGCTGGGTCATCGGCATCTGCGACATCGGCACGGCCAGATCGCGCAGGTTCCGATCGTGTCCGCCCCTGGAAGCTTCCCGCACGATGTCTTTCAAGCGAACCACCCCTATCAACTCGCCGGCAGCATCGCGCAGCGGATACGTCGTGAAGTGATGGTGCACCGCCTCCGACGCGAGGAACTGGTCGACCGTCAGCCCGTCGGCCACGGTCACGACCGGCGAGGTCATGGCGGCCGACACGGGCACCGACTCGAGGAGAGCCTTCGTCACGGTCGACGCCTCTTCAGCCCCTCCGGCCGAGAGCAGGAACCAGCCGATAAACGCCAACCAGATGCCGTTGAACCCGTCGCCCCGAAACAGCTCGAGGGCGCCGATCGCGATCATGAGAAAGGCGAAAATCCGGCCGATCTGGACCGCGGCATGGACGCCACGTTGCCGGCTCCCGTATCGCCACCAGAAGAACGAGCTCAGCAGGCGGCCGCCATCGAGCGGAAACGCCGGGATCAGGTTGAAGATGCCAAGCCCGAGGTTCAACACGGCAAGCCAGACCAGCAGGTCGGATACTAGAGCCGGAGCCCCGGCCGCCGAAACGACGAAGGCCAGTCCGAAGGCGACCACCGCGATCGCGATGCTGCTCAGCGGACCGACAACCGTGATCAGCGCCTCGACGCCCGCACTCCGCGGTTCTCCGGCCAGCTTCGAGACGCCACCAAACAGCCAGAGCGTGATCTCGGACACTTTTACCCCGTTTCGCCGGGCCACGACCGAATGCGCTAACTCGTGCGCGAGCAAGCATCCGTAGAACACCACGGCGCCGATTACCGCCGTGATCCAGTAGGCCGCGGCAGACTGATTAGGGACGTCCCGGGGGAGAACGGTGGCGGCCAGGCTCCAGGAAACCAGGGCAAAGACGAAGAGCAGGCTCCAGTTGAATCCGATCTCGATCCCGAACACCTTTCCCAAGCGAATCGTCGATCTCATCTGAACCCGCATCCACCTTACGCCTTCGGAACTTCCCTCCCTCTTTTGTGGGGGAGGCTCACGGTGGGGGCCGTCGGGTGATCGCATCACGCTTTTCAGGTCCCGGGCGATGCCAAAAATGGGCATGAATAAGAGTGATGAACACCCTTGAACGGACCCGCCCGGGAGTGACGCCCGTCCGCGTTCGTCGCATTCCAGCCAGCGGAAACGCTGCGCTCGCGGCCTCGGCCCTGATCCAGGCGGCGCTCGGAATCGAGTTTTCTCTCTCTGGCCTCAACAAGCTCGCGGATCCGGGCTTTGTCCAGCACTTCAACGCGTTTGTTCGGTCGAGCCCGGGAACCTACACGGGACTCCTGGCGGCGCTGATCCAGAAGCTGGTGTTGCCAAATATCGCACTCTTCGCCTCGATCACCAAGTACACCGAGCTCATCCTCGGCATCGTGCTACTCCTCGGTGCGATCGAGGTCGGACGCCGGCGGCTCGCCGGTCCGATCGCGGCGCAGCATGGCTACGAGGCACCCGTTGCGGCGGTCGCCGCCCTCGCCGGCCTTGCCGCCGCCGGACTCTCGCTGTCGATCGCGCTCATGATGGGTGAGCAGCTCCCGACCATTACGCCCGGCCGGGCCCTGACGACCGCGATCCCGGTCGAGCTGCTGCTCGTCCCGCTCGGCATCGCCGTCGCCTGGATGGAAGCCGGCCGCTTCCGGGTCCTTTCCCGCTAGCCTCCGCGCTATCCTCGAAGCGCCATGAGCAAGGGGCGCGTCGAGGCCTTCAGCGACGGCGTCTTCGCGGTCGCCATCACGCTGCTGATCTTCAACATCCAGATCGAGAAGGCGGCCCCCGGCGGTTTACTCCGCGCGCTGTTGGATGCCTGGCCGAAGTACGCGGCCTACGTTGCGAGCTTCCTCACCATCGGCGTGATGCTGATGAACCATCATGGGATGTTCATGCGTCTGGCGCGCCTCGATCGTCCGCTGATCTTCCTCAACCTCCTGCTGCTCATGGTGATCGTCTTCCTCCCCTTCTCGACGGCGCAGCTCGGCTCGAACATCCTGGTGGCCGATGACGCCAAGACGGCGGCCACGCTCTATGCGATCAATTCGTTCGCCATCGCTGTCGGGTTTGGTGCCGTATGGACGTATGCGGTACTGCATCAGTCGTTACTGGCGCCCGAGGTCGACCGGCAAGCCGCGATCCGGGCCTGGCCCCGCTTCTCGGTGGGGAATGTCGTGTACCTGGCCTGCGTCCCCCTGGCGCAATTCAGCCCGATCGCCGTCATCATCGTCTGCGCGTTGCTGGCGGTGTTTTACACGTTCGAGAACCTTCCCGACATCATGCGGCACCCGACCCGCGTCGTCTGACTACTGCATCGGGAAGGGCAGCTGCCACCACGAGGGTAGCTCATCGACGGCGATCGCCGTCACCCATTTGACCCACCAGTAACCGCGGCGGTCCGGCGCGACCAGCCGCACGGGAAAGCCATGCCCAGGGTCGAGCGGCTGCCCAACAAGCCGCGTCGCAATCAGGAGCCGACCCGCCGATTCGATCGCGTACCGCCGGTCGTAGCCGGTGAACGACCTGACGTGAACGCTACTCGCGACCATGCCGGCTGGCAGCAACCGGCTCATCCACACCCCCGACCAGTCCTGCGTCGA
>Ga0070708_100001104_pt1 | contig 20597 bp, 28 predicted proteins | sample KBSK5503metaG_FD_65469 | JGI IMG/M metagenome (GOLD analysis project Ga0070708, IMG submission 65469) | Corn, switchgrass and miscanthus rhizosphere microbial communities from Kellogg Biological Station, Michigan, USA - KBS K5-50-3 metaG | ecosystem: Host-associated > Plants > Roots >... | reverse complement strand
CTCGCTCGGCAAGCAGGTGCCCTTCCCGCCGCGGCTCGGCCGTCCGAGCGAGTACGCGGCCCTCGCCGCCCACATCATGGAGAACCCGATGCTCAACGGCGAGACCATTCGGCTCGACGGGGCGATCCGGTTACCTTGGGAAGTGCGGCCGCGAGCTTCGCCGTGACCGCAGACAGTCCAACTTCTTCGAGTACTTTCCTGTAGTCGGTCCAGCCGTCCAACATCCAGCCGCCGGTCGCCGTCGGCGTGACCGTCAGCTTCTGCGGGAGGATCTTCCGCAGGACCTGTTGCGCGGTGATCTTGTTCCGCTTCAAGTGCTCGCGCCAATCGGCTACCGTCGCCATGACGTCGTCGCGGAACCGCTCGATGTCGATGCCCTCGACTTCCGTGAGTCCGGCCAGGGACTCCTCGATCTCCTTCAGGCGCTCCTCGCGCTCGGCGATCGCGCCCGTGACGGTGGTGGTGGCTTTGCCGGTGGCCAATCCCTCGACCAAGCGGTTGACCTCGGCGCGGAGCTTCTTCGCCTCGGCGTGGAGCGGGGCCGGATCCTGCGCGGCCTCGCGGTGAGCCTCGATCGCTTCCTTGAGCTTGTCCATGACGATGCCGCCGACCAGCGCCTCCTCGAAGGCGTGCATCACTGCGTTCTCGGCGTAGCTCACCGGCAACCGGCGCGCGTTCGAGCACGCCGACTTCCCACCGAGATGCCGCCGGGTGCAGAAGAGGTACTGCTTGCCCCTGGCGTAACGTACATGGAGTGAGCCACCGCAGACACCGCACGAGAGGAACGCCGGGAGAAGGTGCTTGGACTCGGTCGGTCGGCTCTTGAGCCTGCCGTCCTTGCTGCGCCACGTGGCCGCCCGCGACGCCTGGTTGACCTTCTGGACGTCGTCCCAGAGCTTCGGCTCGATGATCTGGAGCGAGGGATCCTCCCGCTGGATCACCTGGTCGGGGGTCCGCTCGATCACCGTGGTCCCGCGCTTCTTGGTCTGGCGGGTGCGGCCGTACACCACCGTGCCCTTGTAGAGCGGGTTGGTCAGGACATCGCCGAGGGTGGCGCTCGACCAGGTCTTCGAGCCTCGCGGCGACTTGATGCCGGACGCCTGGAGTTCGCCACCGATCTTGAAGTACCCGGCCCCGTCGAGACGCCGCTGGTAGATCCGCTTGATGATCGCGGCCTCGCCGGGGTTCACGACGCGCTGCTTGTCGATCGTGCTGTACCCAAAGACCCTGCCTCCGGTGAATCGACCCTGCTCGGCCAGCATCCGGGACTTGTCACGGGCGCGCTGGCTGCCCTTCCGGCGCTCCGACGATCCGGCCCAGCTTTTCATGAACTGTTCGACTTCGCCCATCTCTGTATCGAGCGCGATCTCTCGGTCTTCGAGATAGGTCCAGATCTTGACGTCGGCATCGCCGAGAGCCTGGATCGCCGACAAGGTGCGGATCGTATCGCGTCCGAGACGGGATAGCTCCGAGATGATCAGGACGTTGAGCTTGTGCGGACCCTTGACTACGTCCATCAGCCGATTGAATGCGGGCCGGTTCTTGAACTCGGCCCCGGAGACCGCGTCGTCGACGTAGACGTGCTCGTCGTCGAAGCGCCAGCCCTTCTTCGCGGCGAACTCCCGAGCCCGCTCCACCTGGCGGGTGACCGACTTCGCGTCGTCGGCCACGTTCTGCTCGTTCGACTTCCGGGCGTAGCAGCCCGCGATCACCGCGGCGATCACTTCGACCACCTCGCGGCCCGAGCCTTCGCCATGTTCCGGCGAACCGCCTGGAGTTTGCGGCGGCTGCGGCTCTGGCCGCCCTTCCGGCCCGCCTTGACCTTGACTCTCGCCTTGGTCATCTGTGGGCACCTCCGAGCCCAGGACCATCGTAGTAATAAGCAGAATTCGAGTCAATAAGCAGAATCCCCAGTGTTTATCGGCTGTTTCTTCGATTCCTCGCCTGCTGGGAAGCCAGGACGAGAGCGGAAGTGATGACGCTGAAGGAGTGCGCCGATCGCGATTCCGTTCAGGGTCCCACGACGGTAGAGGGCTCGGGCCACCACCTGAATGCTGCTCCAGATCTCGGGATTATCAACCCACTCGTCGACGTGCTCGATCCGCCACCGGGTCACGGCCTCGTCGGGGACCTCGTGGGAGATCCGAACCCGGAACTCGTGAATGTCCTGGTTATCTCCGCGAGCACTCCAAGCGAGGTCCCTCGTCTCTTCCTCGGTCAGGCTGCTCCGTCGCCCCCTGCGGAACTTCTCCTCCGCGACCGTTCCGGCGGTGCTGATGCAGATCGCCTTGCAGTAGTCGAACGCCGTCCACTCACTGGGGTGGAAGGTCATGTGATCGGTGAACCCGTGCCGGGCGTCGTCCACCCCGTTCCAATACTCGATCGTGCTAAGTCCGACCGGATACTGCCAGGCGACCGCCCGCACCACGTGACCGGCCTCGTGGTGCGCGTCCCACATCCGCTTCTGCTTCTCATCGATCGTCATGGCCTCAGTACCTCGGATCTCTCCAGTCCTCGCCGGAGGCCGTGCGGAACCGGCCGTCGCCCAGGTACCGCGTGCCCGCCGCGTCGACCACCCGGCCCGCGGTGGGCTTCGTCCAGTCCTTCGTCTGGGCCGTGGGGGGGAGGTGGCCCCAGTGACGGCGCTTGCGCTGCAGCAGCGCGATCAGCCCCGCGACCACGTTGCTCAGGTCGTCCCGGCCGCGCGGGGCGTGGTCGATCGAGTCCTTGCCGGACCTCGCCGTCCGGCGTTCGAGCCCGCGAAGCTGCGCGATCAACCGCTTCGACTCAGGCAACTCGGCCTTGCCGGACGTGAGCACCGGCAGCGCGGCGAGGTACAGGTCCGACTTCGGGTCCTCGCTCTGGCGGTAGGTGATGCCGCCGTGGTCGCGCCACGCCTGGACCGGCCACTCGGCCGCGTAGCGGTCGCCGGTGACCTCGCGGACGTGATACATCTGGCAGACCTCGGCGTGCGACGCGGTGACACCCTCGGGCGAGAACGGCGGGACGGCCTCGCGGATGCAGTCGACGACGTGCACGTCGCCCTCGGTGTGGCCGATCGCGAGCGCGTAGCTGTCCCCGCCGATCGAGCCGCCCGACGGGTCCGCGAAGGCGGCGTACTTGTGCTTGGGGTTGTACGGCAGGTCCCCGCGGCCCGGGACCACGACCGCGGCGATCAGTTCCTCGCTGATGAAGCTGACCAGGTCAGAGCGGAATTCGCCGCCGTATTCGGCCGCGGCGGCCTCGGGATCTTCCTCGAAGGCGGCCTGGATCTCGGCCGGGTCCAGGAGCGGGTTCATGTCCAGGCTCGACGCCTTCCAATAAAGGCCGTCGGCGCCGTCCTGGCCGAAGTAGGACTTGAAGCCCTCGTAGAGCACCCCGCGGCGACTGTACGGCGTGCTGGTGATGATCAGCGGCCCGCGCGTGGACAACAACCCTGGCTTGAGCGCGTTCACGATCTCCTTGTCCGGGTTCGTGCTGGTCTCAGACGACTCCCAAAAGGCCACTTCATCGCCCACCGCCGCCGCCAGCGAGTACCCGCGACTGGTCTTGAACGACGCGGTGAAGATGCGAATCACGGTTCTGTTGGACAAGGTGATGCGGTCCTTCGTCGGCTTGCCCACGATCAGCGGGGAGAGCGTGGCGCTCGACTGCAGCAGACCGCGGACGTAGCCGTAGATGACCGTCGCCTGCGTCCGGTCCGCGGCGATGATGGGGATCGTGGACCACTCGCCGGGTGCCAGCGTCCAGGTCCTGGCCTTGACCGCGTGGAAGACGGCCTGCACGGCGTCGATCAGCGACTTCCCGCCGCGACGCCCGGCGCCACAGTAGATCCGGCGGACTGGCGTCGTGGGCATCACAGTCCGGCCGGTGTGCGCCTGGGCGAAGGTTAGCTCGCGGGCATCGAGCGGCAGGGCGTTCACGATCTTGAGATAGGTCCGCCAGGGCCACCACGACTCGCCCTGGAGGTCCGGGAACTCGTCCGCGATCATCGCGAGCACGTTCGGCCACGCGGGCACCTCGACCTCGGCGTCCTGGTCCTGCTGGTCCTGGTCCACAGGGATCGCGTTCCTGGTCCTGGTCGAGCTTGAGCTTGCGGCAGATACCCTGCCAGACGGTGACGTCGCGCCTGAGGGCGCCTGGGCGCTCGTGGTGGGCTTGCCGCCCTTGCCGGGCATGAGGTCCTGGTCGAGGCGCTCTTCTACCCGGCCGAGGGGCGCCGCGGAGGCCTGCCTGCGCTCCTGGGCGGCCCGCCAGTCAACGATCGCCGGGAAGCCCTGCGCTCCACCCGCGCGAGCGGCGCGGCGGGCCCGGTAGAAACACTGGGGGCAGCCGCACGAGGCCTCGTGGGCCGTGCTGCGGGCCTTGCTGGTCCTGCTGGACATCAGATCCTCGCTCATCTTCGCTCTCCTAGTCACCACTGCACTCCTGACAGCACTCCGAACTGCACTCGCGACAGCACTCGTCGACTGCACTCCCGCTATGGAGCCAACGCCGTCCCGTCCACTCCATCAGCCCGCCTATCTCCATGATCCCGCGGGATTCACGAGCGCGGCCATCCTGCTCGATCAGCGCCTGCACCTCTCCAGCTTGGCCGCCGGGCTCGGCGCCGAGGCCGATCGCCGGGCGCGTGCCTGGTACGCCACCCTCTCCCGTTCGCTACTGATTCCGTAGCACAGGTCACGGTCGCCCTCGGTCCGCGTGCCGGGCCAGCAGGCGGCTCAGCCGGTTCCGCCGCACGCGTGTCGGGTCGGTCGCCCGTAAGCTCAGGAACGGGTTCGTCTCGGTCTCCGGCTTCCGCCTCGCGGGCCTCGGTCTACTCGCGTTCACCCTCGCGGCCACCGCTTTGCGGGGGGACCGTCTCTTCCCTGCTGCCCGTCCCGTGGTCGAGTCGAACCTCATCCGGCCCGCTCCGTCTCCGGCTCGGTGGTCTGGACCGGGCTCGGGGTGTGCTCGCTCTGGTACGTCTCCCACTCCGTCCACAGCATCGGGACCACACGGCTACCGCACTGAGCACAGAAGTTCCTGAAGCAGGTCTTCAAGGGGTACGCGATCGCACACTCCCGACAGACCACCACCACCTCGGTCTTGGGATTCAGCCCCGCGATGATCGCCAGCGTCTTCTTCCGCTGTACCTCCAGGGCGTGGCGATCACGGGCAACCTTCTTGGCGAGGCGTTCCAGGTTCATCACTGTCCTCCGTTCCTTTCTGCGGGCGTCAGGGCCATGTACTCGTCGTCCTCGGGGAGGTTTTGAGGGTTTTGAGGGTCAGTCTCCCCGTCTACCCGTTCATTTTCTGCGGGAGGAGGAGGAGGAGGAGGAGGAGTATTCGTCATTTCTGACGTACGCGCGCGAGGGTCCCCCACACTCGGAGACTCACCCTCAAAACCCTCAGAACCCTCCCGGCGCACCCGGGGGTTGACCTCGTAGGTCACGGTCGGGCGCCCGGCACCCCGACGGTCAGGCAGCGCTTGCTGGCGAATCCAGCCGAGTTCGTCCAGGGTGTCCAGGCCGCGGTCCACCGTGGTGGGCTCGGTCAGGCCCGCCCAGCCCTTCTGGGTGATCGTGCGGGCCCGGAACGGGGAGGGGATCGCTCCGCTCGTGATCCGTGCGGCGATCGCCAGGGCGGCGGTGGTGCCGCCCGCCGTGACGGACTGGTAGACGCGCCGGGCATGCGACTCCAGATAAGTGCACCAGCGCACCGCCTGCTGAGCGGCCTCGACGGAGACAGCGCCGGGGGTCGGGTCGTTGATCGTGTCGACCAGATGAATGAGGAGCGCGAGCGACGGCATCAGGCTCCGGTACTTCGTCAGGTGGCTGGTCACCACCGGATGGTCGTCCCCGCCCGGAGCGACTCGCGCTTCTAGCTCGACCCGCCACGCGTCGAAGACGTCCTGCGCCGCGGGGCTGAACCGGAGATAGGGAACCTCGCCGCGCTCCGGGTCCGGGCCGAGCGACTCGCGGACGGCCAGCGCGCGGAAGATCTCGTAGGCGACGTTCTTGGCGTCGGTGTTCGGCCACCGGTCCACGTTCTTCCAGTTCCTGGGTGGATCGGGCCAGACCATGAGTTGGAAGCGCTGGATCAGCCCGTCGTTCGTCAGGCCCTTCCCGAAGATCTCGTGCAGGTACGCCTGCAGCGGGCCTGGCTGAATCCCGCCCAGCACCGACAGGCACGCGGCGGGGATGTACAGCGTCCCGCGGCCCACCCGGTCCACGTAGTACGCCCCGGTCCCGTTCCAGGCCTCGTCGAAAAATCCCCGGTCGTTCTCGTGACCGTCGCGGTCCATGGTGGCGAGCCAGCCCGGCATCTCGTCCCGGAACTGGAGCAACCCGTTCGGGTTCTCGTTCAGCAGCATGCCCAACTTCTCCACCGTCGCGTCGTTCACGAGGTAGCGCTTCTCCACCGGCTCCGCCGCGGCCTCAGCCTCGAACTCAAGCTTGAGTTCCGCGACCCGGTCGGTGTCGCCATCCTTCATGGCCTTCTTCAAGTCGGCGTCGAGCAGCGCGCGCCGGATTGTGTCCTGCTTCACCTCGAAGGCGGTCTGCTGCTGGGCCCGAGCAAAGTCCGCCCGCGCCTCCGCCACCAGCCGGTCGAGCGGCTTCATCGCTTCCTGGAGCGCGGGCGTCTTCATGAGCCCAGGCTCGCCGATCACCGCGCCCCACAGGTTCGGCACCACCGTCCAGTCGTCCTCGCGCTTCGGCCGAATGGCAACCTTGCGCCCCACGATCGAGGCGAGGACCACCATGACGCTGACCGCGAGGTAATCGACGGGGCACTGCATCCGCTCCGCCATGTCCTCGACCCAGCGCTGGAACCCCCTCGGCAGCCCCGCGATGTCGAACGCCGCCACGGGCGACAAGCCGGTCGGCAACGAACCCGGCTCCGGCCAGCCGCCGATGCCGTTGCCACCCGGCGCGATGGCCTTCGCCAGGATCTCGCGCGCCTGCTGCAGCCCGCCCGGCTGGTCGAGCACGATGAACGAGTCGAAGCCCGCCTTCTCGATCCGACGGAGGTCGATCCGCTCGCGGACCGTGTCGAGGATCGAGGTCAGGTCCTCGGGCACCTCGACCGTCAGGATCTCGGCCACGAGGGCGTCGAGCACGACCTGCCGCTCCGGGCCGGGCCGAGCCTCGACGAGTAGCTGCTTGAACTCGGCCATCGTCGGCTTCGTCTTGTACTCCTCGTAGAACTTCACGGCGATCTCGGCGACCTGCTGTTCGGGGGTCCGGCCCCCCTTGTCGCGGGGGCTGAAGAGCCCCGGGTCGAGCGGGATCTGCTTCAGGAGGTCCCCGCGGATCGCGGCGGCGAGTATCAGGTGCTGGAACGCGGGCGACCAGTTGGTCTCGATCACGACAGGTCCGCCTTCGGGTCGAGGGCGTCGAGGACTCTCTGAGCCGCCGTCCGCACGCGATCGCGTCCTTCGGGGCCGAGCCGTCGCAGGGCCTTCTCATTGCCGGAGATCTCCGCGGACGTCTTCTCGAAGGTCTCGATCAGGGTCTTGAGCCAGCCCTCACCGATCTCGGATTCGTACTCCGGCGTGAAAGGTTCGGCGGCAAGTTGCTCGTGTTCCTTCGCCTCAGCGATGAGCCGACGCTGCTCGGGCATCGGCGGCACCGCCGTGATTGGCTTGGGCTCGGCGTTCGGGTTCAGGATGAAACGCTGGTCCGGCTGACCGTCCTTCCGCAGTGGCGGGTTTCTGTTCGCGGACCAGTGACTTGGAATGTTCAGACGGTCTGAACGTCGAGCCGCGGCGGCCCGGTCCCGATCTTTCTGGAGTAGCTCGGGGTTCAGGTGGTTGTACGCGGTGGTCCGGCTCCAGCCCCACTCGGCCTCGCACTCCAGGAGCCAGCGGGCTTCGCCCACCTGGTCGAGGCGCTCGCGGAGGGCCTTGGCGATCATCGCCTCGCCGGTCGCGCGCATGGTGAGACCTTGGTTTACGCGGGCGACCCAACTCGGTGCGGTGGACAGCGTGATGCTGCGGGTGGTGGACTTGGACTTCTTGCTCATGACTGCCTCCAGAATCCGTAGAGAGTGCCCACCGAAGTGGGTTCTACGGGGAGGCCGAGCTACTACCGGCGTGAGCGACCTACCACTCTTTCCCCTGCTACCGTTCTTCGCTCCTACCGCGCCGTGCCTTCTTCACGAGAAGATAGGGGCGCCGGGCCTCGTGAACCCGACGCCCCTCACGGTCTAGCAGGGGCACCACAGATACTACCGAATCACTCGAATCACTTCAAGAGGTTTTCTCTCCTCCTGCCCCTACTATGGGCCAGGGCATTCGGGTTTCTTCGGCCGCGTCACTGTGTTCGTGTTCGCCACGGCTCCTAGACTCTGGACAGGAATTCTACGATCAGCTTGTCGAGGACGTTGGTGTTCGTCGGCGTCGGGGTCTGGATCGCCGGAACCGAGTCGAGGCCGCCCGCGAGGGGAATAGAACCGTGCGCGACCGCGAGGTCGGTGCCCGCGCCCCCGGTCCGGGTGACGTCGACCAGAGCCGCCGCGGCCGAGTTGGCCTTGACCGCGGCCAGGACGTCGTTCACGGTCGAGGTGATCACGCCGCCGGTCGTCGCGAGGTTCACCGTGATCGCGGGGCCGGAGACGACGATCGAGAGCGGGGCGTTGCCGCCCGGGTTAACGAGCGTGATCGTGATCGCGTTGCCCTTGGTGCCGGGGTAGCCGAGCGCCTGCGCGACGTACCTCAGGACCGACACGGGCGCGGTGGAGTCGATCACGGCGGCCTGGACCACGGGGGTCTCGACCATGACCACGTTCGGGGCGTCGTCGTCCACGCCGCCCGCGAGGGTGCCCGCGATCGTGCCCATCGAGCTAACGAGGTCGAGGCCGTTACCCACGAGAGCCACATCGACCAGAGCCATGGCGGCCGGAGTGTTCTTGAGGAGGTTCAGGACGTCGTTCTCGATACTGATGCCGAAGACGAAGGTCACCACGATCGCGGTACCGGTCACGACCACGTTGAGCGCAGCGCCGCTGGTATAGGCGACGGTGATGCCGTTACCTTTGGAGCCGGGATACGCGGACTGGGCGATGTACTTCAGGTCGGAGGTCGTGTCGGTCACGCTCGCCTGCACGGCGACGGCCGGGGTCATGCTCAGCAACTCGCGGTACTGGGTCGGGAACACGCCCTGGAAGAGCAGCAGCACCGAGACCAGTTCGTCGGAGACGCCGAGGCCGGGGACGACGATCGGCGTGTTGGGGGCGGCGCCGACGATGTCGGTGGTCCGGCGGAAGTTGACTCCCTTGCCCTGCAGGTCTCCGCGGACCTTGCGGAGCGCCAAGGAACCCGAGTTCGTGGAACGGCATGGTCGATTCCTATGTGTCCTTGGTTTGGTTGGGCAGCGCGCCCGGGTTGATCACGTGTAGCGGTTGCACCAGCGGGTTGCTTAGGAAGTCGATGTTGGGGATTGGGACCGCGGCGCCCAAGGACTTCAGCTTGGCCGCCGTGATCGGCGTCAGCTTGGCGGGGTCGAGCGTGACCTTGCCGGGCGTCCACCCCACGTATGAACTTGTCGCTCAAGGACTGGTCGGCGTCGTCGAGCAGGTAGAGGAGGTCGGGCCTCAGCACCTCCCACTGCCGGGTGAGGAAGGCCGTGTCGGGACCGGACCCGGTCGGCACCTGCACGAGGGTCTTCGTCATTCCTGCCGCCGTGTCGGTCAGGGCGATCGTGGTCTGGCCCGACACGCTGAACTTCCACAGCACGTGCCCATCTCGTTCGATCAGGAAACATACGATGACGCGAAACTGGCCACTCACACTGGAGCCCGGCAAACGGTCAGCGTCTCCTGCGTGGGCTCGGTCATGGTGGCCTCCTCAATCGAGGCTGATCCCCGGGAAGTATCTTGCCAACCGGCGTGTGTAGGCCCTATCGTCCTCATCCGGCAGTCGTGGCTCGTCGAGCAGTTTGGCTATCTGTTCCAGGGCTTCATGTCCCTCTGCCGTTCGCTTTTCTACGGTCCCAGGATCGGCGTTCAGTCCTAGCGTCACTTGGTCCCGCGAGCGACCATCGTGGAAGAGGGGATAAGCACGCACGTCGTATAGCTCGCGCATGGAACTGCTCAGGATCGGCACATACTCGGCTCGGCTGGTTCGGTTGGTGACCGCGACCGTCAACCTCAACAAGACCGCCGCAGCGGCGAGCAGTATAAGAATGTCGTACCACGCGGAGACCAAGTACCCGTGTTGCTGCGCACGAACGCTCCGCACGGTCCCAAGGAGACCAGCGACGAGCCCTAAAACGAGCCAGATGCAACCCGCTACCGCCTCGTGGCGCGTGATGATTGTGTTCCGTACCTGAAACGGGTTCTGTCCTAGGTACGTACCCGCTGTCTCAAGCGGGAATGAGGGCATGAGGTACGCCTTGGCGAGAAGAAGGGCACCGCCAGTGCCAAGGACGAGCCCGACGATAATGAAATCGTAGCCATCGAAACCCATAGCCGGACGTGTCGTTCCTCTCAGTTCGACCACCGCTGCGGCCAGAGCCGCCGCTCCTCGGCGAGCAGCCCCTTCACTTGAGCACCTTCTGAGCACCTTCTCCCGGTAGTACTTGAACCAGTCCGTGGCGATGATGAACTGCGCCTCCCGCAGCGTCAACGTGCCGTGGCAGACTTCGTGGGAGGTTACTACAGAACATCAGTACATTCGTCGCCATACACAATCGACGCGGAGCGCGCGCGACGCGTGTCGGGTCGGCGGTTGGCGTCGACACACGAGTGCCGGGGGCCGATTGGTCAGTGTTGACAGCCGGTCCGCGAGGCGCCGGGGTTTCAGCCCCGGACACGCTTCGGCGTCTACTGCCCGCGACGGCCACCGTCGCCCGCATCGGTGGCGCGTGCTCGCTTGTGAGGGGGACACCTCGCTGGCCATTACCGCCCAAAGAAATTCGCTGGGTTTTTAGCACAGTCACTGAAGGTCTTGAGATTTTCTTCTCTGCTCGCAGATCCATATAGCCGGGTCTCACGAGCGGACTGGGCATCGGCGTACTGCAAGCAGTCCGCTCCGTAGTCCTGGACACGGTAGCGCTGCACGTTCTGGGTGGCGGACTGCAAGCGTTGAGAGGCCGCATTCAACTCGGCAGCCTTCTGCCGAAGCTCTGCCGCTTTCCGAAGATTCTCCTGACGCGCAGCCTCGCGCTCGGGAGATCCTTCCGGGTAGGTCCACCACATCTTGCCCGGCACCTGCACCGCCGGACCCGTGGGCTGCTGCTCAGGCACCAGCACTGGCAACGTTGGGACTCCGGCCGGGACGACGGTGTTGCTGCCATGGGCGCTACCATCGACCTCCACGGCCGTGTTGGAGTACTGCCTTGGCACGTCCATCTTGAGGATCACCTTGTGGCTCTTGCCCTTATCGTCGGTGTACTGCCAATCGGCCCCCGCCTGGACGGCAAGCACGAGGGTGCTGATCCCGAGTACCGTTGCGACTGCTGTTGAGATTTTCATTTCCAATATTCCTCCGGGTCGATAGTGGAGTCATCCCTACTCATCGGTCATTGGCCCCCGTGATCTCCCTCAAGTTCTGCGCCCGCCCGGCGGCATCCTGGCCCTCGCGGCAGAGCGCCCAGACGATGCCCCACGGACAGGGCAGCACGATCATCCACCACGCCGCGCTGTAGGTCCGAATGCGGCCGTGCTTGTCCTTGCCCACCCTGAACGCCAGCCAGAAGAGCGCGGCGAGGATCGCCACCACCACCAACGTCACCACCAGTCCGTACGTCTCCTGGGTCATGAGTTCGCCCCTCCACGTAGGCGCGGCGCTCCTCCCGAGAGCGACCTGAGGTCATGGCGATGGCCGCTCAAGAGGTTGATCGTCAACCGCTTCGCGAGCGCCTCCAGGGCCGCGCGCCGCTCCATCGTGGCTTGCGTATGCTGGCCGCCAGAGAGTTTCATGTCGTGACCTCCACAGGGCGACATGGAAGCTCGGAACCTCGAAGCACCGCTTCCTCCATCGTAACCAGAATCGTATTTATTTTGCCCACCTCGGGCCTGGGGACGGCGCTCCCGGGCGTCTTCCTCGTGCAGCGTCAAGGTCGCGGTGTGCTGGCCGTGGTCCGTCAGATGCCGGATGGACTCGAAGTCCTCCCGGCCAACTGCCAAGGTGTAGACACCCGCCGCGAAGCCCAAAAGAATTAGCGCACCGCGCAGGTGGAGATCGTCGCCCCCACGGTAACGCCTCGCCGAACACAGAAACGCCCGACCGATGTTCTGGCCGGGGGTCGGTGATGCTGCCTGGTCCGATTACTTCACTGTTTCCACGTCCCGCTCTTCTCGCACTTCCCGAGAGCGTCCATCAGTTCCAACTTGGTGAGCCCGAGCCGCAGCGCGACCACGCCGCGGGCGATCGCGTGTCGCTCGGCGAATCTCGTTCAACCACTTGCCGCCCGCGAGCCGCTTGTCGTTGAAGTCGACGGTGAGCGGCTTCTTCCTCGCGGCCTGCATGCTGTAGACGTCGGCGAGCAACCCCCCCTCGGACATCTACCTGACCTCCAGGTGCTGCCGAATGACTTCGAGGACGGCCTCGGCGCGGCTGCGTGACCGATTCAGCCGCGAGTGAACTTTTCGCCGCACGTCACGCAGGAAACGACGTTCTTGCCGCCGAGCATCGAAGCCACACCGAACATCAGTTTCCGGCTCGTGGAGATGGACGACTCGAACTGTGTCCCATTGCACTTCGGACAGTGACGCTGGCCGTCCGGGCCTATCGGGACGACCTCGGTGAACTTCGACAGTGCCATGTCGGTTTCCCTCCTGTCTCTGGATGCTCTCATGGTGATTTTCACCGTGGACACAATGGTCTACTCTGAATAGAGGCGCAGCAATTTCAGGGCCGTCGGGAAAGGCCGAACAATCGCTCGGTCGCGGCCCAGCGACGGCTTGCAGGCTGACAGAAAGAGTCACGAGACGTGACCCTCCCGGGAGGGCCGCCATCTCCTGGCGAACGGTGTGCTTACTGTTCGGGATTTCCAGGCAGCCACGGGCGCGACTGTCTGCCTCCGAAGTCAGGTCGGGCGCGGGCTGGGTGTCAGGTAGTACGCCTGCGGCTACTACCGCTCGATCCGGGTCCTATCACGCCGCCACTTCCCATCCCAGCAGTTCCGCCTGCTCAAGGACAGTCTGTGTCGCTTTCTCCTGCTTGTCAGGTGGGTATCCGTGCCTACGGAGGATCCGCTTGACCATCGTGCGCAGCTTGGCCCGAGCCGTTTCCTTCACGGCCCAGTCGATCGTCACGTTCTGGCGCACTGTCTCGACGAGTTCGCGAGCGATGATGTGGAGATTCTCGTCCCCGAGGACTTTGACGGCGCTGTCATTGACTTCGAGGGCGTCATAAAATGCCAATTCGTCGTCGGATAGCCCGAGGTTCTCACCTCGGCGCTGCGCCTCCCGGATTTGCCTGGCCAACTCGATTAGCTGGGTGATGAGTTGGGCCGCCTCGATCGAACGGTTTTGGTACTTGCGGATGGCCTCGGCTAGCATCTCGGAGAACTCCCGGCTCTGCACGAGGTACTTCCGCTGCCTCGCTTTGATCTCGTCGCTCAGGAGTTTCTGGAGTAGTTCAGCCGCGAGGTTTCGATAGGGCAGCCGACGGATGTCTTCGAGAAACTCGTCGGACAGGATTGAGATGTCCGGATTCGTGAGCCCGGCCGCCGAGAAGATGTCTACGACCTCGACGGGCGCCACGGCCTTCGATACGATCTGCCGGATCGCGGCGTCGAGGTCCTCCTTGGCTTTTCCGACTGGCGGGTGGACTTCACCAGGGCGGCCCGGACAGTCTGGAAGAAGGCGACTTCGTCCCGGATACGGAGTGCGTCGTCGTGAGGCACCGAGAGCGAGAACGCCTTCGACAGGTCCGTGACGACCTGAAGGAAGCGGGGCTTCCCGTCCTCCTGGGCGACCACGTGCTCCATCGCGGCGAGGACCCCGGCCATTCTCTCACCCGGGGAGGCCGTAAGAATTCGTGGATAGTCGGCGAGCGCCTCCCGGCGGGGCTTGTTCCGGATGTGCTGCTGCCACTCAATCGGGTCTGTCTCCGAGCCCGTCATGACAACCTTGATCGCGCCACGGTCATCGGCACCGTCGTGCCACTGGGGCCGGAGCCGCACGATCGCCTTGTAGAGATCCGCGCAGATCCGGCGGCTCATGCAGACGATCATCGCCTTGCCATCCATGGCCTCAAGGCGGCGCTCGAAGTGCTCGACAAGATCTGGAGCTACAAGGCCGATGCGTTTCTCAGCACCCACCATAGCTTCAAGGCGAGCCCACTTGCCCTTGAGTTTCTCTTTGGTCGTCTGCTCCTCGCCTTCGGTGACCTCCTCGAACTCGGGGTCGATCTTTGACCACCGTGCGGCGTGTGGCGTACTACGGCATCGTGTGCGACGAGACAGGCTCTGGGGTCCTAGCTGACCTGTTCCTGGGGACGACCACAAAGAAGAAGAATGGAGGCCACTGATGGCAGAACGCTATCAACCCGCCAACGAGCCGGTGCCCGAGCCGACCGGCTGTGTGTGCATCGAGGGCATGCCCCGCTGCGCCTTCCACGATCCAGAGCGCGAAGCCGCGCGCCGGGCCAGGGCCAAGGCGGGTCTGGACGCCTTGTGGAAGGATTACTTTGACCGCCACGGTGCCCTGGCGCGCCTGCTGATGGCCAGCGCCGCCCGCGACGGGTTGCCCCCAAGCTGAGCCTTGACGAGTGGTGGGCGCGGCACTGGGCTGCTGAGACTGGAGGGATGGCCGCTAGGACTGCGAGGCCGCGGTGAAGCCGCAGTCGGTGCTCGTCGTGGTGACGCTGCTGCTCGGGCTCACGTCGGCCGCCTCCGCCGACTGCGGGTGGGTGTTGTGGGTTGAGCATCGGCTGTCGGGTGGGCTGGCCGACAACGAAGCGGGAATGCCGACAACAAAGTGGGAGTTGCGTTACGCCTACGACACCAATCAGATGTGCGAGGTTCAGAAGGTCGCCCAGGCAGATCTTGCCTTTTTAAGCAAGGGCAGCCCACGCCCACTAGCCCCGGCATCGACAGAACCGTCTGGGTTGCTCCTCACTATTCGCTCCGGACGTTCTACAGGGGCCAGTCTAGCCGCGGCATTCAGACCGAGGACTGGCAGACCTTCGAGTGCTTTCCAGGAACCATAGATCCGGCTAAGGCAGGCAGCTACAGGTAGGGTCGGCGCGCCTTAGCCGGCGTCCTGTAGCCCCCTGATCCTCGCCTCGCACTGCGCGCGTAGCGCGGGCGAGAGCGTGCTGTTACTCCTCGGGGAGAAACTCCGGCCAGCAGCGTCCACACCTCGTGCCTTCGCGCTGGACGGCATACGACTGACACTCCCAGGCAGCCGACTGGTCCCTGCCACGGTCCAACCTCACGATTTACCTCTAATCCGAGGGTGGCGTGGCCCTTGCTGCTCTCACCATCTGGCCGAGTCTGCCGATGGGGGTGGCGCTATGAAGCGCCTGATTATCTCTTCGGTTGTGATGGTCGGAGGACTGACCGGCTGCGCCGCGGACAGGATGGACGGGCGGTCTGGGGCCGGCAGGATCTCAGGGGAGTTTCTCCTTCTCCTCCTCGTCGCAGTGGTGCTGTACCTCGCCTTTAGTGGCGTCGTCGCCCTCGTGGCCCGCAGGTCACCCCGGACCGGACAGTCGTTCGATCTCGTCGCTGGGCGCGCCGTGCCGCGCTCCACGCACTCTCATTTCGCCCGCCATCGTCGTGACCGTCGTAAGTCCGCCGAGAGCGGAGAGGGTCCCGATGGCGCGATTCCCCGCGACGCCCCCACCAGTGAGCCCGACAGGCAGGCGGCCGGCACCGTAGCAGGTCTGGGATGGACAGCGTGGACACACGACTCGTACGCCGCGGGCGCGCCAGTCCTGCTCGCCCAATTCGGCTCGCTCCCATGAGCGGCGGCCAACCCCTGCGACGCACGGTCTACCTGCGCTGGTTAATCGCGCTCCTCAGCCCCGTCATGATCCTGGCGCCTGCCGCTGCCCAGGACCGGGCTCCAGTCCCCGGCGAAGTAGACACCCATGTGACCCAGTCCACGATCCGCACCACGATCTGCGAGCACGGGTACACGGCGAAGGTGCGCCCGCCCCGGAAGGCTACGGATGGCATAAAGCGCCGGCTCATCAACGGACTGTCCGGCTCCCCGCAGGACTACGAATTGGACCATCTCATCCCTATCGGACTCGGCGGCCATCCCCAGTCGCCCAAGAACCTCTGGCTTCAGGCCTGGCCGGAGGCGGCGATCAAGGACCGGGACGAGCTACGGCTGCATCGAGAGGTCTGCGCGGGGCGGATCACGTTGGAACAGGCGCAGCACGAGATGCTAGCGACGTGGGGCCCGCGCTGAAGACGGCCGCCTTGCCGGCTCCTGCACAGTAAGCTCGGTCCGGGTGGCCACGGCGGCACGTGTGCTCCACTCCCGCTCCCATGCTCGATCTGCTCGGCGGCTTCGACCGTGGCGGAGGCCACGGTGGGCACGGCCACAATCATAGCCATCACCACGGTCACCGCGGTCACCACGGCCACCACTTCATCGGCGTGATCTACGCGCCGTCCCCCTATGGCTCCCCGTGCTGGGCGGAAGACGGATTCTGGATCGATCAGCTTTACATGGACCGATACGGCACCTCTGCCTACGTGCCCCTGTGGGTGCCGCCGCGCTGGGGCTGCTGGTACTAGGTCTCATCCTGACTTTTTGGGGGCGAAGCTGTATGGGCCCTTGGCATCCGTTCCTAGGCCTGGTCGATGCGGTCACTTTCGTTGCGCTTTTCTTCCTCGCGGTCTTCCTATTGGGTCTTGTCGTAGGCCTCGCGCTCATGGTCTGGCGCGCCCGGCAGGATCGGCGCGAGCAGGAGAAGGAAGACCCGGTCACAGCGCGACGCTAGGCCGAGGCCAAGATGAGCGTCTCCGCCATCAGCCCTGGGCGACAGCGCTGGAACCCGCGCATGAATCGGCTAGTTAAACCGTCAGAGCTAGTGAGGAGATTGCAGCAAGGAGGGCTCTATGATCCGGAAGCTAATGCTGGCTCTGGTGATCTTGGCGATGGCGGCGGTGCCCCTGCCGGCCCTGGCCGGGGACGGTGAGCATGAGGGCAGGCATGAATTTCGCGGCGGCGAGCGGTTCGAGCGCCAGGAGCGCTTTGAGCGCTTCTGCCAGCCTTTCATCGGCTTCTATCCGTATCCTTACTACGGCTATGCGCCGCCCGCCTGCTACTGGCAGCCCGGGTACTCCGTGAATCAGCCCTAAGTCGACGCCTGGGGCCGCTACACCTACGTGCAGGAGTGGGTGCCCGCTCAGTACGTGTGCTACTGATGCTCGGTCTGGCTCACTAGGCGCCAGTCGTCCAACCAGCGCTGCCCATCGGGCGCAGCCTTGCAGGTGGAAAGACCGAGCCGTGAGCGGCTACGGGCTCGGCTTCCCGTGCGCATTCCCGGCAGCGGACCTCGGTAAAGGCCCCGTCTCGCTTCAGGGCGACATCGCCCGCTGTGTGATAGGGGCACGTGAGGAGCGCCCAGTGTGCGGTGTCACCGTCCCTCAGCGGTAGAAACCTGGCGCTCATGGCAGCGGTCCCTCCCGTCACCAGCGTAGATTGACGCCGGAGCTTAGGTCAACGCGATTGGTTTCCGTGCGCCAGCTTTGGCCAGATCGCGGGGTAGGATGTAGCGATGACTGGCCCACGTCGGTTCTGGCTCGTCGCCGCTTTCGCGCTCGCGCTGCTGGGTCGGACCGGGTTGCCCTCGCACGCCCAACCGGCCGACGAGAGCGCCGACGCCATGAACGCCCGGCTCGCAGGAGCGACCGTGAACCGGGTCGGGCCAAGCTACCTCTACCCGCCTCACGCGACCGCCCCCGGCCTGGTGAACCCGGACATTACCCAAGGCAACATCGACCAGACAATCTGTAATCCACAGTGGTCCACGAAGAGCATCCGACCGCCCGTGAGCTTCACGAATCACCTCAAGCAGCAGCAACTCGCAGCCGCCCATGCAACGGACAAGATCCCGGCTCACTACGAAGAGGACCACGTCGTGTCGCTAGAGCTAGGCGGCCACCCCCGCGATACACGGAACCTCTAGCCCGAGCGATGGGGCACCCCCGGGCACCCGCTCACGTCCCGAGGTCCGTTCCCGTCGCATCTCGTCGGGCCAAGGCCAAGGACGCGACTGAGAACGCGCTCAACGGGCAGGTTTGCCGCGGCACACTGACGCTGCGGGAGGCGCAGTGGATCATTGCCACGGACTGGTTCAAGTACTACCGGGAGAAGGTGCTGCACTGAGCCGGACGGCGCCGGTGTCGTGAAGGGCGAGACCGCGATGCCGACGACCCGCCTCTGGAGCCGGGGTCTTTTTGGACATCGTTCGGGTTATCCTAGTCGAAGGACGTATGGCCGAAGACTCTAGCCTGGTCCCGGTTGGTCCCACCGCACTCGTCGCGGTCTCCGGTGTGAATAAGTTGCTCGGGAAGATTCGCCCCGAGTGGCAAGCACGACCCCTTATCCGCCGGGTACAAGCTCTGCTGAATGTTGACCCGAGCAGCGCATGTCAGCGTCTCCTGAACGCCAGTGTAACGGACCTCCGCAACAAGATCGTGATCGCGGGACTGGACATCGCCGGACAAGCCGCTGGGATGCACGGGTTGCCCCCTGTGGGCAAAAAGGAGGATGTCCTCCAGGCCTACTCAACCTCGAACGTCCTGGACCTCGCGTACCGAATGGGCTTGCTCACCCGTCCGGAGTGGAAGCGGCTCCGTCGATCCTACGACATTCGTCGCGACCTCGAGCACGAAGACGACGACTACGAGGCAGGCATTGAAGACCTGGTCTACATTTTCACTTCCTGCATCGAGATCGTCCTTTCCCGCGATCCAACAGAACTGCTCCGAGTGTCAGATGTAAAGGCACTCATCGAATCGCCCGAGCAAGTCACCCCATCCGTTGAGTACCTCGAAGACTACAAGCGGGCCCCGGAACTACGCCAGAAGGACATCGGCCTGTTCCTTGTCGGCATTGCCCTTGATCCAAGACAGCCCGATGTGATTCGACAAAACTCCGTTGAAGCTCTTCGGCGGCTCGAGCCGCTTACCCTCAATACCGTCAAGATCGAACTGGGCAAGCAGCTACAGGAGAAGGTGAAGCGGCGTCCTCTGGAACTTGTTGAGATGAAAGTGGCCGCGGCAGGTGGCTTCCTCGCCTACCTAAAGCAATCGCAGGTCAGTGCGTTTTTTCAGTCCGTCCATACGCAGTTGACCAGCGTGGGTCATCACTGGAAGCAGCATCCTCACCATAGTCAGCCACTTGACGACCTCGAAGACATCGGAGGGCTGGCCTCATGCCCGCCCAATCCGCGCCGCAACCTCATCCTATGGATGACCCTCTGCTATCTCGGGGAACCCGGAGGATACGGCACATTTGGGCATCATCGGGAGGTATTTAACAGCGACACCGCAGCACCGAGAATCATTCGGATGTTCAGCGTTGCTGGGCACCTTATTCGCGAAGACGTAGAGGCTGCGAAGGATGACAAAAACGTGAAGTCAGCGATGAGGAACAAGCAGATCGCTCGACGGTATGAAACGCTCCTCGATCTGACCGAAACCGCTGGATAGTGTGGCCGCTCCAGTTCTGGTACCGCTCGACCTGGTAGGCGCGCCAGCCCAGATGCCACAGGCTCTCGACCCGGAGCCGAAGCGGGCCCACGCTGGTGCTCGACGGCGAGGTCGCCGTGTTCGATGGCGCCCTAGTATCGCGCGTCGAGTGGCTCCGGCATGCCGCGCCGCCCGATCTTGCCACGCCGCCGATCTTCATGGCCTTCGACTGCTTGTACCACCGCGGCCAGGATCTCCGGCCGCGTCCGCTTGCCACTCGGCGCAACGTGCTGGAGGACGTGCTGGATGGCCAGGACCTGGTGCTGCCGGTGCGCCGTCTAGCTGACGATGGCATGAAAGCGTGGCAGGGCGTGCTGGAGCGCGGCTACGAGGGTCTGGTAGCGAAGGACCCCGAGTCACGCTACGTGGGCGGTCGGACGCTCAAGTGGCTGAAGGTGAAGCAGCCGGACTATCGCGTGGAGGAGCGCGGCTGGGACCCTAGGCACAAATCGTAGGCCAGTTGGTGTAAGTTCGTCCCGCTGGCCGTCCCGCCCCGTCCCTCCCAGACGATGCGGCCAGACGGAGGGTCCGGTACGGACCGACGAACGATGGTAAGGACATCTGCGCTGTCCTGTCATCATCGCTCTGCTACGCTCCCGCCCTCATCCCCGATCACTGTTGCTCTGCCGCCCAATCCCGGCCCGAGAGGGGGTGGTTGCCCGATTGTCGTATCGTGAGCAACTTGCACGTCACCACCCCACTTGAGCAGCGCAAGATGAAGCGAAGCACGAAGGTCTCAGGGGCTCTCACGATAGCCTTGCTGACAATGGTCGTTGGGTCGGCCAGCCCTGACGAGCGGATCAAGACTCGGCTCATCGGCTACGAAGAGACACCGTTGACGATCAATTCACCGGCGAGGGGAGAATTCACGGCAACAATCGAGGCTGGAGGGACAGTTATCGAATACGTACTGACCTATCGGGATCTCTCCTCGCCGGTGCTCCAGGC
>Ga0070708_100001101_pt1 | contig 20615 bp, 21 predicted proteins | sample KBSK5503metaG_FD_65469 | JGI IMG/M metagenome (GOLD analysis project Ga0070708, IMG submission 65469) | Corn, switchgrass and miscanthus rhizosphere microbial communities from Kellogg Biological Station, Michigan, USA - KBS K5-50-3 metaG | ecosystem: Host-associated > Plants > Roots >... | reverse complement strand
GCCGGGCAAGACCTCGCCGTCGTCGCTCAGCCGGGCTCGCGGCTGCTCGAAGCGGCCCGCGAGGCGGGGCTCCCGGCGGAGAGGGAAGCCTTCGCCGACCGGCGATACCGGGCGGACGGTCGGCTCGTTTCCCGCTCGGAACCCGACGCGCTCCTGACCGATCCCGACGAAGCGGCCGCCCAGGCCGTGTCTCTGGCGCGCGGCGGTTTCGTCCTCGCGCGGGACGGCTCTCGTCTCGAGGTCGAGGCCGACACGATCTGCCTGCACGGGGACACTCCGGGAGCGCCGGCGATCGCCCGCAGGATCCGGGAGCGCTTCGCCCGCGAAGGGATCGCGGTCGCTCCTCCGGAGATGGCTTCACAGGCCAGCGTCTGAGCCATGCAGGACGGCGCGAGAGAGCGGAACCAGGCCGAAGCCCAGAGCTGGTCTCAAAGGCTTCGGAGTCTCTTCGAGACGGCGCGCCGTCTTCTCTCGACACGCCTCGCGATCTTCGGCGAGGAGCTCGGCGTCAAGGCCGGAGTCCTGGCCCGCGCGTTGGCCGCCCTCCTCCTCGCGGCGGCCTTCGGCGGCGCGTCTCTTCTCCTCTTTACGGCGTGGATCGCCGCCCTCTTCACAAAGCTCCTGGGAGGCCCCGTCGCCGGGATCCTCGCGGCCTTCGGCCTCTACGTTGCCGTCGCCGCGCTCGCGGCGTGGCTCGGGGTCAGGGCGCTCTCCCGCGTCAAGCCTCTGGAATTCCCGGTCACGACGGAGGAGCTCCGCAAGGACTGGGCGGCTCTGCGCCTCTCGGCCACTCCGGAGCCCGAGCCTCCGGCGGAGATCCCCGAGCCGTCGGCGCGGGCGGCCGGCCCGGGCGCGGACGATCTCGAGGAGCGCTTCCGGGTGGGATCGGAGTGAGCGGCGCGGAGGAGCGGATCGCCGCGCTCGTACGCCGCGGCGAGTCCGAACGCGAAGACCTGGCGATCGCCGTCCTGGACGCGCGCGACGAGATCGAGCGTCGGCGCGCCCAGTGGAAAGCGGCGAGCATGGTCGCGACCTGTCTGGCCGTGGCGGGGACGGTTGCGTGGAAGCTCTTCGGCAAGGCCTCGCTCGCCGCTCGGCTGGGCCGGGCCGCTTCCGCGGTCTCGCTCCTGGTTGGCTTGGCTCGGGGGTTCCAGCGCATTCGCCGCTTCTGGTAGGGAGGCTGCCGGCTATCGGCTGGCAGCCGACGGGCCGTCGTCTCTCCGATTGTCGGATTGTCCTGATTGGGGCAAAAAACGGCTTCTGCGGAGGACAACGCGGGGCTAGTAAGCCCTTTGTTTTCTGTGTTGTGAGCCTGGCACCCGCGTTGCGATTCTGGATGGCATACCGCGGAGGAACCGCGGAGGAGGTAGGTCATGAGAAAGATGTCGAATTGGATTTTCGCCGCCATCGCGGGTGGAGCACTCCTGCTTTCCACGCCGTCCAGCGCGAAGGGGCAGGTGGCGTTCGGAGGGACGTTCCGCGGTCCGCACGGGCAGTTCTCGATCGGGATCGGGAGCCCCGCGTTTCCGGTCGGCGGGTACGTGCCCTATCCCTACGTCCGGCAGGTGTACTTGAGGCCCGACTACGGCTACGGCTTCTACTACGACTCGCAGTGGATTCCCTGTGAGCAGTATGGGTCCCGCTGGGTCGTGATCGAGCGGCCGGTGTTCTACAGCCGCGGCTATTCTTATTGGGACCGGGGCTACCGGCGTTACTACCGGGACGACTTCTATCGTCATCATGACTACAGGCGTGACTACAGGCGCGATTACGACCTCGACGGGAGATACTGGCGCTGACGGGATTGAACCTCGAAGTCAGGACCGCCCCGGGTAAACCGGGGCGTTTTTTTTCGGGACGTTCTTCACGAGCCGGAAGGAAGGATCTGGAGAATGCGGTCCGCGATCGCCTGGTGCCCCTTGCCATTGGGATGGAAGCGGTCGGCAGCCAGCCGATCGGGACGGCCATAGAAGAGATCAAATGTCGGGACGACGAAGACTCCCGGAAACGAAAGGGCAGTCTCTTCGATGAGCGTGTTCCAGGTGAGGATGACCGAAGCGCCCATCCTCGCGCGGGCGCCCTCGTCTCCGAAGGGGTCGTAGAGACCCAGCAGGTAGACCGGCGCGCCGGAATTGGATTCACGGATCCGCGACAGGATTTCCCTCAGGTTGGCGGCGTAGCGCGAGCGCGCCGCCCCGATCGCGTCCAGGGGCGTAGCCGCGGCGGAAGCGACCCCCGAAAGGGCGTGGGAGAGATCGTTGGCTCCCACGGAGAGGAGAATCCAGTCCGCTCCCGCCGCGAGCCTCTCTGTATTGGCGGTCCGAACGACCGCAAGGACGTCTTCGGATTCCGCGCCATTGACGGCGAGATTCGCCGCGTCCGCCGGGCCGTTCTTCCGGAGCCGCTCGAAGACATCAGCGGCGTAACCCTTGCCCGCCTCGTCGCCGGTCCCGCGGGCCAGCGAATCGCCCAGCACGAGGAGGAAACGCCGGCCGGCCTTCTTGACGGGAGAACTCGTCGAGGGAAGCGGCGGCGGAGGCTCGCCCACCGGCTCGCCGAGCGATCCTCGCAGGGCGAGAACGAATCCCGCCGCGAAGAGCAATCCCCCGAGGGTTCCGACAACCGCGGGCGCGCGCCAGAGCCAGAGCCTCGACAGCGATCTCGCCATTTGTCGGGATAATACGCAACCGGAGCCAATGTGGCGGACACAGTCGGACAGTCGAATGCTTCCTCTCGGGAAATAGTCCTGGCGGCGGAGGGGCTGACCAAGACTTTCGGGAAGCGGCAGGCCGTCTCAGACGTCTCCTTCGAGCTCTACGCGGGGGAGGTCTTCGGTTTCCTGGGACCCAACGGCGCCGGCAAGACGACCACGATCCGAATGCTCGTGGGACTGGCCAGGCCCGACCACGGCACCGTGCGGATCCGGGGGATCGATCTCGCGCACGATTTCGCGCGGGCGATGGCCCATGTCGGATCGATCGTGGAGTCTCCGGATCTCTACGGCTACCTGACCGGGCGCGAGAACCTGCTCCACTTCGCCCGCATGCTCCCCGACGGCGCGCAGGGGCGGATCCCGGAGCTCGCGAGTTTGGTCGCGCTCGAGGAGCGTTTAGACGACAAGGCCGAGACGTATTCCCTGGGGATGCTCCAGCGCCTCGGGATCGCGCAGGCCCTGCTGGGGGCGCCGGACCTGCTGATCTTGGACGAGCCCGCCAATGGCCTGGACCCCGCGGGGATCCGCGAGATCCGACGTCTGGTGCGCCTGCTCGCCTCCGATCGGGGGATCGCGGTCTTCCTCTCGAGTCATCTCCTCTCCGAGGTCGAGCAGATGTGCGACCGCGTCACGATCATCCACCGAGGCCGGGCCCTGGCGACGGGCTCCGTCCGGGAGCTGCTCGACCGGTCCGCCTCCGGCGCGACGCGCTGGCGCGTCCGGCCCGCCTCGCGCGCCGCCGAGATCCTGCGCGAATTCTCGGGCGAGCCCCCTTCCGTCGAAGACGGGGAAACCGTCGCCGCGCGGATCCCGAGAGATCGTTTACCCGGCGCCGTCGCGGCCCTCGCAAACGCCGGCATCGAGATCTACGCCGTCGAGCCCAGAGCCTCCTCCCTGGAAGAGGTCTTCCTCGAGGTTACGGGCGGAGAAACAGTCTGAGGAATCGAAGCGAAGGATGAACGAATGAGGTTTCTTCCCCTCGTGGAGAACGAAGTCCTGAAGTTACTCAAGCGCCGCCGCTTCCGAGTCGTGCTTCTGATCCTCGTGGCCTTGATCGGGCTCATCGTCTTCGCGCAGGTCAAGGGGCGGGAGCGTTTTCTTTCCGGCAAGGACTGGCGCGTCCGCGTCCAGGAGCGGATCGCCGGCATGCAGAACGCCCTGCGCTCGGGCCGAATGCCGAAGTCCGCCGAGCGCTGGTCGCGTTTCGAGATTGCTCGGCTCCAGTACCATGTGGATCGCAACGTGGACCCCGACGCGATCACCGGCCCACTCTTCGTTCGCGCCTTCGCCAATGCATCGAGCTATCTCCTGCTGCCGCTTCTCGCCCTGGTCTTCGGCTCCGACATCGTCTCCTCGGAGTTCTCGCAGGGCACGATCAAGATCCTCCTGACGCGCCCGGTCTCGCGGGCCGCGGTCCTCGCGTCGAAGCTCGCTGCCCTCGCCCTCGCGATCACATTGATGGTGCTTGCCGGGGCGGCAGTCGCCTACGCCTTCGGCGGCGCGGCTTTTGGCTTCCGTGGTTGGGGGGCTCCGGTCCTGACCGGCTTCCGGCTGACGGGGGAGGCCTTCGACGTGTCGACGATCCGGTCTCTCGTGCTCTGGAAGGACACGATTCTCGTCTTCGGCCTCGCCTGGTTCGCCGCGCTTTCGGTCGGAGCCCTCGCCCTCCTGACTTCGGTCCTCCTGCGCTCGACCGCGGCGGCGATGGGGACGATGTTCGCGGCCCTGATCGCCGGCACCATCCTGCCGCGCGTCGCTCCCTCCTGGGAGGCCCAGAAGTACCTCTTCGTGACGAACCTGCCTTTGCCCGACTACTACTCGGGCTCGCCCCCGCCGATCCCCGGCATCACCGTGGGCTTCTCGGTCGCCGTTCTCTCGCTCTGGGCGGCCGCGGCGCTGGTCGCGGCTTTCACCGTGTTCGTGCGGCGCGACGTGCTCGCCTAGATCCGCTCCGGGGAGTCCTGGAGGGCCTTCAAGAGCAGCGGGATGTCCACGGGCTTCTGTAGAACAGCGCTCACCCGGGACTGCTCGATGCGCTGGACGTCTTCGTCGGCTGTGACCCCGGTCAACGCGATGACCGGAAAGGGAAGCGCCCCTTTCTTCCGGTGCAGCCGGACCCATTCGGCCCCGTCGCCGTCGGGAAGGGTGATGTCCAGAATGACGGCGTCCGGCCGCTGCCGGAGAAGAACGTCGTCCGCCTGCGCGAGCGAGGCTGCTTCGAGGACCCGGTAGCCCTCGGACTCGAGCAGGCTCTTAAGCCCGTAGCGGGAGGACGCATCATCCTCGACGATGAGGACGCGGCGGCGCCGGGCCGAGGCGCCCAGCTCCGCCGGGGCCACCGCGGCGGCCCGTCCGGCGAGAGAAGCCTGAGGCTCATCCGGCTCCTCGAGGTTGGGAAGCGTGAAGGACACGCGCGTGCCCTCCCCCTCCCGGCTGTCGAGAAGCAGGTCCCCTCCCATGACCTCGACGAGTTGCTTCGAGATCGGCAAGCCCAGGCCCGTGCCCCGGCCGGACTCGCGCGAGCCCGTGCGAATCTGTCGGAAGGGCTCGAAAGCCGTTGCGATGAGATGAGCGGGAATCCCGCATCCGGTGTCCTCCACCGCGAAGGTCACGGATTCCTGCCACGGCTCGGCGTGCAGGACGACGCGCCCCTGCTCGGTGTGCTTGACCGCGTTGGACAGGACGTTGATCAGGACGCGGGAGAGTTTTTCCCGGTCGAGCACCGCGTTCTCAGGCAGCTCGGGCGCCACCTCGACGCCGAGCGCGAGGCCCTTGGCGCGCGCCTGGGGCTCGAGCAGGTCCGCCGTTTCGTGCAGGAACGATCGGATGTCGATCCTCTGTGCGTGAAGGTCGCGCTGCCCCGCCTCGATCTTGGCAAGGTCGAGAATGTTGTTGATCATGCGCAGCAGCGTCTCCGCGCTCTCGCGGATCACCGCGATGTCATGCCGCCGGCGCTCCTCGTCGGCAGGAGTCGTGGTTTCGCGCCCGATGACGTTGGACAGCAGGATGATCGTGTTGAGCGGCGTCCGCAGCTCGTGCGAGACGGTCGAGAGGAAGTCGGATTTCAGGCGGTCGAGCTCCGCGAGTTTCTCGTAGGCTTCGGAGCGCTCCCGGATCGCGCGTCCCTGCTCCCGGATCGCCCGGCCGATACGGATGAGAGACCGGCAGCGGGCCTTGAGTTCAGCGCTTTCGATCGGCTTGCCGATGAAGTCGTCGGCGCCCGCCTCGTAGCCCCGCTCGCGGTCGATCGTGCCGGCGGTCAGGAGAAGAACGGGGAGGTATTCGGACGAACGCGCGATCAACTCGCCGACGAGCTCGTATCCGGAGTCGGACCCCAGCAGGACGTCCACGACAGCCAGATCGAATTGACTCTCGGGGGTGAAGAGCGCGGCGGCTTGGCCCAGGCCCCCGGCCGTCGCGACGCGGTGCCCGTCGGACTCGAGATCGGCTCGGATGAGATCGGCGATCTCCGGTTGGTCGTCCACGACGAGGATCCGCCCCCGCGTTCCCTCCGCTTCCCCGGGGACGGCGGCCGGAGCGGCCGTCTCGAGCGCCCTCTCCGTCCGCCGGCCGGCCAGCCACGCAGAGACCTCTTTCTCGAAGGTCTCCTCGTCGATGGGTTTCGGGAGGAAGCCGTCGCACCCGGCCGCGATGGCCCTTTCCCGGTCCCCTTGCATCGCGTGCGCGGTGACGGCGAGCACGATGATCGAGGACGTCGCTGGATCTCTCTTGATCTGGCGGGTCGCCTCCCAGCCGGAGAGGACCGGCAGCGACAGGTCCATCAGCACGAGGTCGGGACGCTCCCGCCGCGCCGCTTCCACCCCCTCACGCCCGTCCGTGGCGGTCGTGACCCGGTGGCCGGCCGGCTCGAGCAGCATCCGGATCAGGGCCCGGATGTCGGGAGAATCCTCGACGACGAGGATGCTCGCCATCAGTCCGCCCCGCCTCTCACGCGGCTCCCGCGCTCTCCGACTCGATCGTACGAAGGATCTCTTCGACCAGGCGCCCCATATCGGAGCCCTTCCGGATCACGCGCAAGGCCGAGCGGCTCAAGGCCCCTTCTTCCGAGGGTGACAGGACTTTGGCGGTGACGATGACGACCGGGAGGCCGCGCAAGGCCGGGTCCTGGCGGAGCCGGAAGAGGACCTCGAAACCGTCTGGAGGCGGCATCATCAGGTCCAGGACCATCGCGCTCGGGCGTTCCCGGCGCACGAGCTCCAGGGCCTGGGCTCCTCCGTCCGCGGTGCGGACGCGGTAGCCCGCGGAGACGAGCTCCTGCTCGAGGAGAGATCGGACATCCGCATCGTCGTCCACGACGAGGATGTGCCCTTTCGTGGCGAGCGCTCCGGCTCGCGACAGCGTCAGAAGGAGCGCCGTGCGGTCCACGGGCTTGACGAGGTGGTCGAACGCGCCGAGCGAGACGCCGAGCGCCCTGTTCTCGACGACCGAGACGATGACGACAGGAATCGAGCGCGTCTCCGGGCGCTCCTTCAAGGACCGCAGCGTTTGCCAGCCGTCGAAGTTCGGCATGAGTACGTCGAGCAGGATCGCGTCGGGCCTCTCCGCCTGCGCCGCGCGGATCCCCGTCTGCCCGTCGGGCGCCTGTAGGATCCGAACGCCGTAGGGCTTGAGCTCGAAGGCGAGGAGCTCCCGGACCCCCTCATCGTCGTCCACGATCAAGATGGTCTTCTGTCCCTTGAGCGGGGAAGGAAACGTCGGGGCCTCTGAGAGGGGAGCCGCCGCCTGTCCGGGCAGCTCGCGCGGCAGGAGGATGGTGAAGCGCGCGCCCCGGCCCCGGGCGCTCTCGAGCGTGATCGTGCCGCCGAGCGCCAGGACGAGCTTGCGCGCGATCGCCAGCCCGAGCCCGGTGCCGCCGCGCCCCCGGTGCTCCTGCGGCTCGCCCTGCCGGAACTCTTCGAAGATCGCCCCCTGCTCTTCCTCCGGGATCCCGATGCCCGTGTCCGTGACGACGAGAGCCCAGCGGTCATCCCCGCGAGACTCCGCGACGACGGTGATCGAGCCTCGATCCGTGAACTTCAGGGCGTTTCCGACGAGGTTGCCGACGACCTGCGTCAGCTTGGCCGGGTCGGTCGTGACGGAATCGAAACCCGGCGACGACCGCGTCTCGAGCTTGAGTCCCTTTTTCGCCGCGGCGTCGGCGAAGTCGGTCTCGACCTGTTGCAGGAAACTCCGGACCTCGAGGCGCTGCGGCGTGATCTCCATCTTCCCCGATTCGATCTTGGAGATGTCGAGGACGTCGTTGATGAGTCCGAGAAGCATCTTCGCGTTGCGCTGAACCCGCTCGAGGCTCTCCTTCTGCTCCCGGGTCAGTTCGCCCTGTCCTCCGCGCAGCAACGCTCCCGTGAAACCGAGGATCACGGTCATGGGCGTCCGCAGCTCGTGAGAGACCGAGGCGAGGAACCGATCCTTCAAAGCGGAGGCGCGCTGAAGCTCCCGCGCGGTCCGCTCGATGCGGCTCCGCTGTTCCTCGAGAAGCTCGTTCTGCTCGGTGAGCCGCCGCGACTGTTCTGCGACCCGCTCGTTGGCCGAGGCGTTGGCCAGAGCGACGGCGAGCGAGGGAGCGATCGCGGAGAGCGTGTTGCGGGCGGGCGCCGTGAAGGACTGTGTGGCCCCGAGCGACAGCACGCCGACGACGTGGTCGAAATAAACCATTGGAATCGTGACGCTCTGCTTGGGCAGGATCCTCCCATCGTAGAGGTTGATGGTCGGGGTCTGAGGGTCGGCCGAGACGAAGATCGTCCGCCGCTCCTCTGCTGCGCGGCGCGCCTCCACGCGGCCGATCGCGTTTTCCGCCTCGGTCCCGCCGAGCGTGATGGCGGGCGTGAACTGTCCATCCGGCTCGGGCAGGTAGAGGACCGCGCTCGACGCGCCCGAGACCCGGAGCACCTCCGGCAGGACCTTCGTCCCGAAGCCCGCCAGGTCGTTGACGGTCGCCGCAGCCGCGAGGACGGCATTGACCGATGTCTGGATGTCCCGCTCCGCGAGCGCCCGCGCCCGCTCGGCGTGAAGCTCCGCGGCCCGATTGAAGTGGCGGCCGAGGTCCCCGATCTCGTCTTCGGACTGGTCGAAGAGCTTCGGGGGCACGCGGTCGGCGGCCAGGTCCGCGAGGGCTCGCGCGGCGGCCCCGCAAGGGATGAGGATGCGGCGGTTGACGTCGGCCAGCAGCCACAGGAGCCCGGCGAGGATGAGCACGGCGAGGACGATGAGCGCCGTCGCCGCGGCATCCCGGCTGTTCTTCAGGCGATCCTCGGCCAGAGCCTCGGTCCGCGTGAAGAGTCCCTGAAGCTCGACGAGGACGTCGCGCAGCTTTTCGGCGGCCGGAGCGACGGAGGCGTCTCGTGCTGTGCGGGCCGACACCGGCCGGTCCGGTCGGTACGACTTGACTGCTGTATCGGCGGCCTTCGCGTAGATTTCTTCGGCGGCCTCGGCTCGCTGGATCAGCCCGCGCGAGGTTTCGGTCAGGACCCGGCGGCTGATGGCGCCGAGCGCCATGTGGAGGGTCGTCCGTCCGGCGTTGTGCCGAGACAGGTCGTATCCCTGGCCGCTCGAGATGTAGCGCTCCAGGCCCTCCTCGGACTCGGTCAGGCCCGCCTGCGCGTCCTGGACGCGCTCGCGCAGGTCCGTCGTCCGCTGGATCGTCAACGTGACGCCGTAGAGCGCGAGGACGGCATTGACGGTGAAGGCTAGCCAGACGCCGAGGATGGCGATACCGGCGAAAGCCGAGACACGCAGTCGAGTCCTCAGCGAGGAGCGGAATCCGGGCGCTGGAAGACGTGTTCTTCTGTTGGCACGCCGGGCCGCGCCCGGGCCATCTGTCATACGATTTGGTTCTGACAAGAAAGGACCCCTTGAGCAAGAAGGATGCCGGCTGGGTCGAGGTGGAAAGGCCGCGTGCGGTTTCGGCTCATCGCGATTTCCTGAGGAGATTCTTGCACGATCTGGCCACCCCCCTCTCGGCGGTCTCGCTCCATCTGGAGGCTGCCGATCGCCGGATCCGCCGCGGGGCGGATGCCTCGGAGTCGCTCGCCATCGCACGAGCGGAGATCACGCGAGCCTTCGATCTCTTCGACCGCGGCCGGGAGTTGCTCCTCTTCGAGCCTTCGCGCGAGGAGCCGGTGGCCTTCGACGAGCTCGTCTCATCGGTCCTCGCCGGCTCGGGCGCGGAGGAGGCGAAACTTCAGGGGAAGACGGGAGGCTTCGTCCGGGGGGACCGTCAGGCTCTTGCGGCCGCGCTCGGCGCCATCCTCGCGAACGCTCTGGAGACCTCGCCAGCCTCCGCGGTCTCCGTCGCGGTCGACCGCGGAGCGGGCGGACTCGAGGTCCGCGTCGAGAATCCGGGGCGCCTGCCCGAGGGAGACCCTGACGGTCTCTTTTCGCCGCGCGTGGCCGCGCCCGGAAAGACCTGGGGCATGGGGCTTTCGCGGGCGCGCGTGCTCTGCGCGATGGCTGGCGGAACCATCCGCCTGGAACAGGCGGGCGAGCGCGTCGCGGCGACGATGCGGATCCCGGAGGCGCGGTCTTGAAGGTCCTGATCGTCGAGGACGACTTGGCCACCCGCAAGGGTCTCGAAGAATCCATCAAGGACCTCGGCCTCGAGCCGCGTTCCGTCGGGACGTGCAAGGAGGCCGCGAAGGTCCTCGAGGAGTTCGATCCGCGCATCCTGATCGTGGACATCCATCTGCCCGATGGAGACGGAATCGAGATCCTGCGCGCGGCCCGGGAGAAGGACCCGGACCGCGAAGGGGTCGTGATCACGGGACAGGGCTCGATCGACAATGCCATCGAGGCGCTGCGCGCCGGCGCCTTCGATTACCTGTTGAAGCCGCTGCGGCCGGCGCAGCTCGAGGTCGTCTTCAACCGCCTGGCCGATCGCCGGCGCCTCGAAACGGAGGTCGAGACGCTGCGCGCCGAGCTGCAGGAGACCGGGCGCCTGGGAGATCTCGTCGGACGCTCCGAGCCGATGACCGCCATCTTCGACGTCATCCGGCGCGTGGCCCGCTCGAACGCGCCCGTGCTGATCACCGGGGCCTCGGGCAGCGGCAAGGAGGTCGCCGCGCGCACGATCCATCGCCTTTCGCGGCGTGGCGGAAAACCGTTCGTGGCGTTCAACTGCGGCGCGATCTCTCCGACATTGATCGAGAGCGAGCTGTTCGGGCACGAGCGGGGATCCTTCACCGGCGCCGACAAGCGGCGGGTCGGGTACTTCGAGGAGGCAATGGGCGGGACCTTGTTCCTGGACGAGATCACGGAGATGGGTCCGGAGCTCCAGGTCAAACTGTTGCGGGTCCTGGAGGACCGCACGTTGCGGCGTGTCGGCGGCTCGACGGAGATCAAGGTGGACGTGCGGCTCATCTCCGCCACGAACCGCGACCCCAAGGAAGCCATCGAGGAGAAGAAGCTCCGCGAGGACCTCTACTATCGCTTGAACGTCTTCCCCATCGCGCTTCCCCCGCTGACCGAGCGTCGCGACGACATACCGCTCCTGGCGGAGCACTTCCGCAAGCTGATCGAGGAACAGGAGAAGGCGGGCGTGACCGGCTGGGACCCTGGCGCGATCGAGCTCTTGAGCTCCTTCGACTGGCCGGGCAACGTCCGCGAGTTGCGCAACATCGTGCATCGCGCGTATGTGATGACCGAAGGAAAGATCATCCGCGCCGACGTCGTTGGGTCGCTGCTGCCTCCGGTTCGGGCGGGCGCCGCCAAGCGCCTGACTCCCCTCAAGAGCGGAAAGGGATCGGGCTCGAAGGCCTCTGCCGCCAAGGGCTCCGCGTCGCGCAAGAAATGACTCGAGCGCGATCGAGAGTGCCGACTGTCCAATCGGCATCCGTGTTTCGGTGCCCGGAGAACCGATGCCCTCGCGTCCTTCGCGCTGCTCGTTGAGCGGCAAGCCGTTATAGACTCGCCTGGCACTTCGGAGCGGAAGATGAGGAAAGGAAGAACAATGAAGTTGAGCCCCAGTCAGTCCCACTATGTCTTGAACGTCCTGATGTCGCAGGGCAAGATCCGCGCGGGTCACATCCGCAAGGCGCTGCAGAGCCGCGAACAGGAAATTCGGAGTCTCCGGGAACGGCTGGCCGCTCTCGAACAGCTTTCTGCGGCGGGATCGTCCCCGATCGGCTCGCGCCAACGCCGGCCTCGCGGAGCCGCGCGCAAGGTCCGCGCTCGCAGAGCTCGCCTGTCGCCTCGGGTTAAAGCCCTCCGCCGTCTCCAGGGCAAGTACATGGGCTATGTCCGCCGGCTGAAGCCAGCTGAGAAATCACGCGTGCGTTCGGTGCGCGAGAAGCAGGGCATGGGCGCCGCGATCCGACTGGCTCAGTCTCTCGGCGCAAAGTCCTAGCCGCCTGTGAGGTCGGGTCTCCTGGCAGGCTCGCTGGCTTGATTCTGGCAAGGACCGGTCGAGCTGGGTACGGAAAAAGGGTGTGAGCGGCGCCGTGAGCGTCGCGGAATCGGATGCCGGGAGGCGCCACGAAACGCGTGGGTGAGGTGACCGAGCCGGGAGCCGGGCGTGGTTGACAGGAAAACGGATCCGCCGGACCGACCCCGGAGGACCACCGACTCCGGCCGGCAGGCGTCGAGGCTCAAGCCGGAGCAGTACCAAATGAAGGTGCGCTGGGAGAAGGCTCGCCGCGTCGTGGCCGTCTCGCCCACCGGAGCCAAGTTCGATTTCGATACCTCGCTCAAGGTCGGGACAAGATATCCGGTCAACTTGAATGCGCCGGGAGTCTCGTTCTCCTCGACCCTGGAGGTCACGCGATGCCAGGTGACGGTCGAGCCGGGCGGCGTCCGTTACTTTCGCATCGAGGGCCGCTTCTTCCCCTACCTCGAATAGCCCCGGAACGTAAACCGGTGGGCGATGTGCCACGACGTGATTCGAACCTCGCGGTCGTGGGACAGTCCGTGACGATCGAGGCCTTTGGCGAGATCGTCGAGCTCCAGACGATGAACAGCGGGCGTCCTGGGGCCCCGCACTTTTTTCATGGCGATGACGACCCAGAGGACTCCTCCGGGCTGGAGACGCTTGACCGCGTTCTCGAGAGCCACGCGGGATCCGATCCGATCCTCCCGCCAGAGCAACACGGCCCGGAAGGTCTCTTTCACGCCGGAGAGCGCCCGCTCCTCCGCGAGGACCGTTTCCGCCTTCGGTGCACGGGACGCGGCGAGGAGGTCCGCCAGCGATTCCGGCGCGTCGACCAGAAGGAGGCTTTCAGTGCCGCCGAGGTCGAGACGAGCCGGTAGCTCGGCCGGGTTCTTCAGGGCGAGCCCGCTCACGGCGGCGCCGCCCGGCGGCGAGACGCCAAAGCTGGCACAGGCTTTGCCCTTCCCCAGGGCGAGGAAAGGGGAAAGACCATGCTGTGGACCGTCTTCGTCATCCTGCTGATCCTGTGGCTGCTCGGATTCTCCGTCTGGCACCTCGGGGCGCTCATCCACCTGCTCCTCGTCGCCGCCGTCATCGTTCTGATCATCCGTCTGATCCAGGGCCGCCCGGTCTAAGGAGTCCGTAGTCCCTAGTCCGTCGTCCTTAGTCTGCAGTCCGTAGTCGCTTCGACCAAGGACTGGGGACCAAAGACCAAGGACTCGTGTTCAACGGCGGCGAGACTTGCTCAGCATCCAGACGAGATAGGCGAGGAAACCGGCTCCGGCGGCGAGGACCCCGGCGGCGGCGGCGGGCGAGTATCGCCGGAGAAGGGACGACACGAGGTAGAAGAGAACCGCGAAGATCGGCAGCGAGAGAAGACCGACGAGCGCCGGAAACGAGCGGGTCTTGGTGGGTCCGTCGAGCGGGACGACTTTCATCATCTCGAGCTTCCGCGCGGCCTCCGGAGAAATAGCGGGACGGTCGACCCACTTGAGGGCTTCGGGCTCCTCGTACCCGTGTTTGAAGTCCGGCGGGAACGCCGCGCCGCAGTAGACGCAATGCTCTTTCTTCCAGGCGGCGATCCGGCGGCCGCACTGCGGACAGGCCGGCATCGGGGGCTGAGAGCTCATCGCGCGGAACGATGAACCGTTCTTCTGTATGCTGTCAAGCCAGGGTCCGGGGAGGCGCATGATTCCGTCGAGCGTTGAAGGATTCGAGATCGCGTGAGAGGTCCGAAGACATGAGTCCACCCAGGGTAGCGCGGAAGATTCCGGTGGGAATCCTCGGGGCGACCGGCACCGTCGGTCAGCGGTTCGTCGAGAGGCTGGCGGACCATCCCTGGTTCGAGCTCGCCGCCGTTGCGGCGTCGGACCGGTCGCGGGGCAGGAGCTACGGTGAAGCCTCGCGCTGGAGGCTCCCCTCGCCCCTGCCCGAGCGCATCGCCGCGATGACGGTCGGGGCGGTGACAGACGAGCTTCCGTGCGCCGTCGTCTTCTCGGCGCTCGACGCCGCGGTCGCGCGCGAAGTGGAGCCCGAGTGCGCCCGGCGCGGGATGCTGGTCTTCTCCAATGCCTCCGCGCACCGCATGGATCCCGACGTGCCTCTGCTCATTCCCGAGGTCAACCCCGACTCCCTGGATCTCGTCGAGCGCCAGAGGCGGGAACGCGGCTGGAAGGGAGCCGTCATCACCAACTCGAACTGCTCGACGATGTTCCTGGCGATCGCCCTGGCGCCGCTGCACCGCGTCTTCGTCGTCGGGAGGGTCTTCGTGACGACCATGCAGGCGGTCTCCGGCGCCGGATATCCGGGAGTCCCCTCGCTCGACATCCTGGGCAACGTCATCCCCGACATCCCGGAGGAGGCTCCGAAGATGGAGCGCGAGGTCGTCAAGATCCTCGGCCGGACCCGGGACGGGACCGTCGAGCCGGCCGCGTTTCCGGTCTCGGCAATGACTTATCGAGTCGCCGTCGAGGATGGACACACCGAGTCCGTCTCGGTCGGGCTGTCGCGGCGCGTGCCGGCCGCCGAGGTCGAGAACGCATGGCGGGACTTCCGGGGCGCCGACGACGTCGCGGCGCTGCCCTCGGCCCCCCGGCGCCCCATCCATTACCTGTCGGAGCCGCACCGTCCTCAGCCGCGGAGGGACGTGGACACGGAGCTCGGAATGGCGACTCTCGTGGGCGGCTTGAAACCCTGCTCCCTCCTGGATTGGAAGTTCACGGTGCTCGGCCACAATACGGTCCGAGGCGCGGCCGGGGCTTCGGTCCTGAATGCCGAGTACGCGGCCGTCAAGGGACTGCTCGACTGATCGTTCAGAAATTCGGCGGCACCTCTGTCGAGGACGCCTCCGCGCTCGAGCGCCTGGCGGGAATCGTCGGTGGCGCGGCCCGCGAGCGTCCCGTCGTCGTGGTTTCCGCGATGGGGGACACGACGGACCTGCTTCTGGCGGCGCTGGAGGACGCGATCCGGGGAGACGAAGAAGCGGCCCGCGAGCGCCTGCGCCGATTGGAGGAGGACACGTCCGCCGCGCTCGAAGAGTTCTTCGGATCCGGCGCGGAGGAAGTCCGCCGGCAGATCTCGGGGAACTTCGAGGACCTTTCGCGGATGGCCAGCGCCGTCGCGGTCCTGCGGTCGGTTCCCGCCGCCGGTCGAGACCGGTTCCTGGCGCACGGCGAGAGGATCTCGGCGGCCGTGGTCGCCCGCGCCCTGCAGGCCCGGGGACTTCCCGCGGCCGCCTTCGACGCCCGCGAGATCGTGATCACCGACGGCTGCTTCGGCCGCGCCCTGCCGGACTTCCCCGAGATCGAGAAGCGTGCGCGCGAGCGCCTCCTGCCCGCGGCCGGCCGCGGCGAGATCCCCGTGCTGGCGGGATTCATCGGCTCGACGCGCAGCGGGGAGACGACGACCCTCGGCCGCGGCGGCTCCGACTGGAGCGCGGCCATCCTCGGGGTCAGCCTGGGAGCATCCGTCGTCGAGATCTGGACGGACGTCGGCGGGATGATGACGGCGGACCCGCGGGTCGTGCCGGAGGCGCGGGTCATCGAAACGATTTCCTTCGAAGAGGCTTCGGAGCTCGCCTACTTCGGGGCGCGCGTCCTCCACCCGTTGACTCTGGCGCCCGCCGTCGAGAAGGGGATTCCCGTGCGCATCCGAAACACCCGCGACGCCGGCCCGCCGGGGACCGAAATCCGCAGGGATGCCCCTCCGGGCCCGGCCGCCGTCTTATCGATCGCCTCCAAGAGCGGGATCTCCACCGTGGACATCATCACGAGCCGAATGCTCATGGCTTCCGGCTTCCTACAGACGCTCTTCGAGGTGTTCGCGCGTCACGGCACGCCCGTGGACTTGGTCACGACCTCTGAGGTTTCCGTGTCGGTCACGGTCGACGACCTCACGCGCCTGGGTGAGATCCGGCGCGACCTGGAGAAGATCGCGCAGGTCGAGGTGGCGAGCGGCCGCTCGATCGTCTGCCTCGTCGGCCGGGACTTGAAGTTCAAGCCCGGAATCGCCGCCCGGATCTTTCGCGCCGTGGAAGACATCAACATCCTGATGATCTCCCAGGGTGCCTCGCGCCGGAACGTCTCCTTCGTCGTGGAGGAGAAGGACGCCGAAGCGGCGGTCCGGCGACTCCACGCGGAATTCTTTCCGTAGGTGGTAGGTGGTAGGTGGTGGGTAGTAGGTGGTAGGTTGTATGCGGTAGGTTCCCCGCGAGAGCCCTAACACCTACCACCTATCACCTGACACCTCACTTATGCGCGTCGGCATCGTCGGGACGGGCAAGATGGGCCGCGAGATCGAGGCCGCGGCGGCCGCGCGCGGCCACGCTGTCGTCTGGCGGCTCGGCTCGAGGGAGAACCCGGGAGGATCGGGCCTGACGCCGGAGCGGCTTTCGGCGGTCGATGTCGTATTCGAGTTTACGACGCCCGGCGCCGCGATCGAGAACCTCCTGGCCCTGGCCGCCCGGGGGGCCCGCGCCGTCTGCGGAACGACGGGATGGAGCAGGGAGCTGCCACGCGTCACGGAAGCCTTCTCGCGGGGCGGCGGTGCTCTGGTCCACGCGGCGAACTTCTCGGTCGGCGTCCGTCATTTCTTCGAGCTCGCGACTCGCGCGGCGCGCCTCTACTCGCCGGCCGGGTACGCAGGGTACCTCGTCGAAGAACACCACGCCGAAAAGCGGGACGCGCCGTCGGGCACGGCCCGCACGGTCGCGGCGATTTACGAGATGGAGACAGGCCGGACGCTCCCGGTCGCCAGCGTGCGCGCGGGGACGATTCCCGGCACGCATCGTCTCGTTTTCGAGTCCCCGGAGGACGAGGTGGAGATCGTTCACCGCGCCCGCAGCCGCGGGGGATTCGCTAAGGGGGCCGTGTGGGCCGCTGAGCGTCTCGCCGGCCGGACCGGCGTCTACGAATTCGGTGAATTGCTCAAGGAAACGGTGGGAACATGAGACCCCGTCTGTGCGATATCTCCAGCCCTCGTCTTGGACTCTCTCGGCCGCCGGTCGCGCAGCGACCGCCCGCGGCCGAAAGTCAATTGCTCAGGGAGACAGTGGGAACTTGATCGAATTTCAATTTCTCGAGGAGGTCTCGTGAAAGCAGGAGCAGCCCAGGTGAAGTGGCAGGGATGCGGCACCGCGCTCATCACGCCCTTCGACGAGAGGGGCCGGATCGACTTCGGGTCGCTCGAACGGTTCGTGAACTGGCAGATCGAGCGGGGCATCGACTTCCTGGTGCCGTGCGGGACGACGGGAGAGTCGGCCACGCTCTCGGGAGACGAGCGCAAGGCCGTGACAGCCGCCGTGGTCAAGGCGGCGGCCGGGCGCGTCCCGGTCGTCGCCGGGGCCGGAGGCAATCACACCGTGAAAGCGGTCTTCTGGGCGCGCGACGCCGCGGAAGTGGGCGCCGACGGGATTCTGTCGGTCTCCCCGATGTACAACAAGCCCGGTCCCGAGGGCCTCTTTCGCCATTACTCGGCGCTCTCGGAGGCCACGGAGCTGCCGATCCTGGTCTACAACGTTCCGGGCCGCACGGGATCGGACCTCGACGTCGAGACGATCCTGCGCCTGGCGGAGATCCCGCGGATCGTGGGGCTGAAAGAGGCCTCCGGCAACTTCGGCAAGATCGCGCGGCTGATGACGATGCTGCCGGAGGACTTCCTGGTCTTTTCCGGCGACGACTCGACGGCGCTCGCGGCGATCGCTCTCGGGGCCAAGGGGTTGATCTCGGTGGCCTCGAACGAGATCCCCCGGGATATGACCACCCTCGTGCGCGCCGCGCTCGAGGGGAGCTGGGCCGAGGCCCGCAGGCTCCAGAGGAAGTATCTGCCCCTGATGGAGATGAACTTCTGGGAATCGAGCCCCGCACCGGCCAAGTGCGCGCTCTCCCTGATGAAGAAATGCGGGGAGACGCTGCGCCTGCCGCTCGCGCCGGTCAAGGAGGAGACGCGCCGGAGGATCGAGAAACTGATGGCCGGCTTCAAGCTTCTGCCCAGGAAATCGGGCGGGCGGTGAGCGCGGACCTGCCGCGCCGGATCGAGGCGCTCGCCTCGGAACCGGACCGGCTCCCCCCCGAGGAGGCTCGCGCCGCTTTCGAAGAGCTGAAGGCGGGTTTGAACGACGGCTCGATCCGCGCGGCGGAGAAGGAGGACGGCCGCTGGGTCGTCCGCCGCTGGGTCAAGGAGGGCATCCTGCTGGGGTTCCGGATCGGCACCCTCTCGAGGGCCCTCGCCGAGACAGGATTCCGGTTCTTCGACAAGGACACCTTTCCCTTGAAGGACCTGCGGTTGGAGTCGAGGGTGCGCGTGGTGCCGGGAGGGACGGCGATCCGAGACGGCTGCTACATCGCCGCCGGCGTCACGCTGATGCCTCCCGCATACGTCAACGTCGGGGCCTACGTGGACGAGGGCACGCTCATAGACTCCCACGCCCTTGTCGGCTCTTGCGCCCAGATCGGCAAGCGGGTCCACCTCTCCGCCGCCGCGCAGATCGGAGGCGTCCTCGAGCCGGTCGGCGAGCTTCCAGTCGTCGTCGAGGACGACGTCCTCGTCGGCGGCAACTGCGGGATCTACGAGGGGGCAATCGTGCGTGAGCGCGCGGTCCTGGCGTCGGGCGTGATCCTGACGGGGGGCACTCCCGTCTACGACCTGGCGCGCGGGATCGAGTACCGCAAGCGGCCGGGTCAGCCCCTTGAGATCCCGGCCGGCGCCGTCGTCGTCCCAGGGGCGCGCGCCGTCCGGGACGGGAAAGGAAAAGGCTGGGGGATCTCGCTCCAGACCCCGGTGATCGTCAAATACCGCGACGCGAAGACCGAGAGCTCCGCCGCGCTCGAGGACCTGCTGCGTTAGGCTGCGCCGGAGCTCTCCGAAGGACTTCAATCGGACCGGGTGCTATCGGCTCAGGGCCGCGACGTTGTCGAAGTATTTCGCAAAGGCGGCCATCCCTCCGGCCGCCTGGTTCCAGTCGAAGTTCTCGTTGGGCGCGTGGTATCCGTGCTCGGGCAGCGACAGACCGAGGAAGAAGACGGGAGCCTTGAAGACCTTCTCCATCGAGAGGACCGCGCCGATCGACCCGCCTTCCCGCACGAAGACCGGCTCCTTCCCGAAGCCGAACCTCATCGCGCTGCGGACCGCGTCGGCGTAGGGGCCGGTCGTCTTCCCCTGGTAGGCGGGCAGCGCATGCTCCGTCCACACCTTGACGTCCGGGTTCTTCGATTTGACGAAGTCCGTCACGAGCTTGACGATCTTCTTCGGGCTCATGTCCGGCACGATGCGGCAGGAGACGATGGCGGTCGCCTCGGGCGGGATGATCGTCTTAATGCGCTCCCCCTGGTAACCGCCGGCGATCCCGTGAACCTCGAAGGTCGGCATCAGCCAGATGCGCTTCATCACCTCGATCGGGTCCTCCACGCGCAGCTTCTTGTAGAGGTGGTCCTTCTTGAACTCCTTCACCGTGAAGCCGCAGTTCTTCAAGTCTTCCAGGTCCTTCTTCGTCGGGGGGACGACGTCCGCATAGAAACCCGGGATCTTGACCTTGCCCGTTTTGCCGTCCACGCACTCGGAGACGAGCTGGCAGATCTCGGTCACGGGGTTGCGCGCGGCGCCACCCGCCGTGCCGGAATGCTGGTCCGTCTCCCCGGTGCGCAGCGTGAAGCGGAATCCCTGCAACCCGCGCAGTCCCGCCGGCTGGGCCGGGTGCGAGCGCGAGACCCAGACCGTGTCGGACACGACGACGGAGTCCGTCGCGAAATCGTTGGCCCGCGCCTTGATCGTCTGCTCGAAGTGAGGGCTGCCGATCTCCTCCTCCAGCTCCCAGAGAAAGTGGATGTTGACCGGCGCCTCGTTTTCGTACGCATAGCGGGCGCCGAAGAGCGCGGTCATGGCGGGGCCCTTGTCGTCGGTCGTCCCGCGCCCGAAGTACCGGTCTCCCTGCTTGACGAACTGGAACGACGGCGTCCTCCAATCGGGCGTCTCCGCAGGCTGGACGTCCAGGTGGTTGTAGACCGTGATCGTCGGCAGCCCCGCGCCGCGGTCGAAGCGCCCGTAGACGATGGGATGGCCGGGCGTGTCGTAGAGCCGAGCCTTCGCGCCGAAAGACTCCAGTAGCGAAACCGCGTACTCGGCTCCTCTCTGGACATCCCCGTTGTGGCTGGAGTCGGAGGAGACAGTCGGGATTTCGACCAGCTCTCCCAGGACCTTCTCGAACTCGCCGCGCGACTGCCCGGCGTATTTTTTCAGGCTCTCTCGTGTGAATCCATTCTGCATGGAAGCTCCTTCCTCTGACGGGCCGGGGATTCTATCGAAGATTTCCCGAAAACCGCGCACCGCGCACCGACCGCCCTCTTCTCACGCCACCCACCTCCAGTGCACGAACGCCGCTTCCCCCGCCGCGAGCAGGAGACCCGATGCGATCCACCAGGCAAGCCTGAGGCGGGGACGGCCTTCGAAGATCTCGGCCAGCGCGTAGAAGGCGGGATAGACCACGAGAACGTAGCGCGGAAGGCTCGCGGCGACGCCGCTCGCGATGGGCAG
>Ga0070708_100001100_pt1 | contig 20618 bp, 19 predicted proteins | sample KBSK5503metaG_FD_65469 | JGI IMG/M metagenome (GOLD analysis project Ga0070708, IMG submission 65469) | Corn, switchgrass and miscanthus rhizosphere microbial communities from Kellogg Biological Station, Michigan, USA - KBS K5-50-3 metaG | ecosystem: Host-associated > Plants > Roots >... | reverse complement strand
CGAGCGCGCGTTCGCGATGATCGCCGACGTCGGCGTCACGCACGCCTTCCTCGCGCCTACGGCGCTGAAGATGATGGCGCAGGTGCGGAGGCCGCGCGAGCGGTTCGGCACGCGGCTTCGCGTGATCGCGAGCGGCGGCGAGTCGGTCGCGGCCGAGGTTCTGCATTGGGGAGAAGAGGAGCTGGGCGCCGCCGTCAACGAGTTCTACGGACTCACGGAAGTGAATCACTTGATCGGGAGCTGCTCTGTCCTCTGGCCCGTGCGCCCGGGTTTCATGGGCCGCGTCTATCCCGGCCGCGAGGTCGAACTGGTGGACGAGCACGGGGCGCCCGTCGGCTCGGGCGTCGAGGGTCAGATCGTCGTGCGCCGGGGCGACCCGACCGGCTTTCTCGGATACTGGGAGAAGCCGGAGAAGACCGCCGAGATGTTCCTGGGCGGCCGCGACGTTCCTGGCGCGTGGATCAAGACCGGCGACATGGCGGTGCGGGACAACGAGGGCTACTTCCGCTTCATGGGTCGCAACGACGATCTCATCAAGAGCGGCGGTTACCGGATCGGGCCCGCTGAGGTCGAGGAAGCACTGCTTGCGCTCGACGAGGTAGCGGAAGCCGCCGTGATCGCCGCGCCGGACGCCATCCGCGGAGCGGTCGTGAAGGCGCTGGTCCGTCTGGCGCCGGGCGTGACGCCATCTGACGCGCTGAAGGGGCGTATCCAGGAGCATGTGAAGCGACAGCTGGCCGCCTACAAATACCCGCGAGCTGTCGAGTTCGTCGAGAACTTTCCGCTGACAACCACGGGAAAGATCGATCGTAAGGAGTTGCGGCGCCGCGAGGCGGGTCGCCACTAAAAACACGATATCTAGGGTACTTAGGCGGCCCGCCCCCCACGGCCTGGGATGCCTGGTAGGCACGCGCAAACATAATATATTTGTTGTATATTCTGGCCATGCCGGCCGAGCGCTTCGTTCCTGGCGCGCCGAAGCTAAAGCTCGAGCCCCTTCTGCGATTTCAGCGTTATCGCGACTTGGATCGTGTCGCACCGGCAATTCGTGAGGTCGGCCGGGACATGCTGGACCTCGCAGAAAATCTCGCTGCCCCAGACGTCGTTTTCATCCGGAAGTCCGTCGATTCAGTCAATCGCGACGCCTTACGGCTCGTCGATGGCCCCACGTTTCATGGGCGATGTTTTCAAACTCATCTCGCTGAAGCGAGTGACGTGGTCTGCTTCGTATGCACCATCGGCGCGGCCTTGGATGAGCGCGTCACGCAAATGACGGAGTCCGATGAGCTCCTTGAGGCGCTCTTTGTCGAGACTGCCGGATGGCTCGCCATCGAAGATGCGCTGCGGAAGTTTCGGAGCCGCCTCACGGCAGAACTCCGGCCTAAAGCCCGACGGCTGAGCCCTCGCCTTGCGCCGGGGTTCATGGACTGGGCACTGACGGAGCAGCCCGAGCTGTTTTCAGTGTTCTCCGGCATGCCGTTGCCGGTGAGCCTCAGCGAGTACTGCGTGATGACACCGAAGAAGTCCATTTCGGGGCTCTTCGGAGTACTGCCCACGAGCTAGGGGAGTGCTGATGGAAGATACCCATCACGACAACCTGCTGCGACGACGACTCGAGCGCCGGCAGTTCGTCGCGTCGATCGAATTCGTCACACCGGAGGCGCACGAGGCGTTCGAGTCGGCCATCGCGCCCATCACCGATCTGGCCGAGCACATCAAGGCCGACGGGCGTTTCGACACGATCGCGCTCACCGATCGCGTGAAGTCCGATCACGACCACGATCCCGTGCGCGTCGCCGCACGGGTAGCCGAGGCGTCCGGCAAAGTGCCGATCGTCCATCTGTCCGGGAAGGACCGGGATGCCGTTTGGGTGGCGGATGCAGTCGGCCGGATGCGTGACAACGGCCTCGACAACGTGCTGCTCGTTACGGGTGACAAGGTTCGAACGGCGCCGGTGGGGCGTACGGTCCGCTACTACGATTCGGTCAACATGGTCGCCCAGGTCCGCGCCGCGTCGCCCGCGATGTTCGTGGCGGCGGCCGTCTCGCCGTTCAAGTACCGCGAAGAAGAGTCGATGAATCAGTACTTGAAGATGGTGAAGAAAGAGCGTGCGGGCGCCAATGCCTTCATCACGCAAGTTGGCTGGGACATGCTCAAGTGCAAGGAGCTGATCGCCTACCGACGTCGCCGCGGGCTGACCGCGCCTGTGATGGCCGGCGTGATGCTCCTCACCGTCGCTCGCGCCCGCTACATTCGCGCCAACAAGCTCGCCGGCATCACCATTACCGATGAGCTCCAAGCCAGGCTGGAGGCTGAGTCGGCTCAGCCGGACAAGGGCGTCGGTGCCGCCTACCGTCGGCTTGCGCTCCAGATCGTCGGGTTCAAGCGACTGGGCTTCGCGGGCTTTCAACTCACCGGGATGCACCAGTTCGACAAACTCGACCGCCTCATGCAGCAAGTTGACGGACTCGAACGCGGCCTGGCGAACGAGGGGGCCTGGTGGGACGCGTGGTGGCACGCACTTCGGAGCGCCAACGGCGCTCCCACCGTCACCGCGCCGCGATCGTACTACCTCTTCCACGAGCTGGCCGAGCCCGCAGGCTGGAACGTGCCGTACGAGGCCCTGACGTTGCGCGATCTCGATGTTGCGCACGAGCCGAGCGCGGAGCTCAAAACGTTCCGCCGCCTCGATCGCCTGGACCGCCTCGTCTTTGCCGATGGTTCGCCCGGTGCGGCCGTTTTGAAGCCGATCGCGCGCATGGTTCCCGCGGCGTCGACGATCGATCGGGGCCTGCACTGGCTCGAGCAGCGCATGAAACAACCACTGGTCGGATGCCAGACATGCGGATTCTGTCGTCTACCGCACACCGCGTACGTCTGCCCTGAGACGTGTCCGAAAGGCCTCGCCAACGGCCCCTGCGGCGGCACCACCGAGAACTTGTGTGAGTTCGGGGATCGCGAGTGCATCCATAACCAGAAATACCGGATCGCGCGCGATGCCGGACGCCTCGGAGAGCTCGAAGACATTCTCATCCCGAGCGTCGACGCCGCGAAGCGTGGCACGTGCTCGTGGACGAACCACTTCCGAGGCGAAGATCCTGTCGTCATCCGTCTCAGGGACATCCGACCGAAAGGAAGCGGGGCATGATCGAGCATCAGGGTCTGATCATCATCGGCGAAAACCTCAACGCCACCCGCAAGATCAAGGGCTCGAGCCCGCGCATCCTCAAGGACGGCGAGAAGCGCGGCCTCGCTTATAACGACACATCTGGGACCAAGCGGATACTCGATCTGACGGACGCCTTTCCAGAGGACCCGAAAGAGCACGCCAACGCCCTGATCCCGTACGTCGGGCAGTGCTTGCGGAACAAGGACCTCAAATATCTCGAGACTGCAGTCCACTCCCAGCTGGCGGCGGGAGCCCACATCATCGATCTCTGCGTGGACGAGATGTCGCCATATCCCGAGCAGCGCAAGGAGTGGATGGCTTGGATCGTTCAGACGGTCCAGGGCATGACCGACGCGATCGTGAGTATCGACTCCTCAGATCCTCTGACGATCGAGGCGGGGCTCAAGGTGCACGACCCGAAGAAGAGTCGGCCTTTCATCAACTCGGTGAACCTGGAAGAAGGGCGCAACGTCCTGCACGCGATGGCCAAGGAGTACAACGCCTATCTCGCGGGCAACGCGTCCGGCCGTTCCGGCATGCCGTACAGCGCACAGGAACGTGTCGATCACCTGACCGAGCTCTCGAAGCAGATGGACGAGCACGGGATCCCGATGGAGGACCGCTTCCTCGACGCCCTCGTCTTTCCTGTCGGCGCCGGGCCAGAGTTCGGAATGCACTATCTCGACGCCGTCAAGCAGCTTCGCGAGATGCTTCCCGACGTTCACATTTTCGGTGGACATTCCAACGTTTCGTTCGGTCTTCCTGATCGTCGCGTGCTGAATAATGCGTTTCTGATCCTGTCGGTCCTGGCCGGCTGCGACACGCTGATGGTCGACCCGGTGATGAATCCGCCCAAGGAGTGCCTGGAATTCAAGCTCGCTGCAGAGGCGCTCATGGGCAAGGACGAGTATTCGCTGAACTACCTCGCCTACCATCGCCGCCGGAAGGCGTGAGGACGGACGGGTGAGCGGGCTTCTGGCGCGCCTGGCGTCGCGGACGCCGCTGCTCAGCGACAGCGCCACGGGCACCTGGTTCCAGCAGCGCCTCGGTGTAGAGCACGTGGGCGGGGAGTGTTGCGACCAGTACAACGAGACCATGCCTGACGTCGTCCGTGAGCTCTACCGGGCGAAGATCGCGGCGGGCGCCGACCTAGTTCTCACGAATACCTTCAACAGCACGCCGCTCCGACTCGCCGAGTTCCACATGGAGCCTGAAATGGCCGATCGCTTCAACGCGGCCGGCGTCCAACTGCTCCGCGAGGTGGTTCACGAGGCAGAACGCGAGGTGTTCGTCGGGGGCAATGTCGGCCCGACCGGAAAGATCATCGGCCAGTCGGCCACGTACGACGAAGTGATGACATCGATGCTCGCGCAGATTAGAGCCCTTGTCCGTGCCGGAGTCGATGCGATTTGCGTCGAGACGATGCTTCAGTCGCTCGAGGGTCAGGTGGCGGTCGAGGCGGCCCGCACGGTGTTCGCCGATGAAGGCGTCAGCGTGCCTATCTACACGACGTTCGCCTTCATGAATCGGCCGGCAGGCAGCGATGCTGCGTTCCGAACATTCTTCGGCGACACGGTCCGGAACATCATGGAGGGCAATGAAGATTTGCTGGCCGAGCGGCCCTTCATCGGCGCGCGCGCGCTCGGCGTGGACATCGTCGGCGCGAATTGCACCATCGGCGTAGACGACGCGGTAGTGGTGACGCGCGAGTTCAGCCGCTACTTCGCCGAACACGGCCTGGCCGGCCGGACTTTCGTCTCGGCCAAGCCGAACTCGCAGGTCATGGCCACGATGGCGTACGAGGACCCCGAATTCGCCGCTACGCGCTTCGAGCAGCTCGTCGAAGCTGGGGCGCATCTCGTCGGCTTCTGCTGTGGATCTACGCCCGAGCACATCGCGGCGTCCGGCCGCGAGCGCCGGCGTCTGCTTGGTTTCTAGGATGCGACGGTCGGAACAAGGAGGACGGCGATGGCCGAACTGAAGCCTCGGGAACGATTTGCACGGGCAATCCGGCGCGAGAAGGTCGACCGGGTGCCGACGCTGTATCGCTTCAAGAAGGAATCGAAGGAGAAGGTGGCGCGCATCTTCGGAATTCAGGGCACGGGCACCGGCATGAAGCACGACCCGTCCCTCGAGCTTCGGCTCGGCAACGACGCGATCATGTATCAGATCGGTATCAACGCCGAATTCTCGCATCATCCCATCGCGATCGGCGAGACGTGGTACAGCGACTTCAAGGTCGGCTACGGCAAAAGCGGCCTGCAGGGAATGACTGAGGAGCAACACAAGGAGTTCGAGAAGACCCAGGAGTTCTGGGGACCGGCCAAGGTGGTACCGGAAAACTTCCCCAAGCATCACCCGATTACAACAATGGAAGATCTGAAAGCTTATACATGGCCCGATCCGGCCAACCCGCGATTGCTCGACCCGATCAAGGAAATCTGCAAGAAGTGGCAGGACGATTACTTCATCATGGTCGACCTGTCGTCCACACTGATCGAAGCGGCCTACGCGCACCTCGTCGGCACGCAGAACTTCTTCCTGTACATCTACGACGAGCCCGAACTGATCGCCGGCGTGCTCGACGGGTTGACGGAGTACTACACCGCTCTCGGCAAGAACGTGGCCGCGCTCGGCGTCGACCTGATCCGCGTCGGCGACGACATCGGCTCGCAGCAGGGGATGATGTTCGATCCGGCCTCGTGGCGCGAGCTGGCCAAGCCACGTTTTGCCTATATGTTCGAGCAGTTCAAGAAGGTCAACAAGGACGTCTATCTCAAGTTCCATTCGTGCGGCGACTACTCGCAGATCATGCAGGATGAGGTCGACCTCGGCGTGAACCTGACCGGGCTCATGCAGCCGGTGGGCGGGAACCGAGACCAGGCTGGGATGAAGAAGAGGTTCGGCGACAAGATCGCGATGATCGGCGGCCTCGATGTGCAGCGCCTTTTGCCGCGGGGACAGGTCGAGGAGGTGCGCGAAGGCGTTCTCAACGTGATGAAGAATCTTGCAGCGGGCGGCGGCTACATTTTTTCGCCCGCCCACTACATCCTGGCTGACGTCCCGGTGCAGAACATCTTCGCCATGCTCGAGGCAGTCAAGGACTACGGCGTCTACGGCAAGTACCCGCTCAACTAGGAGAACCGAGGCATGGGAAACGTACCGACGCTCCAGATCCCCGACGGGTGGCAGTCGCGCGTGCCCGCTGGTTGGGACTGGAGCGACCTGTGGGTGGCCATCGAAAAAGGCAAACACAAGATCGCCCACGAGATCGTCCAGAAGGCGATCGACACGAACATCAACCCGAAGACGATTCTTGACGACGGCCTGTTCCCCGGCTTCAACCTCCAGGGTGATCGCTTCAGCGAGCAGATCATCTTCATCCCGGAAATGCTCATTACCGCGCGGGCGATGAAGACCGGGCTCGCGCTCATCCGGCCGTTGCTCGCGGCCGCCGCCGAGAAACCGGTCGGTACCTTCATCATCGGCACGGTCCTCGGCGACATGCATGACATCGGTCAGACGATCGTGACGATCATGCTCGAGAATGCCGGCTTCCGTGTCATCAACCTCGGCACCGATACGCATCCCGACAAATTTATCGACGCTGCAAAGCGCGAGAAGGCCGACCTGGTCGGATTCTCCGCGCTCTTGTCGACGACCATTTACTACCAGAAGGTCACCATCGAGGAGTTCGCGAAAGCCGGGCTCCGCAGCAAGGTCAAGATTCTGGTCGGGGGAGCGCCGACCAGCCAGCAGTGGGCGGATGAGATCGGCGCCGACGGTTGGGGCAAGGACGCCATGCTGGCCGTGCAACTCGCCAAGCGGCTCGTCAAAGAGCCGCGCGAAGCGTGGGAGTGACCATGGACTTCGTGCCACTCGTCAGTATCCACGATCTTCCGGCCGGGCACGCCCAGGTCGCGGGTCGGGATGGCTTCCGCGTGCTGCTGGCGCGCGTCGGTGACACGGTATATGCGCTGCAGGCGACCTGTCCGCACCGCGGCTGTGACTGGGACCGTGCACCCCTCGATGGCGAGACCGTGTCGTGCCCGCGCTGTCGCTATCGCTATTCCGTGCGGACGGGTTTGAACCCGCTCACGACGGCGTGCCATGTCAATCAATCCACCGCGGAGTATCACTACCGTCATTTCCCCGAAGGCAAGGCCGACGTCTTCGACGTTCAAGTGATGGGCGGGGTGGTGGCGGTGGCGACGACGCCCCGGCCATTTCGGAAAGTCATCGTCTGATGTCCGCTACGGTCACGTTCGAGCCGGCTGGACGCGCCATCCCGGTGGCGCCAGGCCAGACCTTCCTGCGTGCGGCGCAGGATGCCGGGGTGGACGTGATGGCGACGTGCGGCGGTCGGGGGCGCTGTCACAGCTGCCGCATCAAGGTCCTGAGGGGTGTGGTGTCGCCGCCAACCATCATGGACACAGTCCAGCTGGGTCACGATCAAGTCCGCGAGGGCTTCCGGCTATCCTGCCAGACCGTCGTGACGACCGATTGCTCGGTGATGGTTACGCCGCCGATCGAGGAAGGTGGCCATCAGATCCTGTCCTGCGCCCATGATTTCCGTGACTCGCGCTTGGCCTTGGACTGCGGCGTCGAGAAGCGCTTCATCACCGCCAAGCAGCCGACCGAGGAGCATCATCAGACATCGGACGTCGAGGAAATCTTGAAAGCCCTCGGCGGCGGCGCCGACGAGAATCTCCCGCTCGACGTTCTGCGCAAGGTGCCGACACTACTGCGCGACGCGGATGGGGCGCTGACGGTCACGACGTTCAATGGCCGGATCATCGATGTCGAGTCGGGCGATACCAGTGCCCAGAAGTACGGAATGGCGTTCGACATCGGAACCACGAGCATCGTCGGCTTCTTGATCGATCTCAACACGGGTGAGCAACTCGCTTCCGTCGGTAGTCTCAACCCGCAGGCGGTGTATGGCGGCGACCTGATGTCGCGCATCGCATTTGCCCAGTTCAACGCCGTGGCGTTGAAGAAGCTGCAGACCCGTGTTCTGGCCGCCATCAATGGCTTCATCAAAGATGCGTGCGACCAGGCCGGGGTGGCGCCCACCCACGTTTACAAAATCGTGTTTGTCGGCAACACCTGCATGCATCATATCTTTCTCGGTATCGATCCGACCCATGTCGGGCTCGCGCCGTACGCGCCGTCCGTACGCAGTGCGATCGTGCTTTCGGCTCGCGATCTCTTGCTCCGGTCGAATCCCAATGCCGCGGTCTGCCTCTTACCGATCGTGGCGGGATTCGTCGGCGCAGACACCATGGCCGTGGTGCTCGCCACCGGCATTTACGACGGCCCGCAAATCAGGGTTGCTGTCGACATCGGCACCAACGGAGAGGTCGTGATGGGATCGCAGCGGCGCCTCGTGGCCTGCTCGGCGCCCGCCGGGCCGGCACTCGAAGGCGCCCAGATCAAGCACGGCATGCGGGGCGCATTGGGCGCGATCGAGCGCGTCGAGATCGGCGATGACGTCACGTGCGGCGTGATCGGCAGCGTCCCAGCCATCGGGATCTGTGGCTCGGGACTCATCGATGCTGTCGCTAAAATGCTCGATGCAAAAATTCTCGACCCATCAGGTCTTCTCCGCACCGACGAACGCGATTTGCTGACGCCCGCGCTGCGCGATCGCCTGATCGATCGCGATGGGGAACGGCAGTTCGTGCTCGTGTGGGCGGCCGAGTCCGGCAACGGTCAGGACATTGCCATCACCCAGCAGGACGTCCGCCAACTGCAGCTCGCGAAGGGCGCGATCTACTCGGGGATTCTCATGCTGAAGAAGGTGATGGGCGTCCCGGACGAGCAGATCAAGGAACTCATGCTCGCCGGCGGCTTCGGCAACTACATCAGCATCGAAAGCGCCGTCCGCATCCACCTCTTGCCTGACCTGCCGGTCGAGCGAATCCGTTACGTCGGCAACGCGGCGGCGCTCGGAGCGCAGATGGCGCTGCTGTCCGAAACCGAACGGCAGCGTGCCGTCGAACTCGCTCGACGCATCGAGCACGTCTCGCTCGCGGCACGGCCCGACTTTCAGGATATCTTCATCGAGGCCATCTGCTTCCCCGGTGACGCGAACGCCGCGCTGCTCATCGACGGTGACGCGTGATGCGGGTCAACCCGATCTGCGGCTTCCTTGGCTCAGGCAAGACCACCCTGGTGCGCCGAATCCTCGGCGAGCGCGCCAGCGCCGAGCCGATGGCCGTGATCGTGAACGAGTTCGGTGCTGTCGGCATCGATGGGGCGCTGCTCGAAGGCACCAACGTGAACATGATCGAACTCACGGCCGGCTGCCTTTGCTGCACACTCAAGGGTTCGCTCGTCGGGGCACTCGAGGAGTTGCGCGATACGCGAGGCGTGAGTCGAGTGGTGATCGAGGCGACCGGCGTCGCACAGCCCGGCGAGCTTCTCGAGGTCCTTGGTGATCCGACCCTGCGTGGCTCTGTCGAGGTCGGGCCGATCATCACCGTGGTGGATACCGCCAAGTTCCGGGGCCTGCGGAGGGTGCTCGGCAGTTTCTACACGGAACAGGTGCAACGGGCTGACGTGGTCATCCTCAACAAGACTGACCTGAACGCTGGCAACCAGCTGGAAGAGGTCCGCCGAGACGTCACCGGGCTCAATCCCAAGGCCAAGGTCGTGGCAGCCGAGCGCTGCAACGTGGAGCTAGACATGGTCCTCGATGGAGAACGGCGCGCGCCGGAGGCGAGCGCTCTGGAGCAAGGGCTCGCTTCGCCGGCGCCGGCAGCCTCGTTCGTTTCGTTCGTGGTGCCGACGGCCTTCGATGCTGATCGCGCCGCCGTCGAACGATTCTTCGCGTCACTGCCGTCCGAGATCCTGAGAGCAAAAGGGTTCATGACGATCGACGGACAACTCGCGACGGTGCAGTTCGCCGCCGGTCAGCTCGAGATCACGCCGGCGCCGGGGACGCGGCCACCGACCATGGTATTCATCAGCAACGGGGACCCGGATCGCAGCGCGATCGCCGAAACGCTGGGACGGACGAGGCGGTCGTGAAGACCCGCGCACACGCGTCCCTGACCGATAAGGCCTACCGCGTCCTCGTCGACAAGATCGTCACTCTAGAGCTGCAGCCCGGCTCGGTGCTGACCGAGAGTCGGCTCATGCAGGAGCTGAGGATCGGCCGGACGCCGATCCGCGAGGCGATTCAGCGGCTCATTGTCGAGAGACTCGTCACGCATCTGCACCACCGCGGGATGTTGGTCGCCGAGATCCGCGCCGCCGACGTGCAGCAGATCAACGAGTTCCGAGCGCAGATCGAGGGTTTGGCGGCGCGCCTGGCCGCCGCGCGCATGACGGCGGAGCAGATTGACGAACTGCAGAAGATCCACGCGGCGCTCGACCGGTCGGCCGTGGAGATGGACATCGATACGTTTGTGACGCAGGACCGCGCCTTCCACGCGCTGCTGGCCCGAGGAGCGCAGAACCGATATGTGGAGGACGCGCTCGGCAAGCTCTACAACCTCCACCTGCGACTCTGGTACTTCCTCTACCGCAAGCAGGGTGGTCTTCGTGAGACGGTCCACGAGCACCAGGAGTTGATCGAGGCGCTCGTCCGCCGTGACGCTGAAGGCTCTGAGCGCGCCATGCAGGCGTACGTGATGCGTATCGCGCGCCAAATGAAGGACGTCATCTAGCAACACGGGGGACACGATGCCGAAGACGATGACCTCACGGGAACGGGTGAAGGCGGCGATCTCGCTACAGGAACCGGACCGTGTTCCTCGCGACATCTGGATCACGCAGGACTCTTACGTCGCTCTCCGACGCGAACTGGGACTGCCGCCGAAAATCTCGAAGCCGTGGGACTGGCAGAACACGCCGAACGCCATCCGCACGGGATCGACGACCTGGTCGACGGACGCCCCGGTTGACCTCGACGTGATCGAGAAGCTTGAGCTCGACATCATCCGTATTCCAAGCTACCCGCCGAATGGCGGCCGCGGCTTCGTCCATCGCCCGGAAGACGATCTCTACGTGGACGAGTGGGGCGTGCCGCACCACCGGGCAGAGTTCGAGACAGGGTATGGCGGCGCCCACTTCGAGATTCGCATTTACCCCCTGGCCGAGGCGACCATCAAGGACCTCGACGATTATCCCTGGCCCGACCCGCATGACCCATCCTTCCTGGGCGATTTGCCGGATCTCATTCCGCGCATTCGGAAGGAAACGCCGTACGCGATCCTGTCGCAGTTCGGGCGCGGCGGAATCTACGAGCAGGGCAAGTATCTCCGCGGCTTCGAGCAGATCTTCATCGACATGGCCATCGATCAGGAATTTGTCCACGCGCTCTTCGCCAAGCTGCTGGACATCGAGCTGGAGATGAACCGGGTCGGCATCCAGGCTGTCGGCAAGTACCTCGACATCGTCCGCTTGTCGCCTGAAGACCTGGGCACACAGACGAGCACGCTCGTGTCGCCCCAGATCCACGAAGATCTCGTGCGGCCGTACTACAAGCGGCGCTTTCACGAGGTGCGCCGCATGCTCGATGAGGTCGGAAACCGCGAGTGCAAAATCATGTACCACTCGTGCGGCGCCGCCTATCCGATGATGAATGGCCTCGTCGAAGACGGCATGCAGCTCTTCGACCCTCTACAGCCCGTCGACGTTATCTCGGAGCCGTGGCGACTGAAACAGGACTTCGGCCATAAGATCGGCTTCCTCGGTGGCATCAACGTGCAGTCAACGTTGCCGCGCGGAACGCCGGAGGACGTGCGCCAGGAGGTGCGACAGCGCATCAAGGAAATGGCGCCCGGCGGTGGCTACATCCTGTCCCCTGCGCATCGGATGCTGCCCGATATCCCATTCCGGAACATCAAGGCCATGTACGACGCGGGGAAGGAATTCGGCACCTACCCCATCAAACTGTGAGCGACACGACGATGGATGATAGAACGCTGCTCGAAAAGCTGGCCTTCACGGTCATCAAGGGCCAGGTAAAAGACGGTACGGCGCTCACCCAGCAGGGGATCGACCAGGGCATCAACCCGCACCTCGTCATCAACGAAGGACTGGTGCCCGGCATGGACGTCGTCGGCGAGCTCTTCCGCACGAACCAGTACTTCATCCCGGAGGTCCTGCTGTCCGCGCGGACGATGAACGGATCGATGGCGCTCTTGCGTCCCCTGATCGTCGGCACGGTCACGGAAACGGTCGGCGTCGCGGTTGTCGGCACGGTGAAAGGTGACATCCACGACATCGGCAAGAACCTGGTGTGCATGCTGCTCGAGGCGGCGCAGTTCAAGGTCCACAATATCGGCGTCAACAACACGCCAGAGAAGATCCTCGAGGCGGCCGAGACCCATCGGGCTGACATCGTTGGACTGTCCGCGCTCCTTTCGGTCACGATGCCCAACATCGGCAAGACCGTCGAGCACTTCGAGAAGATGGGCGTCCGCCAGAAGTACAAGATCATCTGCGGCGGCGCACCCGTAACGGCGAAGTTCGCTCAAGAGTGCGGCACGGATGCCTACGGCGCGAACGCGCCCGAAGCCGTGAAGATTTGCCGCCAGTGGATCGAGGACAAGCGGGCGGCCGCGCGATGACGATCAAGAGCGACATCGACATCGCGCATGAAGCCAAGCTGCAGCCCATCCACGCGGTCGCCGGAACGCTTGGACTCGAAGCCGAGGACCTAGAGTTCTATGGTCCGTTCAAGGCGAAGGTCCGTATGGAAGCGATCAAGCGCCTGCAGGCCGCTGAGGACGGGGCGCTCGTTCTCGTGACGGCAATGACACCGACTCCCGCCGGAGAAGGCAAGTCGACGACCACCGTCGGCCTCGCCGATGCGTTGCGGAAGATCGGAAAGCGTGCCATCGTGGCGATCCGCGAGCCTTCGCTAGGTCCCTGCTTTGGGGTCAAGGGCGGGGCGGCAGGGGGCGGCTACGCGCAGGTGATGCCGATGGAGGACATCAACCTGCACTTCACAGGGGACTTCCACGCGATCACCGCGGCGCACAACCTGCTCGCCGCCACTCTCGATAATCACATCTTCCAGGGGAATGAGCTCGGTCTCGACAGTCGCCGGGTCAGCTGGAAGCGTGTCCTGGATATGAACGATCGCGCTCTTCGCAACGTGGTCCTAGGGCTCGGTGGCCCAGTGAACGGAGTACCACGGGAGTCGGGGTTCGAAATCACGGTTGCCTCAGAAATCATGGCGGTCCTCTGTCTCGCTCGCGACCTTCACGATTTGAAGACTCGGGTAAGTCGTATCATCGTCGCTGAACGAGCGGACGGCTCTTTCGTTACCGTCGCAGACGTTGGTGTGGCAGGAGCTCTCACGGTGCTGCTTAAGGATGCAATCAAGCCGAATCTCGTGCAGACGCTCGAAGGAACGCCGGCGTTTGTGCATGGCGGCCCTTTCGCCAACATCGCGCACGGCTGCAATAGCCTCATGGCGACCCGCCTGGCGCTGAAGCTGGGTGACGTGGTCGTCACCGAGGCCGGGTTCGCCACCGAACTGGGCGCCGAGAAGTTCTTTGACATCAAGTGTCGGATAGGCGGGCTCAAGCCGGCGGCGACCGTCATTGTCGCGACAGTTCGCGCGCTCAAAATGCACGGGGGAATAAAGAAAGAAGATCTTGGAATCCCTGACGTCGCGGCTCTCCTCAAGGGCATGGAGAATCTCAGCAAGCACGTCGATAACATCCGTCAGTTCGGCGTACCGGCCGTCGTTGCCCTCAATCACTTCAGCCAAGATACTGACGCCGAGGTGGCAGTCGTAGTGGACGCATGTCAGAAGCTTGGCGTGCCTGCCCGCATTTCTCGCGTTTGGGAATTAGGCGGCGACGGTGGACAGGAGCTCGCGCACGCCGTCCTCGAAGCGATGCAGCGTCAGGGAGTCTCGCAGTTCAGGACACTGTATCCCGACAACATGGGACTTGGCCGAAAGATCGAGACGATCGCGACGAAGCTGTATGGTGCGGCCGGCGTGAACATCCTCCCTGCCGCTGCAACGAAGTTAGCGAAGTACGAAACGCTCGGCTACGGGACGCTACCGGTCTGCATGGCCAAGACGCAGAGTTCTCTATCCGACGACGCCAAAAAACTCGGACGCCCGCTCGGCTTCACCGTGACGGTTCGTGACGTCAAGCTGTGCGCCGGAGCCGGGTTCGTCGTTGCCTATGCCGGCGACATCTTGACGATGCCCGGCCTCCCGAAGAAGCCCGCGGCTCTCAGCATTGATATCGACGACGACGGCAACGTCGTCGGACTCTTCTGAGAGTCGAGGTCGTGGCCAAGTATCAGGTTCTTTATTGGAAGGACATTCCCTCCATCGTTGAGGCGTCCGACGGAAGTACCAGCGCCAAAGTTCAGTTGAGCGAGCGATTCCAGATGCTGATCGACTCGGTGGCAATGCGCTTGGGTCTCGCCGGTACTGACGCCTATCTTGATCAGTGGGAGCACGGCGATGAGCAGGAGCGCCCGGGCAGTCCGGGCGATGTTGCGAAGGTCGTTGCCCAAGAACTCGAAGCGAGGTTCCCGGAGTTCCGGGATCGAGGGCTTGGCAGCCCGTGACGAGGCACAACGCAGAATCCGTGGTCGGTCGTATCGCGACCGTGGTCGACGATGTGCGACGGCCGCTGCTCGAGTGCGTGCCGAACGTCAGCGAAGGACGCGACGCCAGGGTCATCGGTCGCCTGGCCGATGCCGCGACCAGCGGCGGAGCGACATTGCTCGATGTTCACAGCGACGTCGATCACCACCGCTCGGTGTTCACGATTATCGGCGATCCTGACTCGGTCGAGTGCTCTGTCCTGGCCCTTGCCCGCGCGGCCGTGGAGTTCATCGACCTCACGAAGCACAGGGGCGCACATCCCCGAATCGGGGCGATCGATGTGATTCCATTTGTGCCCCTGCGTGGGGCAAGCATGCGCGATGCGGTGGCTTCGGCGCACCGCGTTGGCTTGACGTTCGCGGCAGAGCTCGATGTCCCTGTTTTTTTCTACGCCGAGGCGGCTGCTCGGCGTAATCGGCGCGAGCTGCCGGTGGTCCGGAAGGGTGGATTCGAAGGCCTTGCCGAACGATTGTGCGCACCGGGGTGGCGGCCCGACGCCGGCCCTTCGGCGCCGCATCCTACAGCCGGCGCGACGGTCGTCGGCGCCCGGTGGCCTCTCGTCGCGTTTAACGCGGTTCTCACAAGTAATAATCTCTGCCTAGCTGACGCGATCTCCCGCCGCATTCGGGCCTCGTCGGGAGGGCTGCCGGCAGTCCAAGCGATGGGCGTGTTCCTTGCCAGCCGCGGGCTGGCGCAGGTGTCCATGAACCTGCTCGACTATCGGCTCACGTCCCCTCGGATGGTCTGCGAACACATCGAGACTGAGGCAAGACGCCTTGGTGCCGTCATACGCGAATACGAGCTCGTCGGCTGCGCCCCGACTGAGGCGTTCGAGCAATGGCCGGCGGCATTCGCCCCGATCGCCGGCCTGAAGGAAACTCAGCTCCTCGACTCGCGGCTTTTCTCGGAAACGGCATGACATTGGAACCCGGGGGGTGGCTCTGTGTCGAAGGCCTCGAGGTTGAGTGCACCATCGGAGTGACCGAGCGCGAACGGGCGACGAAGCAGCGCATCGTGATCAATCTCACGCTCAAAGTCGACTTCGGCAAGGTGGCAGGGTCGGATGCGATCCGGGACAGCATCGACTATAGGAATCGAGACGCTTGCTGCCCATCTGTATCGCATGATCCTCTCGGAGTTCAGCGAGATCGAGAAGGTTGCGATGGAAGTCTGGAAGCCCGGAGCGCTCTCCTCGGCGAAGAACGTCGGCGCCGTGATCGTGGCAAGTCGTGATTCCCGATAGAGCGGGGCTTCGGTTGACGGCGACCGTCGGTTGCGACTGCGCAGAAGCGCTCGCCACTGCCCTCGGAGGCATCGTACTGCGTGGTAGCGACGACGCCCTGGCATCGTCGTGCGAGGAGTGTGCCTGGTGCGGCGCCGGTAGGGCAGCGGCTCAGCCGGACATTGTCATTTCTCTCGCCAATCTCGCCTGGCGTAACTAGAGCGACACCACCGGAGGGGCGTGTTCAGCATTCCTCGCGCTCGAAGCAATCGCGAGATCTTCCCAGCTCAGCGGAAATCGAGCAGCGAGATTGGCCACATCGTTCCGCACGGAAGCAATGACGCCGGGCGCACCACGGCTTCCGATCACTCGCGAAATGAGGTCGGCGATCTCGACCATCTCCGTGACCCCAAGGCCCCGGGAAGTAATCGCGGGAGTGCCAAGGCGTATTCCGCTGATCTCGAGGAGGCCTCGATGATCTCGGCGGTCGAAGGGAAGCGGATTCTTGTTGACCGTGATGCCCGCGGAGTCCAGCGCCTCCTGTCCTTCCTTGCCGGTCATCTCATATGCCGATAAGTCGACGAGGATCAGGTGTGTATCGGTGCCGCCTGTAACGAGACGGTGTCCGCGGGCCAGGAGGGCCGCCGCAAGGGCGCGGGCGTTTTCGAGGACGCGTCGTTGATAGATGCGCCAGTCAGGAGTCGCCGCCTCGGCAAATGCGACTGCCTTGGCGGCGACGGTATGCATGTGAGGACCAGACTGCACGCCCGGCATGACTGCGCGGTCGACAGCTGCTGCATCACCACTGCCACACAAAATGAGGCCACCGGCCGGTCCTCGGAGCGTCTCGTGCGTAGACGTCGTCACGAAGTCGGCGAGTCCCGCCGGCGAGACATGGAGTCCTGCTGTAATCAGGCCGGCTGGGTGCGCGATGTCGGCGATCAAGCGGGCGCCGACCTCGGTCGCGATGTCGTGGAAGGCGGCAAAGTCGATGACTCGTGGAAAGGCCGATCCACCGGCGATGATCGCTTGCGGCCGATACTCTCGCGCGAGACGTCGAACTTCGTCCAGATCGATCAGTTCTGTCTCGGCGCGGACGTGATAGTGCACGACGGAGTAAATCTGGCCAGAATAGTTTGCGACAGCGCCCGCGGTAATGTGTCCTCCGTGTGCGAGGTCAGGCCCCAAGATGATGTCCCCGGGCTTCAAGACTGCTCGGAATACCGCCATGTTGGCATTCGTGCCTGAGTGCGGCTGCACGTTCGCGTGCGGCATACCGAACAAACTCTGAGCCCGATCGATGGCCGCCTGCTCGATGCGATCGATGACTTCGCAGCCGCCGTAAAACCGTCGCCCGGGATACCCTTCTGCATATTTACCGAGGAGTGGCGACGCGAGCGCTTCGCGGACCGCGGCGGAGGGTATGTTCTCGGATGCGATCAGATTCAACGACCGGTGCTGCCGTTCGCACTCCGCATGTAGGGCGGCGGCGATGAACGGGTCCACGGCCTCGAGTCGCTGCCGATTCATGGGACCTGAGTTTGCCACGCAACGGGTTCGCCGTGAGTGCCAAACGAACTGCGGACGACGTGTCCCTCCAGATGGAGGACCGGATGGATGCCGGTGAACAGCCCGTTGAAACCCTCGAATCGTTGCTGGATCGCCTCGCAAGTGATCGTCCTGCGCCTGGCGGAGGGGCTGCGGCAGCCTTGACCGGGGCGGCTGCGGCCGCCCTCGTGGCGATGGTATGCCGAGTAACGGCACGTCACGCCCTGTCGGATAAGATCATCGTGAGCGCGATCGAACGCGCCGACGCGCTTCGTGTTCGGTTGCTCAAGTTGATACGCGAAGATGGCGAAGCCTACCAAGGTCTTCTCGACGCACGCCGCACCTCACGCGACCAACGGGGGCCACACGAGCAGGCCGCTTTGCAGCGCGCGACAGCCGTGCCAATGGAGATTGCGCACTCCGCCGCGAGCGTCCTCGAACTGTGCGCCTCGGTCGTCGACAGTGTGCGCCCGAGTACGGTGGGGGATCTCGCCGTTGCGGCTGCGCTCTCCGGTGCCGTCGTGGAGGCGTCGACGTTGACCGCCCGCATCAACCTTCGAGATATCGTCGACAGGCAGTTCGCCGAGACGACGACGCAAGAGGTCGATGCCCTGGCCCGCAGCGTGGCCGTACGTCAGGCGGTCGCGCGCCGTGTCAACGCCCGCACCGGCCTCGAGAATCTGGTTTAGAATCCCCCGGAGACGCAAGCCAGCCTGACCGACGACCGAGAGGACGCGCCATGGCGAAAACGCTCCGTAAGGACGAACCGATTGAGGCCCTCCTGAAAGAGGGCCGCAGGTTCCCGCCCCCAAAAGAGTTCACCAAGGCGGCGCGCATCAAGAGTCCGGCCATATACCGCGAGGCGAAGCGAAATCCGGTGAGATTTTGGGAACGTGAGGCTAAGGAGCTGGAGTGGATCAAGCCTTGGAAACGTGCGCTCGAATGGAAGCTTCCGTACGCGAAGTGGTTTATCGGTGGTCGACTGAATGCCTCGGTCAACTGTCTCGATCGGCACGTGCAGGGATCGAGGAAAACAAAGGCGGCGCTGATCTGGGAAGGTGAGCCGGGCGACAGCCGTGTCCTGACCTATTGGGATCTCTATCGGGAGGTGAATCGCTTCGCGGCCGCCCTGCGCAAGGGCGGCGTGAAGAAGGGGGACATCGTCACGATCTACATGCCGATGATCCCCGAGGTGGCGGTCGCGATCCTCGCGTGCTCCCGAATCGGAGCACCGCATTCCGTTGTGTTTGCGGGATTTTCGCCCGAATCCTTGCGCGATCGTATTAATGACGCCAAGTCGCGGGTCGTCATCACGGCAGACGGCGGGTATCGCCGCGGGACAGTTGTCCCGCTGAAGCGCAACGCCGATGAGGCGATCAAGGAGTGCCCCAGTGTTCGGACCGTGATCGTCGCGCGTCGGACAAAGCAGGACATACCGTGGACTGACGGCCGAGATATCTGGTGGGACGACTTTCAGAAGGATGCGCCGGCGCACTGTTCACCCGAGCCCATGGATGCTGAGGACATGCTGTATCTCCTCTATACCTCCGGCTCAACGGGCAAGCCAAAAGGGATCATCCACACGACGGGCGGCTATCTCACCGGCGTCACGGCGACGACAAAATACATCTTCGATCTACGTGAGAACGACACATTCTGGTGTACCGCCGACATCGGCTGGGTCACGGGACATTCGTACGTCATCTATGGGCCCCTCTCGAACGGCGCGTCTGTGGTCATGTACGAAGGAACGCCCGATCATCCGGACAAGGATCGGTTCTGGCGGATCGTCGAAAAGTACGGCGTGACGATTCTCTACACGGCGCCGACGGCGATTCGGACTTTTGTGCGGTGGGGCGACCAATATCCGAAGAGCTGCGACTTGTCATCTCTGCGATTGCTCGGCAGCGTCGGCGAGCCGATCAACCCCGAGGCGTGGGTCTGGTACTGGAAAGTCATAGGGGGCGGTCGCTGCCCCGTCGTCGACACCTGGTGGCAGACGGAAACGGGCCACATTCTCATCACGCCCCTTCCAGGAATAACGGTCTGTAAGCCGGGTTCGGCGACCTTCCCGTTTCCCGGCATCGAGCCCGACATCGTCACTGACAAAGGCCAGCCGGCCGAGGCTGGCTATCTCGTGCTGAAGAAGCCGTGGCCCGGGATGCTCCGCGGGATTTACGGCGATCCAGAGCGGTATCAGCAAACGTACTGGAGCCAGATTCCCGGAATGTACTTCACGGGAGACGGGGCTAAGCGCGATAAGGATGGTTACTTCTGGCTTCTCGGCCGAATCGATGACGTGATGAACATCTCCGGCCACCGAGTCTCGACGATGGAAGTCGAGTCTGCGCTCGTCGAGCATCCAAAGGTCGCTGAGGCGGCCGTTATTGGTAAGACGCATGAGATCAAGGGCCAGGCGATCTCTGCGTTCGTCACCTTGAAGGCAGGACATGACATGACGCCGGACCTTCAGGCAGAGATCAAAGCGCACGTTGCGCACAAGATCGGCGCCCTCGCGCGGCCTGATGACGTGATCTATGCCGCCGAGCTGCCCAAGACGCGAAGCGGCAAGATCATGCGCCGATTGCTGAGGGATATTGCCGAAGGCAGGGCGCTCGGGGAAACCAGTACGCTGGCTGATCCCGGCGTCATCGCCAACCTCAAGAAGGTCTACGAGGAATAGCTTGGCAGCGCGAGCGGCCCTCTCTCGATGACGACTTGGTCAACGCGGACCAGCGCGTAGTTCACCGTCACCCGTTATCTCCCGGCTTCATCGTACGCGACGAGCGGCGCAGCGGTCCGAAGGGGGTCGCGCGACGCGGCGCGAGCCCAGCTCGGAATGGCCGGCCGCTCGTCACCTCTGTACCAGCGCAACGCCTACGCCAGGGATGCGCCGCATGGCGGTACCATGAAACGATGCACAAAGGAGACTCGATCGTGGATCGCGGATGAGCCATGTCAACCGCTGGTGATTGCGGGCCCGCGCAACCGCCGAGGGACATCATTGGATTCTTGCGGGACGACGTATGGTCAGCCCTCGATGAGGTAGGCGAGGTGCCAACGACATGAGCCATGTGTTTCCG
>Ga0070708_100001099_pt1 | contig 20622 bp, 15 predicted proteins | sample KBSK5503metaG_FD_65469 | JGI IMG/M metagenome (GOLD analysis project Ga0070708, IMG submission 65469) | Corn, switchgrass and miscanthus rhizosphere microbial communities from Kellogg Biological Station, Michigan, USA - KBS K5-50-3 metaG | ecosystem: Host-associated > Plants > Roots >... | reverse complement strand
CGGCAAGCCGGTCGGCGTCCTCCGCACCCACGAGTGGGCTCCACGGGTCCTGATCGCGAACTCGAACCTCGTTGGCAAATGGGCGACGTGGGACGTCTTCCGGAAGCTCGAGCGAGCCGGCCTGACGATGTACGGCCAGATGACCGCGGGGTCGTGGATCTACATCGGCACCCAGGGCATCCTCCAGGGGACCTACGAGACGTTCGCCGAGCTGGCCCGTCAGCACTTCGGCGGGTCCCTGAAGGGCCGGGTCGTCCTCACCGCCGGGCTCGGCGGGATGGGCGGTGCCCAGCCGCTGTCGGTGACGATGAACGAAGGCGTCTGCCTCGCGATCGAGGTCGACCCGCTCCGCGCCGAGCGGCGCCACGAGATCGGCTACGTGGACCGTCTGACGGACGATCCGGCGGAGGCGCTCGCCCTCGCCCGAGCGGCCGCCGCCGCCGGCACCGCCACCTCCGTCGCGCTCGTCGGCAACGCCGCGGAGATCGAGCCCGTGTGGGCGAAGGCCGGGGAGCGGTTCGACGTCGTGACCGACCAGACCTCCGCCCATGACGCGCTCGGCGGCTACGTGCCCTCGGAGATCGCCCTGGCCGACGCCCGCCTCCTCCGCGATACCCAACCCGACGAATACGTTCGCCGCTCGATGGCCTCGATGGCCGACCACGTCCGGGCGATGCTGGCGTTCCAGGCGGCCGGCTCCGTCGTCTTCGACTACGGCAACAACCTGCGGGCCCAGGCCAACGAGGCGGGCGTCGAGAACGCCTTCGACTACCCGGGCTTCGTGCCCGCCTACATCCGGCCCCAGTTCGAGGAGGGTCGCGGGCCGTTCCGCTGGGTCGCGCTCTCCGGTGACCCGGCGGACATCCTTCGGACCGACCGGTCCCTCCTGGAGCTGTTTCCCGACGACGCCAGTCTGCGCCGCTGGATCAGGCTCGCCGAGGCCAAGGTCCCGTTCCAGGGGCTGCCGGCGCGCATCTGCTGGCTCGGCTACGGCGACCGGGCGAAGGCCGGGATCGCGTTCAACGAGCTGGTCCGGACCGGCGAGGTCTCGGCCCCGATCGTCATCGGCCGCGACCATCTCGACTCGGGCTCGGTGGCCTCACCGAACCGCGAGACCGAGGCGATGCGCGACGGATCCGATGCGATCGCCGATTGGCCGCTGCTCAACGCCCTCGTTAACACCGCGGCCGGTGCGACGTGGGTCTCGATCCACCATGGGGGCGGGACCGGGATCGGCTACTCGCAGCACGCGGGCATGGTCATCGTGGCCGATGGAAGCGAGCTCGCGGCCCGAAAGCTGGAGCGGGTCCTGACGACGGATCCGGCGATGGGCGTCCTGCGCCACGCCGACGCGGGCTACGAGCATGCGATCGAGATCGCCCGCGACCGCGGCATCCGCATCCCGATGCAGGGTCCCGAGACGAACGCCTAGCGGTCAGGCAGGCGCCGCCGCGCGCGCGTCGTCGCCGTCGTCGCCGATCGGCGCGGGCATCACGCGCAGCTTCCGGACCGGTGACAGCAACGGGAAGATCGCGGGGATGAAGCCGAGGAACGCCGCGATCCAGATCGTCTCGTGGACCCCGATCGTCGAGCCGATCACGCCGCCGATGATGCTGCCGATCGGCATCGTGCCCCAGACCAGGAACCGGACCGTGGCGTTCATCCGGCCCTGCATCCGCGGCGGACAGATCGCCTGGCGATAGCTGACCTGGTTGATGTTGTAGACCATCTGGGCGAAGCCGCCACACAGCCCGCCGGCGACGAGGAACGGCAACGCCGCCAGGCCCGGCGGGGCGAGTGCCACGAGCAGCAGGAAGAACCCGCCGATGAACATCGAGCCGATGATCGTCGGACCGAGCCCGAACCACTTCGCGATGCGGTTGGCGAAGACCGCGCCGACGAGCGCGCCGATGTTGCCGAGGGCGAACGACAGCCCGAGCTGGCCGGGGGTCAGGCCCAGGTAGCGGGCGTCGAGCGCGTACAGGGCATAGATCGCGAAGCCGATACTGCCGAACAGGTTCGAGGTCGCCGTCGCCGCCGAGATCGCCCGCAGCGATGGGTGGCCGAGGACGAACCGGAGGCCCTCGCGGACGTCCGAGACGATCGATGGGCGTTTCGTCCCGGTGCTGTCCGCGGGGTGCAGGACCGGGGGTTCCGGCCGCCGGATCAGGAAGACGAAGAACGCCGACACGACGAACGACAGGGAGTCGAGGACGATCGCGAACGGCGCCTTCACGAGATCGATGAGGACGCCGGCGATGCCCGGTCCGGCGATCTGGGCGGACGACTGGCTGATCTGCAGCTTGGAGTTGCCCTCGATGAGCTCGTCGCGTTCGACGATCGAGGGCAGGTAGCTCTGGTTCGACACGTCGAAGAAGACCGTTAGCGTTCCCGCGATGAAGCCAACGGCGTAGAGCTGCCAGATCGTCAGCGCCGCCGGGTTGGCGGCATACACGATCGGGATCGACGCGAGCGCCGCGGCGCGGCCGAGGTCGCCGACGATCATGATCGGGCGTCGCCGCAGGCGATCGACCCAGGCGCCGGCCGGGAGCGTGAAGAGGATGAACGGCAGGAACTCGATCGTCCCGAGCAGGGCGACCTCGAACGCCGAGACCTTGAGGATAAGGACTGCGACGACCGGGATCGCCAGGGCGCTGATCTGGGAGCCGAAGACGCTGACCGTTTCCGCGGTCCACAGCTTCAGGAAGTCGCGGTTCGCGATCAGGCTTGGTCGCCTTGGCGGGGTTGGCGAATCGGCAGTCGCTGGGGTCGTCAAGAGTGACCTCCCGCGGGGACGCTGGATGGGACGCTGGGCCTCGAAAAGTCTACCGGGCCCGCGACGGAAGGGTCCGCGTGTCACGATGGACGCATGCTCGTCGAGTCCGTCCCGAACTACTCGGAGGGCCGCCGGCTCGACGTCGTCGAACGGCTCGCGGACGCCGTCCTGGCGACGCCGGGCGCCTATCTCCTCGATCGGACGAGCGACGCCTCCCACAACCGGTCCGTGCTGACGCTCGCCGGCGAGGCACCCGCCGTGGAGGCCGCGCTCGAGGCGACGATCGAGGTCGCGATCGACCAGATCGACATGGACCGGCACACCGGGGAGCACCCCCGGATCGGCGCCGTCGATGTCATCCCGTTCGTGCCGCTCGCCTCGACGACCCTGGACCAGTGCATCGAGCTGGCTCGAGCCTTCGGCCAGCGGATCGCGAAGCGGTTCGACCTGCCCGTCTACCTCTACGCCCGCGCCGCCTTCCAGCCCGACCGGATCCGGCTGGCCGACGTCCGACGCGGCGGCTACGAAGGACTCCGGGAGACGATCGAGGAGGTCGGACGCGAGCCCGATTTCGGTCCGCCGCGGCTCCACCCGAGCGCCGGCGCGGTCGCCGTCGGGGCGCGGCCCTTCCTCATCGCGTGGAACATCAACCTCGAGACGGAGGACCTCGACGCCGCGAAGCGAATCGCGCGGACCGTGCGTGAGTCCGGCGGCGGCCTGGCGGCGGTCCAGGCGAACGGCTTCATGATCGAAGAGCTCGGCTGCGCCCAGGTCTCGATGAACCTCCTCGACTTCGAGACGACGCCGATGTGGCGGGTCTGGGAGGAGGTCCGCGATCTCGCCGCGGCCGACGGGATCGGGATCCGCGAATCGGAGTTGATCGGGCTGGCGCCACTTGCCGCCTTCGACGCGGTCGCGGCGCACGCCGGCGCGACGTCCGAGCTCCCGGTGGAGCAGCGGTTCGCCGCCGCGGCCGGGTACCTCCGCCTGCGCGACGCCCAGCCCGAGATGGCGCTCGAGCTCCGGCTGGCCGCCCAGATGCGGGCCTGACGCCGGGTGGGCCTGCGTCTGATCCAGGGCGGTCGGGCGTCGCTCGGGCTGCCCGGCCTCCTCGTCGAGCACGCCGCCGAGGTCGCGACGCTCGCCGGCGGGCTTCGCCGCGGCGAATCGCAAGGCGACGTCGCCCTCGTCGTGGCGCCGCACGGCGACCCGGCCCACGAATCGGCGCCGGCCGTCGCCTGCTGGGAGGGACGCATCCTCGCCGTCGGGCCGCGGGCCGAGCTCGTGGCCGCGCTCGAGGGGAGTGGCTATCCCCTGGCCCGCTTCGCCCGCCTCGACGCGGCGGGCGGCACCGTCACCCCGGGCTTGATCGACGCCCACACGCACCTGCTCTTCGGCGGGTCACGGGAGCCGGAGCTGGAGCTTCGCCAGCGCGGCGCCGGCTATCTCGAGATCCTCGCCGCCGGTGGCGGCATCCTCTCAACCGTCGAGGCGACCCGAGCAGCATCGACCGAGCAGCTCATGGAGCACGGCCGGCGCTGGCTCGCCGAGATGCTGTCCCACGGCACGACGACGATCGAGGCGAAGTCCGGCTACGGCCTCGACCTGCCGACGGAGCTGCGCCTTCTCGAGGTGGCCTTCCAGCTCGGCGAGGAGGGTCCCGTCGAGGTCCTCCCGACCTGGCTCGGCGCGCACGCCGTGCCACCCGAGTTCCGGAGCCGGCCGGATGGGGTCGAGGCCTACGTCCGGCACCTGATCGACGAGCAGCTGCCGGGGGTCGCGGCCCAGGGCCGGGCGCGCTTCGCCGACGTCTTCTGCGAGCTCGGCGTGTTCAGCGCCGATCAATCCCGGCGGGTGCTCGAGGCAGCCGCCCGGCTGGGCCTCGGTTCGCGGCTGCATGCCGACGAGCTGGCGCCGAGCGGCGGCGCCGAGCTTGCCGCGGAGATCGGCGCGCTCTCGGCCGATCACCTCGCAGCGCCGTCGCCGGCGGGCATCGACGCCCTCGCCGACGCGGCCGGCAGCGACCATCCCGTCGTCGCCACGCTCCTCCCGGCCACGACGTGGTTCCTCATGCACGACCAGTTCGCGCCCGCTCGGACCCTGATCGAGCGCGGCGTCCCGGTTGCGCTCGCCAGCGACTTCAACCCGGGCACGTCGCCCACGGCCAACCTGCCGCTCGTGATGACCGTTGCCTGCCTGGAGCTGAAGCTCAGCCCGTCGGAGGCCCTCGCGGCAGTGACGATCAACGCCGCGACGGCGCTCGGCATCTCCGAGCAGGTCGGCAGCATCGAGCCGGGCAAGCACGCCGACCTCGCCGTGTGGCGCGTCCCGACGCATCGCCAGATCCCGTACTGGCCAGCCGCGGATCTCGCTCGGGCGGTCGTCAAGCGCGGCCGGATCGTCATGGACCGCGTCGCGCCGTAGCCCGCGTCAGGGGCCGAGTAGGCCGAGTCGCCAGACCTCGCCTAGACCTTGCCCCGCGACTCGAGCACGATCGTCGTCGTCTCCTGGGGCAGGGTCGACATCGAGATCGCGAGCTTCGCCTGCGGGGTCGGTTCGCCGCCCATCTCGTGGAAGAACTTCGCCAGGGCCTCGGCGCATTCGGCCTCGTCGGCGCAGACGGGCATCGCGACGACGATCTTCGGATCGAGCTGGGCTACCAGCTCGGCCGCCTTCGTGGCGCTGAGGGCGCCGCCGACCGGCACGCAGGCGATGTCGATCGAGCCGATGTCGCCGAGCTTCTCCTCGGTCATGAGGTGGCCGACATCCCCGAGATGGATCGTGTGCAGGCCGTCGAGCTCGACGACGAATGCGGTCCCCCGGCCTCGTTTCGCGCCCTTCTCGTCGTCGCGATACGTCCGCACGCCGGTGAGGAGCACGTCCCGGACCTCGTACTCGCCGGGGCCGTCGAGCACGAACGCGGCGTCGAGGCTCGTCGGCAGGACCGTCTTGCCGTCCCGCGATCGGCGGCCCTTGGCCCGCGCCACCGGCTCGTCGTCGGGATGGCTGTAGGTCACGATGTCGGCGGTGATGCCTCGGCCGGTCGGGCCGACGACGGAGGGATACGCGTCCGCCACGACGACCGCGTCGCGGCCGCGCAGCCGGATGCACGTCCGGCCATACCAGGTGATCTCCATCCCGCCGATTCTGACACACCCGGCTCGTCCGCCAGCCGCCTCGGGAACGACTCGGCCGGCGCGTAGACTCGGCCGGTGGATGAGGGCCGCACCAACCCCAGTCTTCGTGACGAACGGAAGCTCGTGACGGTCCTCTTCGCAGACCTGGTCGACTCGACGGCGCTCGGCGAGTCGATCGACCCGGAGCGGCTGCGGGTCCTCCTCGGGACCTACTTCGCGGCGATGTCCACCGTGATCGAGACGTGGGGCGGCACGGTCCAGAAGTACATCGGCGACGCGATCATGGCGACGTTCGGCGTGCCGGTCGCCCGCGAAGACGACGCGGAGCGAGCCCTCCGAGCGGCGCTCGAAATGCTTGGTCGACTCGCCACCCTCAACGACGAGTTCGAGCGGCGGCACGGGGTCCGCCTCGCGGTGCGGATCGGGGCGAACACGGGTGAGGTCATGGTCCCGGTCGGCGGCCCGGTCGCCGAGCTCATCGTCGCCGGCGACGCCGTGAACACGGCGGCCCGCATCGAGCAGTCGGCCGAGCCGGGGACCGCGCTCGTCGGACCGCGCACCCACGACGCCGCGCGGAACGCGATGCGATTCGGCGAGCCCGTGGACCTCGTGCTCAAGGGCAAGGCCGCGCCGGTCCGCGCATGGCCACTCCTCGGTGGGCGGCTCGAGACGGAGCGGGGGATCCCGGGGCTCCATGCCCCGATGGTCGGGCGGGACCGCGAGCTCGAGTCCCTCGTGGCCCTGCTGGACGAGGCAGTCGAACGGCGGCAACCCCGCCTGGCGATCGTCTTCGGGCCGGCCGGGATGGGCAAGTCACGCCTCGTCGCGGAGTTCATCACGCGGGCACGGGCCGGCGACGCACCCGCGCTCGTCCTGCGTGGTCGGTGCCTCGCCATCGGCCAGAGCGCGACCTACTGGGCCCTCGCCGAGATCCTCCGGTCCATCGCCGGCCTCGGCCTCGACGAGGCGCCCGAGGCGGCGACAGAGCGGCTGACGGCGGCCGTCGAGCCGAGGCTCGCGGCGCTTGGCCTCGATGCCGAGGAGCGTGCCTTCACGCTCGATGCGCTCGCGCTCACCGCCGGCCTGATGGCACCCGGGTCGTCGGCCGGCGACGATCCAGAGCGGACCGGCGCCGCGCTCGGCCTGGCCTGGCCGCGCCTCGTCTCCGCCCTTGCCCTCGACGCGCCGGTTGTGATCGTGATCGAGGATCTCCACTGGGCGGCCACGCCGGTGCTCGAGATCCTCACGTCGGTGATCACGCGGTCGCAGGGGGCGATCGTCGTGGTCGGGACCGCCCGGCCCGAGTTCGCCGCGGCACACCCGGGTTTCCTCGAGGCGCGAGAGGACTCCGCGCAGGTGACGCTCCGGCCGTTAAGCGAGGCCCAGACGGGTGCGCTCGTGGAAGCCCTGCTGGACGTCGCCGACCTGCCTGCCACGCTCCGACAGCAGCTTGCGGACCGGGCCGAAGGCAACCCGTTCTTCCTCGAGGAGCTGATCCGGCGCCTCATCGACGAGGGCGCGATCGTCGCCGATGGCGACGGCTGGCGGGCCACCGATCAGGCGGTCAAGGTCCGACTCCCCGACTCGATCCATGGGCTGCTCGCCTCGCGGATCGACGGCCTCGACCCGGCATCGAAGACCGCCCTCCAGGAAGCCGCGGTCGTCGGTCGGGTGTTCTGGCTCGCGCCGATCGAACCGGCGTTGCCCGATGGCGAGATCGCGGCCGCGGTGCGTGTGCTCGAGGCGCGCGGCTTCGTGACGGCGCGGCCCCACTCGAGCATCGGGGGCGCCATGGAGTACCAGTTTCGCCACGCCCTGATCCGCGATGTCGCGTACGGCTCGATCCCGAAGGCCCGCCGGGCAAGGTCCCACGCCGCCGTGGCCGATTGGCTCGAGCGCTTCGCCGGCGAGCGCCGGGACTCCCTCATCGAGATCATGGCCGAGCATTACCGAGCCGCGGTCGCGGACGAGGATGCGGATCTCGCCTGGGCGGACGCGCCCGAGACTCGCGAGGAGGTCCGCGCGCGGGCCGTCGCGACACTGATCGAGGCCGGGGACATCGCCCGCCGGGGCTTCGCCCTGGAGCGAGCCGCCGAGCTGCACGGGGCAGCCCTCGGGCTGGCCGCGGTCGATTCGGAGCGCTCCCTCGCTGAAGAGGCCCTGGGCGACGACCACTACGAGGCGTTCCGAGCTGACCTCGGGAACCCGATGTATCGCAGAGCCCTCGAACGAGCCGCAGCGGATGGTCGCGGGCCTGATCAGGCTCGCCTCGCGATGAAGATCGCCCGCGCAATCGCCTGGCGGCCGAACATGCTTCCACGCCCACTGCCCCTGGATGAGGCGGACGCCCTCGTCGACGATGGCCTGGCGGCGGCCCCTGAGCCCACCGTCCGATGCTGGCTCCTCATCGTCGCGGCGTCCCTGCAGGGGAATTGGGCATCGGGCGGAGGAGTCGATCCGCGGCCCATCGAGTTCCGCCAGGCAGCCGGGATCGAGGCTGCGTCCCTCGCAGACTCGCTCGGCGATCTCGAGCTCGCGAGGTGGGCAGCCCGAACCCTTCGGGATCTTGCCGAGGCGACCGACGATTGGGATCGAATCGTCGAATACGGACGGCGGGCCCTCGACCTCGGGATGCAGTCGGACGACCCGCGGGACCGCCAGGGTGCCACGATCGATGCGGTCTTCCGGATCGGGGAACTCGAGGGCCGCTTCGGTGAGGCCCATCGGCGGATGACGGAGGCCGCTGGCATCGCCCCGGATTCCCGTCACTCGCGTCTCCACGTGACCGCGGCACTGATCTGGACCGGCCACCGGGTCGGTGCGTGGCGGGATCTCGAGCCGATCATGGACGAACACCTGCGCGAAGCTGAGAAGGACGGTCCCCCGGTCTGCCCGCTCGTGAGGCTGGGGATCCTGCTGTCGGGGATCGTGAGCGCTCACCAGGCGAAGGTGGAGGCCGCCCAAGATGCGCTCCGCCGCGTCGAGCCCGCGTTCGGCACGGACTTCAGTCCGATTGGCCAGCCCATGGAGCTCGTGGCGGCACTTGGCGATCCCGAACGGGCGCGAGAGATGGGCATTGAGGTCCTCAACTCCCTCAAAACGCCATGGTCCGACGATGTCCTGCCCCGGTTGCTCGACACGCTCGTCGCGCTCGGTGATTGGGCCACGCTACCTCGGATCGTCGGCCTTGCGCGGCAGCGCCAGCGCGGCCTGGCCGTCCTCGGGCCGACCGTTGACCGGGCGACGGGCGCGATGCAGGCTGCGCTTGGCGATCGCGCCGCTGGTGTTGCGCTGCTCGAGCGGGCGCTCGCCGCCTTCGAACGCCTCGAGCTTCCCTTCGAGGTCGCCCGCACCGGGCGCTGGCTCGCCGCGGCCCTGCCCGACGATCCTTCCCGTGCGGCGGCGCTCCTCGCCCGGGTCAGCGAGATCGACGCGGATCTCGGGATACCAAGTCGGGAACCCTCGCCGACAAAGAAATGACCGGAGGCGCCTGCCCAATCGGCGCCCCCGGTCGGAGGGAGGGAGGATGGAACCTCAAGGGTTCGGTCCGGGGTGAACAGTAGGAGTCCGGGGTTCAGACCCAACCCGGCAACCGGTTAAGAAACGCCAACGCGCCTGCCGCATGGGGACGGCACGGGGGACCGCCTGTAGGATCGGCCTCCGATGTCGATCCGATCGGGTCGCCGAGTCCCGCCGAGGCTCGCGGCGCCCCTGCTCCCGCTGCTGCTCATCGCCCTGGTGGCCTGTGGGCCGACGCCGGCCAGCGGGACGCCGGGCATCGCGGCCACGGCCAGCGCGCCGTCGCCGAGCGGTACCGCGGGTCCACCGCCGTCCGCCGCGGATCCGGCGACGGTCTACGCCGCGATCCGCTCCCAGGTCGAGGCGATCCGCGAGCTCCGGCCCACGTCGGACGTCCCGCCGGTGATCATCGACGAGGCCACGTTGCGGGCCAACCTCCAGGCCGATTTCGACCGGTCGAACCCGCCTGCGGCCGTGGACGTGAGCGAGCGCGAGCTCATCGCGCTGGGCCTGCTGCCCGCGGGCTCGTCGCTGCGCGCGCTCGTGCTCGATCTCGAGTCCGGCCAGGTCGCGGGCTACTACTCGCCACACGACAAGAAGCTCTTCGTCGTGAGCCGGTCCGGCGGGATCGGCCCGACCCAGGAGTCGACATACGCGCACGAGTTCACCCACCAGCTCCAGGACCAGCACTTCGATCTCGACTCGCTGAAGCTCGAGGCCACCGACCAGGGCGATCGCTCGCTGGCCCGGCTGTGCCTCGTCGAGGGCGACGCCGTCGTGACCCAGACGGCCTGGATGCAGGCCGAGCTGTCCGCGGCCGACTGGGGCCAGGTCCTCGCCGACGCGACCGATCCGGCCGGGCTCGCCGCCCTCCAGCGGGCGCCGGCGTTTCTCCGCGACACGACCCTGTTCCCATACCAGGGGGGTCCGACGTTCGTCCAGGCGCTCCGGGCGAGCGGCGGTCAGGCCGCCGTGGACGCGGCGTTCGGCCGCCCGCCCGATTCGACGGAGCAGATCCTGCATACCGAGAAATACGCCGCGCAAGAAGCGCCGGTCGCCGTCTCGCTGCCATCGAATCTCGCCCATCTGCTCGGTAGCGGCTGGGCCTCGGTCGGGAAGGACACCCTCGGGGAGCTCTCGCTCCGGGTCTGGCTCGGCGAAGGCGGGCTCGCCTCAGAGGCCGCAAGCGCCGCCGCCGCCGGCTGGGGCGGCGACCGCCTCGAGCTGCTGGACGGCCCGTCCGGCGCCGACGCGCTCGCGATCGAGACAAGCTGGGACACACCCGCCGACGCCGCGGCCTTTGCGACGGCCGCGACGACGGCTCTCACCGGCCTCCACCTCCAGGGCCGGGTCATCCACCTCGCTGGCTCGTCGCGGGTCTCCCTCGCGATCACCGCGGACGCGTCGGCCCTGGTCACGCTGGCGGGCGCCCTCCCCGGCTAGGCCCCGGATGACCGAAGCGGCGGGCTACATCGCCTCGGGCGCGGAGATGCCGAGGAGGCCGAGCGCGCTGGCGAGCGTGATCCGCGCCGCGTCGACGAGCGCCAGCCGCTTCGACGAGCGCTCCAGCGCCTCCGGATCCACGACGCGGGCGTCGCGATAGAAGGCATGGAACGCCGTGGCCAGCTCGGTCGCGTAGGTCGTGATGCCCTGGGTCTCCTGGCCCGTGGCCGCGTCCTCGACGACCTCCGGGAACCGGGCGATGACCCGGGCGAGCTTCCCCTCGGGCTCGCCGGCGAGGAGCCCGTCGACGCCGCGAGCCGCCGCGATCCCGGCCTCGGTGGCCTTGCGCAGGATCGAGGCGACCCGGGCATGCGCGTACTGGACGTAGTAGACCGGGTTCTCGCTCGACTGCCGCTTCGCCAGCTCGATGTCGATGTCCATATTCACGTTCGCGCCGCGGCTCGCGAAGAACCAGCGGGCGGCGTCCGCCCCGAGCTCCGCGAGGAGCTCGTCGAGGGTGATGAACGTCCCGGCCCGCTTCGACATCGAGATCTCCTCGCCGTCGCGAACGAACCGGACCCAACCGGTGAGGATCATTTCGACGTTGCCCGTGTCGAAGCCCATCGCCGCCGCCGCGTTCTTGACCCGCGCGACCGTCCCGTGGTGGTCGGCGCCCCAGATGAACACGATCCGGTCGAAGCCGCGGCTGAACTTCTCGACGAGGTACCCGATGTCCGCGGCGAAGTAGGTCAGGCCGCCGTTGGAACGGACGATGACCCGGTCCTTGTCGTCGCCGAATGCCGTCGATCGGAACCACGTCGCGCCGTCCTGTTCGTACACGTGGCCGGCCTCGCGAAGCTTCTCGATCGCCCGGGCGACCCAGCCTTCGGCATGGAGCCGGCCCTCGGTCGTCCAGACATCGAAATGAACGCCGAGTCGCTCGAGTGAGGACTCGATCCCCGAGCGGATCTCATCCGAGGCCCAACGACCGACCGCCTCGGCGGCGTCGTCGGCGGCCCCGCCCTCCGATGTTACCGCTGCCTCAGGCAACGCCCGCGCCAGGTCCGCGACGTAGTCGCCGTGATAGCCGTCCTCGGGGACGTCCGTCCCGTTCCGGACCGCGAGGACCGAGGCCCCGAGGTTCCTGACCTGCGTTCCCGAGTCATTGAAGTAGTACTCGCGCGTGACGCGCTGCCCGCCGGCGACGAGCACCCGCGCCAGCAAGTCTCCGACGAATGCGCCGCGGGCATTGCCCACGGTCAGCGGACCCGTCGGGTTGGCCGACACGAACTCGATGTTCACGTGCGGACTCGACCCGGCCGGGTCGACCCGGCCCCAGTGGCTCGGATCCGCGAGGACGTCGGCGACGATCTGCTCCAGGGTGTGGTCGGCCACCCGGAGGTTGAGGAATCCCGGTCCGGCCACCGAGGCGGCCGCGATCGGGGATGTGCGTGCGACCGCGGCCTCCGCGTTCGCCGCATCCGCGAGGGCCGCGGCGATCGCGGGGGGCGGCATCTTCAGCGGCCGAGCCAGGCGGAGGGCAAGGTTCGTCGAGAAGTCACCATGAGCCGGATTGCCGGGCCGGTCCACGTCGATGCCGCCCGAGCCATCGCGGGGCTCCGCAGGGAGCGTGCCGGCGGCGACCGCGCGATCCCACGCCCGGGCGATCGCGGCCCGCATCTGGTCGCGCAGCGGCGGTCCCGCCATGGGTCGATCGGTCATCGGCTCATGGTACCGATCCGACGCCGGCATCCGACCCATCGGGATCTCCCGCGCGTCGGTCTGGTGCGGTTGGCTGGGCACTGGCGCGGAACGGACCATGCGGAAGTACCGGGCCGCCCGTGACGTTCGGCGAGTCCGCAGACCCGACGAGGTCCCATACGGTACTCAGACTCGCGCGAGAAGGCCCATCTGATCGCCCGAGCGGACTCATCGCCAGGGACTTCTTCCTGGCACCGACCGTGGGCCAGGGAGAGAGCATGCGCAATCGTGGAACGCTCGGGGCGCTCGCCGGAGCGGCCCTCCTCATGTTCGCCGTGACGTCCACGGCGTTCGCGGTCGGACAGCCGACCTATTCGATCGACGTCACCAAGACCGCGAACCCGCCGACCGTCCCGGCGCTCGGTCAGAGCGTCGTGTGGACCGTAACGGTGCATAACACCGGGTCGGGCAACCTCCAGTCGGTCAACCCGGTCGATGACCTCGTCGGCTGTACGCTCAGCGCCCCCAGCGGGCCTGGCGCTCCCGACACGCTGGCGTCCGGTGACACGTGGACCTACACGTGCACGGTCGCGGGCGTCCTGCCCGACACGACCAACAACGTGACCGTCGATGCCTGCCATGACAACGGTGGCTGCAACAACGAGTCGCACGATGCGGCCGACTCCGCGTCGTTCACCGTGATCCTCGGCCCCGGTTCGAGTGAGAACCCGGTTGGCAGCGAGAACCCCGGCGGCAGCGGCGAGCCGGACGTCAGCCAGGCTCCGACCGACACCTTCGGGACGGCCGGCAGCCCGTCCGACGGCGCCTGGCTCCTGGTGGTCGCCCTCGGCGTCCTCCTCGGCAGCCTCGTCGTCATGACCCCGATTCGGAGCAAGCGCCGCAGCTGACCTCGTCTTCGAACGAGATCCAACGAGAGGGTCCGGCTCACCGGACCCTCTTTCGTTGCCGTCGGTGGAATCATTCGACTGGGCCGAATGGCAGGGAGGTTCGGGCCTGCACCGGACCTCGGGGGCACCGGAATCTCGGCAGCAACGGGGCCATTTGACGATAGGCACCGAATCTTTGGTCGGATCGGTGCGGTCTGGTCTGAAATGGTGCTGTAACGGCGGTTGAAGAAGTACTAGACTCACGAAGGACCATCAGGCACACTACGGGCCCGAACGGCCGTATTCGCGGCGTCAACGGGGTCCGGTCCACGGTTGGGATAGCGGAGGGAATAGCGACACATGAAGGCCAGAACCAAGCTCGGGGCCCTGCTCGGCGCAGGCTTCCTCACGTTTGCGCTCTTCGGCACCGCGCTTGCGGCCACCCCGGCGAGCGACCAGGGTGTTGTGCCGACCGAGCACTCCGGCAACATCCAGCTGCCCGGCAGCAACAACGACGGCGACAAGGCAGATTGCGATGCAGGCGACGCGGCGTTCATCGACGCGGCCGGCGACGTGACGACCGACAACGGCGTCACCATCCACCTGACCTACGACGCCGGCACCAAGGCCGTCGGCTTCACCGCTGATGGCGGCCTCGTGCTCATCGCCTACATCAAGGGCGGCGACGCGTACAACGAGTACGACTACGCCGATCCTGGCGTCGACAGCGACGGCAACATGTTCGCCCCGAACAACGGCAGCGATGCCCCGGCCGGCCTCAGCCATGCGATCTTCTGCACGGCAGCCTCCGAGTCGTCGAACCCGCCCTCGTTCACCGGCTCCGGCGAGCCGGATATCACCCAGGCCCCGACGGACTCCGTGACCGGTTCGACCGGCCCGTCCGATGGTGCTTGGCTGCTGGTGGTCGCGCTCGGCGTGCTCCTCGCGAGCGTCGTCGTCCTGACCCCGGCGCGGGCGAAGAGCCGGCGCTAACGGCAGTCCCAACTGGGACCGAACGAGAGAGGGCCCGGGAAACCGGGCCCTCTCTTTTTGTGTCCGGAAGGTCCCCGATGGAACGCGCGCGACGATCCCCGGTCGCACCGTGGGCGGGGATTGACGTCGATGGCACAGGAGCTTCGGCGCCGACGAAGCGGCGGGACTGCGTCGAGGAGCTAGGGCTGCGCCGGGTGTGAGGGCGTCGCTCGCGGCGGCGGCGTGTGGTCCGGGGTCACGCGTGGTGGTGGCGTGTGGGCGGCCGCCGGATGGACCTTGGCCTCGATCTGGCCGATCGCCTTCGAGCTCGCGGCGATGGCCGACTCCAGCGCCTGGACGGCCGCCGCCGGCGCGCCGGCTTCGAGAGACCGCAGCACGGCGACGTGCTTCGCCAGCTCGGACTCGAGCTGGGCGAGGCGGGCCGGATCATCGCCGGCGCCGACGAGTGCCACGGCGACATCGTTCTGGAAGGCCGTGAGCGCGCCCGCGAGGGCGTCGGCGTCGTTGGCGGCGATCGCGGCCCGGGCATCGGCGAGGCGCACGTTCAGCTCATCGAGCTGGGCGGTCATCCCGCCGCCGTTCGATCCGGGGACCATCAGCGACTCGATCCACTGGCGCGTGCCGTAGAGCGGGCTGCCGGGGGTCGCCGAGAAGACCGCGGCCGAGCTGGCCACGACCATCGTCGCCGCGAGGAGCGCGCCTGCCGCACGCCGCGATCGGAAGAGCCAGGACCAGCGACCGATCTCCGACGGCCGCGAACCCCGGTCGACGTCGCGCATCGCGGCGGCGCCGGCGGCTCGGGCAACGATCTCCGAGCGCATCCGCTCGACGGCGGCCGGGGACGGCGACAGGCGCGCATCGGCATACGCCCGCAGGCGTCGCTCGATCTCGTCGTTGCCGTGCTGCCCGTCCATGTCGATCGTGTCGTTCATCCCGTCTGCTTGTGGTCGTCGGTTCGAATGCCGAGGCGCTGGCGAAGGGCCGCGATGGCCCGGAACTGCAGGCCCCGGATCGTCCCTTCCTGGCGGCCCATGAGCTCCGCCGCCTCGCGGGGCGACAGTCCGGCGAAGAAGCGCAGCACGATGACTTCGTGCTGGTCGGGCGTCAGGCTGCGAAGGGCCTCGGCCATCGCGTCCAGATCGTTCCGAAGGATCGCCAGTGTCTCGGGTGCGTCGTCCTCTGAGGCCCGGTCGGCCGTCGCTTCGAGATCCACATGATCGCGACGGGTCCGGATGTGATCGATGACCGTGTTCCTGGCCAGCCGGAAGAGCCAGCCCCCGAACGGGACCCCCCGCGCTTCGTAGCGCGGAAGTGCCTCGAGGGCCTTGACGAAGACCACCTGCGTCAGGTCCTCCGCGTCGCTCGGGCGTCCGACGCGGCTGACGATGAAGCGATAGATCGACGCGTGGTAGGCATCGAAGATGCGACCGAAGGCCTCCGGGTCACCCCCCTGGGCCTCCGCCACGAGCCGGTCGAGCGTCTCGCCGTCCATGTCGGGTAACGACGCCCCAGCCGAGCCGTTAGGCGCGCGATCGGGCGGGCAGGCTGACCCGCTCCCGATCCTGACCGCGGCGGAAGGTGAGCTCTTCGAATCCGGCGGCCTCGATGATCCGGTACGCATCCTCGAGCCGGAAGGCGAACCACTCCGGCCGGTGACCATCGGAGCCGGCCACCACGTGCTCGCCGCCGAGCTCGCGGAAGCGGACGACCGTCGCCGCGGCCGGGTACGTCTCGCCGCTCGGATGGCGGAGGCCGCTGCTGTTCACCTCGAGCGCGACACCGGATTCCACGACCGCTCGGAGCACCGGCTCGACGAGGTCCGGCCGAACCGCGAGATCCGCCGCGCTGACGTGGGGATGGAGGTAGCGCTTCACGACGTCCAGATGGCCGATCGTGTCGAACAGGCCGGAGCGGGCCGCGGCCATGACCTCCGTGTAGTACGGCCCGACGACCTCGTCGAGCGGCCGGCCGGCAACCCAGGCACCAACGCCCGCCCGCCGGTACGGCGAACCCGGCCAGTCGTGGACCGAGCCGATCGTGAAGTCATACCGATGACGGGCGAGGTGGGCCCGGACATCGGCCTCCCAGCTTCGGTTGTAGGTGAGCTCGGCCCCGAATCGGATGGCAACCCCGCGCGGCGCCCAGCGGTCGGCCGCGGCCCGGACCACCCGTTCGCGATCGGCGAAGGTCGTGTATTGAAAGGCTGGATCGCGGGCGTCGAAGTCGATATGGTCCGTGATCGCGATCTCGGCGATGCCCCGCTCGACCGCGAGAGCGGCGTACACATCGATCGGGACCGCGCTGTCAGGCGACTGGTCCGTGTGGAGGTGGGCGTCCAGCGGCAGGTTGCGGGAGCGCGGGTCCGGTGCATCCAGCGTCACCCCGCGATGAGTCCGAGCTCCCTGCCCACCGCGGCGAACGCCTCGAGCGCCCGGTCGATGTGCTCGTCCGTCAGGGCCGCCGTCACGATCGTCCGCAGGCGGGCCTGGTCGAGGGCCACCGTCGGGAAGACCACGGACGTGGCGAAGACGCCGGCCTCGAAGAGGCGGGCCGAGAACCGGATCGCCGCCTCGGAATCGCCGACGATGACCGGCGTGATCGGGGTCTCCGAACGGCCGGTGTCGAAGCCGAGGCGGGCCAGCTCGGCCTTGAAGCGGCGGGTGCTCTCCCAGAGGCGATCGATCCGCCAGGTCTCGTCGTCCATGATCCGGATCGCCTCGCGGCAGGCGGCGGCGACCGCCGGCGGGTGCGACGTGGAGAAGAGGAACGGTCGCGCCCGCTGGATCAGGAGGTCGCGGAGGTCCTGCGAGCCGGCCACGTAGCCGCCGAGCACGCCGACCGCCTTGGAGAGCGTTCCGACCTGGATGGCCACCCGGCCGTGGAGCCCGAAGTGGTCGACCGAGCCGCGCCCGTTGCGACCGAGCACGCCGGAGGCGTGGGCATCGTCGACGAACACGGCAGCGCCGTACTGCTCCGACGCCTCGACGATCCCCGGCAGCGGCGCGATGTCGCCGTCCATCGAGAACACCCCGTCGGTCACGACGAGGATCAGGCGGTACGGGCCGGCGCCGTCCGGGCGGCCCTGCTCGGTTGCTTCGCGGAGGATCTCCCGGAGCGCATCGACGTCCTTGTGCGGGAACACCTTCCGGGGCGCCTTCGAGAGGCGCATGCCATCGATGATCGAGGCGTGGTTCAGCGCGTCCGAGACGATGAGATCCGCGTCGCCGGTGATCGTGGGGATGACGCCGGTGTTCGCGCTGAAGCCCGACTGGAAGGTCAGGACCGCCTCGGTGCCCTTGAACGCGGCCAGCTCGGACTCGAGGGTCTCATGGAGCGTCATCGTGCCGGCGATCGTCCGGACCGCGCCCGACCCGACGCCGAAGTCGCCGACCGCGGCGAGCGCCGCGTCCCGCATCCGCGGGTGATTCGCGAGACCGAGGTAGTCGTTCGAGGACAGCGAGATGACCTCGCGCCCGTCGACGACCGTGACCGGTCCCTGGGCCGCGCTCATGACCCGCAGCGGGCGGTAGAGGTGCTTGGCCCGGAGGTCCTCGAGCTCCGCGGCGATGAACGCCAGGGGATCCCGCTTCGTCGTCGTCATGTCGAACCCCAATCCATGATCACCTTGCCCGAGTCGCCCGCGCGGGCGGCGGCGAAGGCGGCCTCGAACTCCCGGAACGGGAAGCGGTGCGTGATCGCGGGGCGGATGTCCAGGCCGCCCTCGATCAGGACGCTCATCTTGTACCAGTCCTCGTACATCTGGCGGCCGTAGATCCCGCGCAGGGTGATCTGGTTGAAGACGATCTCGTTGACGTCGAGGGAGATCTCGCCGGTCGGGATGCCGAGGATCGCGACGTTCCCGCCGTGGGCCATGTTGGCGATCGCGGTCCGGAGCGCGGCCGCGTTGCCCGACATCTCGAGCGCGACGTCGAAGCCTTCGACCATCCCGAGCTCCACCTGGACCGAGTGGAGATCCCGCGCCGTCGGATCGACGGCGACCGTCGCGCCCATCCGCATGGCCAGCTCGCGTCGGAATGCGTTCGGCTCCGAGATGACGATGAACCGGGCGCCGGCGTGCCGGACGATCGCGGTCGCCATGAGCCCGATCGGGCCGGCGCCCGAGACGAGGACGTCCTCGCCGAGGACCGGGAAGGAGAGCGCGGTGTGGACCGCGTTTCCGAACGGGTCGAAGATCGCCGCGACCTCCTCGTCGATGCCCGGCCGGTGATGCCAGACGTTCGTCATCGGCAGCGCGACGTACTCGGCGAATGCCCCGTCGCGGCCCACGCCGAGGCCCACGGTGTTCGCGCAGAGGTGGCGCTGGCCGGCCAGGCAGTGGCGACAGCGGCCGCACACCACGTGGCCCTCGCCGCTGACGAGCTCGCCGGCGTGGAAGTCGGTCACGTTGCTGCCCACCTCGGCGACCTCGCCGACGAATTCGTGGCCCACCACGAGCGGCGGCCTGATCGTCTTCGTCGCCCAGGGGTCCCACGACTCGATGTGGAGGTCGGTGCCGCAGATGCCCGTCTTGTGGACCCGGATCAGGACGTCGTTGATCCCGATCGTCGGCTTCGGGACGTCCTCGAGTCGAAGGCCCGGCCCCGCCTCGGTCTTCACCAGCGCGAGCATCAGTCGTCCTCTCGAGCCGCGGTCCAGTCGATGACGGGATTCTCCACCGATCCGATCGCCTCGACCTCGCAGCGGACCCGGTCGCCGGGCTCCAGGAAGATCGGTGGGACACGGAAGACGCCGACGCCGGATGGCGTCCCCGTGGACAGGATATCGCCGGGCTCGAGGGTGATCACGCGGGACACGAACGCGATGAGCTCGGGTACCGGCCACACCATGTCCGCCGTGGTCCCGTTCTGCATCTCGAGGAGCCGGCCCGCATCGGTGCCGTGGCCGGGGATGTGCCAGCTGCGAAGCGCGAGCGCCTGCGGATCGGGGACGGCCTCGGGCGTGGCGAGGACCGGACCGATCGGGAAGAAGGTGTCCGAGCCTTTTGCCCGCAGCCATTGGCCGTCGCCCCGCTCGCTCTCCGCGAGGGCGGCCCGGTTCCCCTGCCAATCGCGCGCCGTGACGTCGTTGACGACGAGGTAGCCGGCGACGTGGCTCAGGGCGTCCTCGGCGGCCACCCGGCGGGCGCGGGCGCCAATGACGACCCCGAGCTCGACCTCGAGATCAAGCGCGTGGGTGCCCTCGGGTCGGACGATCGGCTCGCCGTCGCCGACGATCGCGTTGCCGAACTTGGCGAACAGGGTCGGTCGCGGCGGCGTTTCGATCCCCTGCTCGGCAATGTGGTCGCGGTAGTTGAGGCCCACGCAGACGATCTTGCCCGGGTACTCCAGGGCTGGGAGGGCCCGGAGCTCGGTTCGACGTCGCCCGACATCGGCTCCGGCCCCAGTGGAGCGGGCCTCCGCGAGGACCTCGTCCCAGCGACCCTCGGCGAGGGCCAGGTCGAGTCCGCCGTCGGCCGCGGTAATGCGGACGACGCGGTCGTCCGGGGTCAGCAGCCCGGCTGCCGGCCCATCGTCGGCGAGGAAGGCGTACAGCCGCATCCGCGCCAGGCCGGCCGGATCAGCTCGGCGCGGGCGTGACGCTCGGCGGCGGCGCGGTCACCTCGGGCGCCGCGGAGGCCGTCGGCGCCGCCGAGTCCGTCGGCGCCGGTGTGCCGGTCGGTCCCGGCGTCGCCGTCGGCTCCGCGCACTGCTTCTCCGGGTTGGTCCGTTCGCCCTGCTGGGCCCAGAACGCCTCGATCGTGGCCGTATCGAGCGTGTCCAACGGCAGGACCTCGTCCCAGACCAGGGCCGCATACGCGAACTGCATGTCGTCGAACCGGGCGAACACCGGGCCGATCCCGCCTCCGCCCGGGGGGACGTTGCAGATTGGGCTGTTCGGGAAGCTCGCGTAGAGGCTCCGCAGGGTTGCCTGACCGGCGTCCGTGCACGCGTCCCCGGGGCACTTGTAGAGCAGCACGAGCGCGCCATGCTCGAGGTTGTGGATCCAGTTCTGTGGCGCCCACTTCTCGTTCGGGCCGTAGAGCTTCGGCGGGATCGGTCCGGCGACGCCGGCCTCGTTGTAGTGCTTGCCGCTCGCCGGCGGGCAGAACGTGTAGGTGACCTTCGTTCCGACCGCGACGTGGGTCCGACCCATGTCGTCCTGCATG
>Ga0070708_100001098_pt1 | contig 20624 bp, 13 predicted proteins | sample KBSK5503metaG_FD_65469 | JGI IMG/M metagenome (GOLD analysis project Ga0070708, IMG submission 65469) | Corn, switchgrass and miscanthus rhizosphere microbial communities from Kellogg Biological Station, Michigan, USA - KBS K5-50-3 metaG | ecosystem: Host-associated > Plants > Roots >... | reverse complement strand
GCAGGTCGCTCAGGTCCCACTTCTTCGTGTAGTACGCCTTCTTGCCGCGCTCCGTCATCGTCGACGAGCGCGCCTTCTGCAATTCCAAACCCTCCGCCGTCTTGTCGGGCTGCGACCACGCGACGACGGGCGCAATGACAGACAGGCCTGCGAGGAAAATCGATGCTGTCTTCACCTGGAAGTCCTTTCGTTTGTTTCATCCAGCTTCTTCAATTGCTCGGCCACGATCGCGGCGGGCAGCGGCAAATACTTGCCGTCCTTCTGCACCATGTCCTGGCCCTCCCGGCTCAAGATGTAGCGGACAAACTCCCTTACTTTGGGATCCAGCGGCTTACCGGGGACCTTCTTCAGATAGAAGTACACCTCGTCGGCGAGCGGATATTGGCGGCTGCGCAGGGTCTGCAGATTCAGCTCCACGAACTTCGCGCTTCCCCGAGGCGCGATCGGGATCGCCTTCGTCGCCGGCGAGAGAAAGCCGATGCTCGAGTATCCGATGCCGCTCGGATCCTTCGCCACCGCATCGACGACCTGCTTGGCCTCGAGCTCGGTGGATCCGTCGGCGTTTTTGTAATTGGTGAATTCGATCAGCTGCTCGTTCCACTTCGCGCCGCCCTGGAACACCAGCCGCTCGAAGGTCGTGGGAATGTGGTAGCGCAGGTTGTAGCCGTAGACGTGGATCGGCTTGTCCGCCCACTCGCCGGGGAGCCCGAGCTGCCCCCAAGTGCGGATGTTCTTCTCCGGCCCGCGCGCGACCTCGGTGTTCCACTCGGTGCCCTGGAAAGCGCCGGAGCGCTGCGCTCCGAAGATCCCGTCCAGCTGCTCGACGGTGAGCTTGGCCACGGGGTTGTCCTGCTGGACGTAGATCGCCAGCGCGTAGCTCCAGCCGGGCACGTTGAGGCTGCCGGTGACCACGGTGATCTCCACCGGCCAGCTGGAGTGGTAGCGCTGGTAGAGCAAGAGCTCGTCGGAGGTGATGTGCCGCATCGGAGCGATGTCCGCCATTCCAAAAGTTAGTGCGGGGATCCCCGCCAGCGCGGTCTTGAGCTCGTCCTCGAACTTGATCCCGGGATGGTGCTTCTTGAAACCCTCTTCCCACCTCTTGCCCAGCGAGCTGTCGGCGAAATAATTCGATCCCCATTGGCGGATCACGCCCGAGAGCTTCTGCCGGGGCGAATAGGCGGGCAGGTCGTCGAGGTTCCACTGCTCGGAGTAGTAGGTCTTGCTGCCGCGAAGCTTCAGCTTCTCCCCGCGGCCCTCCTGTACTTTAAGGGGATCGCGGATCTGCGCGCTCGCCGCCGCGGCGCTCAAGACAAGGAGGGCAACCATGAGACTCGTTCGATGCGGGGTCACGTTCAATCCAGTTTCTTCAGTTGAAGACGGAGGTAGGCCGCCGGAATCGGCGTGTAGGGACCGCTCAACTTCTTGAAACCCTCGGCGACGAGATCCGCGTTTCCCTTGAGCTCGCTGCCGGCGATCCACAGCCGCCCGACGACCTCGAATTCCTTCTCGTACGGGGGAAGCGTGCCCAGGTCCGGCGCCTGCGCCTGGGCGGCGAGGGCCCAGATCGCAGGAGCGATCGAGGTCGTTGTCGGCAGCACGTTCATCTTCATCGCGAGCTTCCGCGGGGGCTGGGGTCCTCGAGCTTCTTGAGCTGTTCACGAACGACGGAGGCGGGCAGCGGCAGGTAGCTGCCGTTCTTGGCGACGATCTCCTGCCCTTCGCGGCTCAAGGCGTAGCGCAGGAATTCCTTGAGCTTCGGCTCGATCGGCTTGCCCGGCGGGCGGTTGAGGTAGATGTAGATGCTGCGCACCAGCGGATAGCTCCGGTCCTGGAAGCTTTCGCGGGTCGGCGCGACGTACGGTCCACCCTCGCGCGCCGACAGCGCGACGGTCTTGATCCCCGTCACCCCCCTCGCCTGCGGCGTGATCGACCAGGCGATCCCGTAGCGGTTGTTGGCGAGCTCGTTCTTCAACATCCACCGAAGTCCGAGCCGCTGCTCCGCCTTGTCCTCGTCGGCGATCGACTTGCTGCCGGTCTCGGTGAACTCGCGGTAGTTCGGGTTCCACTTGTCGCCGCCCTTGAGCACCTTCCACTGAAAAAAGCGGGCGGTGCCCGAAGGCGCATGGCCGTAGGTCTGGATCGGCTTGTCCGCCCATTCGCCCTTGAGCCCGAGCTGACTCCACATTCGGATGTTCTCCTCGGGCCCGCGCCCGTCCACGGGCGTCCACTTGAAGCCGCGCATCCCCGCCGTTCGCTCCGATCCGAAAATGCCGTCGAGCTGCTTCATGGTGAGCTGGGTGATCGGATTGTCCTGGTGAACGAAGATCACCGGGCCGTTGGTCTTCCCCTCGACGTCGAAGGCCCCGCTGGCGACGGTGATGTCCGTCACCGGGTAGCCATGGACCTCGAAGAAGGCCAGGGTCTCCGTGATCGAGGGCTCGCTACCGTCGGGCCCGAGGTCGGCCACCCCGGTGACCAGCGCCGGAATCGCCGCGTCGCTCGTCGGCAGCTTGTCGTCGAAGCGGATGTCGGGATGAATCTTGACGAAGCCCTCCTCCCAGAGCTTGAGGACGCCGCCGAAGCTCACGCCGAAGTTGCGGATGGTGCCGGAAACTTTCTGCTCCGGTTTGTACGATGGCAGCTCGGCGGAACCGCTCGAGGCCCGCGCGCCGGGTGCACCCGCGACGGCGAAGACGAGGACCGAAGCAAAGCTCTTGAAACGCACGCGCATGGACACTCCCCCATTTAGAAGTCGAATTTGGCGCTCGCCTTGAAGGAACGATCCATTCCCGTCCCGTAGGTTCCGGTCTGGACGGAGTTCCAGTAGCGCAGGTTGGCGATGTTATCGACGCTTAACTGAAAGCTGCTGCGGACCTTCTGGATCCGCGTCGCGTAGCCGATTCCCGCCGAATAGAGGGTGTATCCCGGGATGGCGCCCTGATCTTGCGGATTGACGAATCGACGCGAAACCACCGACGCGCTGCCGTTGAGCGTGAGCCCGCGCACCCAGGGGAGGCGCCAGGAGAGCCTGACGTTGCCCAGCGCCCGGGGCGTATTTTCCGGGACCTTTCCATCGATCGACGTCGGCGACGTATCGTTGGGAGCTCTCTGGACGGAATTCAGCCACTGCACCGCCGCATAGGCCGTCCAACCATCCAGGAATTCCACTCTCAAGGTCGCCTCGAGGCCGCGGTATTCGATGTCGCCGTTCTGAGCGAAGATCGTCGTGACGGGGTCGGTCACCGCGTTGGCCCGCTTGATATCGTAGACTGACGCGCTCAAGGACACGTCCCTGAGGTGCGAAAGCCGAACGCCGATCTCTTTCTGGGTCGAGATGGCGGAGGGCATGATCTCGTAGGCGTTCACCGCTCCGACCGGCGCGGTGGCTCCGACTTCCAGGCCTTCCATGTAGCTCGCGAAAAGCGTCAGTCCCGGCAGGACGTCGTAAAGCACGCCCAGCGCTGGCGTGTTGGACCGGGTCACGCTTCTTTTGAACCCATTGTCTTCCCGGTCCCGGGTGAGGCGCAGGCCGAAGAGGAATTTCAGCTGGCGACCAATCGAGAGCGTCTCGTACGCGTAAAATCCGGTGTCGACGCTGATCTGCAGCGGCAAGGACGTCTGCGCGGCGGTGAAAACGGGCTCCGGAATCTCGGCCGGGTGGAAGATGTTCACAAAACCCGCCGTCGTGTTGTTTTGACCGGGCGTGGCCGACTCTCTTCCGCTTTGCGATACGCCAAAGGTGAGATCGTGCTTCAGAAACCAGGTGGAGAACTTGCCTACCAGCTCGACGCGAAAAAACGAGTTTCGGTAGTTCTGGTCTACCCAGTTGACCCTCACCAACCCGCCGTCGCCGGTGTCGATGTCGTACCCTCCGATGCGAACGGTGAATCGCTTGCGGAACGAATAGGAGACCCCTGCTTCGCCGACGAGCTTCCAGTCGTCCAGGAAGCGGTAGTCGGCGCGCAATTGGATGTTCTTCGTGTCCGCCCGGACCTGGGCCCATTTCCCAGACAGGAGATTTCGCGGATCGGGGACCGGAGTGATTGGAACGCCGCCATTCGTGGCAGTCAGCAGGGTGATTCCGCCCTGCTCGGGGACGTGCTTGCGGTAGTACTCGACGTCGCCCTGGACAATCAGCCTGGGAGCCACCTTCCAGTCAAGCCCGAGGCTGGCGAACTCGCCGTCGCCGGTCGTGTTGTGGATGCCGTTCTCCAACCGCACCACCGACGCGTTCGCCCGCACTCCCACTTGTCTGCCGCCGCCGAACCTGCGGCCGACGTCGAAAGCCCCACCGATCTGTCCGAAGGAATTTCCGAGCAGGGCCGCGCTGGTGACGTCCCTGTCCCCCGCGCGCTTGGTCACCAGATTGATGATCCCGGCCGGACTGGCAACGCCGAACATCAACCCATTGGCCCCTTTCAGCGTTTCAATCCGCTCCTTGTTTTCGGTGGGCGAGGTGAGCACGCCGGCGGTGGGCAGGGCGCCGTTGAGCCGGTAATTCGAGAACAGGTTGAGCTTGATGCCGCGGATGTAGATCGAGTCATTCGAGCTGCCCTTGGAATTTCCCGGCGCCACGCCAGCGACGTCCTTGACGGCCTCGGAATAGCCTTCCTGCGAGCTCTGCTCGAGCGTTTGGCCGGACACCACCGCTTTGGACACCGGCAGCTTCTGCGTTTCGGTGTCGGTGGCGGCCTCCTCCAGCCAAGCTGCTTCGAATAGCTGCGCTCCGGTAGGAATGTGCTCGCGCATTTCCTCCTCGATCTCCTCGGCGCGCTCCTCGACTTTTGCCTCGGCCTTCTCCTCGGCTTTCGGCTCGGCCCTCCCCTCGGTGGGGGACGAGGGGAGAAAGGTTATTTGGACCAGTCCGATCGGCCGGCCCGAAACGTCGAGCAGGGGGAGAGTCACCACGGCGCTCGCGCTGGTGGCTTCCACCTCGGGTTTCCCGTTCTGGAGCACCTCCAGGAGGTCCGGATCGGTCTTCAGCCCGATGCGGCCGGGATCCTTGGAGGCGATGATCGCGCTCTGGGAGCCTTTCGGCGGCGTCGAATGGATGTCCAGGCCGAGAAGCTCGGAATGCCTGGCCAGGGTCTTGTCGACCAGCTCCTGAGCGAAGCTTCGCTGAGCTTCCTTCTGCTTCGGGCTCGCCGGATCAGCTCCCAAAGCAAGCGCAGGGAATGAGACGGAACAGAGAATCAGGACGCCGGTCTCGATGACGAAAGAGACTCTCATTGTTCAAAGAGCATGAGCGCGGCACCCAGGCTGAGTGAAATCCGGGAGGGCATCGATCTGTCTCCTCTGACGGTCGCAATACAGACTGCGACGCGAGCCTGAACCCAGGCCGACGGCCCCCTAAATGCTCCCCAACGCTCGGCGTGCAGACTGCGACGCGAGCCTGAATCCAGGCTGAAGCCCCCCTAAATATTTCTTCATCCCGTCCGGGTACACGATGCGGCGCCAAGCTTACCCGAGATGGGCGGTGTCTATCCCAGAGGCGCTCAGTATGAGCTGATCCCTACCCCCTCGGGACTGGGCTCGAGGGGGGACGAAAACATCGCTCAGACGAAAACATCACTCTGTTGCGGTGCCGGCTGCCTGAACGGACGCCGGTCAGTCGTCGTGCTCGAAGTAGTCCTTGGCGTCGTGCCACCAGTAGGTTGTCTTTGACGCGGGCGGCGGAGACAGCTGGCGATGGGTGGGTCCGGTTTGAACCGCCGCCCCCGGCGCTTTCGGCTCGAAGGGCGCGACCAGATCGGCAATCGTATAGAAGCGGCCGTTCTTCATCACGCCGCCGACGTTCGCCAGATCCTCGATGTTCTGCAGCGGATCGCCGTCGATGAAGGCGAGGTCCGCGAGCTTGCCCGGCTCGATCGTGCCGAGGTCGCCCTCCAGTCCGAAGACCTGGGCGGGCAATCGGGTGGCCGTCTGGAGCGCCTCGTACGGCGCCAGACCAAAATGCACCTGCGATCTCAAGTTGAAGTGCAGGGCGACCGCCGGGTTGTCCAGCGGGGAGTCCGTCCCGGCGAGCGCCACTCCGCCGCCGCGCAGGATGTTCCTCACCGTCGCCTCCTCCTTCTCCAGGCTGTCGAGCGGAACGGTCGGATCGCTGGTGAGGATTCCCTCCAGTTTCGCCCTCAGGCTCGCTTCCTCCCAGGGAGGGTAGAGCGCGTGGATCCGCGGGTCGTCGATGAACCCCGGATCGTCGCGCAGCAGCACCTCGTTGAAGGTGGTCGAGGTGACGTGCATGCCGGAGAGCCGGAAGAGGTCGATCACGTCGCGATAGCTCACGCCGCCCAAGGAACGGGTATAGGCGAAGCCCAGGCGGGTGGTGGCGCTGACGTGCGACTGGCCATCCATCCCGTTGGCCATTCCGGGAAGCATGTAGTGCGAGCTTGTCCAGACTCCCATCTGCTCGTGCACCGCGTTTGCCACCCGCGCCTGCAACGCGTGGGGGAGCCGGACGTAGGTCTTGACCATGTCGTATTCGAGCTCGCGGGCGCGCGAGACTTGGTTCTGGAGCGCTTCCTCGGTCGTGGTGGGGCGCATGAAATTGTAGAAGAGCCGCTCTCCATCGATCGCTTCGCCGGTGGCGAGCAGGCGCGGACCCACGCGATCGCCCGAGGCGAGCGCTTCGCGACCCTCGATCGCGCGGTAGACTGGATCGCCGACCGAATGGAGCGAGGTCACTCCATAGGCGAGCCAGAGTCGGCCCAGTCGATCTCCGAAAGACTTCCCGCTGATCATCTGGTGGGTGTGCGGTTCCCAGAGGCCAGGAATGACGGTCATCCCCGAAGCGTCGATCCGCCGCGCCTGCTCGTGACGCCGATCGCGGTGGGGTTCGACGGCCGCAATCCGGTTGCCGACCACGACGATGTCCATGTCCCGCAGCACCCTCGGGCCGTTTCCTTCCCAGACCCGGCCGGCGTGGATGATCGTTCGCCCGCTCGGCCTGTCCTGCCGCCAGCTCAGGTGCAGCGGCACCGTCCGGGAGCGCGAACCGTCGAGGGAGATGAGGCGCAGCCTGCCGTTGGAGAGGTAGAGCAGCCGGCGCGAGTCGCCGCTCCATGTTGGGGCATCGGTCGGCTCGTGGGTCAGCTGGACCGCCGGCCCGTTCGGCTCGCCGCTCGGATCCACCGGCAGGACCCAGAGGACCTCATCCATCACGAAGGCCAGGTGGGTGCCGTCCGGCGACCAGACCGGGCCATCGTCGCCTCGGGTGCTTACCGATTTGAAAGGCATCGGCTCGCGGTAAACGAGCTCGCCGGTCTCCACGTCGGCGGTGAGGAATTGGCTGGTGCCCTCCCGGAAACGCCGGGTGTACGGCTTGAGCGCGGCGATGGAGATGTGCCGGCCGTCGACGGACCAGGTCGGCCGGCTCGGAGCGAACATCGGGGGGATCACCTGGCGCACGTCGCCGGTGGCAAGCTCGATGGTGAAGGTGGTACCCGTTTGATCCTGGAAGGCGATCATCGTCCCATCCGGCGACCAGGCGGCGCCGGTTTCCGCCGCGGGCAAGGAGGTGATCCGCCGCTCCCTTCCCGTAGAGACCTCGAGCACGTAGATGTCCTCGCCGCCCGCCTTGTCCGAGGAATAGGCGATCCACCGGCCATCCCGCGACCAGGCCGGGTCGAATTTGAAGAATCCGTCGCTGGTGATCTGCCGCGGGCGGCCGCCGATCTCCATCAGCCAGAGCTCGTTGAGCGCCTCGAAGACCACGCGTCGGCCATCCGGCGAGAGCGCCGGGCTGACGATGCCCTTCACCGGGCGAGGCCTGGTCGAATCGAAGTCGAGCTGCCGGCGCGCATACGGCGGCCGATTGAGGACGAATTGCGCGTCGAAGGGAATCTCCCGCGTGTTTCCGCTCTCCAGGTCGGTGGCGCGGATCTTCCCGTCGGCGGTGTAGAGGAGCTCATTCTTGGAGAGCCATTGCGCCGGGAATGGAAACACGTCGTTGAACGGCACGACCTGCTTGTCCGAGATCTTGAGCTGGCTCCGGTTGTTCTTGAAATAGAGGTACGCGATCGCGGATCCGTCGGGCGACCAGGACGGCGAGTTGACCCGGGCGGTCGGATCTCCGGGAACGACCGTGCGCCGCTCTCCGGCGGCGTTGATCACGTCGATGCTGTTTCCATTGGCATTTCCGTTGACGAACGCGATCTCCGTTCCGTCGGGCGAAAAGGCCGGCTCGAATTCCTCGGCGGGGCTGGAGGTGATCTGGCTCAACTTTCCGCTCTCGAGGTCCAGCACCCAGACGTCGTAGGTTCGAGTGCCGTCGGTCGCCAGGCCCCGGTCGGAGGAGAAAGCGATCCGCCTGCCGTCCGGGGAGAAGCGCGGCTCGCGATCGTCATAGTGCCCATCGGTGAGCTGGGTGACCTCCGATCCGTCGGGATTCATGGTCCAGACGTGAAAGGTGCCTCCGGCGTACGCCTCGAAGACGACCTTGTCGCCGGTGGGCGACCAATCCGGCCGCGCCGGCTCGAGGAAGTCCTCGGTGAGCCGTTTCGCGGTGCCACCTTCGACCGGGAGCGTCCAGAGGACCCCCTGCAAGTCGAAGATGATCGTTCCATGGTCAGGCGACAGCGTGGCGGCGATGTTGGTGCCCTCGGTCACCACCACCGTCTGGGTCCCGCCGGCCCAGGCGATTCCGGAGGACGCCGCGGCCAAGAAGCTCACCGCGCTCCAAAACACAACCGCGCTGCTGCGACTCTTGATGTTTGTCCAAAGCGTCATCAGTGCCTCCCTGAAGAAGATGGTTCGCGGTTACCCGCGCGTTGGTCGAGGCGCAAACGAAATCGGAGCCGTCAGTACGGCGCGAGACAGAGGCGATCGACGATGCGCCGCGTCAGGGCGCGTGATTCCAGCGCAAGCTGGGCAATCTGCGTGAGCTCGATTTGCTTGCATCCAATTGGTGGTGGCCCGGGCTTGGCCCGGGCCATCAAGATTTCCAACCGCTGCTTCATCGTGATGGCCTGGGCCATGGCTCGGGCCACCCTTTATCCACAGGCCTCCCTCGCGCTGATGGTTCGGCGTGTCAGCGGTAAGTACCGCGATGACCGTTCCTGACGCGCGATGTTGATTTTGGGTCGACGTCCACCCAACCGTCACCGCAGGCGATTGCGGTGGAACCGGCCGTCCTTCATGATCGCCACCAGGGACCGCTCCGGCGTCTCCAGCAATGCGATGTCCTTGAGCGGATTGCCCTCGACGACGAGCAGGTCGGCGAATGCCCCCGGACGCAGGCAGCCGAGCTTGCCTTCCATACGCAGCACCCGGGATCCGATGAGCGTCGCAGAGCGGATGATCTCCAGCGGCGAGACGACCTGGCTGCGGAGCACGAACTCACGGCTCTGGTCGACCTGGAGCGCTCCGAGAAGATCCGTCCCGTAGGCCACCGGGACCCCGGCGCGTTTGCATATCTCCAGCGAGCGTAGACCCCCGTCGATCACCAGCTCGTTCTTCACCAGCATCTCGGGGGGCATTCCGAACTGCGCGGCGCGCTCCCGCATCGCGTAATAGGTGACCAGGTTGGCGACGAGGAGCATGCCCTTCTGGGCCATCAGCCGGGCGGCGTCGTCGTCGATCAGGTTGCCATGCTCGATTGTCCGCACGCCGGCGTGGGCCGCGCGGGTGATCGCCTCCGCCGTATAGGCGTGCGCGCAGACGTAGCGGCCGAACGCGCTCGCCTCCTCCACCGCGGCCGCGATTTCGGCCGGAGAAAACTGCAGGCTGTCCAGCGGGTCGTAGGGGGACGCGACGCCGCCGGACATCATGATCTTGACCTGGTCGCACCCCTGCCGCATCTGCTCGCGCACCGTCTTTCGCACCTGCGCGTCTCCGTCGGCGGTGGCCGTCGCGAAGGCGAGCGCATTGCAGCAATGGCAGTGGTCGCCGGAATCGGTGCGGCGGCGCATGTCGGCGTGTCCCCCGGTCGGCCCGATCGCCTGCCCCGAGATGAACAGGCGCGGACCCTCGACCAGCCCCTGCTCCACCGCCGTTTTGAGCCCCCAGTCGGCGCCACCGGTGTCCCGGACGCTGGTGAATCCGCGGTCGAGCATCGAGCGCATCGAGGCGATGGCCCGAGCGGTCATCAGGGTTAGCGGCACGTTCTCCAACTGCCGGATCATCACCTCGGAGAGCACGACGTGGACGTGGCTGTCGATCAGCCCCGGCATCAGCGTGCGCCCGCCGCAGTCGATGCTCGTCGCCTCGGTCGCCTTGATCGGCCGGGCCGATACCTCGCGAATCGCGTCGCCCTCGACCAGGAGCTCGTGGCCCCCGGCAACCTCATCCAGCTCCGGATCGAGCATCCGGAAGTTCTTGAATAGGATTTGGGCCAAGTGCCTCTCCCCTCGTGTAAGGTTGCTCCGCGGGCGGGGGAGGTTAGAGAACGGACGCGCCCCGCCTGTCAATCGACTATGGCGGACATCGCTTTAAATGAATCCGAGCTGAGCATCTTGAGGCGCGTGGAGCGCCTGCCGTTCGGCCGGTTCCACTGGCGCCTGCTCTGGATGGGCGGGCTGGGATACACCTTCGACGCGATGGATGGGGCGATGATCGCCTTCATCCTTCCCGCGGTGACGGCCCAGTGGGGACTGACGAATCAGCAGACCGGCCTTCTGGGCAGCTCGGCGATGATCGGCTACCTGTTCGGGGCTTTCTTCGCCGGCGCGCTGGGCGACCTCATCGGTCGGCGGACGGTGATGATGTATGCGCTGGTCATCTATTCCCTGGCCACGCTGGTCGCGGCATTCGCCCCCAGTTGGCAGTTTCTCTTTTGGTGGCGCGTCATCGCCAGCTTCGGCACCGGAGCAGAGAGCGCGATCATCGCCCCGTTCCTGGCGGAGTTCGTCCAGAAAAAATACCGGGGTCGATTCGTCGGATCCCTCTCCGGGTTTTTCTCCTTCGGCTTCGTCTTCTCCGCTCTGTTGGGCTACTTCGTCGTCCCCGCTTCGCCCGACGGTTGGCGGATCGTCCAGATCCTGAGCGCGCTTCCAATCTTCATGTTGCTCTGGTGGCGGCGGGCCCTCCCGGAGTCTCCGCGATGGCTGATCCAGAGGGGTCGCTCCGCCGAGGCCGCCGCGGAGGTGCAGCGGATGGAGGCGGAGAGCAGTGGGGGCTCGCCGGCGCGCCTGCCTCCGCTGGAGACGGTCGAGATTCCTCCGCTCGGCCCACGCCAGGGCGGCACCTTGAGCTTGAATCTGCGAGCGCTCTGGAGCCCATCCGTCCGCCGCATAACCCTGATGCTTTGGCTCCTCTGGATAACGATCACCTTCTCCTACTACGGCTTTTTCACCTGGATCCCCAGCCTGCTGGTAAAGCAGGGAATGACGATCACCAAGAGCTTTGGCTACAGCATCGTCATCTACCTGGCCCAGATTCCCGGCTACTACTCCGCCGCCTTCGTCTCGGAAAAGCTCGACCGCAAATGGACGATCGTCCTCTACATGCTGCTCGGCGGAGCGTCGGCGCTTTTGATGTCCAACGCCCGGTCCGATGCGTCCATCACGGCGGCGGGGATTTCGATGTCATTCTTCATGAACGGCACCTACGCCGGGATCTACGCCTATACGCCGGAGCTCTACCCGACCTCATTTCGCACCACCGGGATGGGCGTCGCCTCGGCATTCGGCCGCATCGGGGGACTCTCCGCGCCGATCGTGATCGGTTACACGTACTCGCACATTGGATTCGGCGGGGTCTTCACCATCACCACCATCGTCCTCTTGACCGGCGCGCTCACCGTCGCGCTGCTCGGCATCAGCACCGCGGGAAAGAGTCTCGAGCAGATCGCCTCTGAATCGCAGGCTCGAATTCGCTGACCAAGTCTCGTTATGGCTCGGAGAAGCTCGCGCGGCCGCTGCCCGCGTGATCCCGGCCAGTTACGCGGATGCGATCAGGGCCGCGTTGGGAAATCTCGTGCGTGGTGCGATCCGCATTGGCCCGAGCTCAAAAATCCCAACGCGTTAGGACAAATTCCCAAGTTGGAAATCCTTCCTAACGTTCCGGCGCGGTCCCCACTGGCCCGAGCTCAAAAATCCCAACGCGTTAGGACAAATTCCCAAGTTGGGAATCCTTCCTAACGTTCCGGCACGGTCCCCACCGGCCCGAGCTCAAAAATCCCAACGCGTTAGGACAAATTCCCAAGTTGGGAATCCTTCCTAACGTTTCGATGGGATCCGCGTTGTCCCGAGCTGTGCCGTTGGGAAGAATTCCCCACGTTCCGAGCACTTACGCGGCTACACCGGCTCGCGTTTTATCCACCTCTGTTGACCGACCACTGCCTACCCGCCGCTCGGCGGCTTCGACGGGTCCGTCGAGCCGGTGCTCGTGCCGCTGCCAGTGGTGGAACTGCCAGACGTGCCCGTTCCGGACGTCGAGCCGGAGCCGCTGGATCCCGTTCCGCTGCTGCCGCCGGTACCACTCGATCCGGTCCCAGTCCCGGAGGTTGAGCCGCTCATTCCCGTGTTTCCCGTCGAACCGGTTCCATAGTTCGTACCGGTACCGGTCGATCCGCTTCCCGTTCCAGCCGAGCCGCTACCGTAGGACGAACCGGTCCCCGTCGAGCCGCTTCCCGTTCCAGCCGAGCCGCTACCGTAGGACGAACCGGCCCCCGTCGAGCCGCTTCCATAGGTCGATCCGGTCCCTGTCGATCCACTTCCATTCGAGGAACCGGTTCCTGTCGAGCTGCCCGATGTTCCGGTGCCCGTCCCAGACCCCGCGGTTCCACTTCCTCCGCTGCCATAGCTGCTCCCCGTCGTACCGCTGCTTCCGGTAGTTTCCTGAGAACCCGTACCGTTGCTCGATGAGCTTCCGGTGCCCGTACCGGTCTCGGTAGACGTTCCGCTGCCTGAGCTTCCGGTGCCCGCACCGGTCCCGGTAGACGTTCCGCTGCCTGAGCTTCCGGTGCCAGATCCACCGGATTGCGCTCCGGCGAGCGGGCTCAGCATCAGCCCGAGAATCAACGCGCAATTTCGAAACACTTTCATTTTCGACGTCTCCTCTGATGAGCGCTCCAGCGGCACAGCCGCCGGCGCGGATGGGAACTGCAAAAAAAGAATTTTCAGGACGCTGGAGCGGCGCAACCTGGAGTTTTCGGGATCGGATCGGTCGACAGCTCAGCCACGAGCCAGGAGTCACCCGGCGCGCGCCCTCGCCCTGCGGACGAGCACCCTGGCCACGCCGTGTGGAATCGAGCAGTTATTGGCAAGCAAGAGAGCGGTGGGACGCGAGCACCCCCGGGGACCCGTTGCACCGCAGTCGGCGGCGTGCAGACCAATCCGAACAATCCAGGCAACCAAAACCAACAGCCGCAACGCAAGGACCAGGGCCAGCAGCGCCAGGATCCAAACCGGCAGGGTCAGGGTCAGCAGGATCCAAACCGACAGGGCCAGGGCGGCCAGATGCCGAATCGGCAGGGACAGGGCAAAGAGCAGCAGATGCCGAATGATCCGCAGCGCAAGGGCGCCTAGTCGCTGAACGGTGAAGGTTGTTTCGTTTCAATGCCGAGGGCCGTTCGCTCTCGGCATCGCTGTTTTTTGGCGGGAGAAGACGAGCCCGGACAGAGCGACAGTCGCGGCTCGTCTTAGCGCGCGGTTTTTTTCAGTGCGCGGTGGCCTTCGACGCCGGCGCGGAGCTCCCGCTTGCCACTGGAAACCCGCGGTTGCGCATCAGTGCCGCCGTGCCCGGGTCTCGCCCGCGAAAGGCCCGGTAGCCCTCGGCGGGATCGATGGTGTTGCCCACGCTGAACACGTGCTCCCGAAGGCGATGAGCAACGGCTTTGTCGTAGGGACCGGCGCCCTCGATGAACGCCTCGTAGGCATCCGCCGAGAGCGTGTCCGACCAGAGGTAGCTGTAATAGCCCGCCGAGTATCCGTCGCCCGAAAAGATGTGGCTGAACTGAGGCGTGCGGTGACGCATCACCAGCTCCCGGGGCATCCCCAGCGAGGCGAGCGTCTTGCGCTCGAAGTCGCTCGGGTCGATCGGCATCTCGCCCGCGAGGTGGAGCTTCATATCGACCAGGGCGCTGGCCAGATACTCGACCGTGATGAAGCCCTGGTTGAACGTCTTGCTTCGCTCGATCTTCTCCACCAGCTTCGCCGGAACCGGCTCTCCGGTCTGGTAGTGCAGCGCGAAGCGGTCCAGAACGGCCCGCGTCGACAGCCAATGCTCGAGCAGCTGGGAGGGGAACTCGACGTAGTCGCGCGCCACCGCGGTGCCCGCGAGCGTGGGATAGGTCACGTTCGAGTTGAGTCCGTGGAGCGCATGCCCGAACTCATGGAAGAGCGTCCGCGCGTCGTCCCAGCTGATCAGGATCGGCTCGCCCGGCTTGCCCTTCACGAAGTTAGCGTTGTTCGACACGATCACCGGGACGGCGCCGTCGAGGCGGGATTGCGGGCGATACTCGTTCATCCAGGCGCCCGAATTCTTTCCCGGACGGGCGTAGGGATCGAAGTACCAGAGCCCCACGTGGCCGCCCTGCGCGTCCGTCACTTCCCACACCCGGACGTCGGGGTGATAGGCGGGAATCGAGCCGTCGGTGATCGCCTTGAATCGGAAGCCGAAGAGCTCGCCGGCGACCCAGAACATCCCTTCGCGGAGCTTCTCGAGCTGTAGGTAGGGCTTGACATCGTTCTGGTCGAGATCGTACTTCGCCTTGCGCACCTTCTCCGCGTAGAAGTGGTAGTCCCAGGGCTCGATCCGGATCCGCGCCCCTTCGCGATCGGCGATCGCCTGCATGTCGGCGACTTCCTCGTGGACCCGGGCGACCGCGGGCTTCCATACGGCCTCCATCAGGGCGATGGCGCGCTCCGGCGTCTTCGCCATCGTGTCCTCCATCTGCCAGTGGGCATGCGTCGGATAGCCGAGGAGCTTGGCGCGCTGCGCACGCAGCTTGAGGATTTCGGTGATGATCGGCTTGTTGTCGTGCGCGCCGGGGTTGTCGCCGCGCATGGTGAACATCCGCCACACCTTCTCGCGCAGGTCGCGGCGGGTGGACCAGGTGAGAAAGGGATCGACGCTGGAGCGGGTATTGAGGATGGCCCACCGGCCGGGTTTGCCGTTGCTGGCGGCGGCCGCCGCGGCGGCCTCGCGCAACGAAGGGCTCAGCCCGGCGAGATCCTCCTCGCGCTCGAGCAGGACCATCTGGGTGCTCTCCTCTTCGAGCACGTTCTGTCGGAACTTGGTGTAGAGGTCCGCCAGCCGCTGGTTGAGCTCGGAGAGCTTGCTCTTGGACGCGTCGTCGAGACTCGCGCCGGCCCGAACGAAGCGGGTGTAGCGCAGCCAGAGCAGCCGCTGCTGCTCCGGATTGAGCGCCATGCCATCGCGGCCCGAATACACCGCGGCGATGCGCGCGAAAAGCCGGCCGTTCTGGACGATGCGATCGTTGAAGGCGGCGAGCTTGGGCTCGAACTCGCTTTCGATCGCCTGGACCTGCGCGTCGTTCATCGTCGAAGTGTAGACGCCGTAGATCGCCGCCACCCGGTCGAGGGCGTGACCCGCGCGATCCATCTCCGCGATGGTGTTGTCGAAGGTCGCCCGGGAGGGGTTGGCCGCGATTTGCTCGATCTCCTCCAGGGTCTCGGCCATCGCGGCTTCGAGCGCGGGCTTCAAGTCGGCGACCTGGAATCGACCGAAGGGAGGAACACCGCCCCAGGGCCCGGTCCAGGGATCGAGCAACGGATTGGCCACCTTGGTCTTCGAGGTCATCGGCGGATCACGCTTCGGTGGTTGTGAAGCACAGCCGAGCAAGGCGGTCAGCGTCAATGAAATCATCGCCGACCGGAGAGGAGTGGTTCGCATGGGGAGGGAATCTACCGTCGAAAGGGTTCGCACATTCCCCCTTCTCTACCTCATGTTTGCAATCAAAGTGCAAGTGCGGGAGGGTTGGCCGAAATCGAGCCCGTATCTCATTCGGAGGAGGGAACCCCATGACTCAGACGCGCAGGAACTTTCTCAAGACCGCCGGCGCCGCCGGCGTGGCGGCACTGGCAGGAAGCAGCGGCTCGACCGCGGCGAAGACCCTGGATCGCACGGCCAGGGCGAACACCCGATCGGGGCCTCAGACGCTGCCCAAGAACCTGACTTTTTGCACCCTGCGAAAGGGCAACGAGTACTCGCTCGGGTTGAAGACGAGCAAGGGAATCCTCGACGTCAAGAAGGCGGCGCAGTCGCTTCACAAGAACGTCCCGCTCACCATCGACGAGGTGATCCAGGGCGGCGACGGGCTGGGACTCGCGGCGTTGGTGGAGCAGGCGCTCGCCGGCAACTTGAAGTCCGCCTTCATCGAGGAGGCCAAGGCCGAGTTCGGCCCCTGCGTGACCAACCCCGAGAAAATCATCATGCTCGGCTACAACTACAAGAAGCACGTGATCGAGGTGAAACAGCAGATGCCCACCTCGCCCGTGCTCTTCAACAAGTACAACAACGCGCTCAACTGCCACAACGGGACGATCGAGCTGCCCGAAGTGGCGAAGAAGTTCGACTACGAGGTCGAGCTGGTGGTGGTGATGGGCAAGACGGCCCACAACGTGAGCGAGGCGGACGCGCTCTCCTACGTCCTCGGCTACTGCGTCGGAAACGACTTCTCCGCCCGGGATCTGCAGTTCAAGACCACCCAGCTGATGCTCGGCAAGACCAGCGACGGGTTCGGTCCGATCGGGCCCTACCTGGTCACCGCGGACCAGATCCCCGATCCGCAAAACCTCAACCTCGATTGCCGGGTCAACGGCGAGGTTCGCCAATCGTCGAACACCAACGACATGATTTTCAGCTGCGCGAACATCATCAGCTACGTCTCCCATATCTGGACCCTCAAGCCGGGCGACATCTTTTTCACCGGAACCCCTTCGGGCGTGATCAACGGGATGCCTCCGGAAAAGCAGGTCTGGCTCAAGGCGGGAGACAAGATCGCCTGCTCGATCGAAAAGCTTGGCGAGCTGCGTTTCAGCCTGGCCAACCCGAAACAGGCGAAGGCGACCTGACGCGGGAAGGCGTCATCCCGCCCGGCGCGTCCGGCTAGGCGCGGAAGGAAAGATGGGCCTCAGATCCGGCAGGGCTTGGGAAGGGACGGCGACAGCGCAGGTGGCTTGCGAGGGCGAGATCCCTCTGGCGTCCTAGGGCCTTCTCCCCAAGGGCTGAATTGAGCTCGCCTGTCGTCGAGCAAGATGGAAGATCGGGCGCACTGCATACCCGAGGTGCTTCGGGAACCCGGACCTTAGAGGGCTGCCGCATCTACGCCTCAACGCGTCCACGCCCAACCGAGAGACTGGCCTTGAGCGGAATCCACGGCCGCGCATTCGGCCCGAGGCCAAGCGCCGTCCAGCCAGGCGAGAGGCAGATTCAAGACGCTTTTCAGCTTTTCGTCCTTAAACTGCCGCTCGGTATCAGATCGACGCGTTAAAGAACACGCCGTCGGAGGGGGAATAGGGATGGGGGCGGGGGATACGGCCTGTGCAGAGATCGCCGAGAAGCAGTTCGGTCTCATCTCGCGGGACCCGGCATTCCGAACGGGAATGAGCGCGCCATCGGCCGATGGCTGGGCGCGGGCCGACTCTCGCCAGAGTGCTTCTCTAGCCCTGGATGCGCCGGCGGCAGACGATGATTTCGGTCACCTGCTCCTCGGCCCCTCGGCGCACCCCGATCGGAATGCAGCTCCCCTCGGGGCCGCGGATGTGTTGAACCGCGCCCTGGAAGCCCAGGTCGGTCACCGCCTGTCCCTCGATGGTCAGGATCTCGTCGCCCACGTGTAGACCCGCCTGCGCCCCTCCCCCGGTCGGGATGAGGTATGCGACCACCAGCGAATCGCGGCGCGCGGTGAGAGAGGCCCCGATGCCCTCCAGCTCGGTCCGGGGCGTCTCCCCCTCGGCGACGGGGTTGAGATCGATCCGCACCGGCCCCATCCGCTGGCCGTTCTCGAATCGCAGGCCGGCGATGATCCGACTGTGATGTCCATCCGCGCTGGCGACCACGGACCCCAAGCCGCTGGCGAGGCCCCGCAGCTCGAAGTTCCCCGCCGCGTCGGTGATCGCGGAGCTCAAGATGGGAATCGCGGAGGTGGAGCTGAGGCGCCCCTCCAGCTGTATCTGCGCGTTGATCAGGGGCGTCCCACTCTTCGCGTCGACCACCGATCCCACCAGCTCCCCGCCCCGCTCGAGCTCGAAGTCGATCGACTTCTCCTCCAGCGCCGGGGAGATCGAGAACTGGATCTCCCGCGAGGGCGCGTAGCCGTAGCCGGTGGCGATCGCCGCATACGAGCCAGCGGGCAGGCCTGAAATCTCGTATTGACCCTGCGCATCCATGAAGGCGTCGTCGCTCAGCGATTCCCGCTGCAGGGCCCCGCGGGCGCGCTGGATGCTGATGTTGAAGGCGACCACCGGCGCCCCGGAATTGCGGTCCCTCACCTTGCCGCGGACGCGAGCTCCCGCCGCCAATTGGAGCACGACCGTCGTCGTTCCCGAGGGGACCGCGTCGGCGCGGCCGGCGGCCAAGCCCGGATAGGTGGCGACGACATCGTAGCGACCCTCGAGCAGGCCCTCGAACGCGAACCGGCCATCCTGATCGGACTTCGCCGAAAACCCCTCGCCCCACCCTCGCCGGCTCCGGCGCTGCGCGTACACCGAGGCACCGGAAATCGGAAGTCCCCGGGAATCCACCACCCGCCCGGCCAGCTTCTCCTGGGGCTCGACTTCCCCGGACTCCTTCTCGCTCAGGCGCAGCTCGAGCCGCCGCGAGGTCTGCGCGATCCCATCGACGCGGGCCCTTGCCGCGGAGAACGACGGGTGCTTCGCCTCCAACCAGGCCCAGGCGGGGGCCCGGAATCGAAACTCGCCCTTCGCGTTCGAGACGAAAGTGTCTTGGAGCGGCGCCAGCGCCATCTCGCCCTGGCTGGCATCGAGGAGCGAGACGCTCGCCCCGGCCAGCCTTTCGCCCTTGGGGTCGAGGACGACGCCGAGGTACTCCAGCGCCGGCGTGAGAAACAACACGATGTCGCGAATGCGTTCGCCGGCCCGGGCCGTCAATTGCACGGGGCTGTGGCCCCACTCCGGGGCGAAGGGCAGAAATTCAGGGGCGAGGATGGCCGCCAGGCGATAGTGCCCAAGGTGGGTCGGCTGAAACACGAAGGAGCCATCGGGGCCGGTTCGGACCGACATCGCCCCGCTCTCGTGCTCGAACGTGATCTCCGCCGAGGGAACGCCCTGGCCCGTCGCCGAGGAGACCACGCGGCCTTCAAACGTCCCGGCCCTGGCGGGCGCATCGGGGCTGGAGCTCGCCCGGTTGAGCTGGATCGGGGCTCCCATCGGAGGCGAAGACAGCTCCGCCCGCGTGGGCGGCGCGGCCTTCGGGGCCGCCGTCTGCTTGGGCCGCTCCGCGACCGTCGCCGCGCGCCGGTTCGAGCTCCAGAGCAGCAGCGCGGCCCCGAGGAGAAGGAATGCCAACAACAAGAAGAAACGCCGACGGCGCACGCCTCATTTTTACGGCGGTCCGGAAGGTGGGCGCAAGCGCCCCCGGGCTTGGGAGACGCGCGCCCCCCGATCGGCTATGAGACACTCCTTTTGGGGCCCCACGTCGGCGTCCTGGGAGACGAAATGAAATACACCACGCTCGGCCGCACCGGCCTGATGGTCTCGCGCATCTGCCTCGGCTGCATGAGCTTCGGCAGCAAACGCTGGCGACCCTGGGTGCTCGATTCACAGGAGGCGATGCCGTTCTTCCGCCGGGCGATCGAGCACGGGATCAACTTCTTCGACACCGCGGACATGTATTCGCTGGGGGAGAGCGAAGTAATCACCGGGCGGGCCCTGCGCGAGTACGCGCGGCTGGAAGAGGTGGTGCTCGCCACCAAGGTCCGGTTCCCGATGAGCGAGGCCCCGAACATGGGCGGGCTTTCGCGGAAGCACATCGTCCAGGGCTGCGAGGCGAGCCTCAAGCGGCTCGGGGTGGACACCATCGACCTGTACCAGATCCATCGCTTCGATCCGCGCACGCCGATCGAGGAGACGCTGGCCGCGCTCGACTTCCTCGTTCACCAGGGAAAGGTTCGTTACATCGGCGCCAGCTCCTCTTACGCCTGGCAGCTCGCCCAGGCGCTGAGCACCTCGGAGCAGCGAGGGTGGGCGCGCTTCATCGCCATGCAGAACCACTACAACCTCGCCTATCGCGAAGAGGAGCGGGAGATGATCCCGCTCTGCGTCAAGGAGGGGATCGGCGTGATTCCCTGGTCTCCTCTGGCCCGCGGCCTGCTCGCCGGGTCGCGAAAAAGCCTGGATGATCGCTCGAGCACCATCCGCGCCGAGACGGACAAGGCCTACGAGCTCTACGACGATCCCTCCGATTGGGCGGTGGTGGAAGCGGTGCGCAAGGTCGCCGGCGCCCGCAACGTTTCGCCGGCGGAAGTGGCCCTGGCCTGGCTTCTGGCAAAGCCGGCAGTCGTGGCCCCGATCGTCGGCTCGACGAAGATCGAACATCTGGACGCCGCGGTCCGCGCCGTCGACCTCTCGCTCAGCGAAGAGGAAATGAAAGCCCTGGAAGCGCCTTACCGGCCTCATCCGGTCCGAGGCTGGCTCTAAGCAGGGCGCTGAAAAACTGCTGCGCAGCCCATCTGCTTTGTTGCGGTCCCTCTGCCCAGGCAC
>Ga0070708_100001097_pt1 | contig 20636 bp, 19 predicted proteins | sample KBSK5503metaG_FD_65469 | JGI IMG/M metagenome (GOLD analysis project Ga0070708, IMG submission 65469) | Corn, switchgrass and miscanthus rhizosphere microbial communities from Kellogg Biological Station, Michigan, USA - KBS K5-50-3 metaG | ecosystem: Host-associated > Plants > Roots >... | reverse complement strand
CCAAAGGGCGGCCGCCCTCACGGCCGCCGCGGGACCGCCGTGGCGCCGCACGAAGGCCGCGACCACGAGCACGATCGCGACGTCGGCAGGGATCGAAAGAGCTTTGACGGCGAGCCGGAGGGCTTCGCCGTCGAGGAGCGCGCCGAGCGCACCGAGCACGTACAAGATCCCGGGCTGGTACCCGCTGTGGTGATAACCCGGTGCGTAGAAGGCGCCGGGCCCGACCGTCGCGACGCGTTCCGCCCACGCCATCAGCGACGCGACGTCCGCGTCGAAGCCGATCGCGGGGAGCGTGATTAGACGGATCGTTACGCCGACAATCAGGAAGGCGGCGATCGCGACACGCGCTCCACGCTCGTCTTCGGAGGCGGATCCTGCCGGACCATCCGATCGGTCCTCCGATTCGCGCGCGCCGTGACGTGAGGCGGTGCGCGGGGCAGAACCCATTCGCTCAAATGCTATCGACTGTGAATGGGTCGACCGGTGGTCACCGATCACCGCGTGTACCGGCACGGGGGAATGACATTGGGCCGCTCCCGTCCGTGTAAGGTTTGGGACCACGCCGACCCATGAAAGGGGACACGAAGAAACGGGCAGGCTGTCGCTATGACTGCTCCACCGCTTCCCGGGCTGTCATTTTTCTTTCCAGCATTCGATGAAGAGGAAACGGTAAGGCCCACGGTCGAGGCCGCCCTTCAGATCCTTCCGGCGTTCGCGCAGAACGTCGAGATCGTGATCGTGGACGACGGCAGTCGCGATCGGACACCGCAGATCGCTGACGAGCTGGCGGCTCGCCATCCGCAGGTGCGCGTCGTGCATCACTCCAGGAACTGCGGCGTGGCCGCGGCCATGCGTAGCGGGTTCGAGGCCGCGACCCAACCATATGTGTTCTACACCGACGGCGACCTGCAATTCGATCTCGCCGAGCTTCGCCGCCTCGTCGCGGCGCTCGACGGAGCCGACGTGGTGGCGGGATACCGAATCGAACGTCGGGATCCTGTCCACCGTCGCGTCATCGCATGGGCGTACAACGCGCTCGTCCGCCTGCTGTTCCGCGTCAGCTGGCGCGACGTTGACTGCGCGTTCAAGGTGTTCCGGCGCGCGGTGTTCGACCGTGTACCGCTTTCCACCGTCCGTTCGAACGGCGCCGTGTTCTTCCCGGAGCTCCTGATCGCGCTCCACCGGGGAGGAGCGCGGATCCGCGAGGTCGGTGTGACCCACTATCCGAGGCGGGCGGGACGCGCGAAGGGTGCGCCGCCGGTCGTGGTCTTGCGGGCGATGCGCGATCTCCTGGCGCTGCGACTGCGGCTCTGGCGAGAGAGATCCGTCGCGGCGAGCGCGCTGGAGCGCTAGCCCCGCGCCTCGAGCATCAGTCCCAGTATCCGAAGTGCACGATCATGATCGTCGCGTACACGTTCAGCGCCACGGCCACGACGACAGCGAGCAGGAACAGCAGCGAGGGTCGTGCGCGCCAGACGCCCGCCCGGTAGGCATCACCCGAGATGGCGAGCGCGACGAGGAACGGCTGCGCGTCGATGCTGAACCGGTAGCCGAATTGGGCGAAGCCGACGGTGCCGTGGAGCACGTTCGGCAGGAGCGCCAGGCCCGCGGCGATCGCCAGCACGCGAACGACCGTATCGCGCCGGACGGAGCGAAGCGCCCCGAAGACCCAGAGGAACGCGGGCGTCGTGAGGAACAGGCTCATCCCGCTGATGCGGAAGCGCAGGAACGCGGGCGTGCCCTCCACGAGCTCGGGCGACTCCATGAAGATCGCGTACAGGTGGCGCGGCAGGTACAGCGGCGAGAACAGCCCGAAGTTGAAGAAGAAGTCCCCCTCGGCCAGGCGCGCATAACCCGCGTCGAACGGCGTGCCCCAGCGCAACACGTCGTAGGCCGCATACACGAGGGCGAGCGGCAATCCGCCGAGGATCACCCCGCGCAGCGCCCCGAGGTACGACATGCCGCGCCGGCGCGCTACCAGCAGCGCGAGCGCCGGGAACACGGCCGCCACCGGCAACCGCGCGAGCGCGGCCAAGCCGATGGCGGCTCCGACCCACAGCGGCGGCCCGCCGCGGGCGGCGAGCAGCAGTGCGAGCGAGGTGAACAGCATGGCGACCGCGTGCGCGGCGTACCAAGCACGTCCGTCGACGCTGGTGAACAGCAGGGTCGTGCCGAACGCCGACAGGACGACACCGGTCAGGGCGACGAGCCGGGGTGCGCCGACCGCACGCAGCGCGAGGTAGAGGATCCCCGCGGACGCACCGCCCGCGAGCTGGCTCATCAGGCTCTGCGCCAGGTCCGTCCCGAAAAACGGCAGGAACGGGAGCGTCATGAGCGCGGGCACCGGCGGGTAGGCGACGCAGAAGCGTCCCGCGCCGCACGTCAGCAGCTCGTTGAGCCACGGCGGGTCGTCGGTGAGCCACCATCGACCGTGCGCGAACGCTTCTGCAAGCCTGCCGTAGTAGTCGTAGACGGTCGGCTCGCCGATCCCGAGCGCGACATACGCGAGGGCGCCGATGGCCCCGACGGCGATGGCGATGCGTCGATCGGTCAGGCGCACGGTGAAGAACCTAACCGCTGGCCGGCCTCAGGCCCGCGCGGACTCGATGATGAGCAGGATCCCCGTCGCGATCGCGACGCGAGCGGGCACCGAGTCGATGAGGTTGCTGGTCCCGCGAGGGCTCCCGAACGGCAGCGTCGCGCCGTCGAGCCGGTAGCGCAGACCTTCGGTATGGACACCCGCGACGTCGCCTCCGAGGGGAAGCAGCGTCACGAGTGAGCCGACGCCGGCCCCAAGCTCGACCGTCGCGCCGCCGCGCAGCGCCTGGATGGTGACGTGACCGCGCACCAGCCGGACGCCACGGCCGAGCATCTCGTCGGCCAGGATGAGAACGTTCGCGAGCGCGTGGTCCACGCGCGCGCCGCCCAACGCGCCAAGGACGACGATGTCAGAGGCGCCGGCCCGCGCGGCGTGCCGGATCGCGAGCTCAGTATCCGTCTCGTCCTTCTCGGCGACATGCGCGTCGATCCGCGCACCGCCCTTCCGGAGCTCTTCGGCCCGGCGCGGGCCGAGCGAATCGAGGTCTCCGACGACGACACCGGGGCGCACGCCCCACCCGAGCAGCGTCAGGGCTCCCGAGTCGGCGCCGATCACGAGATCGGCACCTTCAAGCAGCCGGCGGTCGGTCGCATCCACCTCACCGCCCGCGACGATGACCGCCCTCACTGGGCGCAGCGTATCGCTACGCTTCTCGGGTGCCGGAGCGCCTTCCGAGCCTCTCGTTCTTCTTTCCTGCATACAACGAGGAGAGCAACGTCGAGGCGGTGGTCGACGAGGCACTCGCGAAGCTTCCCCGGTTCGCGGACGACTTCGAGGTCGTCGTGATCGACGACGGCAGCAGCGACCGGACTCCGCAGATCGCCGACGCGCTCGCCGCGCGCCACCGCAACGTACGCGTGATCCACCACATGCCCAATCGCGGCTACGGCGGAGCGGTGCGCTCCGGATTGCGATCCGCAACCAAGGATTTCGTCTTCTTCACCGACGGGGACCGCCAGTTCGACCTCGACGACCTGGCACGTTTGCTCCCCGCGCTCGCAGGCCCCTCCGGGGGCAAAGCGGGTCCCGCCGGGAGCGAAGATGGCGCGGACGTCGTGATCGGCTATCGCCTCAAGCGACGCGATCCCGCGCACCGGCTCTTCGTCGCGTGGGTCTACAACATGCTCATCTCGGCGCTGTTCTTGGGGCGATTCCGCGACGTCGACTGCGCATTCAAGCTGTTCCGGCGAAGCGTCTTCGACCGCGTGCCCCTCGAGCGCGTTCGGTCGAACGGCGCGTTCTTCTCACCGGAGCTCCTCATCACGCTGGGGCGCGCCGGCGTGCGTATGTCGCAGGTCGGCGTCCCGCATTACCCACGGACAGCTGATGAGGCGAAGGGCGCGACGCCGAAGGTGATCTTGCGCGCGATCCGCGACCTGCTGCTCCTGCGGATCAGGCTGTGGTTCGGCCGCTCAGAGTAGGAGTCCCTACCGCTCCAGCCTCCAGATGTCATCGTGAGCCTCGCGTGAACGGATGAGCCGGACGCGGCCGCCGTCGATCAGCACGACGGCCGGTCGCGGATGTGCGTTGTAGTTCGACGCCATCGCCAGCGAGTACGCGCCTGCCGCCGGGATCGCGAGCACCTCGTCGGCCCGCGGCGTGGGGAGCGCGACGTCGCGGATGAGGAGATCGCCGCTCTCGCAGTACCGACCGGCGATCGCGACGCGCTCGGTGGGAGGCGCGGTGACGCGCTCCGCGAGCAGGGCGGTGTACTCGGCGCCGTACAGCGCGGGCCGGATGTTGTCGCCCATGCCACCGTCGACGGAGACGAACGTGCGAACGCCCGCGACGCGCTTCGTGCCGACGACGCGATACAGCGCGATCCCCGCGCGACCCACGAGAGAGCGGCCGGGTTCGACGACGATCGTCGCCTTCGCCGTCGCCGGCTCCGCACGGATCGGCGCGCTCACCGCCGCGGCGTACGCATCCAGGTCGAGGAGCGGGTCCTCGGGACGGAGCCGGATCCCCAGCCCGCCGCCGACGCCGATCTCGGCGATCCGCGCTCCGGTCGCATCACGCACCTCGCGCGCGAACGAGGCGAGGGCCACGCCGAGCTCGGCGCAGCGGTGCACCTCGTGGAGCTGCGTGCCGAGATGCGCGTGCACGCCGACGAGCGCGAGCCCCGGCGTCGACGCGATCGCCCGTGCCTGCGCCAGCGCATCGCCGCCGGCGATCGGCGCGCCGAACTTGCTGTCGAGGACGCCCGTGCGCAGGTGCGGGTGCGTGTCGGCGCCGATCCCGGGCGAGACGCGCAACCACACGTTCTGCAGCGAACCGCGGCGGCGCACCAGCGCGGCGAGCCGCGCGAGCTCGTCGGCGCCGTCGATGACGACCCGGCCGACGCCGAGTCGCAGAGCAGCACGCAGCTCCTCGTCCGTCTTGGCGTTGCCGTGGAGCTGGATCCGCACTGGCGCGAACCCGGCGCGACGGGCGGCCAGCACCTCGCCCAGTGAGGCGGCGCTCGCGTCGGCGCCCAGCGACGCCAGCACCCGGGCGACGCCACGGATCGCGCATGCCTTGACCGCGTAGGAAACTCGGGCCGGGCGATGTGGGCGGAACGCCGCGACGTAGGCGCGATGAGCCCCGCGGATCGTGGCCGCGTCGTAAACGTAGAGCGGGGTCCCGTAGCGCGCGGCGAGCGACGCGAGGTCGACGCCTTCGATGCGGAGCCGGCCGCGGTCGTCGACCGCCGCTCCGGCCGGCCAGAGCCCGGGCGCGAGCACGCTAGCCGGAGCTGGACTGGCCGAGATCGTCCGGGAGGTTCTGGATGAACTCCTTGAAGACGGAGAGGTCCTCCTCGCCCTCTTTGGCACCCTCGGCCGCGATCGCCGAACGGAGGAGCACGTTCTCGGCGACGAGGATGCGTGCTTCGGAGCGGATCGCCAGGGCGATCGCGTCGGAGGCGCGCGAGTCGATCTCGATCTCATTGCCCGACGTCTGCAGGAAGATGCTGCCGTGGAACACGCCCTGCCCGTCGCCGCTCTCGACGAGGTCCTTCACGACGACGCGCGTGATCTCCACGCCAAGCCTCGAGAGCATCTCGATCATGAGGTCGTGGGTCAGCGGCCGCTCGCTCGCGATGCCGGCGAGGCGCGTCGCGATGCTGTGGGCCTGATCGGGCCCGATCCAGATCGGCAGAAGCTTGTCCGAGTCCCGCGGCTGCAGCAGGACGACGTGTTGGCCGGTCAGCACGTGCACGCGGACGGATTCGATGGTGCAGGGCACCAGACGTGGAGCACCGAGTCCCCGATGGAGCTCGTCGCGCATCGGTCGAGCCTAGCGCAGTCGCGGATCCCGGCGGGGCCGGAAGAAGAACAGCAGGACGATGCCGGCCAGGAATCCGAACACGTGCGCGAAATACGCGACCTGCTCCGCCGCCTGTGACACGCGAAGCTCGGCCAGGCCGGACACGATCTGGATGACGATCCAGAAGCCGATGACGATGATCGCCGGGAGCTGCACGATCGTGATGAAGATGCCCAGGAAGATCAACGTCCGGATCCGCGTACCGGGGAACATCACGAGATACGCGCCGAGGATGCCGGCGATCGCGCCCGACGCGCCGACCAGCGGCCCGCCGGCGATGAGCCCCTGACCGATCGCTGCGGCGACGCCGCAGAGGAGGTAGAAGACGAGATAGCGCCCGCTGCCGAGACGATCCTCGACGTTGTCGCCGAAGATCCACAGATAGAGCATGTTGCCGATGACGTGCAGCCAGCCCGCGTGCAGGAACATGTGCGTGAAGAGCGGCGCGATCGTGTCGAGCGTGTAGCGGCCGGCACCGAGCGCCGCGGTGAACGTGGCCCAGTCGAACGAGTAGCGCTCGTAGAACGCTTGCAGTGCGGCCTGATCGCGCGACAGGCTGAACGAGTACAGCCAGACCGCGATATTAACGACGAGCAGCAGCCGATTGACGATCGCGAACCGGCTCGCGGGGTTCATGTCGGACAGCGGGATCATCGGCTCGTGTCCGTCGTGGCGATCTTCGTGCCGTGGAGCGTGTACGCGATGTGGGACGTCTCCGCGACGTAGAACGCGCTCGGTTCCGGCAGGCCCGGCGGCAGCGCGAATCGCGCCACCTCGCGCCCGTCCCGCGTCATCTGGATCACCAGGCGGGCCTGCGCGTCGAGGACGTACACGAAGCGCTGCGCTTCGAGCGCCTGGATCGCCGACGGGTGCGCTGTCTCGCTCGCCCAGCGCACGTTGAAGTCCACGCGGTTCGCCGTCGTCGTGAGCGGATTGCGGCGGAATCGCAGGATCTCCGACGCGGTCGTGACGATCCAGACATCGCCGTCGACGGCGAGCGACCGCGCGGTATTCGGCAGCAGCGCCGCGGCGAGGAATCCGATGCCGCGGCCCAGAACGGTCTTGCTCTCCTCGTGCTTCCAGACCTGACCGCTCTGAGCATCGAGCACGTACAGGTTCCCGCCGAACGCCGCCATTCCGTTGATCGATCGCCAGCGGTCGTTCGCGTCCTCCGGCGTGATGTTCGCGATGGTATTGCCCTCGGCCTTCCAGACCTGCCGCGCGTCGTCGATGGTGAGGATCACGGCCTCCTCCGTGGCGACGGCGACCGGGATGGTCACGCCGCGCTGGCCGCGTTGGAGCACGGCTCCGGCCTCGGTCGCCGGCGGATCGCCGAACACGCGCCAGAGCGCGCCGGCGCCCGCATCCGCGACGTACAGGCCGTTCACGGTACCCGCGAGCGCGGTCGGTTTCGACGCGGCGTTCGAGCGGACCAGGTCGATCAGCACGCTCGACAGCTTGTCGGCCAGCGCGTCGATCTGCGCCCGCAGGCCCGCGAGCTGCGCTTTGTCCGCGGCCGGCGACCGGGCAGCCTGCGTGATGCGATCGCCGGCGCTCGCCAGGCGCTCCCGCGCGCGGTCGAAGTCGGGTCGCTGCTGGCTGGTCAGTCGGTTCGCAGACGCGATGTCATCCTCGATCCGCAGCACCGCGAGCCGGTAGTCGCTGATCACCTGGTTCGCCTGGTAGTCGCGGACCGCAAGGCCGCCGATCGACACCGAGACGACCAGGAGGAGCGCGGCCAGGATCAGCGTGACCCGACGCTGACGCGCGAAACGCTCGCGCGACGTCTCGCCGGCTCGCAGCGGCGGCGGGCTGCGGCGCGGGAGCAGCTCGATGCCGACGGCGAGGCTCTTTGTCATGGCCTTCGCGGCCGGAGCGGCGGCCGCGGCGACAGCCTGGTCGAGCCGTGGCCGGCGGCGCCAGATCACATCGAGCCGTGACCGGATCGATTCCGCGATCAGCACTTCGGTGGGCGGACCCGCTCGCTCCGGCTGTGGCGAGAGCCGCTGCGCGGATCCCGGCGACGACGCGAGCTCGATGAACAGGGCGGGGTCGCTTCCGGCGATGCCCTCGGCGACGAAGCGGTTGTGGACGTGCTCGACCGCCGCGCGCGGGTGCAGCGTCACCGCGGCGTTCTTCAACGCGTCCGCGCCGAGGCCTTCCACGAGAGCGCCGCCCGCGAGAATCACCGTGTCACCCGCTTCGATGCGCTGTCGCCACACGGCGGGAAGCAGATCGGCTTCCGCCCCCAGTGCGGCGGCTTCGCGCGTCGTCGTGCGGTGCACGAAGTCCGCGAGCTCGCCCGGTTCGTCGCCCGGCAGGAAGAGCCGCGCGCGGCGCACCAGGAACACCTGGGCCGCGCCGATGCGCGCGGCGTAGACCTCGTTGTTCACGACGATGGCGCAGGCGCAGTGGAGCGCGAGACGCCCGCGCTGGTCCTTCAGCCGTTGCGCCGCGCGACGATTCGCGTCCCGCATGGCCCTGCGGAGCGAGACCTCGATCCCCGCCGAAAGGTCGTAGTAGTACTCGTCCTTCACCAGCTCGGCGACCTCGCGCGCGAGGTCCTTTCCGTAGCCCGAGGGCGGCGCGACCTCGCAGAGGAAATACAGGCGTCCCTTCGTGCGAAGCGTCGCGCCGGTCTCCGGCTCGTGCACGAGGACGACATCCATCCCCGCGCGCACGTCGGTCGTCGTTCCGACCTTGGTGAGGAGGCTCTGCGGTCGCACCCCGCCGAGTATCCGCCCTACTGACGGACAGGCGAAGCCGGTCCGGAAAGCCGGAGCCGAAGGCGGAGGTCAACTGACGGACAGGCGAAGCCGGTCCGGAAAGCCGGAGCCGAAGGCGGAGGTTAGCGGCTAGCCTCGCGGATGCCGCCGGACCTCGAGGGCACCGGGCGTACGCGGACGATGCCGCTGCGCGGCGCCAACGCCTCGAGCGCGCGCAACAGGTCGCGCTCGCGGAGCCGGATCTCGGCACCCCACTGCGCGTCGGGCACCGTGACGACGAGCGTGTGTCGCTCCACCGCGGTGGCGTGTGTGAGCGACGCGTCCGATCCGAGCACGCCCGCGGCGGCATCGGACCAGCGATGCACCGCCTCCGCTTCGGCGAGCTCGTCGCTCAGCCCGAGCTTCCGCAGGAGGCGGTCGACCGCGCCACCGAGCGGCTTCATGGATGCAGATCCTCGGGTACGCGCACGAACCTCGCGCGCTCGGAGAGTGCTCGTGGGAGCCCGGCGGGCAGTGCCGCCGTGAGCAGCACCTGCGCGCCGGAGGGCAGTGCCTCGACGAGCGCCTCGCGCCGCCGCGGATCGAGCTCCGACAGCACGTCGTCGAGAAGAAAGATCGGCTCCTCGCCGCGCCGGTCGCGCAGCCAGGACGCCTCGGCGATCTTCAGCGCCAGGACGGCGCTGCGCTGCTCGCCCCGCGAGGCGAACGTCGAAAGGGCGCGGCCGCGTGCGCTCACGGCGATGTCTTCGCGGTGCGGACCGACCAGCGTCGTCGCCTGCCACATCTCTCGCTCGCGCTTCTCCGTCAGAAGGGCGCGATAGGCGGCCTCGCGCTCGGCGGGCTCCGTCCCATCGACCTGTCCCACATACGCGAGCTCCACCTCGTCGGTCCCCGCGAACCGCGTCGCTGCCTCGCGGAACGGGCCGATCAGCTCGGTGATGGCGCGCAGCCGCTCGCTGGAGATGACGGCGGCGAGCCGGCAGAGCTCGCCGTCCCAGAACGCGAGCTCGACCTCCGTCGATTCGCCGTCCCGCAGGGCGCGCAGCAGCGCATTGCGTTGCTCGATGACGCGGGCGTATTCGCGCGCCGCGGCGCGGTGCCGGCGAAGCACCTGCCCCAGCATCGCGTCGAGGTAGCGCCGGCGTGCGCCGGGCGCCTCCGTCAGCAGCTCGACGTCCTCCGGGAAGAACGCGACGACGGCGATCTCGCCCAGGACGTCGTCCGCCCGCTTGCCGGCCCCATCCAACAGGTACCGGCGGGGGCGGCGGCGCCCATCGCTCGCTCCGAAGAGGACGATCTCGACGCGCCGCTCGTCCTCGGCGCGCTCCACCGTGACGGTGATGCGGGCGAGCGGAGCACCCCAACGCACCATCTCGGCATCGTCGTGTGCGCGGGGTGAATCCCCCCGCGCGGCGAGGTGGATCGCCTCCAGGAGGTTCGTCTTTCCGGCGCCGTTCGGGCCCACGAACGCGGTGACGCCCGCGTCGAGCGGGAGATCCACGGCGGCGTGTCCGCGGAAATCCTCCAGCGCCAGCGCGCGGACGCGCACCGCCTTCTAGCTCGGGATGCGCAGAGGCATGACCACGTGGAGGTAGCTCTCGTCACCAACGATCTTGATGACGCCCGGCGCAAGCGGCCCGCCGAGCTCGAGTGCGACCTCGGGCGCGGTCAGGCTGCCGAGCGCCTCGGCCACGAAACGCGAGTTGAAGGCGATCGCCGTCGGCACGCCCTCGACCGTGGCGTCGACGCGCCCGGTGTTGTCGCCGACCTCGGCCGCGGTCGCGCTGACGACGAGCGGCGCTTCGTTCGTCGGATCCACCTGGAAACGGACGATGTTCGCCGCGTCCCGGGCGAAGTACGACGCCAGACGCGTCGCCTTGAGGAGCTCCTCGCGCTCGACGACGATCCGCGTCGCGTGGCTCGCCGGGATGACCTGGCGGTAGTTCGGGAATTGGCCCTCGATGATGCGCGACACCAGATCCGCCTCGTCGGTGTGGAAGATCACCTGGCTGCCATTCGGGGTGACCAGGATGTCGACCGGGTCGTCGGTATCGGTTAGGAGACGGGCGACCTCGAACAGGCTCTTCGCCGGGATGATGATCTCCAGCTTCTCGTCGACCGAGGTCAGAAGCGTGCCGTTGCGGACCGAGAGGCGGTACGGGTCCGCCGCGGCCAGGGTGATGCCTTCCCCTTCGAACGTCGTGAGTACGCCGGTGAGCACAGGCCGGCTGTCGTCGGTCGCGGCGACGAAGGCGACCTCGCCGATCATCCGGCGCAGCTGTCCCTGCGACACACGCGTCGTGGGCTTGTCGGGGATCGCCGGGATGATCGGGAACTCCTCGGCGTCGAGCCCCCTTAGGTTCGCCTCATACGGTCCGCTCTTCAGATGCACGGTCTTCGTCCGCACGTTCAGCGACAGCTCGATCAAACCCGCGGGGAGGTTGTTCACGAAATCGGTGAAGAGCTTTGCCGGCACGGTGATGGCGCCCGCGTCATCGACCTTGGCCGGCACCCAGCAGTTGATCCCGATCTCCAGGTTCGTCGCGGTGAGCTTGAGTCGGCCGTTGTCGGTCTTCAGCAGCACGTTGCTGAGGATCGGCAGGGTGCCGCGCGTCGAGACCGCGCGCCCAACGATCTGAAGACCCCGAGTCAGGTTCTCTTGTAGACAACCGACCTTCACGCGACCCTCCCGTACCTCGTAGCAAAGGATTGACTTAACGAGTAGCGGTAGCAGTAGGCGTGTGGACTATGCGACTTCGTGGGGCGGCCGCGCACGCCGCCACTGGGGATTGTGTGTCGAGCCGCCCGGGACGCGTGTGGGCGAGTCCGTCGTCCTTGTCTCGTACAGCGACATTCAGCCGTCCGGGCGACACGCCGAACCACCCCCTTGTCCACAATTGGGTGCGCTTATCCACACCAGGGTGGGCCTTATCCACACGCGGAAGGCCGGTCAGTCCGAGTACAGGAGCTCCCGTAGCGCGCTGATATCACGGCGGAAATCGTCACTCTCGGCCATTTCCCGCTCGATCTTGTCGCAGCCGTGCAGGACCGTGGAGTGGTCGCGCCCACCGAGGGCTTCACCGATGCGCATGAGCGGTGCCTCGGTCTCTTCCCGCATCAGGTACATCGCGACCTGGCGAGGCAACACGATCTGCTTGTCGCGGGCCTTGCCGCGGAGCTGTTCGGTCGGAACGCCGTAGTAGCGCGCGACGATCTCGACGATCCGATCGGGCGAAAGCGACTGGCGGCGCGGGTTGTACAGGATGTTCTGCAGCATGTTCTGGGCGAGCTCGGTCGTGACGGGTACGGCATTCAGGGTGGCGTAAGCGACGATCCGCGTTAGCGCGCCCTCGAGCTCGCGGATGTTGGAAACGATGCGCTGGGCCAGGAAGTCGATCACCGCGGGTGGGACGGCGACGTGCTGGTTCTCGGCCTTCGCTCGCAGGATCGCCGTGCGGGTCTCGAGGTCGGGCGCGGAGATGTCCGCGATGAGGCCCCATTCGAAACGTGAGCGCAACCGGTCCTCGAGCTGCGGGATCGCCTTCGGCGGCCGGTCGCTCGAGAGGACGATCTGCTTGCCCTCCTCGTGGATCGCGTTGAAGGTGTGGAAGAACTCCTCCTGAGTACCTTCCTTCCCGGCGATGAACTGGATGTCGTCGATGAGGAGGACGTCGATCCTCCGGTAGCGCTCTCGGAACTCCTCGCCCTTCTGGCCTCGGATCGAGTTGATGAACTCGTTGGTGAACTTCTCGCTCGTCGCGTAGGCGACCCGCTTCTTGGGATGCCGCGTGACGACCGCGTGCCCGATCCCGTGCATGAGATGGGTCTTGCCCAGGCCGGATCCGCCGTAAACGAAGAGCGGGTTGTATGAATGGCCGGGCCGCTCTGCCACGGACAGGGCCGCGGCGTGGGCCAAACGGTTGTTCGATCCGACCACGAACGACGCAAAGGTGTACTTGGGATTCAGCAGCGCCGCAGCCACGTTGGGCTCGCGGGCCGGAGCTGTGTTCTGAACCGCGCCAGCGCCGGATTGGCGGGCGGGCGGGGCGGGGCGGCCGGCGCCGGAGGAGGTCACGAACCGCACGTCCACGGTGCGGCCGACGAGGTGCTGCAGTGCCTGGCGGACCTGCGGTCGGAACTTGTTCTCGAGCCACTCTCGCGCGAAGGCGTTCGGCACGCCGATGCAGTAGACGTCGTCCTCTTCGGAGATGATCGTCGTGTCCTTGAACCACGTGTCGTAGTTCGCCCGAGTGAGGCCGAGCTGTATCTCACCGAGGGCGCCCTGCCACAGCTCCTTGAGGTTCAAGCGGCTTTCTATTCCAGGACGATCTATTCCGGGACGATCGGACGCCACACACGCTCCCCACAACACAGCACGAGATCGCGATTGTTCGCCACACCGGCATGATCGCTGGATGAGAGCCACGCGATGGATCGCAGCAGCAGAAGCCCGCGAACTATACCCCCGTCAAACTCGACGCGGCAACACTGCTAGAATTCATTCACCTACTGACGCCGACGATTCCGTTTTTGATCCACCCGCTCTCGAAGAAGGGGACTCGATCGTGAAGCGCACCTATCAGCCCAAGACTCGCCGTCGCGCGCGCGTGCATGGTTTCCGCGCGCGAATGAAGACGACGTCGGGGCGAAAGGTCCTCGCTACGCGTCGCGCGCGTGGTCGCAAGCGGCTCACCGTCGCCTAGCGCGGCGCCTGCGATGGACGCCGCTCGCTTGCGGCGCACGCGCGACATCGCCGCGGTGCGCGCGATGCGTCCCGCGCTATCCGACCGCCATCTCTCCGCGCGGTCTCGACCGAACGATCTCGGCACCGCGCGCATCGCCGTGGCGGTCCCGCGCGAGGTCGGTCGGGCGGTCCAGCGGAACCGAGCCCGCCGCCGGCTCCGCGAGGCCGTGCGGCTCGCGGTCATCGAGCGGGCCGGCGCCGGCGCGGACATCCTCCTGGTTGCCAGAAAACCGGCCATTTCCGCATCATTTGGCGACCTCGGGGCGTCTGTTCGAGCGGCTCTCGACGCCACGCTCGGAGCCGGATCGGCACACTGATCCGGATGAGCGGCAGGCGATGAAGGCGGCGGTGCTCGCGGCCCTGCGCTTCTACAAGCATCACATCAGCCCCGGCCTGCCCGCGGCCTGCCGGTACACGCCCACGTGCTCCGAGTACGCGATGGACGCCGTCGAGCGCTACGGCGCACTGCGCGGCGGCGCGCTCGCGATCAAGCGGGTGCTGTCGTGCAATCCGCTGAGCCGCGGCGGCTACGACCCGGTGCGCTAGCCGATGGACATCTTCCTTCCCGTCTGGAACAACTTCCTGGTCCATCCGCTGCTGTCGCTGCTCGTCCTGGTCGCGGGCGCGTTCCACGACTTCGGGATCGCCGTCGTTCTCGTCACGGTCGCGATCCGGATGCTCCTGTACCCGCTCTACGTCACGCAGATCCGATCCCAGCGCGTCATGCAGGAGCTCGCGCCGGCCCTGAACGACATCAAGGCCAAGTACGGCAAGGACCGTCAGAAGATCAACGAAGAGCAGATGAAGCTCTACAAGGAGCGCGGGTACAACCCCGCGACCGGGTGTCTGCCACTGCTCCTGCAGATGCCGATCCTCTTCGCCATGTACGCGGCCTTCATCCAGGCGCCGGGGCTGACGGGCGAACAGCTGCAGGGTGTGATCTGGCCGTTCGTCCCGGTCCCGCCGCTGCTGGGCGATCACATCGACCTCACGGCCCATTGGCTGCCGTGGATCCAGAGCTGCGTGCAGAACGGCGTCGCGCAGATCGGGCTCGCCTGCCCCGACCCGCTCAAGGTGCTGCCCATCCTTGCGGGAGCGTCGCAGCTCTTCGCCTCGGTCATGGCGCAGCCGGCGAAGCAGGTGACGACCACCGATCCGCAGCAGAAGATGATGCAATCGATGGCCTACTACTTCCCGCTCATCACGGTATTCATCGCGTGGTCCCTTCCGGCAGGGCTCGCCGTGTACTGGGTGACGACGACGCTGTTCCAGATCGTGCAGCAGTACTTCGTCACCGGCTGGGGCCAGCTGCCGCGCTTCATCCCCGTGCTCGCGAACGTGCCGACGCCGGCGGACAAGACGCTACGCGCGCGCCAGCAAGCTGCTATCAGTGAAGCGGAGACGGACATGAAGGCACGCGGCGCCCGACCGTCCGAGGGCCCGGGTGCGCAGACGCGCAAGGAACGCCGAGCAGGCAAAGTCCGCCGCAGGCGATAGAGGGGGAGCAGCCAGGCATGCCACTACGTGGGGAGGAATTCACCGGGCGGACCGTCGAAGAGGCGATCGAGCGGGGGCTTCGCGAGCTCGGCCGCAAGCGCGCGGACGTCGATATCGAGGTCCTCGAGCGCGGGAAGCCGGCGAACATGCTCGGCATGGGCGGTGAGGATGCGCGCGTGCTCCTCAGCTTCGACGAAGCGGAGCACGCGGAGGAGCCCGAGGCGCTGATCGATGAGGCGGAGGTCCCTCGCCGGCCCGACGCGATCCGCGCGGCGCAGGATCGCGCCGCCGACGAGGCCGAGGAGGCATCTCCTGCGTTCGCCGAGGAGCTTGCGGCGGGTGCCGTCGTCCTGCGGGAGCTGCTCGAGAAGATGGACGTCGACGCCGAGGTCGCCGTCGAGGATCGCCCGGGCCTGGAGGGCGTGGAGGTGCTCGGTCCCGAGCTCGGCGCGCTCATCGGGCGCGGCGGCGAGAACCTCATCGCGCTGCAACAGATCACCTCGGCGATCACGTCTCGCCGCGTGGGCCGGACCGTCCATGTGCCGGTCGACATCGAGGGCTACCGGCGGCGCCGCGAGGATCAGCTGCGCGAGGTCGCCCACCGCATCGCGTCACGAGTCCGTACGAGCGGGGTCGCCTTCACGCTCGAGCCGATGCTGGCGTACGAGCGTCGGATCGTGCACCTCGCCGTCCAGGGCCAGCAGGACATCAAGAGCGAGTCGGTCGGCATCGAGCCGAACCGGCGCGTCGTCGTGAGTTCCACCGCCCCTGGCGCGCGCGGGCCCGTTCCATTCCAGCCGCGTCCCGGCGGTCCAGGAGGCTTCCGTCCTCGACCCGGCGGTCCGGGCAGCTATGGCCCGCGCCGCGGGTTCGGCCCGCGCCCGGCTGGCGGTCCGGGCGGCTACCCGCCCCGACGAGGAGGCTTCGGCCCGAACGCACGCTGACCGTGCCCGGCCAGCCGTCGTTCAGCGCAGCGGCAGGCCGACCTTTCGCATCGCCGCCGCGAACCGCTCAGCGATGAGCGCGTAGCCCGCATCCGACGGGTGGAACCCGTCCGCTGCGACCGTCACCTGCGTCATCAGCTCGGCCGACCCGGTGAAGAGATCCACGACCTCGACGCGGTCGGCGTTTTGAGCGGCGATGATCCGGATGACCTCGTTGTATGTCAGGACGCGGCCGATGAGGAGCGATGGATCGGTGCCCGCGTACGCCGGGACGGCTCGGAGATCCGGCACGTTGCCGATGAAGATCCGCGCCGACGTGCTCTTGACGAGCCCCTCGACGATCGTCCGCAGGGCGCCGGAATAGTCCCTGTCCGGGATCTGCGCGTTGAGATCGTTGACCGCGAGCCAGATCGTGACCAGTGTCGGCCGCCCGGCGAGCGCGGCCGGCAGCTGCTCGGTCTTCGCCTGCGCGGCGAGCGACCCGGAAACCCCGAGGTTCGTGTAGCTCGTGCCGGCGGGCAGGCGCGCCGCCAGCAGCGCGGGCCACGACCCCTTGGACGGATCGGTCGCGCCGACTCCCACCGTGTCCGACGCGCCGATCGCCACGTAGCGGGTCGCCGCCGCGGCTGTGGGCGATGGGCTCGGCGACCGCGACGGTGCTGGTGAGGCGGACGGTGACGGCGACGGCGACGGCGAAGACGACGGCGACGGCGAAGTGGTGGCGGTCTGCGTGGGTGTCGCCGTCATGGTCGGTGTGACGGTAACGGTCGGCGTCGCGGTCGATGTCGCGACCGACGTCGCGCCCGAGCAAGACACAACGGCGAGCGCGAGCAGCGAGGTGAAGGCGGATCTCACCCTGGTGAGTCTGGGGTGTGCCCGATACAATGGACATCGCCCGAAGGGGCCACGGGGATGCGTGGTTTCGACAGGGCAGGCGAACGATCCGCTGCGAGCCGAGGAACGCCGTTCCCCCTCGTGAATCCGAACGGCAGCCAGATAACTGGCAACACTGAACTCGCTCTCGCTGCCTAGTCAGTGAGACGTCCTCCCGGTCTCCCCTCCGCGGGCCGGGAAGGGCGCTAAAAGCGGAGGTGCGGCCCGCCGAGCGTCCGGTAGGCGGGATCAAGTGAACGGACTGGCGAGGGCCCGAGGCGCGTCGGTGCGCGGCGGGACCCGCGAGACAAAGAGAACGCCGACGACGCTCGTGGGCGCGGATCGCTCAATTGCTTTGGACGGGGAGTTCGACCCTCCCCCATCTCCACAGGGGAGTCTCCATCGTTCGCGCGCCCTGACTCGCGCCCGAAGGCCCGTTTGGCGATCACACCGGCTACTACACGCCAGTCGAGCCGTTCCCGATCTTCCACCTCACCGGCATGACGATGCGCGCCGACGCGATCTACTCCTCCACTGTGGTCGGCGTGCCCCCTGCTGAGGACGCCTTCCTGGGCAAGGCGAGCGAACGCATCTGGCTCCCCGCGCTCAGAGCTGCCATCCCCGAGCTCGTGAGCTACGACCTCCCGGTCGCCGGCGTGTTCCAGAACTGCGTCATCGTGTCCATCCAGAAGGAGTTTCCTGGACACGCGCGTCGCGTCATGCACGCGCTCTGGGGCCTCAGCAGCCTCGGCCTCGTTAAGTGCATCGTCGTCGTGGACGACTTCGTAGACGTGCACGACTATCACCAGGTGTTCTTCCATGCCTGTGCGAACGTCGATCCGGCGCGCGACTTCGTGCTTGTCGAAGGGCCGCTCGATCAGCTCGACCACGCCGCGCTCCGCCCGTCCTACGGCGGGAAGCTCGGCGTTGACGCGACGCACAAGCTGCCCGCTGAAGCTGCGCGGATCTGGCCGGATCGAATCACGATGAGCCAAGACGTCCGCGAACTCGTCAGCAGACGCTGGAAGGAGTACGGCCTCCTGGATGCACCCCGCGATCCGGACGCCGGACGACTCTTCTAGACGCTCCGCCCCTAGGGCGCCGCTACGACGGCAGCGTCCAGTCCGCGATCGCGCCGCAACAGCACGAGCATGAGCAGCACGTGCAGCCGGCGCAGCTCGTCGTGCCACCGGGCGCGAGTCCAGCGACGTGCCGATACGTGCTCATACCGAGATCCTGTCGCGCCGCTGTGCGCTGATCAACCACGAAACGAGTGCTCAATCGCATCGTCTGGCCTCCCCGCCGTGAGTGGCGCCTGGTCGGCGTCATCATACAGTCCTGCGCTACTTACCTTCTGACGATTCACTTGACCGCGTCGTGTAGCGTGCGCTCCAGCGGTGGGCATGAGCGACACTGACCGCGAAGCACACGAACGGTGTTGGAGGACGACGCATGGACCCAGCGCGGTCGCTGATGGGCGGAACGCCTGCTGACACGGCATCCCAGTGACTCAGGACAGCGTTCGGCAGGCGGTCGAGGCGCTGCTCGGTGCGCACGCTGCCTAGTCAATCTCGCCCCATTGGCGCGCCGGGGTCCGATCGTTCCTGGCGGAGGGCGTTCGACTCGAGTCGCCGAAACAGGGAGCGCACCCGTGAAGGTAGCCGGGGCGGCACGCAGGCGAGCCGCCGTGGCCGCGTCGAGGTCCGCACTGTCGCGAGCCAGAGAGGTTCGCTGGACGTCCTTGAACTGACGCCGCCTGGCGTGGACTTCAATGGGCGCCTCTCCGATTTGTCGATCCTGACGAACGCGCGCGACCAGACCGACCTCGGCTCGGTGTCGGTCGAACCGACCCTGCACGTCGCGTGGGGACGCACCTGGACCCTCCGCGCCGACACGCTGATACGAGCGGACGAAGACATCATTATCGACGGCACCCTCGCGTACGCCGCCGCAGTGCGTGTGCTCGTGCTACGTGCGGGCCGGGACATCCACATCAATGGCTCCGTCCGACCTGATCCAGCCGCACGAGCCGACGTTCATCCGAATCGTGCAGGCATGTCGCGAATCGCCCGCGGCGGAGACGGGTGCTCCGGGACGGTCCTACTGCTCCAGGCCGGGAGCCGGATCGTGATACACGGAACACTGACCTCCGGAGAGGGTTCGCCAGGCCAGTCAGCCACCGCGTCCTCAGTTCGGAGCGCACGCGCAATCGGGGGACGAGGAGGCGACGGAGGAGACATCCACCTCACAGCACCCTCGATCGGTGGCAGAGGACTCTTGCTCATTGGCAGTGGCGGCAGCGGCGGCAGCGCGCGAGCGACGGCCGGCTTCGTGGGTCGACGTGCGTACGCGCGGGGTGGGGACGGAGGCAGAGGTGGATCCTCGTACGTGACCGCGAGGTGCGAGCCGTGGCAGTGCGGCGGTGGACATGGTGGTCGCGGCGGCGATGCACAGGCGGGAGTCTTTGCTACGAGCACCCAGCCATCGGAGCGCCGTAACGGCAGTGACTGTGTCGCTGTCGCTGGCCGTGGCGGCGACGGTGGTCAAGTAATCGAGCCGGTATGGCGATAGACGGCACGTCCTCGGACATCGTTGGCGCGGCGGGGGCCTCCGGCAGCGGTTTCCTGGGGAAGGGTGGAGCAGGCGGCAATGCGACTGCCTTGGCGGGTGGTCCTGGCACGTGTGGTGGTCACGGAGGGAATTCGATCGCGAAGGGCGGCGACGGCGGCGAGGGAATGAGTGGCGGGTATGGCGGTGCAGCTGAATCCGACGTCGGAGGTCGTGGCGGAGACGGCTGTCCGAAGCATCCGGACGGCGGCAATGGCGGGCTTTCGAGTGCTGAGGCTGGTCGCGGCGGCAACACCAACACGCTGCTGATCGGCATCCCGACGATCGGCAAGTCACCGCCGCCGATCCCGACCTTCTTGACGTCTGGTGGCGCGGGCGGGGTGGCCACTGCCAGTGCGGGCGGCGATGGAGGCAACGGCCTGACTGACGCACAGAACCCGGGCCTAGGCGGCGAGGGCGGGCACTGCCGCGCGACCGGCGGGCAAGGCGGGACCGCCTTTACGTCCGGACGCGGCGGGGACGCCAGGGCCGGCGACGGGGGCATTGGTGGCAACGGCGGAAACGGAGGCGGCATCGGAAAGAAAGGCGGCAAGGGCGGCGATTCTGTGGCCCTCGCAGGCGACGGCACCGCGTGTGGCCCAGCGGGTGGCGGCATCGGCGGGGCTGCGCATTCAGGTCGTGCTGGCGCGGGCGGCGACGGAGGCAACGGTGAGCTCATCGGCGGTGATGGCGCAGATGGCGGAAAGTCCCAGGCCGATGGCGGGGCAGGTGCCGATACGAACTTCTCGCGCCCTGGTGATGCGGGCGACGCAGTTGCTGGTGCTGGCGGCAACGGCGGTGACGGTGGACACGGTGCGCGCGGAGGCAACGGAGGCAGCGGCGGCAATAGCTCGGCGCGCGGCGGGCGAGGCGGCGACATCCTCAGCGTGACCATGGTCTTTCCCCCGTTTCTCAACCGTACCGGACGTAGCAGTACCGGCGGAAACGCGACGTCGGACAAGGCCGGCGTTGGCGGATATGGGGCCAAAGGGAGTTGCTCGCCTCACGGCGGGATCGGAGGGAACGCTGGGGCGGGCGGGGACAGCATCGCTATCGGCGGCGACGGCGGCAACGGCGTGTATGGGTTCGCCTGGTTCGGCCTGCCGAAGCGGATCGGAGGCGGCCGAGGAGGAGACGCTGCGTCAGGCGATGGTGGTGACGGCAACCTCGCGGGTGACGCGCAGTACCCCGGGACGGCTTCGCCCGCAGGGTCAAGTACGGCCACGCCAGGCGTTGGGGGTCCGGTGACGACGGCGGGGTGGATCTTCGGAGGTGGGATATTCAAGAAGGTCTTCCCACCTGCGCCAGGCCCGAATGGAACGATGACCCCAGGCAGCCCG
>Ga0070708_100001096_pt1 | contig 20638 bp, 18 predicted proteins | sample KBSK5503metaG_FD_65469 | JGI IMG/M metagenome (GOLD analysis project Ga0070708, IMG submission 65469) | Corn, switchgrass and miscanthus rhizosphere microbial communities from Kellogg Biological Station, Michigan, USA - KBS K5-50-3 metaG | ecosystem: Host-associated > Plants > Roots >... | reverse complement strand
TCGTCGGCAGTGTTGACGATCACGACGAGCCGGCTGCCGACGTGCGCCTGCAGGCCATGGGCCAGCTTCGCGCCGCCGACGCCGCCGGCGAGCAGCACCACGGGGTTCGTTCCAGGCGGTATCGAGCTCGTTGTCGCCTCCATTGATATGAGCAGCCACGCAGAACGAAGAGGTTCGCAAGGTTCCCACCTGGGGAGCGGTTCTATTCTCCGCTTACCGCGCTGGGATGGCGGAGGATCGTCGGAACCAGCGACCGCGGGGGTCCGGGACCAATCGCGATCAGGCGCCCTGGGGGCACGAGCCGATGGCGCCGAAGGGATCGACCCCGACCTCGCTCCATCTTCAAGTCCTCAGGGCGACCGCGACCTGGAGGATCGGCCGCCGCCCAACGCTCGTCGCTCGAGCCCGCCGACGCTCACTTCGCGGCGCCGGGTCAACGTGAGCCAGAGACCATGGAGGCTCAGACACTTGCAGACTTCGAACCACCTGCGCCGATTCTTTGCCGTGCTGGCGACGGCGGCGCTCCTCGGTACCTTGATGGCCATCGCTCCGGCTGCGGTCACCGCGTCTGCCGGGACGGCGCGGACGGTGAGCCGCGCTGGATCCACGTCGGTCGACACCGGGTCCTTCACACCCACTGACGGGTCGCCGGTCCTGGAGGACGAGTTCGCCGGTGGGGAGGGCGGCGACGAAGACGCCGGCCCCGACCCCTTCGACGGCTCGATCAGCCTGTCCGACGGCCACGCGCAGCACGGCGCCTCTGTCAGCAGCGCGCCGCGGGCCAAGTCGAACCCGGCCTTCAAGCTTGGCTTCGAGGGCCTGAACCATTACCAGCAGCGCTATTCCCGCGGCGGCAACCAGTTCTCCGTCGAGCCGCCGGACCAGGGGATGTGCGCCGGCAACGGCTTCGTCCTGGAGACCGTCAACGACGTGATGAACGTGTTCAACCAGTCGGACGGCTCCTCCGCGCTGCCGGACAACACGGCGACGAACATCGTCGGTGGCTTCCCGCGCGACGTAAATCACGCGGTCGACCTCAACTCGTTCTACGGCTACACGCCCGCGATCAACCGCACGACCGGGGTGCGCGGCGAGTTCGTGACGGATCCAAGCTGCCTGTACGACGCCCAGACGAACCGCTGGTTCAACGTCGTGCTGTCGCTCGATTCGCAGGTGCCCGGCCCATGCCAGCGCGTGTTCAGCTGCGTGAACCACCTGGACATCGCCGTGTCGCAGACCGGCGACCCCACGGGCGGGTGGAACATCTACAAGCTCGATGTCACCAACGACGGGACGAACACGGGCGACGCGAACCCGGGCCCGTACCTCGGCGACTACCCGCACATCGGCGCTGACGCGAACGGGTTCTACATCACCACCAACGCGTATCCGTGGCACGCCAATGGCTTCTCCGGCGCGCAGATCTATGCCTTCTCCAAGGCGCAGCTCGCCTCCGGCGCCGCGACGGTCAATGTCGTGCACCTCGACACGTCGGGAGCGGTTCCGCTGGCGAGCGACGCCGGCTCGACGCAACCGGGCTTCACCGTGTGGCCGGCCCAATCACCTGGTAGCGGCTCGTTCGCGACCGGGAACGGCGGCACGGAATATTTCCTGAGCTCGAACGCCGCGGACGAGGCCCAGATGCCCGTCGCTGGAACGGCCGGCACGCGGAGCTCGAACAAGGTGATCCTCTGGTCGCTGACGAACACTGCCTCGCTCAACAGCGCGTCCCCGGCGCTCAACCTTGGTGTCAAGGTGATCGGGGTGAGCCCCTACGGCGTCCCGCCCAAGCAGCAGCAGCCCGGTTCGGGCACCGCCCCCGGCGACAGTGTCCCGCAGGGCAAGTGCCTGAATGACCGGACGACGACCCTGTTCAACGGCTTCGTCGGCTGCTGGGCGCTGCTCGTCGGCGCCCCACCGGCGCCCGAGGTCGTCTCCAGGCCTGACTCGAACGACACCCGCATGCAGCAGGTGATGTACGCGAACGGCAAGGTCTGGGGTTCGCTCGACACCGCGGTCAATCCGGACGGCGGCTCGCAGCGTGCCGGCATCGCCTGGTACATCGTCAATCCGAATGCTGGGAGTCTGGTCAAGGGCGGATTCCTCGGCGCCACCGGGATGGACTTCGTCTACCCGGCGATCGGCGTCACCGGCTCCGGCCGGGGCGTCATGGCGTTCACCGCAACCGGTGACACCACCAACCCCAGCGCGGGCTATGCCCCGATCGATGCCGTGAACGGTGTCGGTTCGTGGGGCATCGTCCCGGGCGGGACTGGTGCCGCGCCCGATGACGGCTTCACCAGCTACACCGCACAGGTCGGCGGAACGCCGCCTCGCACCCGGTGGGGCGACTACGGCGCTGCAGCCGTGGACGGAAGCGCCATCTGGATCGCCAGCGAGTACATCGGACACGCCTGCAGCTACACGGACTGGGGCGGCCCGTTCTTCCAGGGCGGGAGCGGCGACAACCTGCTCGGCACGTGCGGCGGGGCGTCGCACGGCCCCGGCGGTCGCACGGCCCTCGGCAACTGGTCCACGTTCATCTCGAAGTTCACGCCGTAGCGCGCCGCGCTCCGACGAAATCGAACCGGGGAGGCCGCTGGCCTCCCCGGTTCTGCGTTGTTAGGTCGCGGCGCGCCTAGGTCGTGCCCCGCGCGGAACCCACCACCGACGAGCCCCGCTTCGCAAGGAGCGCGACGATGAAGATCGCGGTTTCCACGAGGACGATCGTCGCCCCGGTCGCAGCGTCGAGCCAGTAGCTGAGGTACAGGCCGGCCACCGGCGACAGGACGCCCACCGCGATCGCGACAGCCAGGAGCCGGGTGAAGCTCGAGGCGACCAGCTGGCCGATCGCCGCCGGCGTCACGAGCATCGCGACGACGAGGATGATGCCGACGGCCTGCAGGCTGATGACGATGGTGAGCGCGATCAGGGCGAGGAAGAGGTAGTCGAGGCGAGCGACCGGGAGGCCCGCCGCGGCGGCGCCGAGGGGGTCGAACGTCGCGTACAGCAGCTCCTTCCACAGGACCGCCACGGTCGCGAGCACGATCAACGCGAGCACACTGAGCGCGATGAGGTCCGTGTCCCCGATGCCCAGGATCTCGCCGAACAGAAAGCCGAACAGGTCGCCAACGTAGTTCGGGATGCGGCTGAACAAGAAGATGCCGAGGGCGAACATGCCGGCGAAGAGCACCCCGATCGCCGTGTCGCCACGGAGCTGCCCGCGGCGCGTGACCCAGCCGATCGCGAGCGAAGTGGCCACCGCGGCCACGGCGGCGCCGATGTAGAACGGGCCCTTGAGCAGGTACGCGATGACCACGCCCGGAAAGGCCGAGTGGCTGAGGGCGTCGCCCATGAATGCCAGGCCGCGCAGGACCATGTAGCTGCCCACCACGGCGCACACCAACCCGACGATCGTCGAAGCGAGCAGCGCGCGAATGAAGAACGGGAACGCGAGCGGGTCGAGGATTGCGTCGAGCGGGCTCACCGGTGGCGCTCCTCGTCGTGGAAGTGGCGTTCGCCGCCGCGCTCCGTGTCGTGATGGTGGGCGTCATCGAGCAGCACGCCGCGTTCGCCGATCACGAGCAGATGGCCGCCGTATGTCCGTGACAGGACGTCGGGATCGCTCAGGAGCGAGACGTCGCCGTCCGCCACGACGCGCCGGTTCATGCCCACAACGCGCTCGAAATGCCGGCTCGCCGCCGCGAGATCGTGGGTCGTGGCCACGACCGTCCTACCGGCCCTCGACTCGGCCGCGAGGAGGTCCATGAGGTCCTCCTGCGTCGGCACGTCGACACCCGTGACCGGCTCGTCGAGGAGGTAGAGCTGCGCATCGGCGGCGACGGCGCGGGCGAGGAATGCCCGCCGGCGCTGCCCGCCGGACAGCCGCCCGATCTGCGTCCGGGCGTGGCTCAGCATCCCGACGCGGTCGAGCGCCGCCGCGACGGCATCACGGTCTGCCCCTCCTGGCTGGCGGAAGGGTCCGAGCGCCGGAAAGCGACCCATCATGGCGACGTCCCAAACGCTGACCGGGAACGACCAGTCGACCAGCTCGGCCTGGGGCACGTAGGCGATCGCGCGCGCCGCGCGCGCCGGCGGCGCGCCCAAAACCTCGACGTCGCCGCGCCACGGTTGGAGCAGGCCCGCGATGAGCTTGAGCAGGGTCGTCTTGCCGCCGCCGTTCGGGCCGAACACGGCAACGAGCGCGCCCCGGTCGATCCGCAGGTCGACGTCCTCGACGGCGGGCTCGCCGTCGTACCCGGCGGTGACGCCGCGCAGCTCGATCACCGTCTGCGCCGGGGGCGCGGCGGCTGGCGCGCGTGACTCTGGCGAGGGCGTCGCAAAGGTCATCGCAACGCCTGGACCAGCTGGTCCACATCCCACTGGATGACTGCCTCGTAGCTGGTGACCGGTGGGTCGCCGAGGGAGTCGTCGTACAGCGACGCGACGACCGTCGCCCCGGTCTCGCGCGCGATCTGGTCGACCAGCTGGGTGGGGAACTGCGACTCGCTGAAGATGGCCTTGACCCCCGATGCCTTGATCGCCTGGATCAGCGCGGCGATCTCGCCGGCGCTCGGGTCCTGCCCCGGCGCCTCGACCGCCACGCCAACGATCTGGATTCCGTACTCGCGCGCGAAATAGGGGAACGCGTCGTGGAACGTCACGAGCCGCCGACTTCCCTGCGGGATTGTGTCGATCTTGTCGCGCACGTGCCGATCGAGCTCGGCCAGGCGCGCCTTGTAGGCGGCGGCCTGGCGGGCATAGTCGTCCGTGTGGCCGGGGTCGACCTGGTCGAGCGCCGCCGCGATCCGATCGACGTACAGGCTGGCGTAGGGCACCGACATCCACAGGTGCGGGTTCTCGGTGCCTGTCACCTCACCTGGAAGCGGCTCGACCCCTGGCAGGTCTGGGCCCAGCTGGAGGAGCGGTGTGTGATTCGCCGCGGCATTGACGATGGTGTCCTTGAGCCAGTCATCGAGGCCGAGGCCGTTCATCACAAGGAGGCGCGCCCCGGCGACCGCGCGGATGTCCGTCGGCGACGGCTCGAAGGTGTGCACGTCGGCCTTTGCGGGTACGAGGCTCGTGACGGATACGAGGTCGCCGCCGACGTTCTTCACGAGGTCGCCGAAGACCGTTGTCGTGGCGACCACCGGAATGCCGCCCGCGTCACCGATTGGCGTCGTCGCGGGCGGTGCGCATCCCAGCAAGGCGAGTCCGACGAGGGACGTGGCCAGCAGGCGCCGGGCGCGGCGCAGGCTGATCACAACGGGCCGCCGGCCTGGCACGCGGGGCAGGTGCCGAACAGCTCGAGCCGGTGGGTGTCGATGCGATAGCCGGTGGCAGTGCCGATCGCCGCTGCGATCCGGTCGAGGCCGTGATCAGCCACACCGGTCGAGCGCCCGCACGAGGAGCACACGACGTGGTGATGATGGCGCGCCTCGCATGCCACGAACGCGTGCTCGCCGCTCGGCAGGTCCAGCCGCTCCACCACGCCGAGCTCGGCAAGGAGCTCGAGCGAGCGGAAGATCGTGGCGCGATCGACGCCGAGGTGGCGCTCGCGCGATTCATCGAGCAGCGAATCTGCCGTGAAGTGGCCCTCGCGCTCGGCGATCAGCTCGGCGACGGTACGGCGTGGCGCAGTCCGGCGGTGCCCGGCCCGGTCCAGGACATCAAGGATGTCCGTCACTTCGACCATGCCCAGCAGCCTATCGAAATCGCGACTCAGTCGCAATAAGGCAATGTGGCAGCGGTGCGCCGCGGCCTGGGTGGTGCGCGCGTGCACCTGCAGCTTGCACGATGAAGTGCGTACGAAAGGGCTCGCCGATATCCTCCGCCTCACCGCTGGAACGGCGCGGCGTCGCCGTCGGCCAGCAAGCAGGGTGGAGGTCCGCGTTCGGCCCGCTGGGGGAGGCACTGGCCGCCGGCGTCGAACGATCCTCGATCCCCGCGATGCTCCGCTAATCGAGAGGCGCGCGCGAACAGGAGGATCACCAGCAGTCCATCGGTCAGCCGACGCGCCGTCGCCACCGGCCCGGTGACGCGAGCGCCTCGATCCGCGCAGGCGCGCGGACCCACGCAGGAGGAACGAATGCTTCGTCGGAAGCCAACGCTGCGCTCCAGGATCCTGGCCGTCACGGCCTCGGTCCTGCTGCTGCCACAGCTGCTCGTCGTGACCGGCGTCTATGCCGCCGGCGGCGACGACACACCGTTCCTGAAGCCGGGCACCCATGCGCCCGAGCTCAACGAGGAAGACGAGGAGCGACTGCTCGCCCTCGATCTCTCTTTCATCAGCAACCGGCTTGCGGGCGACCGCCCCCTGACCATCTCCCAGGCAGGGCAGCTGCGGTCCGCCGCCGCGCACCAGGCACAGGTGATCCGGAAGCAGGGTCTCCCGGCTGCGGGGCCGACCACCTTCACGGGCGCCTGGGCCGGCATCGGGCCGAATCCGGTCGTCCAGGGCCTGCGCAGCCCCGATCCCTTCGGCCAGCGCTATGGCGCAATGGCAGGACGCATCGGCGCTTTGGCCATTCGCCCGAGCAACGGCCAATTCATCCTGGGTGGCGCTCAGGGCGGCATCTGGCTCTACGACGCGGGTACCGGCAAGTGGTCGTCGAAGACGGACGACCTGCCATCGCTCGCCATCGGCGCGCTGGCGATTGCCCCGTCGAATGACGCGATCGTCTATGCCGGAACCGGCGAGGGTGCCCTGTCGGGCGACAGCTACTTCGGCAACGGCATCCTGAAGAGCACTGACGGCGGCAACACGTGGTCGCACGTCTCCGGTGACTACTTCATCGCCGTCTCCGTGTCGCGCCTCGTCGTCGACCCGAACAATGCCAATCACCTCTATGCCGCCATCATCCGCGGCCGCGGTGGCAAGCAGCGGACGACCCCGTCGATCCACTCCAAGTTCGGCATCTGGGAGTCCAAGGACGGCGCTGCGACGTGGACCCTCCTCAAGGAGGCCAAGTCGGAGAACAACGGCGCGACCGACCTCGAGATCGATCCCCAGAACCCGAACGTCCTGTACGCCTCGTTCTGGCAGGACGCGATCTACAAGAGCACCGACGGCGGCCAGAGCTGGGCGCCGATCATGACCGGCCTTCCGCCGGTAAGTGGTAGCGGCCTCGCCGCCACGCGCTACTCCATCTCGATCTCTCATCCCGCGGGCCAGTCTGCCGTTCTCTACGCGGGCTTCCCGTCGCTGCACGACGGCGCCAACGTGTCCACGGTCTGGAAGTCGACGAACGATGGCGGGAGCTGGTCCGAGCTTCCGACCGGCACGGGCGCCGACTCGGTCCTGGACTACTGCGGTGGGCAGTGCTCCTACGACAACGTCATCGAGGCCGACCCGACAAACCCGGACGTCGTGTTCGCGGCCGGCCAGTTCAACTACGGCATCGGCTCGGGCGGTATCTTCCGCTCCGACGACGGTGGCCTCACCTGGAAGAACCTTGGCTATGACCAGCACCCCGACTTCCATGCGCTCGCCTTCAACCCGGCGAACACCCAGCAGGTGATCGAGGGCAATGACGGTGGTGTGTGGGTCAGCGATGACCAGGGCGGCCGGCCGGATGCGAGCGATCCGCTGAATGCGGTGACCTGGTTCAGCCTCGACGGCAACATTGCCGACGTGGACCTCTTCGACGACAGCGACCCGCCGAACGTGATCGCGACCGGGCCGTACGCGCCAATCGTTGGCTTCCGGTCCAACCTTCAGATCGGCCAGTTCACCTCCATCGCCATCGATCCAACGACGGCTCCGGGCGCGGACGGCCTCCGCATCTGGGGTGGTACTCAGGACAACGGAACGCTCCGCAAGTCGGTCAACAGCGCGACATGGTTCGACGTCGCCAGCGGCGACGGTGGCCAGGTCCTTGTGGACCCGACCGACGGGCATTACGTCTATGGCACCTATTTCGGCATCTCGCCGTATCGGTACACGAACGGCGGGGCGTCGTTCTTCAGCAACCAGGGGATCACGAACGGGATCAATGTCAGCGACCGGTCCGAGTTCTACGTCCCGTTCACGCTCAATCGGGACGACCCGAACCAGCTGTTCCTGGGCACGTTCCGGCTCTATCGGACCAACACGGCCAAGGCGGCGACCGCCGGCGCCGTGAAGTGGAATGCGATCAGCCCCGATCTCACCACCGGCTGCGGCGGAGCCGCGCCGAATGGCGCGCGCGGGTGCCTCCTCAGCGCGATCGGCGTTGGCGGCGGGAACGCGGTCTACGTCGGCACCGATGACGGCCTGCTGTGGGTCGCCCCGAACGGCCAGACTGCCAAGTCGCCGACCTGGGTCCGGCTCGACAAGAACGGCCTGCCTCGCCGGCCGATCGCGTCGATCGCGGTTGACCGCAGCAACTGGCGCATCGCGTACGTGGCCTACAACGGCTTCAGCCCGGCCACACCGGGTGCGCCGGGCCACCTCTTCAAGACGACCGACGGTGGCGACCACTGGACGAACGTCAGTGGCAACCTGCCGGACAGCCCGCTCAACTCGATCATCCTCGACCCGTCGTTCCCGAACACCCTGTATGCCGGGACCGACGTCGGGCCATTCGTGACCTACGACGGTGGCTTCCACTGGAATGCCCTCGGAACCGGCTTCCCGATCGTCGGCATCTGGCAGATGGACCTCGACCCGAGCCACCGCCTTCTGGCGGCTGGCACACACGGGCGGGGAGCGTTCCGGATTTCCGATGGCGCGACGGTTCCGGCCTTCGTCGTCTCCAAGGTCGACGCGGGCATCCCCGTCGGCAGTGGCTCGAACCTCGACTACACGATCACGCTGAGGAACATCGGCAACGCCGGTGCGACAGGCGTGACCGTGACCGATCCGATCCCCGCCAACACGAGCTTCGTCTCGGCCGGCGAGAGTGGAACCGGGTCGAATGGCAAGGTCTCGTGGAGCGGCCTGACCCTCGCGGCAGGCGCCAGCATCGACCTTCACTTCCGGGTCAGCATCGCGCAGGCCCTCAAGAAGCATGTCGCGGCGATCACCAATGACGGCATCGTTGTGACCTCGGCCGAGGGCCCGGGCACGACCGGCAGCGCGACCGTCACGTCGATCGCGCCGCCGTACGCCGCGGAGATCAGCCCGGCGACGGTGACGGGCGTTGCCCACGCTGGCGACAGCGTGAGCTACACCCTGGCGGTCCGGAACCTTGGCTCCAACACGGACAGCTTCAACCTGTCGACGACCGGCACGTTCGGCGCAGCCCTCTTCGCGAGCGACTGCACGACCGCGTCGACATCGACAGCCTCGCTCGCGCCGGGCGACTCCGCGGACGTCTGCGTGACGATCACGGTGCCCGGTGGCGCAAGCCAGGGCGATACGGACAACACGACGCTCACCGCGACGTCGGCCGGCGGGCCGACGGCGTCGGCCAGCGCGACGATCACGACCTCCGCGGTCACGGTCGACACGCTGCTGGTCGACGGTGACGGCAACATCCCCAACGTCCAGGCCTCGTACTCCGCAGCCCTCACGGCCGCCGGCGTGGGCTTCGGCACGTGGGACCTGGCCGCCGACCCGGCACCTCCGGTCGGCATCTTCCAGGCGTACAAGAACATCGTGTGGTTCACCGGCAACAGCTACCCCGGCCCGATCGGGCCGTACGAGGGCGACCTGGCGTCGTTCCTCGATTCCGGAGGCCGCCTCCTCATGAGCGGCCAGGACATCCTTGACCAGGCGGCAGGGACGACTGCCTTCGTGCACGACTACCTGCACATCGACTGGGATGGGACCGAGGCGCAGAACGACAAGTCGACAGCGGCCGTGCATGGCGTGGCCGCGACCCTGAGCGCGGGCCTTGGCGCGATCCCGATCGACCACTCCGTCCTCGGAGCGGCGTTCGAGGACCGGATCACCCCGAACGGGACAGCGGTGGGCAACTTCACCGACGACTCGACGGCGTTCGATGGCCTGCAGGTCGACACCGGCACCTACAAGGTCGTGTTCCTTGCCTTCCCGCTCGAGGCCTATGGCACGGCCGGTGACAAGGCCGATCTCGTGACCCGCGTGTTCACCTTCTTCGGTCCGTAGGCTCCGCCCGGACCAACGCGACAAATCGGAAGGCCCGCCGGCATCGCCGGCGGGCCTTCTCCTTTCTGTGCGGAAGGTGACCTCTTCGGGAGGTCACTTCGCCACAGCAGGCGTCAGGTCAGCAAGGATTGTTGGCCAGCACCTGCCGGAAATCATTCGTCCGGTGGATCGGGGTGAATCCTGGCCCTGGGTAATCGATGAAGAGGAGCGGACCGAACTCGGCCGCCGAGCTCCCACCGAACGTATTCGTGGTGCCAGGAATGTTGGCGCCGCCCTCCTGCCAGGCGCAGCCGCCGAGGGCATTCCGGGTGGTGAAGAACGGGTAGAAGTTGGTGCCCGGAGGCGGGTTCGTGCAGCCGGTCCCGGTGCTCCGATTGCAGATCCCACCGAAGTCGGCCGCCTCGATGCGGGGCAGGTCGGCCTCGAAGCCTACGCGGGCGTAGGCCTGCCCTCCGCCGAACGTCGGACTCGTGAACAGGATCGCGGCTGGGTGGGTCGCCGCGTCGAGTGCGCCGTCCGTGATCGAGCCCGGCCACGTCTTCTGGTACGAGACGCCGTCGAAGTCGTTGTCGGTGGCGATGCAGCCGCCAACCTGGATACGGAGCGACGCCTCAGGGTTGAAGCAGCCGCTGTCGTCGCCGTCCTTCTTGTTGTTGTCGCCATCCGCGGGATTGACGCACTTGCCATGGACATTCGCATGGCCGCAGTACTCGAAGTGACCGATCTCATCGGCATACGACACGTTGTACGAGTGTGCCGCCCAGGGGACGCGCGTGTGCTCGCTGGACGTCGCGTACATCGGATGGAACGCGTATGGCGTCTGCGTGCATGTCGACGCGGTCGGGTCGAAGTTCACCTGGGCGAAGCCGTTCGCCACGCTCGCGGTGATCGAGCCGGAGTCACCGCTCGTCACGTCGTCGAGCGCGACGACGAGGCCGTCCGCCGAGTCGTGGATCGACAGGTTGACCTGGTCGCCGGCATCCAGGAACAGGTCGGTGTCCGGGTTTGGCGTGAACGTGGCGAGGGTCTGGTCGAGCGGGGCGGCGGGCGCATGCGGCGCACCGCTCTTCGTGATGAATGCGAAGTTCGCGGGCTCGATGCCGACCGTGTTGAGGCAATCGGCGTTGTTGTCGACGCCGTTGTTCTGGTCACGGTTGAAGCTGAAGATGGCCACCGCTGCGCACCATTTGGTTGCGTCACAGCTGATCGCCTGCGTCCAGTTCACCCAGCCGGGCGGGTAGAACTGGACCTCGAGGAACGCCGCGCCGGGATGGAACCCGATGTAGTCCGGCTTGGTCGGGTCGCCGCCGTCAAAGATGTTCGAATCGCTGTCGGGGGTACACGCGTCGTGGGTGTATTCGGGCGCCGACTGGTTGTCGCACAGGTCCATGCCGAACCAGAAGGCGATCCGATCCTGGAAGTTGAAGGTGCCGCCCGAGCCGTCCTGTCGCGGGAGGACCGGCGGGTCGGTCGGGACCACAAGCTTGTAGTTGGAGTTGGTGCCCGACCCGGCGGTGTTCGAGTAGAACAGGAGCGAGGGCTCGTCGTGGCCGGTGTACTCGCCCCGATAGCCGACCGAGTCGTTCACCTCCGCGCAGAGCGGACTCCCCTCACGGCAGGCGAGCTTCTCGAGATACGTCTCCGCGCCTCCACCGGAGCCAGATCTCGTTGCCGTCGCGGCAGATACGCCGGACGCAGCCGCGGCCAGCGAGGCCACAAAAGCGAAGCCGATCAGGACTCGAAAGGTCCTTTTCATGGACGTCCTCCAAATGGGCGCTGTCGATGGTCCGGGCGCGCGACAAGGCCGGTCGGGTTCGCGGGGTCCACCCGCCAGCGCGCCCACTCGATGCGAGGTCCGGCAGGCCACCTCCTTCGATCCGGGCATGCTCGAGCGCGTCGTCGCGCGACCGCATGCGATCGATCCGGCACCGGCCCGGGTGCCCACCTCGGGTACGTGTTGTGCCTCAGGTCCTCCGCCTGCGCTACCAACACTCCGGCAACGAGCGGGGCGCCTCGTGCTGCGTCCCTGGGCGCGATTTGGGCGCCCTCGGCCGGAGTCTATGCCTGAGCCGAAAAATCGGTGTCAGACGACTGAGCGTCGAATCTGGTCGGCTCAGTCGAGCAGCGCGAGCACCTCAGGCAGGCGATCGATCGTCTCGCGATCGAACGGCGCGGGCATCCGCACGATCACCGTCGAAAACCCGAGGTCGAGATACGGCCGCAGGGTCTCGGCGGCCGCCTCGGGCGAGCCGGTGAGCGTCGGCACGCCGCCCAGATTCTCGAGACCGTTGTGCTTGAGCTGGGCGGCCCGCACCGCCTGGGCATCCTCGGCGCGGTCGCGGATGATCGTCGGGAAGCTCACCGTCAGCTCGATCTCGGCCGGGTCGCGGCCGGCATCGGCGCAGTGGACCTTGAGCGTGTCGAGCGAGGCCTTGACCTCATCGAGCGTGCCGCTCGTGTTCCAGGCGTCGGCGGTGCGGGCCACGATCGGCAGCGTCTTCTTCGGGCCGCTGCCGCCGACCAGGATCGGCAGGCGGGCCTGGATCGGGCGCGGCTCGCAGAGGGCGTCCTTGAAGGCGTAGAAGCGGCCCGCGTGCGTGACCGTTTCGCCATCGAGGAGGCGGCGCATGAGCGGCACGCTCTCGGCGAGCCGGTCGAGGCGCTCGCCCGGGCTCTTCCCGAAGTCGTAGCCGAAGGCCTCGTGCTCCCGCTCGAACCACGCGCCGCCGATGCCGAGCACGGCCCGGCCATTCGAGATGTGGTCAAGGGTCGTGGCGAGCTTCGCGGTCAGGCCCGGGTTCCGGAACGTGTTCGCCCCGACCATCAGCCCGACCCGAACCCGTGACGTGACGGCAGCGACGCCCGAGAGGAACGTCCAGCCCTCGTAGATCGGCTGCTCCCAGGGTCCCTGGATGGCGAGCAGGTGGTCCCATGTCCAGATGGAGTCCCAGCCGCCCGCCTCCGCGGCGATGGCGGAATCGCGCACCTCCGGCCAGGTCGTCGACTGGGGCCACAGCTGCAGCCCGAACTTCGCGCCTGCCATGAGATCTGCTCGTCTCCTCAGTCTTCGAGGTGGTCGTGGACGGCGATGACGCGGAGCCGGAACGAGATCCGCTGCTGCGTGCGGAAGCTGGCGACGCTCTCGTCGTCCGCCTCGTCGTAGCGTTCCGCGAGCGCGACGATGTCGTCGCGCGCCGTCCCGACATCGTCGATCACCTCCTCGACCACGGCCTGGAGGCCGACCCAGCGCATCGGGTCCTCGAGGTCGGTGAACGCCAGCGACGCTCGCCCATCGGTCCGCAGCTCGGTCGGCCAACGGCGCGGGCTGCGCGAGTTGACGAGCACACGGCCGTCCGGTTCGAGCCGGTACCAGATCACCGCCTGGTGCGGCGTGCCGTCCCACCCGACCGTGGAGAGGGTCGGGTAGAGCTGCCCCTCCAGGAACTCGCGGACATGTCCGGGAATGGGCGCGGCAGGAGGGATGTCCATCATCGAGATCGTAGGAGCCATTCGGGACAGCCGCTGCCGGCTACGGCGCGAGCGCGCGTACTGCGAGGACGACGACGGCCCCGAGCGCAGCGAGCGCGACCATCGCCGGTCCTCGGCGCGGGTCGTGGTGCTGGGACTCCGGCAACAGGTGCCCGGCTCCGACCGCAAGGAAGACCCCGGCGAATGTCGCAAGGAGGAGTCCGAGCGTCCCCGCCGGGATCGTCACCACCGTGCTGAGCGCGGCTCCAGCCGGGGCAGCGATCGCATCGAGCAGCACGAAGCCGATCGCGAATCGCTCGCCCCGCGCGGCCTCGAGGGCGAGCGTCGCGACATTCATGCCGTCGGCGAAGTCATGTGCGAGCACCGCCAGCAGGACGATCAGGCCGATGTCGTCGCCTGCCCGAAAGGCAAGTCCGATTGCCAGGCCGTCCATGGTGCTGTGGATCACGAGACTGCTCGGCGGCAGAAGGCCGACGAGCCCGGGCCGCGAGGTCGCGGGAGAGGTCGGTGCCTTCCCGTCCTCGCCCACGTGCTCGAAGCTCGACTGATGGAGGAATGCTTCGAGCAGGCTGAAACCGATGAAACCCGTCACGGCCGCGATGCCGACCTCGAGAGCCCGCTCGGGACCCGCGAGCACGAACGCCTCGGGGAGCAGGTCGGCGACGGCCGTCGCAACGACCACGCCCGCGGCCAGTGCCATCAGCCAATGCAGCCGGTGGCGAAGGCGCAGCGCGGCGAACCCTCCCGCGAGGGTGGAGAAGAACGGGAGGAAGGCCGCCGGATTCACCGTCGGCCATGGTAGGGACCACTGCGCTCCCGGCGGGGTGCCGGAGTGCTGCGCAGGTTGATCTAGAGGAGGCGCTCACCGGCCTCGACGCGCAGGTCGAGGCGGTTCTCGGGCGGTGCGAGCGGGCACGACCACTTCGGGTCGAATGCGCACGAGGGGTGGAACGCGAAGTTGAAGTCGAGGATAAGTGACCCCGCCGCCGCACCCGGGCCGAGGTCCGCGCTCTTGGCCGTGTCGAGGAGGTAGCGCCCAGCGCCGTAGGTCTCGTGCCCGTTCGTCGCGTCGCGGAAGGGCAGGAATAAGCCACCGGCGTAGCCGGCCATCCAGTACAGGCCAAGGGAGCGGCTGCCGCCCGCGAAGGGCACGGCGACCGTCCCGATGCGCGAGAACACCTGCTCCCCGCCGGTGCTGACCGGGAGGCTCAAGGTGAACCCGCCGGTGATGGGCTCGGTCAGCTGGAGGCCGCCAACCGCGGGCGGCTCCGCGGCCACGCGTACCTCGAAGCGGAGGCGCGGGTCGTACTGCCAGTGGGCCGCCCGGAACGTCTCCCGAGAGGCGGCCGGGACGGGTGACTGCGGGTGCGTCCGAAAGAGCGTCTCGCGTCTCGTACGCCAGGCCAGCCATGCTGCCTCCGGGTTCGTCCCGGCCTCGGCTCGGACGACCGTGTACACGTCGGCGATCCGCCGCCGCCAGTCGGCGAGGTCCAGCCGCTCCCGGACCTCCTCCGCGCCGTCCGTCGCCACGGCTTCCGGCCCACCCATCACGAACGCCGCGCCATGCCTCGAAACAGGACGAGCACCCCGACGGCGATGATGCCGATCGGCCAGATGTCGCTCCACGCGACGCTCGGCATGTCGACGCCGAGCGTCACGTCGGCGAAGAACCACAGTCCGACCGCGAGCAGGATGAGGCCCCAGATGATCGCGCCGGTGTCCGCCACGCGCACGACCGCTGGATCCTTCGACCAGCGCTCGCCGGCAGCCTCCGCACGCTTGCCCCAGCGCTCGCCGGCCTCACCGGCCTCCCGACCGAAGCGCTCCATGCGCTCCTCGAACGTCGGCGGTGGTGGTGGCTTGGCGACAGGGTCGGCCGGCTCGCTCGGGGCTGCTGTCGGGTTCTCATGGTCGATCGGTTGGTCGGTCATCGATCGGCGCCTCGCGTGCGACCGGCTCGGGATCAGAGCACGCCGAGCTCGGCCTCGGGAGCATCGTAGACCCGTTCCCAGACTAGAATCCGCGGGTGCCAGATCGATCGGCGGATCGCGCGGAGATCGGCGTCTTCGGCGGATCCGGCTTCTATTCGCTCCTCGACGACGTCCGCGAGATCAAGGTCGATACGCCGTACGGCCCGCCTTCGGACTCGTTCTTCCTGGCGTCGATCGCCGGTCGCGAGGTCGCGTTCCTGCCCCGCCACGGCCGACGCCACACGATCCCGCCGCACCGGATCAATTACCGGGCGAACGTGTGGGCGATGCGCTCGCTCGGCGTCAAGGCCGTCATCTCGCCGTGCGCGGCAGGGTCCCTGCAGATCCACGTGAAGCCGGGCGACTTCGTGGTCTGCGACCAGCTCGTCGACCGCACGCGGGGGCGGATCGACACGTTCTATGACGGGCCGATCGTCACCCACCTGTCGTCCGCCGAGATATATGACCCGGTGCTGCGTCAGCTGGCGATCGACACCATCCGCGACCACGGCATCCCGCTCCACGAGCGGGGCACGATCGTGATCATCCAGGGCCCGCGATTCTCGACGAAGGCCGAATCGAAGTGGTTCAGCGACGCCGGCTGGGAGGTCATCTCGATGACCCAGTACCCGGAGGCGTGGCTTTGTCGGGAGCTCGGCATGGCCGTCGTCAACATCGCGCTGATCACGGACTACGACGCAGGCATCCACGAGGGCACCGAGGCCGTCGACGCGCAGAGTGTGGTCGAGGTCTTTGCCCAGAACGCAGAGCGGATCCGGAAGGTCGTCCTGGACCTCATCGGGCGGTTCCCGGCCGACCTGGAGGCGCTCGGCGCGCGCGCCGCCCTTGACCCGACACGGGGTGACGGCCATGCCAGCTCGCCCGAGGACATCCGCCTCTTCGAGACCGGGCTCTAGGAGCTCAGTGCCGGCGAGCGCCTTCTCGATCGGGGTCTGCCTCAGGTCGATCCGGGCCGAGCCGGTCTGGTGGCTCGAGAGCGCTCGGCGGCTCGACGAAGCCGGCTACGACGGGCTGTGGTGCTGGGATCACTTCATGGGCCGCGGTGACCTCACAGTCCCGACGGTCGAGGCATGGACGATCCTGTCGATGGCCGCGGCGTCGACCAAGCGGGTCACGGTCGCGCCCTTCGTGGCCAACGTCATGAATCGTCATCCGGCGGTGCTCGCTCGCATGGCCGGCACGCTCCAGATCGCGAGCGGCGGCCGGCTGATCCTCGGCATGGGGATCGGCGGCGCGCCTCGCGAGCACGCTGCCTACGGCATGCATTTCCCGGAGGCTCCGGAGCGGATCCACCACCTCGAGGAGGCGGTCGCCACGATCCGCGCCCTGTGGACCGGCGGTCCGGTGAGCCGCGCGTCCGACCTCTATCCGCTCGACGGCGCGACAGCGTATCCCGTGCCGCATCCCCTTCCGAGGATTGTGATCGGCGGCGAGACCCGCAACGGGGCACGCCTGGCGGCGAGGCTCGGCGACGGGTGGAACACGTTCGACGACAACTTCGAGAAGAACCTGCCGATCTACCTCGAGGCGCTGGAGGCCTCCGGCAGGCGGCGCGAGGACCAGCTCGTCCTCGTCGGATTCCAGGCGGACTGGCTGGGTGACGCCGACGTCGCCGAAACCGAATGGGTTCGCGAGCCGGCGGCGGCCCGGGAGCGCTGGGCTGCTGCGGGTGCCGACGGCGCGATCGTGCTCGCTCGGACGACCAGTGACGTGGACGCCCTGGTGGGAGCAGTCGCTCGCTGGTGATCGTCGGATCGTGACAAGATCGCCATCCCGATGACCTCCGCACATCCTCCGATTCCCGCCCCGGCGCCGCGTCGCGAGCTCGAGCCGACCCACGCGTGCATCCGCTGCGGGCGCGAGGGCGTGCCGGCGGATGCGGGGCTGTGTGAGTACTGCAACCCGCTCGAGCTGTCGCAGCCGGCTGCGACGCAGATGCATGGCATTGCCGCCCTCGGAATCCTGGTGTTCGTCGTCGTGCTTTTCGTCGCCGGTCGCGCGGTCATCGCGGGGACCGGGCCGTTCACGGCCCAGGTGACCGGCGTCGCGCCCGCGGCGGGCGGCCTCAGCGTCACCCTGGTCATCTCGAACCAGGGCACGAACTCGGGCGCGACGACCTGCCGGGTGACCGAGGACCCGCCATCGATCGCCGGCACCGGCCAGGGCGTGCAATCGCCGCTCGTCAAGGCCGGCCAGAGCGTCACATTCACCGCCGTCGTCGACAGGTTCGGGACGGCACCGATCCCGCTGGCCGCGACGTGCGGCCAGCAGTGACGCGAGCGGCAGATCTCGGCTTCGCGACCGAGCTCGCCAGCCGCGCCGGCGAGCTCCTGCGCGCCCGCTTCGAGAAGGTCGAGCGCATCAATTTCAAGTCCGCCAAGGACGTGGTGACCGAGGTCGACCACCTCTCCGAGGAATTGATCATCGACGCGATCCGCGCGGCGTTCCCGGGCGACGGGATCATCGCCGAGGAGAGCGGCGAGCACGTCACCGCGGCGGGACACGCGCCGACGGCCGGCGTCGGGCGGGCGTGGGTCATCGACCCGCTCGACGGCACCATCAACTACGCCAACGGCATCCCGTTCTTCTGTGTCTCGATCGGTCTCGTGGAGGCGGGCCGGCCGGTCGTCGGCGTGATCAACGACCCGATCCGGGACGAGACCTACGCGGCCAGCGAGGACGCACCGGCGACCCTCGAGGGCCGCGAGGTGCACGCCTCGGTCAAGCCGAACCTGTCCGATTTCGTGATCTCGATGGCGCTCTCCGGGCCGGGCCTCATCACCCGCGCCCGGGCCGTTCGGAAAGCCATCCGTGTCTCACGCTCGATGGGCTCGGCCGCGCTGGCCCTCGCCTACGTGGGCTCGGGCCGCTTCGACGCATTCGTCCAGCAGGGCGGCCTGTCGTCGTGGGATATCGCGGCTGCGGGGCTCATCGCGGAGCGCGCCGGGGCGACGGTCACGGACCTCGCCGGCGGGCCGTGGTTCGACCTCGCTCGCAAGCCTCGCTCGATCGGCGTGCTCGCCGCGCCGGCGGACCATCACCCAGCGATGCTGGGAATGATCACCGGCCGGGCGTCGGCCTGAGGAAGCCGCTCAGTCGCGCCAGCGGTGCGGGCGGCCGCGGCGACCTTCGTCGAGGCCCCACTGGTCGCAGAAGGCCTCCCACCCGACGCGCGGCGTGCCCTCCCAGCGCAGCTCGTGCACGGAGCGCTGCGGGATGTCGACACCGTCATCCGCGGTGCGCAGCCGGGCGAGCGAGCGGTACAGCAGCACCTCGTCCCAGCGCTCGCGGAGCGTGGCGGCGAGCACGGGCGCCCCGCGCAGGCTCGTGACGTCCCACGCGGATGCCCTGGGCGGGATCGCCTCGAGGGAGCCGTATCGAGCCAGCACCGCCGCCGCCGACTTCGCGCCCCAGCCGGGCAGGCCCGGGTAGCCGTCGGACGAGTCGCCCACGAGCGCGAGCCAGTCGGGGATGGCCGATGGTGGCACGCCCCACTTCACCATGACCGCGGGTTCGTCGTAGGTGATCCGGCGGCGTCGGTCGAGCAGCACCACGTGCTCGTCGTCGACGAGCTGGGCCATGTCCTTGTCGGGCGTGCACACGACGACCTGCTCGACCGCGGGTTCATCCTTGAATCGGAGACAGGCCGCGGCGATGGCGTCGTCGGCCTCGAACTCGACCATCGGCCACACGACCAGACCGAGCGCCCGGATGGCGTCCTCGACGATTGGGAATTGGTCGAGCAGGTCGCGCGGCATCCCGAACGACGACTTGTAGCCCGGAAACATGTCGTTCCGGAACGACTCGATCACGTGGTCCGTCGCGCACCCGACGTGGGTTGCGCCCTCTTCGCGAAGGAGGAACAGCAGCTGGTCCACCACGCCCACCACGCCCGAGACGTTGATGGCGTCGCGCCCGAAGACGGGCGGGCGCGGTGCGTAATGCGCTCGGAACAGCTCGTACGTCGCGTCGACCAGGTGGAGGCGCATGCCCGCTAGGGCAGCGTGCCGAAGCAGTAGCCGAGCGTGCAGCCGGCCGCGCTCATCGCCCCGATCGCCGCCTCGCCGTCGCCCGGCTTGAGGTTGACGGCCGCGATCGCGTCCTGGAGGACCTCCGTCCGGAAGCCCAGGTTCGCGGCATCGACTGCCGTGCTGCTGACGCAATAGTCCGTGGCGAGGCCCACGACGACCGTTCGCTCGATGCCGCGCTCGCGGAGGAGGCCCTCCAGCTCGGTCGGCATCGTCTCGCCGGAGACCGGGTCCTTCATCGTGAAGCCGGAGTAGCCGTCCTCGCCGTTCGTGCCCTTGCGCACGGACGGACCCACGACGGACAGCGCCGGGTGGAACTCCGCGCCCCAGCTGCCTCCGACACAGTGCACTGGCCAGATGCCGCCGTCCTTCGCGAAATGCGGCGTCGCTTCCGGGTGCCAGTCCTGCGTGTAGACCACGAACGCGCCGGCGTCCGTGGCCAGTCGCGCCTCCGAGTTGACCAGCGGGATGATGTCCGCGGCGCCCTGGACGAAGAGTGAACCCTTCGAGTCGGCAAAGTCGTTCTGGACGTCGACGACGATCAGCGCGGTCTTCGGGTCATACCGCTCGGGCACGGGAGCGAGGGTAGCGCAGGGTCTGCCGCCGGGCCGGAACCGGACCGAAACCGGCGCGCAACCTCGCGACAGTCGAGGTCCAACCGCACATCGGCTAAGGTTTGGAGCGTGACATTCGAGGAATCTGACCTCGACCTGCTCGCGACGACGAAAGAGATCAGGGTCGAGACCCGTTCTCGGTCGGGCGAGGTCCATCGGACCATCGTCTGGCCCCTGGTCCACGACGGCGTCGTGTACCTCCGCTCCTACCGCGGCCCGACCGGGCGCTGGTACCGCGAGGCGCTCGCCGATCCGGCGATCGCGCTCCTGTTCGACCGTCGCCGCCTGCCCGGGCGCGCCGTTCCCGCCACGGACGCGGCGAGCGTCGAGGCATGCAGCGAGGCGCTCCGCGATAAGTACCGGCGCAGCTACAGCCTCGAGGCGATGCTCGCGCCCGCCGTGCTGCCGACGACCCTGCGCATCGACCCGGCCCCCGGGGCGCAGCCCGCCGCATCGGCAACCGAA
>Ga0070708_100001094_pt1 | contig 20656 bp, 16 predicted proteins | sample KBSK5503metaG_FD_65469 | JGI IMG/M metagenome (GOLD analysis project Ga0070708, IMG submission 65469) | Corn, switchgrass and miscanthus rhizosphere microbial communities from Kellogg Biological Station, Michigan, USA - KBS K5-50-3 metaG | ecosystem: Host-associated > Plants > Roots >... | reverse complement strand
TCGCACGACGCGCATGGGGCCGCTCCCAGTCGAGCCATCCGTCTCGTGAACTGTTACGGCGCCTGTTTGTCTCACCGGACTTGGAGCCGCTGGCGCCGCGTCGTTGCTGTAGAGGATCCGGCGCACCGAGCCCACCGCGTTGAGCTCTCCTTCGACGATCACATCCACCGACTGTGATTGAACGGTGTTTGGGTTGGCGACCACGATCACCTCCTCGTCGTTCAAAATTCGCGAGAATGCGAGAACGCCCGGCTGGAAAGGAGAGACGCCGAAGGTCAGGCCGTCGCCCGAGACCGGACGAAAGTAAAGTCGACCGTACCGGAGCGCCGGCTGCTCCGCGCGAACTGTGGCGAGTTTCGCGATCTCCCGGTAGAAGGCATTGCTCTGGTCGAAGCCCGGTGCTCCCCACAGCGCTTCGCGCACGGCGGGGTCACTCCCGCGCCCGTGTAATCCCTCCTCGGTGCCGTAGTACAGACAGGGGATACCGGGAAGCGAATAGAGACAGGCGAGGCCGAGCGTTACCTGCTTATCGAAGCGATGGACATCGCCGGGTTGCGCGAAGCGGATCCGCTCCTTGACGTCGTGATTGTCGAGAAAGGTCACGAAAAAGCGCGTCGCCTCCCCGTGAGAGCTGAGCACATCCTTTTCAATGGCTTTTCGTCGGCGATACATGTCGACAAGAGCGGTGGGAGCGGAGAAACCCTTCGCCACCGGCTTGAGCGCATTGAACAAAGGATAGTCCAGCGCCGCGTCGACACCGACCAGTTCGCTTCCGTCAGCGGTATTTCGGCCGATGAAGCGGGCGATGTCCTCTTCCGCATTTGAATCGAACACCTCGCCAAAGGTGAAGAAGTTTTTCTTGCCGATGCTCAAGGCAAATTCCCGCATCGAATTGCCGAAGAGCCGCGGCAAGTCGCCCTTCAAATACCGCAACGTGTCGATGCGAAATCCGTCGACGTCGTAGCGGGCAATGACGTACTGGTAGGCCCGAATCAGAAAGCGCTGTAGCCCTGGATCCGCGGTGACCAGCTGTTTTAAGGAACTGAAATCGCCAACCGTGTCATCGCCCCCGCCCGGGTTGCCCTGGCGCCGGAAGAATTGGTTCTTTTGCATTTCGCGTGGCCACACCAGGGCCTCGGGAGTCGGGTTGGGGATGTTTTCGACCACCCCAAACTCCGCCAGGGGTGTACCGTTCTTGTCGCGCCATCGGATGGGAAGCGCGCGGTCGCGATGGCTTGCTTCGGCGCCCTGCGTGTCCTGGCAGAGCCGATCGCCTCCGTCGCATTGATAGGCAAACACATCGCCGGTGTGATTGAGGACGATGTCGAAGATGACGTAGATGCCCTGGGCGTGGGCGTCATCGACCAGAGAACGCAGCTCGTCGTCCGCGTTTTGCGGATTGTCCGCAAATCGTGGCTCGGCGCGAAGAAAATCGTGGATGCCGTACCCGTGGTAGCTGCCATCGGCGAAGGGAAGATTCCTGAGCGGCGGGCTGAGCCAGATTGCCCCAGCCCCGAGCTTCTTGATGTACGGCAGCTGTTGCTGCACGCCGGAGAATTTGCCGCCCTGAAAGCCAAAGAAGTTGGGATCGTCGAACGGCTGATGCCTCGGAGGTGCCGAACGATTGTTGAAGCGATCCACCATCAGGAAGTAGATCGATTGATCCCGCCAATCCTCGGGGGACGGGAACGGGCCGCGGTCTTGCCCGCTCGTCTTCTTGGCCCGGTCGAGAATGGCTTGAAAATCGGGCGCGAACAGTGAGGCTGGCATCTGGACCTCCCTCGAGCTCCCGCCGCAGCGGCTAAGCTCATCTCAGCTCAGTTTCGTCAGAGCCTGAATCAACTTCGCGACATTCGGAACGCCCAGGCCGGTGATCATATCGTAGCCCGGCCCGGCATCGTAGGCGCCATTATTGCCCTGGGTGATATCGCGGAAGCATGGAGTTCCGATGAGCGGATAGAGCAGCGGGTTGAGGAAGGGGAGCGGCTTCTTCTTCGCCTTGACGCGAGCCTCGTTGATCAACGCGCAGAAGCCAGCCCAAACGGGTGCGCTCCAACTCGTTCCACCGATCTGCAGAACCTTGTTGTGAAGCACGAGGAAAGCTCCCTCGTCGGGATCTGCGGTGAGGCTCACATCCGGCACGAGACGATTGCTTCCCGCCGGAACACCGACCCCGCGCTGCCAGGCGGGCCTCTTGAAGACGACGCTTTTCCCGCCGCCACTGCTCACCCACGCGGTCTCGCTCGCGACTTGTCCGTTTGCCGCCAGCTTGAGACTGGTACCCCCCACCGCGATGACGCACGGGTCCGACGATTCGTACTCCACTTGAAGTTGGCCGTTCGAGCTGTGCCCGGTACTGTCGGGGTTGGAACCCGCATCGCCGCTCGACACGAAAGCGTTGACTCCAAGCGCGGCGAGCTTCAGGAACCTCTGATGTCCCACCGCCATTTCGGCCGTGGGTCCGCCAAAGTACTTCTCGCCGAGCCCGAGGCTGATGGATAACTGGCGCAACGTCTTGTCCGTCGCCGCGTCGGCGAGGATGCGGTCGAGCGCCTTGTCGAGATCGACGAAGCTCAAAGAGCCACTCGCGTAGACCCTAACCTTCGCACCGGGGGCGATCCCGCTTGCCCACTCGACGTCGAGCGTCTCTTCGCCCTCGGGCGCGGGCAGGTTCGTTCCGTTCACGTTGATTCTCTCGATGCGCTGAAGCGCAACGGGAAGGCCATTTCTCGTCCAGAACACGGTCAGGTCTGAATCCGAGGGGAAGGTGTCGATCAGGATGGCGATCGTCTGGCCGTTGCCAGTCACCGGCAGCCCGTCGGCATTGTAGGCCTTGAGGATCTCCGCCACCAGATAAGGTGGGGCGTTCTCGACGTTCGGTGAGGGCTTGTCAGCCTCCGTCTGGCCCAGGCCGGCGCGATTGCTTCCCTGTGGCGATCGAATTCTGAAGTGCTTGTTGGCGCGCCGGAAGGGTTGCAAGCCGATGATCGCTTGAACCGGGGCGCCGATGTCGGCGGGAAGGCTCGGCGCGTTTTGCGCCGCGGTATAAGTGAGGCCAGCCTTGGTCACGCGAACCATGCTGACTTGCAGCGCCTTTTGTATCTGCTCCGCGGTCGCCTGCGCGTAAATGCTGGTGCGATCCTTCGAGACTTCGATGTCAGTGAAGCCCTGGGCGTTGAGCCACTTGGTCAAAGCATTGATATCCATCTCTTTCGGCGAGAAGCTCTTTTGCAACTCATCCGCAGAGACGGTTTCTCCGTTGGCCACTCTTTCCTCAAGCTCCGCCACCGCGTCCTTCGGGAGCCCAAGCGAGAAGAGGACAGTCATCCGCTCGGTCAGGTTTTCCGGTTTGGCCGACTGTACGAGCAAGCCGTGCGCTGTCAGGCCAAGCTGAGAGGGGAGGGGCGTCACGCTGTCGTGAAATACTTTGCGGCCGTTCATAGTGCGGGTCCGGAAAGCAATCGCCGCGCCACGGACAAGGACGGGGAAATGAGGACGCGGATCGAGCGGAGCGGGCAACCAGGCACGCCAATCGATTCCAACACAAACGTGTCAGTTCCGTGACTTCAGCCTTGCCGGGCTGGGGCGACTGCAACGGGTGCAACAGTTGCGCTACAGTGCAAGGCGGTAGCACCCGGGTGGGCTTGTCTGCAGTTACGGCGAGCGGGTGGAGCGGCCCGAGATGCCTGGAGCCGGTGGCTCCGGTCAGCCTCGGCTGCCATTGCGATCGATGCGATATCGCTTGATCCACCGTTGCACCTGGGGTCGGGCTTTTCCCAGAGCACGGGCGACGGCGCTGACATTGCCCCGATGGTCTCGAAGCAGGGTGAGCAGCTCCTCCATCTTGCGCAGCTCGCCTTCCTGTTAGTGGGCGCGCACCAGAGTGTTGGTCCCTGTGTTCGCCGCTGCTCTGGGCGCCTCTTGCCTGGCGTCGACGCGGACGGGCAAATGCTCGAGCTCGATTCGATGCCCGCCCGACAGAACCATGGAGGTGGCGAGCCACTTCTCGAGCTCGCGAACATTGAATGGCCAAGGATAGAGCAGCAGCGCGCGTGCAGCGTCGCAGCTGAACGAGATTTCACCGGCTCGGTCGGCCAGCTGGCGTTTGAGCAGCGCGGCGATCAAGATTCCCAAGTCTTCTCGGCGGTCGCGCAGCGGGGGAAGCCAAACCACAAATCCCGAGATGCGGGCCAAGAGGTCCGCTCGAAACAACCCGCGCGCCCACCAGCGCCTCGAGGTCGCGATTGCTGGCCGCCACGAAGCGCACGTCGACGCAGCTGGGCTGGGTCGCGCCAATCGGCAGGATTTCGCCGTCCTGCAACACTCGAAGGAGCGCCGACTGCGCCGAGGCCGGCAACTCGGCAATCGGCGCGGGACAATGTTGCTCCGGGAGATGCCATAAGAGCTCCTGTACGAAAGGAATTCAGGATTTACAATTGTTAACCCTCGCGGGAGAGCATCTCGTACGCTCTCACTGCTACTCAATGACAATCTCTGGGCATCCTGGAACGACGTAGGTCTTACCCCCTACTATAGCGTTAACACTATAGTGATACCTTACGCCCAGAGGAGAGTTTTGCGGGACCCCTTGCTCGACATTACCGGGTCCCTGCAGCGTTACCTGGGTGAATGGCGAGTTAGCTTTGAAGGAGATCGTCAAGCTTGTCCCATTGACCACGTTCCAAATGACCATGTCTCCGGGATGAAAATTTGCCACCGTGGGATCGACTGTAATGTTGCCGGTTGGAGGGTCTACCGTGATTGAAATAGCCATTGCGTTCTTCTCCATTTGTTACTGGTTGGGACAGCCAGAGCTTCTTTTGGTCCGTTTTCCTTTTGGTCCGTTTTCGATGAAAGCTCTGTAACGCGGCTCGTGCAGCATCTGTGCCAACGCCGGCCAGTTCTCAATCTCCGCAACGGGAAATCCAAGCTCAATGGCAGATTTGACGGCAGTCGTTCTCCTGCCGGTGGGCGCGACGAACCTCATAGGTCCCCCTTTTTAATTTCACTGGTTCTTAAAGTCCCGCCCTCAATGGAGGCCGCTACGATGCGCTTGTAACGAGCGTCCTGCCGAAGTTTTTCCAATGGAGGCCAACTCCGTATCTCCTCCAGCGAGTATCCGAGCGCAAGCGCTTTTTCGACGGCGGCAATTGCTTGGCTTCGCCTGTCCAGCTGCTCGTAAACCACCGCTGCAAGAGCTTGCACTCTATTATCGCGCGAGTTCAACCGCAGTGCTTCGCCGATTTCCCTCCGTGCTCTTTTCTTATCGGTTAGAGTCGACCAACTGGCGATCTCTGCCCTGAGCTTTGCATCGCGCGGCCTGATTTTGAGCTCTTCCTCCCTCAGAGCAACAGCCTGATTGTAGGCGTCAACCGCGACGTCTTCCATTCCTGTCACGCGGCGACTCGCATCCCCGAGCGCTCCGAAGTACATCGCGTTTGTTGGTTCGAGGGCGACAGCTTTCTTGTACGCACTAACCGCGTCCAGGTAGCGATGGTCGTTGTAAAGCGAGGTGCCCACGCAGTAGTAGGACTTCGCACTCGGGTCGATTTCAACGGCACGCTTGTAAGCATCGGTCGCGTCAGAATACCTCGCGAGCTTTGAGTACAGGCCGCCGAGGTTCCTGTAACTGGATCCACTTTCAGGAGCTAGTTGGACGACCAGTTCGAACAACGGCAACGCTTCTCTCAGTCCTCCGTGCTTCTGATAAAAGACAGCCAGATCCTTGTACCCGAGCCAATAGCCTTTCCGCAGCTCGATCGCCCGCTGATACTCTAGTTCAGCATCCTGCAGGAGGTTCATTGCGTCGTATGCGTTGGCCAATTCGCGAGCCGCGTCCGGTCCCTGCTCGATCTCCAGGGATCGCTTGAAGCTCATGATCGCTTCCAACTTCTTGCCCAGTGCGACTTTCAAAAGCCCATCGCTGAAATGCACGGGCGCAAGCCGGTCGTCCAGTTGCATGGCAGTCGCGACGCTCTCGCTCGCCTTATCGAGCGAAGCCTTTTCCTTCGTCTGCCGATACTTCCTCAAGTAAGCTTCGGCTCTTCCGGCGTACGCCAGCGCATATGCCCTATCCTCCAACAATGCTTTGTCAAAGGCTGCGATTGCGGCTTCCAGGTTGTCCATTCGGTCGTACCGCTCGAGATAACCTCGGCCCCGAAAATAGAGCTCACGTGGTCGCGGCGATTCGGACACCTGGACTTGCAACATCTCTGTCACCTTCTTCGCCAGAGATTGGTGCAATGAGGGAATCTGGTCGATCGAGCCCTCGACGTCGACCGCGTTCAGAATAGATTGATTCTGGGCGTCGGCGAGGCTGACGGTGACGATCAGACGATGACCGTCTTGAATCACGGTTCCCTTCAAGACCAGGGTGGGTCCATTTCCGCTCTGCGGTTCGGTTTGCGAGACGAGCGAAAACGAAGGTTCTGTCTGTTCCAACAGGATCAGCTTGTTGGTTAGCTCGGTCCTCAGGTCTTTGGAAAATGTTTCCTTTCCTTGCTCTTGCCCGAAACTCTGGAACGGCGACACCGCCAATCGGTTTGCAGCCAGCTTGGCCGGAACCGCCGGGGGAGTAGTCTTCGTCACCGAAGCCTGAAGGGCTGGAACCTCGCGGATCACGAGAAAGAGCGCCCCCGCGAGCAACGCCGCCGCAATCGCGGCGACCACTCCCAATCCCCACCTGCTCCTCTCCGGGTTAGCCACCTCGTTGGCTTCGTGCCGAGTACTCGAGCGGGTTTGATCGGAGCGAAGTGCTCGGGCCTCTCGGATGTCCGTGAGCAACTCACCCATCGTAGCGTACCGCTCTTCCAGGCGCTTCTTCAGCGCCTTCCCCACAATCTTCTCCAGCTGCCAGGGCGCATCGGCACGAAGCGATTTCAGTTCTGGAGCGCGACCATTGACAACTCTCGTCAGCAAGGCGGCATCATTGGGAGCCTCGAACGGAAGACGCCCGCTGATCAACTCGAACAGGACGACACCGAATGAAAACACATCCGACCGGGCGTCCACATCCGTTCCCAGTGCTTGCTCGGGCGACATGTACGCAATCGTTCCCAAGAGGCTGCCAGGAACTGTGGCAAGCGACGATCCACTCAGCTTCGCGACCCCGAAGTCGGTGATCTTCACGTCACCTTCTTTGGTGAGCATCAAGTTGCTTGTCTTCACGTCCCGATGGATGATTCCTCGCGCGTGAGCATGCGCGAGGCCCTCCGCCGTTTGCTGCGCATACTTAAGGACATCCTCGATTGAGAGGACGGCACCGGAGCTATAGGTTTGTTGGAGCTTGGCTTTAAGCGTGCCCCCCGGGAGGTACTCAAGGACGAGGAAGTGCTGTTCACCGGTAGTTTCCACGGTATAAATCGTCGCAATGTGCGGATGATTTAGCGCCGAAAGCGCGTTGGCTTCCTGGAGAAACCGCTGGAGATCGGCATCCGAACGGTCGATCTGCGGCGGCAGGAACTTCAGCGCCACGAGACGGTTCAGCTTTTGGTCGAGGGCCCTGTATACGACGCCCATTCCACCCTCACCCAGCTTGGTCTGGACATCGTAGTGAAGGACCCTCTCGACCCCCGCGGAGGTGAGAGCGCCGCCGGAGCCGGTCGCGCGTCCAGGAGCAAGGGCGGCGTTGCCATCTGCCACGAGAGCTTCCCCATCCAGCTTGGAGGGCATCAGTGATATCGCGTCGGCTGGTTTTTTGGGATAGCTCATCGAAAGCCTTCCCAATTCACGTACAACGCCAACGGCTTATTGCCGGCGATCGGCTGGCTTCGAGCGGGGTAGCTCCGGTGTCGAGGTTCGCGGTCGGGCCTGGTGAGCCTTCCGGGTCGGAGGGGTTCGATGTACAGGTCGCAGTCAAGCGAGCCTACCGGGACGACGCTTCGCGGGCGGAGACCACTTTGCTTCAAGCACCATGGTCGATTCTCGTCAAGCGATATTTGGTAGGAGCGAAACGGATTGCTTGTGCGAGTATTCCAACTGCGGGTATCAGAAGAGTCACGATCCGGCCAGAGCATGGGACGTGCCGGCGCTCATCGATGAACGCGAGGGGCAAATCATCGAGACTCTCAAGTCTTGGGGCGCGGCGCCCGTCAGGCAGGAGATGCACCCCGACCGGACCGCTCTTGGACGCGTCGTGAAGGCTTACAGACATTGGGTCATTCGCAGCTTCTCTGCCTGTAACCGCCGAAGCTTCAGGCCGAAATGACGGCCTATGGGCACCCCATGCAGCCATCCCGCAGCGAACTCGTGAGGGGCAGTTTTTTGAGCCAGGAGTCTGGTGGTTGAGCCGCTTTCCACGGACCGTGCCCTATCTGGCGGTTCTGTTGAGGGCCGTTCCGTTACTTTGTTTGGTGCGGCCCGGCAAACAACGCTATCTCCGTTCCCGACACGGTGTCGCCATTCCCGACAGTTCGATCCGGCTCATCGTCGAGGTCGATCTTACGGCCTTCGCAATGTGGAACCCGCTCAAGGCAGTTCGCTGGCTGGCGCTTGCCAAGAGCCTCCAGGGGACGGCACTTAAGCGCGAGGCCCTCGGCCTGGGAGTTTGTCGTGCAGCCGCCCGGCGACGTCGACTACCACGAATAAGCTCGCACGGGAGTATTCCTGTAGGATTGGCCGCCAGCGCCGATCACGAAGGTTTCCGGATCAGGTTTAACGCATCAACTCGGCACCGGGACGCTAACTCCACAGCGAGCCAGCCGGCACTGACTTGAGCAGCTCGGCGATGAGCGCCGCTCGCGGGTGTTCCAGCTGGCACCGCTGAATCGCAGCGTGGAGCAAGACGAGACCGTCGCGGTACACGGGGACGCCACGCTCCAGCGCTTCGAGATAAGCTTTCCGCGCGTCGCCCAGCGCCGGCGCGTGCTCCAGGTAGGCCGCGTGCAGGAGGTGTGCATCCGGCAGTTCGCTGAAGTACTTCACCAGGTTGGTTGCGGGCACGCGAAGCTGCGCCACTTGGCCCATGCGCAACAAAAGATAGCCACCGAGACATCCGGCGACGGGATCGACCCACTTGTCGTACAGCAACATTTCGATGTCGGGCATGCTGGGCGTGACGCGTCCGTGCATCACGTTTCGCTGCATCAGCTCGATGCGCCGCAAGGCCGCGAACCGGCTCAGGCCGAACATGGGGTCGCGCATCTTCCACTCGTCTGGGACGGCAGCTGTCGCTGACGCCGCGGGATCCAGCAGTGGCTGATACTGGTGCAGCTCGAACGTCTGGTCCACCTCGCGCGTGACAACGATCAGCGCTACGCGGCCGGGCAACACGACGACAGGCATGGATACGCCCTCGTCCTCCTTCAGCTTGAGCGATAGCCAATACGACCCGGCCTTGAGGGGGAGCGCAGCGTGCGCAACTGCCGGCGTATTGGGAAGCGGTTCGAGCTGCGCACTCTGCTCCCAATGGGGTTGCCCGAGAACCTGAAATTGCAGCTCGATGGGCGGGGCGAGAGCAGCATCGCCGCGCTCTTCACCGAAAATCACCATCACGCCGTTGGTCGTCCCGGAAGGAACGTGCTTCAAGAAGCCTGGAATGGGCAGATTGCGCAGCTTGTGGCCGTAGCTCGCCTGGCTCTCCATGGTTGCGCCGGCCGCGAGCGCCAGCACCGTGGAGAGCTTGAGAAACGCAGCACCGCCGATGCTCTCCGAGGGCTCCACGGTACCGTCGTCGTGCACCAAGAATCCGCTGGTCCGCATAGCCCATTGCATGGCGCCACTTACGGGCGTCGGGGCATCCAACACAACTTTGCGTGTGTCATCGTCGATCGCCAGCTCGAATAGCTGCTCGGTCGCCACCCCTTCCGGCGAGACGATGACCCACGTGCGTAGAAGCCGGGTTGATGTCTGAGGCGCCGAGAAATTGGTCGAGCGCGGCGATCTCCACCTCGTTGGCTAACACCTCGACGAACTCGAAGGCGACGGTCTTTGCTTGCTTGTACTTGGCCTCCAAGCCGAGCTTGTTGCCGCCCATGGCGCCGACGATGCTGCCGATGATGGAGAGGCCGAGGCCAATGCTGAGGTCGTTGGTGCGCTGGCCGGTAATGGTCACCGAGGGTTGTCCGGCTTGATCGCAGGTAGCGAGATCGTTCCTTGGGACACCATCACGGTAGCAAGTTCGCCCAGCGGCACGAGGTCGCGTCCCTGCCGCGCCAGGATCTGCAGCGGCCGAAAGTCGCGCCGCGGGAGCCGCAGGATGCTGTAGCCGTAGTCTTTGAGATAAGTGATAGAGGGATCATTGCATATGGCCATTGGCGTTGTTCCTCGATCTCTGGCGCGCTCAGCCCACGGTTTGTTTCGCAACTTAGATTTTGCCTTTCACTCAACTTCCTGCGTTTCGTCCTGGTCGTCCTTTGTCGGCGTGCCTTGGAACTTGACCACTTCGGCCTGGAGAGAAATCGCGTTGTTGACCAGGGGTACATCGAGGAGGAGGAAATGGTGGAAGCCACCGTCGGCCTCGGCAAGGCCTTTGACCAGCGGCGCGCCGAGCCCCCCGGTTAACCGCACCTCGATGTCCTCTTGGTTGTACGAAGCGTACATGTGGCTGTGGCTCACGAACACCATGGCGACCTTGTGCTTCTTGAAGAGTGCGATCGCGGCGTCCGAATCTCTGATGGCGTTAGCGCCATCCTCGTCCATCGCATGCGTTGTCACGGGGTTCTTCGCGAGCGCCTTGTGCATCCCAACCAAAATGACCTTCCTTGCAGCGCTCGCGGCGGAGAGATCTTCCGCCAGCCAAGCCAACTGCTCGGGTCCAAATCCTTCGCCCTTCCGACTGACATTGTCCAAGGCGATGAAGTGAACCGCACCTCCGAGATCCGCGGAGTAGACCACCACATCGATGAGTGGCGCGATATTTAATCCGGGCACCTCGAGGAAATCCTCCTTGAATTCTTTCACTGCGTGCCGGGAGCCCCGGAGACGGATGGCTCCGAAAAGCTCGACCTCATGGTTGCCGATAACGGGGTAGAAGGGAACGCCACCCAGGTCCGCGAGTTGCGGCGCAAAGAGTTTGTCTTCAGCCCGGGTAAACTCTAAGTCTCCGAGGAAGAAGAAGGCCTTTGCGCCCCGCTTTCTGGCCTCCCTGAACGCCCAGGGCACGACATGGGAGCTGTCGTTTCGCGAGTCGCCTCCGATCGCGAGCCGCATCACGCCTGGCGGAGGTTGGTCGGGTAGTGAATCACTCCGCTGGTAGACCCTGCAACATTCAGAACTCCTGATGCTACTGGAGCGGCCGGTCTTGCATGCGGCGAGACCAAACAACAGCGACGCTGTAAGAGTTGCGGCAGAGGCTGAGCGAATACGCGCGGTCATGTAATGTCCATTGCTATGGGACTGTGAAGGTGTACACCCAAGACGGCTGATAGCCAGAAGCACAGGCCATGCCAGTGTCAAAGGCGAAGCGCCGCGAATTTCCTTGGCCCTCGAAATGCACTGCCCGCCGTGACAAAGCGAGAAGCTCAAGGAGGAAAGTCATGGCTGAATCCTCGTCAACTGGCGCTCAACCAGATCCTGCGTCCATGGTTATCGGGGTTGATGTTTCTCATTTCCAGGGACCTATTGACTGGGCCAGGGTGTCGGCCGATGGCGTTGCTTTCGCTTTCGCAAAGGCGACTGACGGCCTAGGCACGGATTCGACATTCGCCACGAACTGGAGCGGTGCAAATGAGGCGGGCATCTTCCGCGGCGCCTATCATTTTTTCAGGCCGAAGCTCTCAGCCATTGACCAAGCCAAACACTTTTGCGACATCGTGGGTTCGCTCGGGCCCGGCGACCTACCTCCGGTTCTCGACGTGGAATCGATCCCGCTAAGGTTCGAGGCGGGTGATGATTGGGATTCCCTGCAGACGGCGGACGCAAGACAAAAGGTGGTGATGGACTGGTTGGGCTTTGTCTCCGACGCTCTGCAAAAAACGCCCATTCTCTACACCAATCGCTCCTTCTGGCAGCCCAAATTTGGCGCCCCTCCCACTTTTGCGACATATCCGCTGTGGATTGCATCTTATGCGCCGGTTCCTGGCCTCCCTGGCACTTGGCAACGATGGACGTTCTGGCAGCACACGGATCAGGGCCGAGTCGCCGGAATCAAAGGCACTGTGGACCTGGACTGGTTCAATGGAAGCGCGAGCGAACTGGAGCAATTCGCCGGAGCCCAAGTGGCAGCCCAACCGGTGTCGGTTAGCTGAGTTGTGCACCATCCCGCGCTCTCCAACATGCCCCGCTGACGAGCTGCAAGCCAGCGCCTGCTCGCCAACGGACGGCTAATGCGCCGGGTTAAGGATGATAACGGCACTTGCTTCATGGAGGTTATCAACACTTACACCGGTGTGCTGGAAAGCCGCGTTCCAGCACCTTGTAGCGACCGCTGCGAGTAATTAATACGGAGCCGAAGGCGGATCGAGCGACGAACTGCAACACTGCAACTACAGCGCTACTGCCGTCATGCTGTTGCACCCCATTGGAAGTTGGCGGGCTTGCCTTCTGTTTTGGAGCGGGCTGAGATGATTGCGCCAACGGGTTGCGCCATTGCGCCAACGGGTTGAGCCTGTGACGCGAAGCTTGGCGCAAGCGAATCTCGCCTAAGCACGCTGATATTCGACTCGGGTGGCAAGTCCATCCCGCCGACCGTAGCCCGACGACGCCGTCGTTTCTGGTTCTGGCCCCCTAAATGCATCGCCGAGCTCGAGTAAGAGCGGAAGTTGCAGTGGCCATCGGGAACAATCCGCCGGCCAAGGTCGGGGAGCGTATTCCGGTGGCAAATTTTGCCTCCATATCTGCAGTCGGAAGAAGCATCGAGAGATTTCTCTCGGCCAGCTTCTCCAACGATCAGCCCCTCGGGCCAGTGGGGCCCAACACCGTGGCCCGCCTGGTTCGCACCGAGGACTTCGATCCGGCAAACCTTGGCTTGCTCGCCAGGCCTTTCTTGTCTGTGTTCATCTACCGCGTCGATTTCAACAAGACGACGCGGGCGGGGTGGTCCGCCGTGGGAAGCCTCGACGGCAGGTCGCATTTGCCGTTGGATCTCCACTTCCTCGTCACCGCCTGGGCGAACGACTCGGAGTCCGAGCTTCGAATTCTGGGGCGCTGCATGCAGGCCCTGGAGACCACGCCTATTCTCTCCGGCCCGCTGCTGTTGAGCTTCGGAGACTTCGCACCCAATGAGTCGGTGCAGCTGGTGCTCGAGGAAGTGAGCACCGAAGCCGTGATGCGCATGTTTGATTCGCTGCCCACCGACTACAAACTCTCCGTGCCGTACATCGCCCGGGTGGTGCGGCTGGACAGCCGGACCGTTTCGCCAAGTCCCACCGTTCTCACCGTCGTCTCTGGGACGACCCCGAGCGCCGCACCATGAACCATTTCGCCGCCGCGCGTTTCGATGAGAATGTGCAGCGCCTGGCGCTAGGGCTCGAGCTTTTGGATTCCGGCCGGCTGGGCCGCGTCGCGCACCCTGTCTCGGTCGCTTTCGATGGTGTTCCTCTGCCCTTGCCGCCATATCGTGAACCGACCCAGTTCGGTGGCTTCGAGATCGACGACATTCTTCCCCGCGTCGATCGCCACGACAGCTGCCTTCACGCCATCATCTACCGCAAGGGTCTTTATCGCCTGCCCAGCCCTCGCCAGCCGGCCGTGGTGAACCTGCGCTTCCTCTCACCGTCTCGCCGTTTCGTCCCTCGTCGTCTCGGTTTCCCGCTCTTGGATCCGGTATCGATCTCTGCGGCCGATGACGCCAATCCGATCGCGGGTGACCCTGCGCTGCTCGGACTGCCAAACCGTGTCCGCAGCGTCACCCTCTGGTCGGGTGCTGCTTACGACGTCGGCGGGGCGATCAGCGGACTGCGTGGACGCACTCGCCGCGCCGACGGAAAACCGGTGCGATGGGTCAGGGTGGAAGCCTTTCAAGACGTCCGCGGTCAGCAGGGCACCACGTTGGTGGGTCGTGCTCATGGCGACGACCGAGGCGAATTCCTGCTCCTGGTTTCCACCGACGCCACGGACTTTGGTCCGCTCGCGAACTCGCTGACGGTTGACGTTTGGGTGGTGGTTCATGCCGCGGCCGACCCTCCGCCGGCAACCCTGTTTCAGCGGCGGAACGATCCGCTCTGGGACCTGCCGCTCGAGGTGGTTACCACCACGACCCGCACCGATCCAATCCTGCGTGGCGAGCAACTCCCGCCCAGCTACACCGTGAGCCGAAAGGCGAAGGTGACTCTGCCTCTTGGCCGCTTTGCCACCAGTGAGGTCCCGCCGTTCATCTTCTAGCGCCGTACCCAAAAGGAGCCGAGACAGATGCCCGAATACCTTTCCCCAGGAGTCTACATCGAAGAAGTGAGCTTTCGATCCAAATCGATCGAAGGGGTGCCCACCAGCACCACCGGATTCGTGGGCCTCACGCGCTTCGGTCCGGTTCACTTCACCGATGGCCCGACGACCACCGAGCCTCGCCTGGTGACCAGCTTCACCGAGTTCGAGCGTATTTACGGCGGTCTGGAAAACGTGGATGCCGGAGGCGGCGATCGGGTGAACTACACCGCCCATGCCGCGCGGGCCTTCTTCATGAACGGAGGAAAGCGGCTCTATGTCTCTCGCGTTTTCTCGCCGGACACCGGTGCAGGCGTCTCGTCGCTGACCATTCCAACCGGTGGCAAAGACGCGATCTGGCACGCGCGGTGGCCAGGGACATACGGCAATGTCTGGGTTGGAACCAGGGTGCGCCGCAGCAAGAACATCGCCTTCATGTCGCCTCCGCCCCCAGACGGCTTCGGCAAGGTGCAGGTGAAGCGGGCGAAGTCTGGGGCGGTGGTGGAAATTCACGCCGCGGGGGACTTGGTGCCGAAGGATACCGATCCACCGATCGTCGGAAAGCTTGCAGAAGTTTCGGTGCTGGCGACCGGCGAGCAGCAGTTCGTGCTGGCCGGCGGCGCGATCATCGCACCCGGCCCGACCGACGTCGTCTACTTACTCGAGATGGAAGTCACCGTCGCCGTGGACGCCGAGCGGCGGGATTTCTATCCCGAGCTCGGGGCCTCGGACAAACAGCTGCGTTGGATTGGAAAGATCCTTCAACGGGACAACCCGGAGGATGAAAGCGCGGTCGTCTGGCTCGAGTACGATCCGACAGGTGCGGATTCTGCCATCAAGCTGATGCTGGCCCTGACCAAAACCACCGATCACCGCTTGGTGGGGGGCACCGACGGCAATCTTCCGAGCCCCGAGGGAACTCCCGACAGCTACGAAGGCACGGAAGCGGACCCTGATCACATCACCAAGAAGGCGACCGGTTTGTTCGCGCTCGACGAGCTCGATGACATCGCCCTGGTCGCAATCCCCGATGCGTCCGACATGCCGAATGCGGATGAAAGTTTCCTGATTCACCAGGCGCTGATCGCGCACTGCGAAGACCAGAAGTATCGATTCGCCATCGTTGACGGCCCGAAGAACGCAACGATGAACGCCATCCGCCACTACCGCGGAAAGTTCGACACCAAATACTCCGCGCTGTACCACCCATGGATCGAAATCCTCGACCCGCTGCAGCGGCCCAGCCAGGGCGCGCCCCCGGATCGGCTCACCTTGCCACCCTCCGGCTTCGTCGCCGGCATCTACGCACGCAGCGACATCGAACGTGGCGTGCACAAGGCGCCGGCGAACGAAATCGTGCGTGGTCTCACCAAGTTCGAGATCAACATCAACAAGGGCCGCAACGATGTACTCAACCCGGAGGGGATCAACGCGCTCCGGTTTTTCGAAGGACGCGGCAACCGGGTCTGGGGCGCCCGCACCATGAGCTCGGACCCCGAGTGGAAGTACGTCAACGTGCGGCGGCTTTTCATCTACCTTGAGCACAGCATCGACAAGGCGACCCAGTGGGCGGTGTTCGAGCCGAACAACGAGAGGCTTTGGAACAACGTCCGGCGCGAGGTGGAGGACTTCTTGCTCGTGCTCTGGAAGGACGGAGCATTGATTGGCGACAAGCCGGAGCACGCGTATTTCGTGCGCTGCGACCGGACCACGATGACCCAGAACGACCTCGACAACGGAAGGCTCATCGTTCTCGTCGGCGTGGCGCCTACCAAGCCCGCTGAATTCGTCATTTTCCGCATCGGACAGTGGACCGGCGACGCAAAGGCAAACTGAGGAGGGCGCAATGCCAACTTTTCGTGAGAATCCCTACGGCGCATTCAACTACATCGTCTCATTGGGCGGGGCGCAGGGCGAAGGCTCGCAAGGCAGCATCATCGGCGGTTTCTCCGATGTCTCCGGGCTCGGTTACGAGGTGAAATATGCCGAGTACCGCAATGGCAATGAGAAGTTCAACACCGTTCGCAAGGTCCCCAACACCCATACGCTCGACGAGGTGACGTTGAAGCGGGGGCTGGTGGGCTCCGATGATTTGTTTATCTGGTTGAAGACGGTGCGTGACGGAACCGCGGACGCCCGCACCATTACCATCACCTTGCTCGACGAAGCTCGGCAGACCGTGGCCACCTGGACGCTGCGCCGAGCACAGCCGAAGAAATGGACCGGGCCCACCTTTGCCGCCAAGGGCGGCGGCGACGTAGCGATGGAAGAGCTTCACCTGGTGCACGAAGGCATCGAGTACAACTGAGCAAGTGAGTGTTTGGTATGGCGACGCGTCTTCAGCTCGGGGCCCCTGGAATCTACCAGCTTCCACCGGAACCGATCCAAGCCCTCACCGGCGCGCGGATGGATGTCTGCGCTTTCGTCGGCGTCGCCCCGCGGGGTCCCGCTCGGACGCCGCTCTACGTCGGAGCCGAGTGGCTGGATTCGCCGTGCGATGGAGATCGCCACAGCTGGCCCCGCGCCGTCGCGGTGCCGGTGGAGAGCTTCGACGCCTACCGGCGGTTGTTCGGGGGCTTCGAGGGCCCGGGTTTGCTTCCCTATGCGGTGGCGTCATTCTTCGAAAACGGAGGAATCCGCGCTTACGTCACGCGCATCGTGCCGGCGTACAAGGCGGATCCGGGCCAAGCCGATGCTCGGACCGCCAAGGGGACTCTGCTCCGAGACAAGCCGCCGAACGAAGTACCGGGCGATGATCCGCTGACCACCACCAGCGCGATACCGGTTCGCCTGCGCGCTCGGAGCGAAGGCCGGTGGGGCAGTGCGCTGAGCGCGGCGCTCTCGTTCTCCACCCGCCCCATGGACGTTCAGCCAGGGACGCTCACCTCACTGCGCATCGCAGCCGATCGCGAGCTCGCCGCGGGAAGTCTGCTGCAGATCGTCTATGCCGGTGGCGCGACGACGATGCGCTTCGTCACCGGTGTGCGCGATGAGTGGGATCCGGCGCAGCCCCGCGCCACGCTCCAGCGCTGGGCGGATCTCTCCTCTGCTTTACCGCTCTCGCTTTCGCCCGATGCGCGGGTGACGCTGGTGGAGGCCGCGCTCGTTCTCGACGACGCGGACGGGCGCGAGGAGCGCCACGAGGGCCTCGGGCTGTCTTCGATTCATCCGCGCTGGTTGGCCAAAGTTGTCTATCAGGAGTCGATCCTCGCCTATCCGATGCAGGATTGGATCGACGAGGATCTGGACATCCGCGCAGACCTGGCGCCTTACCAAGCTCGGTTCTCCGGCGGCGCGGACGACTTTCGGTCCATCGCCGCGGCGGATTTCTTCGATCCGGAGTGGGTCGCAGGCGATCCCTGTCCAGGCAATGGGATCCAGTCGCTTGCCCACCTTCCTGAGCTGGCGGCGATCGCGGTGCCTGATTTGTATTCTCCCGCTCCGCTGGTCGAGCGGCAACACGTGGCAACTCTCCCTCGCTGCGGCCCCACCTTCGAGCGCTCCTTCCCGATGGCGCCTCCACCTCCGCCGCTGCCGCCCGAGCAGGATCTCGACGGACTTCGGCTCGATCCGGAAGCGGACCTGGATTCGATTATCGCGCTGCAAACGAGCGTGGTGGATTTCGCGGAGGAGATCGGGATCATCGCGCTGCTCGATGTTCCGCCGCGCTTGCATCGCCGCGAAATTCTCCGCTGGCGCGGACGCTTCTCGAGCCCGTATGCGGCGGCCTACCACCCGTGGTTGCGTGTTTCGCGCCTCGACGATGCTCGCAGTGCATTGATCCGGGTCAATCCCTCAGCGGTCGCGGCGGGGATCATCGCGCAACGAGAGTTGGCGCTCGGGATTCCGCACGGGCCGGCCAACGTGATCGCGCAGGGCGTGGTGGACGTCGATGACCTGGTCACTCCGTCGTTTCACGCCGAAGCCCACCCGCTCGGCATCAACGTATATCTCAAGGAACGCGACGGCGTCCGGTTGACCGCCGCCCGCACGCTGTCGGCCGATCCAGCGTACCGGCAGCTGAGCGTCCGGCGGCTGGTGACCATGCTGCGGCGCACGCTCGACCAACAAATGCAGTGGGCCGTCTTCGAGCCGAACGACGAAGCGCTTCGCCGCGACCTGCGCCAGCTGCTCAGCGCCTATCTGGGCGAGCTGTTTCGACTCAACGCTTTCACCGGTGCGATCGAATCGGAAGCTTTCTTCGTTCGCTGCGATGAGGAGCTCAATCCGCCGCGCGTCGTCGACGCGGGGCAGCTGCTCTGTGAAGTGGGCGTGGCGCCGGCGGAGCCATTGGAGTTCATCGTGCTGCGCATCGAGCGCGGTGGCGACGGCACCATCCGGGTGAGGGGGCACTGAATGGCCGAACCGTCTCTGCTTCGGAGCTTTCGCTTCCAGGTGAAGCTGCGCAAGAGCGCGGGCGGCGCCGGCGCGGCCGGAGCGACCGCGAGCGGCTCGGCTTCTCTCGCGGCGGGATTCGGCGCCGGCGCGTCGGTGGGCGCATCAATTTCTGGCAGTGCCAGCGTGGGCGTTGGCGGACTGTCCGCCGCGGCGAACGCGAGCTTCGGCGCCAGGGCGAGCGCAGGGGTAGGCAGTGGGCTCTCGGTCGGCATCGGCGGCCCGGCGGGCGATCTGCTCGGCAACGGCGCGTTTCAGGAGTGCACCGGTCTGGAGATTGAGCAGGACGTTCAGGAGTACCTCCCCGGCGGAGACAACTCGCGAGTGGTGAAGCGGGTAGGGCGCGCCAAGTATCAGAACATCGTCCTCAAGCGCGGAATGCTTTTCAGCGGCGGTGCGGTGAACACCCAGCTGTGGAAGTGGATCCAGGACACCGTGAACAATGTCCGTCCGGTGGCCCGCTACGACGGCAGCATCGAGGTGATGGACGTAGGCGACCACGTCGTCGCGGCGTGGACGTTCAAGCGCGGACTGCCGGCGCGGATTCGCGGGCCGACGCTGAATGCGCAGACCGGTGAGATAGCGATCGAAGAGCTGCATATCGCCCACGAAGGTTTGCAACTGGGGACGCCCTGATGCCCGCTTTGGCCCTCGCTACGCTGGAAATCGTGCGCTCCTCAGATTCAAATCAGCGCGCCGAAGGAACAGAACCGATCCAGGTACAGTTCAATCCCAACAGCCTGCAGATCAGCTTCGCGCCAACCAATTCTCCGCCGCCTGAGGAGGGCCGGCAACAGGTCCAGTCAACCGGCACCGGCTCCGCCACGGTGACGATGGAGCTCCACTTCGACACGGCCGATGAGATGGGCGACGACGGCAAGGCGCGCTCGGTATTGCAGAAGACGCGGCCGATAGAGGCGCTGACTCTTCCGCGTTCGGTGAAAGAGAAGCAGGGACCACCGCTGGTGCGCTTCCACTGGGGCGAAGTGATCATCACCGGCTACGTCGCGACGCTGAGCACCACGCTCGACTTTTTTTCCGAAGGCGGCGTGCCGCTGCGAGCGAAGGTGAACCTCACCATCAAGGAGCAGAATGCCAGGCTCGCCTACGCCAAAGCTGGAACGGGCGCCGACGGCGCCAACGCCACGAAGCCGGGCGCAGCGGGTCTGGGAGCGGCGGGTGGCATCGGGCTCGGATTGTCTGCTTCGCTTGGCGCCGGAGTTGGATCGGGCCTCTCCGCTGGACTCGGACTCGGCGCGTCGCTGGCGGCAGGCGTCTCGGTGAACGCCCAGACGGCGTTGGCGATTGGCGGCGAGAGCACCGCCGAGTTTGCGGCGCGAGTCGGCGTGGATCCGAAAGCATGGCGCGCCATCGCCACCGGGCAGGTCGATGGAACGCTTTCGCTTCGAGCAGGGGCGGAGATCGACTTTCGCACCGACCTGTCAGCCGCTACTGGCATCGGCGTGAGCACCGGCGTCGAGGCGAACGTCCATGGGTCGATCGAGAGCGCGTTCGGTCTCAGCGCCCCAGCGGTGCGGGACACCAGCGCGGCGCAGACCGCTCCGGGCTTTGCCCTCTCTGCCGCCGGTGGCGTTTCGGCTGCGCTCGCCACCGTCGATGTGGTTCGGACCGAGTCGGCCGCGACGCAGACGCGGGCCGCGTTCGATGCACCCCCGCGGCCGGCACTTCCCTCGCCGGCGTCGGGCGCGCCGGCTGCGGCAATCGCCGATTTGTCTCGCGGCCTGGCATCGGTGCCGCGCGCCACCGCCGCCGCGGCTGCTCGAGCGCCATCCGGCCCGACTTCGCCACCGCGACCGGACAAACCGGAGCAGCCTCGCCCGCCGTTGGGCGTCACTGGATTGCCTTCTCCTTCGCAGCAATTGGAGATGCCAGCTGCGCCGTCCCCGCCGATGCCCGATCCTCGAGCGACCAGCTACGGATTCGGCGTGCCTCTGCGGCCGCG
>Ga0070708_100001093_pt1 | contig 20669 bp, 21 predicted proteins | sample KBSK5503metaG_FD_65469 | JGI IMG/M metagenome (GOLD analysis project Ga0070708, IMG submission 65469) | Corn, switchgrass and miscanthus rhizosphere microbial communities from Kellogg Biological Station, Michigan, USA - KBS K5-50-3 metaG | ecosystem: Host-associated > Plants > Roots >... | reverse complement strand
GAGGTCCACGCGTCGACCGGCGCCGAGATCGTCGCCCCGGCTCGCGGGAGATACGAGTTCGAGCATCGTCCGGCCGACGAAGGTGACGCGCTCGAGCTCGGTTCCCTGCGCCTGACGGCGATGGCGACGCCGGGCCACACGCCGGAGCACCTCGCCTGGATGGTCAGCCATCTCGACGAACCCGCGCCCGCTGAGGCGGCGCCCGGAGGGGCGACGCCGATCGCGGCGTTCACCGGCGGAAGCCTGCTCGTCGGCTCCGTTGGCCGGACGGACCTGCTCGGCCCGGCCCTGGCCGGCGCCCTGACCCTCGATCAGCAGCGGACGCTCCGGCGCCTCGCCACGCTGCCGGACTCGGTCCGGATCCTGCCGACGCACGGCGCGGGCAGCTTCTGCAGCGCCGGGCCGGTCGCCCGCGAGCGCACGACGACGCTTGGCGAAGAGCGAGCGACCAATCCGACCTTCGCGTTGGTGAACGTCGCCGATGAGGCGACGTTTCGGGACACGCTCCTCGGGGGCCTCGGCCGGGTGCCGGCCTATTACGCCTACATGGCGGCGCTGAACCGAAGTGGCCCGCGCCTCCTTGGTGGATATCGGGAGCCGCCGGCCCTCTCCGTCCCGGACTTCACTGCGGCCATCGCCCGCGGGACGACCGTGGTCGATGGCCGGTCTCGAACGGCATTCGCGGCGGGCCATATCCCGGGCAGCCTGAACATCGAGCTGGATGACAGCTTCGCCGCCTACGTCGGCTGGCTCGTGCCCTTCGCGGCGCCCGTCCTCCTCGTCCTGCCGGAGCCCGAGCGGGAGGCGCTCGAGGAGGCCACGACCCAGCTCCTCCGGATCGGCTACGAGCGGGTGCTCGGCCGGCTCGAGGGCGGGATCGAGGCGTGGCAGGCCGAGGGCCGCGACGTGTCGGCATTCGCCGTGACGACCATGTCTGAGGTCAACGCCGAGGCAGCCGAACGGGCGGGCGAGGGCAACGGATCCAGCTCGGGCGAGGGCCCGGTCCTGCTCGACGTGCGCCAGCCGATCGAGTGGCGGGACGACGGCGCCATCCCGGGGGCCCTGCGGATCTTCGTGGCCGACCTGCCGGCGCGACTCGCCGAGATTCCGGCAGATCGACCGGTCACGGTCCTCTGCAAGTCCGGGGCTCGAGCGGCGATGGCGGCCAGCCTGCTCGATGCCGCCGGCCGCGAGGTCCATCTCGTCGCTCGTGGGGGAGCGACAGCCTGGGCCGGCGAATTCGAGCGGCCGGCGGATGCAGTAGGGTGACCCCGTGAGCCAGACGCACCCGACGGTCCGCCTGAGCCGGTTCAAGCCAACGGAGGCCACGACCGGCAGGATCCACGCGGCCCTGAAGGACCCCGTCCGGGCGACCCTCGTCGGCGCGGCGGTCCTGCTGATCCTCGGTTCGATCTCGGGCTGGATCGCGGTGTACCTCAACTACACGGGCTGGTTCGAGATCTCGGCCTTCGAGCGGGCGAGCGACGGCGGGATCACAGCGGAGATCGGGATCGCGATCTTCGCGGTCACCTGGAGCCAGCGGGCGGCCACGAGCCGGCTCGCGGTCCTCATCCTGGCTCCCCTCGTCCTCGGAATCGTCGCCCTCCTGACGCTCCGAATCGCCGCGACCGACGCCCAGCTCTACCTCGACTCGCTGAAGAACCAGGGCGGCTACGGCCACCTGCTTCCGGGCTTCTGGGCGACCGTCGGCGGAGCCACCCTGGCGACCCTTGCCGGCGCGGTTCGCCTCTGGCGTGCCCGGCACGAGATCCGCTGGACGATCGGCGTCCAGCGCGGCACGGCCGGCACGGTCGTCGGCGCGATCGCCGGGGCCGTCCTCGGCTTCGTCGGCGGCGTCAACGTCGGCGAGCTGCTGACGTCCGGCGCGCTCGGGGGCGTGACCGGCAGCGTCCTGATCTTCTTCGCGATCGGCTTCAGCCTGGCGGGCGCCTGGCTCGGAGCCTCCGCGGGCGGCTGGCTCGGCGGAATCCAGAAGTCCTGACCCCGATCCGATGGGGCCGCTCGGCGACCTGATCGCGCGCGCGACCGCGGGGCCCCGTTACGAGGCCGAGGAATCCGATCGGGGCGAGATCCACGTTGCCGGCCTCGACCTGCCGATCCGGCCGACGATCGCCCTCTTCCTCGTCACGCTCCTGGTCCTGCTCGACTACACGCGGACCTTCATTCCACAGGCGATCCTCGACCTTGGTCGGTCACCGGAAGCGGCACGGTACGTGGCGGTCGAGCGGCTCGGCCTCTTCGGGGTCGTACCGATCCTCATCGTCCTGGTGGGTTTCCGCGACCGACCGGTCCGCTATGGCGTCACCCTCGGAGATTGGCGTTGGGGAGCGGCGCTGCTCGTGGCCGGCCTCGCGGTCATGACCCCGATCATCCTCGCCCTCGCCACGCGGCCGGACTTCAGGACCTACTACGGCGTACCGGCCGGCGGCTTCGGCGGGGCGCTGCTGACCAACGTCCTCGAGCTGCTGCCGGCGGAGTTCCTGCTTCGCGGGTTCCTGCTCTTCACGCTGCTGCGCCGAATCGGGCCGCTCGCCCTCGTCGTGGTCCAGGTCCCCTTCATCTTTGCCCACATCGGCAAGCCGGAGCTGGAGCTGTACTCGACCTTCGTGGGCGGCAGCGTGTTCGCGTGGCTCGACTGGCGGACTGGCTCAGTCCTCTGGAGCGGCCTCGGCCATGTCTACATCCTCACGCTCATGCTCGTCGCGGCCGGCGCCGTGAGCTGAGGCGCGCGACGGCGCAGGCCGTCGGGTATTCTTCGATCTCCGATGAAGATTGGCGTCGCGCGGGAGACCGCGCCCGGAGAACGACGGGTCGCGCTCGTGCCCGATGCATTGGCGAAGCTGACGGCCGCCGGCATCGAGGTCCTCGTGGAGTCCGGCGCAGGCCTCGGCGCGCTCATCCCCGATTCGGCGTACAGCGACGCAGGCGCCCAGGTCGTCTCGCAGAATGAGCTCTATGCGCAGGCCGACGCGATCGTGCGCGTGCAGAAGCCGAGCGAGGCCGAGGCCACGCAGCTCCGGTCCGGCCAGGCGCTGATCGGTCTCCTGCAGCCGCTGCTCGACCCGAAGCTGATGGCGCTCCTCGCCGATCGTGGCGTGTCGGCAATCAGCCTCGATGCGATCCCGCGGACGTTGTCCCGGGCCCAGACGATGGACGCCCTGTCCTCCCAGGCCAACGTCGGTGGCTACAAGGCGGTGCTCATCGCGGCGAACGCCTTCGGGCGGTATTTCCCACTCCTGACGACCGCCGCGGGGACCGCGAAGCCGGCCAATGTGCTGATCCTCGGGATCGGTGTGGCCGGGCTCCAGGCGATCGGGACGGCGCGCCGGCTCGGCGCCGTCGTCAAGGCCTACGACGTCCGACCCGAGACCCGCGAACAGGCCGAATCGCTCGGGGCCCAGTTCGTGACCCTCAAGACCCAGATCGACGCGACCGGCGCCGGCGGCTACGCCCGCGAGCTGACCGCCGAGGAGCGGGCGTCGCAGCAGGCCGAGCTCAACGAGGTGATCGGCGGGATGGACGTCGTGATCACGACGGCCCAGGTTCCGGGTCGCAAGCCGCCGGTGCTCGTGACGGCCGAGGCGGTCGGGAAGATGAAGCCGGGCTCGGTGATCGTCGACATGGCGGCGTCGGCCCTCGGCGGGAACTGCGAGCTCTCGAAGGCCGGCGAGACGGTCGTGACCGATGGCCTCGTGACGATCCTCGCGCCCGACAACCTGCCCGCCACGATGCCGGTGGGCGCATCCGCGTTCTACGCCCGCAACCTCTCGGCGCTGCTCCTCCAGCTCGTGAAGGACGGCGCGCTGCACCTCGACCCATCCGATGAGATCGCCGGTCCCGTCACGATCACGCACGCGGGCGAGATTCGCTCGGAAGCCGTTCGCAAGCTGCTCCAACCCGCCGAGGCCAAGGCATGAGCGCCGAGCTCCTCGCCGCGCTGACCGTCTTCGTCCTGGCGATCCTTTGCGGCTTCGCCGTGATCTCGAAGGTCCCGGCGACCCTCCACACGCCGCTGATGTCGGGGGCGAATTCGATCCACGGCATCGTGCTCGTCGGATCGATGCTGATCGCGGCATCCGCCAGCGACCCGCTGAGCCAGATCCTGAGCCTCGTGGCGGTGGCCTTCGCGACGATGAACGTCGTCGGCGGCTACGTGGTCACCGACCGGATGCTCCAGATGTTCCGGAAGAAGCCGGTCGCGGCCAAGGCAACGGCGCCCGCGGCGTCGGCCGACGACGCGAAGGCCTGACGTGGACACCCTCGAGACGGTCGTTCGCCTGGTCTGGCTCCTCGGGGCCGCCGGCTTCGTTTTCGGGCTGATGCGGATGAACTCGCCCGCCACGGCCCGCAACGGCAACCTCGTGTCGGCCGGGGGCATGGCCCTCGCCGTCGGCGGGACCGCGGTCCTCCTGCTCCTGAACGGCAACGTCAGCGCGACGGGCTGGATCATCATCCTCATCGGGATCGCGGTCGGCGGCGGCCTCGGGCTGTACACCGCGCGCACGGTCCAGATGACCGCGATGCCCCAGCTCGTGTCGCTGTTCAACGCGGTCGGCGGCGGCGCTGCGGCGCTCATCGCGATCGACGACTACCTCCGGATCGCGGGTCTCGGCCAGACGCTCCCGCTCGACATCCAGATCGCGACCGTACTCGACGTCGTCATCGGCTGCATCACGTTCACCGGCTCGCTGATCGCGTCGGGCAAGCTCCAGGGGCTGATCCCCGGCAAGCCGATCCTCATCCCCGGTGGCCGGATCATCACGGTCGCGCTCGCCGCAGTCGCGGTCATCGGGGCGGGCTACCTGTTCGTGACCGGGGAGACGAACGTCGCCGTCCTGTTCGCGATCATCGCCGCCGGCCTGATCTTCGGGGTCACGATGGTCCTGCCGATCGGTGGCGCGGACATGCCGGTCGTCATCAGCCTGCTGAACTCGTTCACCGGGACCGCGGTCGCGATGGCCGGGTTCGTCATCGACAACACGGTCCTGATCATCGCCGGCGCCCTCGTCGGCGCCTCCGGCGCGATCCTCACGAAGCTCATGGCCGACGCCATGAACCGGTCAGTCGTGAACATCATGATCGGCGGCTTCGGCGGCGGCGAGGGGACGCAGACGGCGGTCACGGGTGCCGGCGGATCCGTCCGCTCCGTCAACGCGGACGACGTCGCCATCCAGCTCGCCTACGCGAGCCACGTGATCATCGTGCCGGGCTACGGCCTCGCGGTGGCCCAGGCGCAGCACGGCGTCCGCGAGCTCGCGGAGCTCCTCGAGGCCCGCGGCGTCGACGTGAAGTACGCGATCCATCCAGTCGCCGGCCGGATGCCCGGCCACATGAACGTGCTGCTGGCCGAGGCGAATGTCCCCTACCCCCAGCTCAAGGAGATGGACGACATCAACCCCGAGTTCGAACGCGCCGACGTCGCGCTCGTCGTCGGGGCCAATGACGTGACGAACCCGGCCGCCCGGCACCCGGGAAGCCCCGTCTCGGGCATGCCGATCCTCGACGTCGACCACGCCAAGTCGATCGTCGTCATCAAGCGCTCGATGGGCCGCGGCTACGCCGGCATCGACAACGAGCTCTACACGAACCCGAAGACGGGCATGTACTTCGCCGACGCGAAGCAGGGTCTCGCCGACCTGATCGCCGCGGTCAAGGCGGTCTAGGGCTTGACCGAGCACGGCTCGCGCGGCGTGCGGCCACATCGCATCGTCGGGCTGGCGGGCGTCGCGCTCCTGGTCCTGGGATGCTCCAGCAGCGGGCCGACCGCCTCGCCAACCGAGGCTCCGACGCAGAGCGCCATCGCCTCCACGGGCCTCGTTCCAACGACAGCCGGGCCTTCAGCGGCGCCCACGTCAGAGGCGCCGACCGCCGCTCCCACCGAGGTGCCGGGCGGAGCCTCGCCGACGCCGAAGGCGATCGTCCAGTCGCTGACCGTGCCGGCCAAGGCGAACTGCCTGAGCGACAACGGCACCGGCACGATCGGCTATGTCCACATCAGCTGGACCGCGACCGACGCGACGGGTGTCCGGCTGTCGATCGATCCGCCGTCAGCCGCTACGGCGTATGGCGCCGGCTATGCCGACTACGAGGCCATCGGCTCGGCGGACGTTCCGTTCGCGTGCGATCCGCCGAATTCGGACGCCAAGGGCCACTACCACCTGTACGTGGTGACGACGACCCACGCGCCCGGCGGCTACTTCTCGTACCGGTTCGCGAAGGCCTACCAGGCGCCCTAGCCCGAGAGGTAGACGACCTCCGCCCGGAGCGCGGCCACGAGGTCCGCCGGGGCCAGATGGAGGTTCACGCCGCGGGCCCCGCCGCCGATCGCGACGATCGGCTGATCCATCGCCGTGGCATCGAGCAGGACGGGCCAGGCCCGCGTCGACCCGAACGGCGTGATCGTGTAGCGGACGTACCCGGTGGCAGCCTGGGCCTCGTCCGCATCCGGGAGCGACAGACGGCTGACCCCGAGGTGAGCCCGCAGCTTCGCCCAGTCGAACCGGCGTCCGGCCGGGACGAGCACGAAGAGGTAGTCGTCCGCCCCGCGCCGGACGACGATGGTTCGGAGGAGCGCATCGAGGGGGATGCCCTGCAGGCTCGCGCTCTCCTCGGCGCTGCCGGCGGGCTCGGTCCGAACCACCGAGTGGGAGGTCCCCCGGCCAACGACATCACGGATCGCGGCTGTGTCCGGCGGCGATCCGTCCGGCGATTCCGCGTGGTCCATCGCCGCAAATGTACTCGGGCCCGAACATGGATCGAGGCCGCCGGGGCGATCCCGACGGCCTCGAGCTGCAGCGTCGCCTGCGCGCGACGCGGGGTAGGCAGAGTGACTTGGGGTGGTTGTCAGGGCTGGCGCTCCTGGGCTCGGAACTGCACGGCGTCGAACGTCGGCGCCGCGTTGAACGCGGCGTGCTCCTGCGCCCGGAACTGGGCGGCATTGAAGGGCTGCGCGGCCTGCGTCCCAGGGCCGGCAACGGAGCTCGTCGACGGGACGACCCGCGAGATGCCGAGGCCGCCGGCGAACGCGGCGAGGGCGATGATGCCGACCATCAACGGTGAGAGGAGCGCGCGGCCCGGGGCCGTCTGGCTGATCGCTGGAGCGGACATGTGATGTCTCCTTCGGGTTCGGCGATCGCCTCGGATCGCTCGATGTCTTCACTTGGACCCCGTGGCGTGCCGGCCGGCGTGCCGTTGTCGCAGGTCACAACGTCCGACCGTGTCGAGATGTCACAACGTCGGCAGGCTGTGACAATCCGGGTCGACCTTCGTCGTCACTGGCGATGGGTGCGATGAGCTTTGCCGCGACGAAAGGGCAGGTGGCCGCCCTGGAGAAGCCGGTCCGAGTCGGCAGCAGCCAGATGCGCGACATCGCTGCGGTCTACGAGGCCTGCCTCGGCGATCTCTTCGGCTACGCGGCTTCGCTGACCCGCGACCACGCGTCGGCCGAGGACATCGTCCAGGAGGCGTTCACCCGCCTGGTCAACGAGTCGGTCACCAGGCACCTGCCCGAGAACCCCCGGGCCTGGCTCTACACCGTGACCACGAACCTCGCCTTCAGCCGATCACGGCGGCGCGCTGTCGCCGATCGCTGGCAGCAGCTCCTGGGGCGGCCAGATCGAGCGGAGGCCGCGGAAGCGGCCGAGGCCACCGTCCTTCGGTCGGAACGTCATGGCGAGCTGAACCGGGCGCTCGGAGCGCTCCCCAAGGACCACGGCGCGGCACTCCTGCTCGCGGCCGACGGATTCAGTGGCACCGAGATTGCGGCGATCCTCGGCAAGAGCGAGGGAGCCACCCGAAACATCCTTTGGCGCGCCCGATCCATCCTCCGGGACCGCCTGCAGGCGGGAGAAGCGACATGACGAACCACGAGGACGTCCTCAGGCTGGCTGCGGCCTCCATCGACTTCGGGCTCAGCCCGTCCGAGCGTGCCACTCTCGAGGCGCATCTCGACACGTGCCCGGTTTGCCGCCAGCAGGCCAATCACCTGCGGATGCAGGCCGTCGATCTGCGGAACCGCTCTCGAGCCATTCCGTCCGTTCGGCTGCGCCAGCGCATCGAGATGAACATCGCGGGGCCTCGGCCCCGGCGCGCGCCCGTCACCTTCCGATCCCTCGCCCTCGGCGGCGCGGCCATGGTCGCCCTGGTCGTCGGCCTGGCCGCGGGATTGCCGACCCTGGTCGGCCACCTGGGCGCCGGGGCCACGCCCCAACCGACGACCCGGGCGTCGGGCGGTGTGGGCGATATCCGCGCCTTTGTCGGGCTCGCGGACCCGGCCACGGCTCGATTCGATGCCAACCACCACTGCAGCGTGGTCGCCGCGAGCGATTGCGCCGGCGACGCGGCCCTGGCGGACGGATCGATCTGGCTGACCTCGAAGGACGGCATCCTGCGGTTTGACCTCGCGACCTCGGCGATCGTGGCGAGGATCACCGTCGGCACGTCCCCACATCGGATCTGGTTCGCGGCCGGTTCGGTCTGGACGAGCGTCCAGAACCCGGGCGCCGTGGTCCGCATCGACCCCACGACGAACACCGTCACCGCCACCATCCCGGTCGGGGGGTCTCCTGTCGGGATCGTCGATACGGCAGGGAGCATCTGGATCGCCGATCAAACGCTCGATCGAATCCTGCGCCTCGATCCCTCGACCAACGCCGTGATCGCCACGATCCCACTCGCCATCCACCCCTGGGGCATCACCGCCGCCGGTGGCATGTTGTGGGTCGGGGACAGTCGCGCCAACGTCCTCCTCCGGATCGATCCCGCCTCGAACACGGTGGCCGAAACGATCGACGTCTCGGCCGGACTCCTCGGTGATTCGACCGAGCCCGCGGATATCGTCGCCGGCCTCGGCCGGATCTGGGTCACGGGTCACGACGGGGTTGGCGTCTACGACCCGCTGTCGGGACGGCTGGATCGCTTCGGGACGCAGACGGGTCCACGGATCCTGGTCGGTCGCGACGCCATCTGGGCCGTGGGAAGCTGGAACGCCCTCATCCAGCGGTTCGATCCGACGACCCTCAAGCTCGTCGACCAGTCGAACCTGTATGCCAACGACAGCGCAACGGCCACCGGATTCGAGATGGCCATCGAGCTGGCCGGCGATGGCACGCTCTGGATCGCCACCGACGACGGCAACCGCCTCCTCCGGGTGACGCCGGCTCCCTAGCGGCTCGGGCGGTCGATTAGGCTGGATACGTGACCGAAAAGCCAACCGGGGCCGTTGCGGCATCTCCCGGCATGAGCCCACCGGCCGTTCGCATGCCCCTCGTCGCCTCGCTCGTCGCCCTTCTCCTGGCGGCGTGCGGCAGCGGTGCCGCGACCTCGCCGCCACCGACCCCGACCGCACTCGCCTCGGCACCGGTCCCATCGGCCTCCGGGTCGCAGGCCGCCACCTGGTCGTACGCCGGAGCGACCGGTCCGGCGCACTGGGCCGAGCTCGATCCCACGTGGCGGGCCTGCTCGGACGGCAAGACCCAGAGCCCGATCGACCTCTTCAGCCCGGATGAGCGGCGGGTGCCCGACCCGGTCTTCGACTACCACCCCGGAAACGCCAAGATCGTGAACGACGGTCACACCATCCTCGCGATCCCGGCCCAGGGGAGCACGATCACGGTCGTGGACCACCCGGTCTCGACGCTGCTCCAGCTGCAGGCCCACGCCCCCGCCGAGCACGTCATCGCGCATGCGGCGCCAGCTGCGGCTGAAATGCAGTTCGTCCACCAGGACCCGTCCGGCGCGATCACGATCGTCGGCGTCGCGGTCGTCGAGGGCCTGGGAGACGATGCGGCGTGGGCGCCGTACATCGACGCGATGACGACTCCGGTCGGGACCGACGGCTCGGCCTCGATTGACTGGCCCCGGCTCATCCCGTCCGAGCTGGAGGCGTGGTACTACGCGGGGAGCCTCACGACTCCGCCGTGCACGGAGGGTGTCCAATGGATCTTCCTGACCACGCCGATCCGTTTCTCGGCCGCCCAGATCCAGAAGATCAAGGCCGCCTACGTCGGGAACGCACGTCCCGTCCAGCCACTCGGCGACAGTCGGGAACTGACGATCGATCTGAAGGGCGACTGACCGCGGGTCACCACGAAGGAGCCGGGCTCCGATCAGGGCGGCGCGGCCATCGGCCCTACGCGCCCTCGATCGCGACGCGGATGCGCTTGTTGATCCGCCCCTTGGACTCGTACCCCTGAACGCGAAGCCGACCGACCTCGCGGGTGTTCGCGACGTGGGTTCCGCCGTCCGCCTGGAGGTCGAGGCCCACGATCTCGATCGTGCGGATCTCCGCGATTCCCGGCGGTAGGAGATTGACCTTCGTCCGGATCAGGTCCGGGATGGCGAACGCCTCGTCCCGAGGCAGGACCCGGACGCGCACCTCGTGCCCGGACGACAGCTCGCGGTTGGCGCTCGCCTCGATCTCGCTGACCAGGTCCCCGGACATCCGCTCGAACTCGAAGTCCATCCGCCCGGAGCCCGGCTCCATGTTGCCGCCGGTCACGAGCGCGCCGTAGTCGCGCCAGACGACGCCGCACAGCGTGTGCAACGCGGTGTGCGTCCGCATCAGCGCGTACCGGCGGTCCCAATCGAGCTCGACGACGACCGTTTCGCCGACCGGCGGCGGGTCCACGCCGGGCTCGAGCTCGTGGACGATCTCGCCACCCAGCTTCCGCGCGCCGGAGACGATCCAGCTCCGATTGCCGGAGCCGTCCCGAAGCCAGCCTCGATCGGCCGGCTGCCCGCCCCCGCCCGGATAGAACACGGTTCTGTCCAGGCCGACGAGCGCGCCGCCCGCATCCACGCCGGGTTCGACGCTCGTGACCCTCGCCTCGGTCGATCGGGCATAGGCGTCTGCGTAGGCGAGCTGCACCTGCATGGCCGGAGGGTACCGATGTCCGGTGCGAGACGGCACCGCAAATAAGCCGGCGGTGAGCGCGCACCAGTACTTTCGTACCACTGCGGAAGGGCCCTCGAGGACGGTCGAGGGCCGTTGGGTGCCCTTTGCCGACGGTTCCAACCGCTGAAGGTCCTACCCGCCTCTGGGACTTTCGCCGCATGTACGAGCGGGTGGCCCGTTCGTACGGTGATGGTCCCCCACCGGTCCGTGGACCGGGATGAACATCTGAGGAGACAAACCGCAATGACCGATCGCTTCCGACGGGCCTGGCGCTTGGCGCTGGCCGTCGCCCCGTTCGTGGCCGTTGCCCTCGTCGAAGGTGCGATGCGCCGCTGGTAAACCCAGCGAACCAGATCAGGACCGGTCGGTTCCTTCCTCCCGATCGGCCCAGCTACTGAACAGGACCCGGATCCTCCTCCGGGTCTTGTTCTATGTCCGGCGAGTCGAGCCCTCGGTTCCCACCGTATCGGTCGGCACGAGCTCGAGGCGGACTGCGACCATCGCCGCCTCGACCCGACCCGAGACCCCCAGCTTGGCAAGGATGTTGCCGACGTGGACGCCGACGGTCTTCTGGCTGATGAAGAGCCGCTCACCGATCTCGCGGTTCGTCCGGCCCTGGACGATGAGCCCCAACACCTCCCGCTCGCGACCCGACAGGCCGAACGCGGGTTCGGAGCGGACCGGACCGCCGTGGGCGGCGAACGCCACGGCGATCGCGGAGCGCACTTCGGCATGACCGTCACGCAGCGGCGCTGAGCCGATGCCGGGCCGGAGCTCGACGAGCGGCTCGGCGTCGGGGAGCGGGATCATCGCCCGCTGGGCGAGCCCATGGAGCTCCCGCAGGAGCGGCCGAGCCCCGAGCTCGCGGGCGATTCGAGCGGCCTCCAGCAATGGCCCCCGGGCCGCGGCGCGACCGACGCGTGCCTCCCGGCCGGGCAGGGCCGCCTCGGCCTGACGCCAGCGGGCGCGCGCGACCTGATACGGCTCGCCAGCCCGTTCCCAGGCCTGGGCGGCGGCGTCCCACAGCACCGGGTCGTCACGCGCGTCGAGTCGGGCGGCGAAGGCGCGAGCCGTCGCGAGATGCGCGTCGGCCTCCCGTCGACCCGGGTCGCCGACGGGCACTTTGCTCGCGATCATCACGGCCTCGGCCTCGGCGAGCACGCGTCGGCCGCGCTGGCGTGCGCCGCTGATCTCGGGAAGAGCCCGATGGGCATGCGCGTCGGCAACGGCGGCCGCCTGGACCTCGAGATACGTCGAGGTCATCCGGGCGGTGAGCGCCCAGTCCTCGGCACGCCGGACGAGGGCCCAGCCGCGCTCGACCGCACGGCGCGCGTCGGCAACGTCGCCGCGCCACAGGGCGAAGGCCGCCGCGGCTCGTGTTGCCGGGACCTCGAGCTGTGGATCCGGTGCGTGATCGATGTTCAGCGGGCGCCAACCGAGAAGGCTCGCGGCCCGCTCGTCCACGCTCGTCTCGACCTCGAGCATCGCCGCAGTGACCGAGGCGTCCGCAAAGGCGACCGCGTCGGGGCTCCATTCGAGGGCGGTCTGGATGATCTCGCGGGCCTCATCCCAGCGGCCGGCGTTGAAGAGGGCCTCGGCGATGTTGCCGCGGAGGGGGTTGCCGTACGCGACCTCGAGCCCATCCCGGCGGGCCTGCTCGATCGCCTCGGTCGTGACCGCGATGGCGTCGTCGCGCCGGCCGCGGAGGGCGAGCGCGGTCGTGAGGTTCAGCGTCGCTCGGAAGCCGGCGTCCGGATCATCGAGCTCGATGGCCAGCGCCCGGGCTGCCTCGAGGAGCTCGATGCCCTCGCTGCCCTCGGCGCCCCACGCCCGGGCCACCCCGACCGTGCACATCGCGTGGGCCTCGATCGAACGAGCGGCAGGGCCGACCTCCCAGGCCATCTCGATCGCCTCGGTGCCGACACGATCCGCCTCCGCGAAATGGCCGAGGAGCATGAGCGTCTGTGCCAGCGAGGCCAGGATCCTGGCCCGGACCAGGCTGTCGCCCGCGGGGAGGATCGAGGCCGCCCGCCGATGCTCCGCGAGGGCCCGATCGTGATCGCCGAGCGTGCGGGCCACGACGCCGAGCGTCTCGTGGAGACCCGCCGTGATCTCGGCATCTTCGCGCTCGCCGAACCGGGCGGCCGCGCTCTCGAGGTAGGCGAGCGCCCGATCGGGTCGTCCCGCCGCCAGGGCGACCGCGGCGGTCTCGAGCAGGAGGCGTCCCGTCATCGGTCGCTCCGCCGCTGCGCCCGGTCCCAGCTCGAGGGCCAGCTCTCGCGCGGCCAGCGCGTCGGCCGCCGAGTCGAGCCGTTCCGCCTCGGCCGCGGTCGCCAGTGCGGCGGTCCTGGCCCGGCCCGGTTCGTGGGCCGCCAGCCAGTGCGTCAGTGCCGCACCGGGGTCCGCGGTGAGGGCCGCCGCAAGCGAGAGGTGATGTCGCCGTCGCTGGACGGGCAGGAGGTCGTCCTCGATCGCGCGGGCGACGAGCTCATGGCGGAGCTCCATCCCGCCGTCGATCCGCCCGCTGATGAAGCCATGTTCCATCCCTTCCTCGAGCCCGGCTCGCAGGTCGGCGTCGAGGACCCCGTCGCCGCGCCGAGGATGCGTCGCCGACCGCGGCGGCAGGCCATCCGCCAGGGTCTCGAAGGTCTCCGCGACCGCGGCGATCGACGCTCGGCCGAGGGGTTCGCCGGCCGGGGCGAGGAGGCGCAGGATCCGCCGGCACTCGGGGCTGCGTCGGGCCATCCGGGCCAGGACCAGCTCGTCGAGCGACGCGCCGAGGGACACGCCGGGCAGCTCCCGGCGCGCGGCCAGGATCTCCTCCGCGACGAGCGGATCACCGTTCGAGCGCTCGGCGACGAGGAGCAACGCGGCGGCCGTCGGGCGCTCGCCCTCGATCTCGGCCACCAGCTGGCTCAGCTCTCCGCGGTCGAGCGGGCCGAGCTCGAGGCGAGGAGGCGGATCGGCTGCCTCGAGGATCGACGCGAGATCGGGCAGCAGCGGGTGGCCGCGGGCCATCCGATCCGTACCGTACGTCGCGAGGAGGCAGAGGCGGGCGGGTCGGGTCACCCGGGCGAGGAACGTCGCGAGGCCGCGGGTGCCGGCGTCGGCGTGGTGGAGGTCCTCGATCGTGAACAGGACCGGCTGGCGCTCGCCGCTCCGTTCCAGCAGCCCGTGGATCGCCTCGTTCATCCAGGCGGCGCGTCGCTCCGGAGCCACGCCGGACCGGCGCTTCCGTTGCATCGCCTCGCCGAGGCGCGGCGCGAGCTCGGGCAGGAGGCGGGCCAGCGGCTCGGCGCCCGGGCCCACGACGCGGGCGAGCTCCTTGTCGTCGAGGGCCGCGAGCCACGGCCGGAGGCCCTCGGCGATCGGGGCGTAGGCCGACGACCGCCGCGCCGGCATCGCCACCGAGCGGACGACCCGGAACGGCTCGGCGAGCCGGGTGACGCGGCGCACGGTCTCGCTCACGAGGCGGCTCGTCCCGCTGCCGCCGGGCCCGGCGATCAGCACCCGAGGGCTTCGGCCGTCGATCGCCTCGTCGACGGCGACGGCGAGGCGGGAGAGCTCCCGCTCGCGACCGACGAAGCGCTCGCTGACGTACCGGCCGGACATGGTGGCCATCGTGACATACGCCCGGACCGCTAGAGTCCCCGAATGACCGAATCGATCCCCGGGATCTGGCGCAACGGTGCGTTCGTGCGCCTCTGGTTGGCGAGCACGATCTCCTACTTCGGGTCGTTCATCACCAGGACGGCCCTGCCGTTCGCCGCAATCCTCGTCCTCGGCGCGGGTCCGCTCGACATCTCCGCGCTCCGGAGCCTGGAGCTGGTCGGCGGCCTCCTCGTCGGGCTCGTCGCCGGCGCCTGGGTCGATCGACTCCGGCGGCGCCCGATCATGATCGGGGCCGACATCGGGCGGGCGGTCATCCTCGGCACGATCCCCCTGGCCGCGGTCGGCGGGGTCCTCGGCATGCCCCTCCTGCTGGTCGCGGCCTTCCTCGCGGCGATCCTGACGACGTTCTTCGACGTCGCGAGCCGGACCTACCTGCCGAGCGTGGTGGAGCGCGAGCGGCTTCTCGGTGCCAACAGCGCGTTGACGGCCAGCCATTCGGTCGCCGAGTTCGCGGGCTTCGGGATCAGCGGGTTCCTGATCCAGGTCTTCACCGCGCCGATCGCGATCGCCGCCGACGCCGCGTCGTTCCTCGTGTCGGCGCTCTTCCTCGGCTCGATCAGGCGGTCGGAACCGCCGAGGCCGGCCGTGGCCGAGCGAGAACCCGTGCTCCGTGAGATCCGGGATGGTCTGCGCGTGGTGCTCGGCTCGCCGGTCCTCCGAGCGATCGCGCTTGCCCATGGTGCGACGCACATCCTGTGGGGCTTCTTCGCGACCTCGTATCTCCTGTTTGCGACCCACGACCTCGGGCTCGGGCCGGCCGCGATCGGGATCATCGCCGCGATCGGCGGCGGCGCGTCGTTCGTCGGCGCCGCGGTCGCGAGCCGGGTCGTCGAGCGGATCGGGGTCGGCACGACGTTCATCGTCGGCCTCGCGGGCTTCACGGTCGGCAGCGCCCTCATCCCCCTCGCGCCGGCGGGGGCCATCCTCGTCGCGGCGGCCTTCCTCGTGGCCCAGCAGATCATCGGCGACCTCGGCGGGACGGTCTACGACATCGTCGAGGTGTCGCTGACCCAGGCGATCGTCGACAACCGGATCCTCGGGCGAGTGAACGCCACGATCAACACGTACACGACGCTGGTCCAGCTCGGCGGGACGATCGCCGGCGGGATCGCCGCCGAGCTGCTCGGCCTCCGAACGGCACTCGGGATCGGCGTGCTCGGCGGCGTCGCGGCGCTGGCGTTCATCTGGTTCTCGCCGATTCGCGGCATGCGGACCACGCCCGGGCCGCTCGTGGTCGGTTCGCTGACCGCGGAGGAGACGCCGCTCACCGAGTAGCGGCTACGCTGGCGCCGATGGCCGACCAGCCCCCGACGGCTCCCGAGCGGCGCGCGCCACACCCGCGCAACACGCTCAACGAGCTGAGCGGCGAGGAGTGGCTGTACTTCACGAAATCGGTCTGGACCACGGCCTATCCGTCCGAGCTGGGCCATGCACTTCGAAAGGCCCACGGCGCCAACAAGCCGCCCCGGCTAATGGCTCGTCTCATCGAGTTCTTCACGACGTCGGGCGAGCTCGTCCTCGATCCATTCGCCGGTGTCGGCGGCACGCTCCTCGGCGCGGCGATCGCCCATGGCCCGCGTCGCGCGCTCGGGATCGAGCTGTCGCCGCGATGGGCCGAGGTGTATCGGGCCGTCGTCGACCAGGCGCTCGCCGAGGTCGGCGGCAGCCCGCTGACCCTCACCGACCTGGGGCCGTCCGATCCCGGCGGTATACGAACATTCGATCCGTCGGGTTGCGAGCTCCGGATCGGCGATGCGCTCGCGGTGCTCCCGACGCTCGCCGCCGATTCGATCGACTTCGTCGCGACGGACCCGCCCTACAACGTCCAGCTGCCGATGACGATGGCCGGGGGCCGCCTGGCGGAGACGTTCGCGAACCGGCGGACCGACTACTCGATGGTCACGGACGACCCCGCGGATCTCGCGAACCTGCCCGACTACCCGACGTTCCTCGACCGGATGGGCGACGTCCTCGTCGAGCTCGAGCGGGTCCTCCGGCCGGGCCGGTATCTCGTGCTCATCGTTCGTGACGCGTACCAGGGCGGCCGCTACCTGTTCACGGGCGCCGACCTCGCGGCGCGGGCGGCCGGCGTCGGCCTCGTGCCGAAGGGCGATCTCATCTGGTATCAGGCGGGAACGCGATTGCGCCCGTACGGCTATCCGAACGGCTTCGTCCCGAACATCGCCCACCAGCACCTGCTGGTCCTGAAAAAGGAAGCGCGGCGAGCCGGGGGGACTCGCCGCGATGGGGAACGCTGAGGAGTTGGCGCGCCCGAGCGCGAGCGGGGGACCCGCGCTCGGGCGACTGATGGAACGGCTAGTTGATGCCTCGCGCGGCGAGGAGGGCGGTGAGGACATCGTCGGCCTCTGACCCGCGGTCGTGAGTCGGCTCCCGCCCGATCGTGCTCGGCAGGCCGAGCGTCGTCCGGTGGACCCAGCCTCGCTCACCGTCGGGGCAGGCGATCTCCCAGAAGGCGCCGGAGGTCTCGACCACCCTGACCTCGTCGCCGGCGATCAGGTCCATGACCTGCATGCCCAGAACCTCATCGGGCCGGTCGAGGAGTGGCACGACCGCATAGCGAACGAGTCGCAGCTCCGCGGTCGTCGGCGCCTCGCCGGGGCGGAACCGCATCGGGGGTCGCTCGTCGAGCACGCTTCGGCTGGGATCGGCCCGTCGAGCCGCCAGGAGCGACGGTCGCCGCCAGCGGGGCATCGTCGCCTCGGGATCAGCCGGACCGATTGCATCGGGCGCCATCGCCGCGACGACGGGATGCTCATCGACGGTGTCGATCGGCTCCGCGACGGGTCGCCGTCGGGCGAGCCCGACCATGCCGACGACGCCGGCGAGGACCACGGCGAGGCCCAGGGAAGCGGTCGCCGCGAGGCCTGCGAGGACCGACGCGGACACGACCACGACCATCACCATCGCCATGAGGAACAGCCGTCCGAGGACCTTCAGCAGACCACGCATCCGTCTCTCCCGACGGGCATCGAGGGCCCGTACTTCAGAGGCGAGGATGGCCGCCAAATGGCTGGTGTCGCAATGGTACGGGGGTCATGTCAGCACGGGGTCGAGGGCTGCGGTGCGGGTGGGTTCGAAGCGGTGGGTGGTTCTCTCGGCTCTACGTACCTGACCCGAACGGGCCATTTCTTCCGTCGGTCGGGACCGCGAGGATCGAGCCATGCAAGTCCTGACGTCCCAGCGCGCGATCCCCGGCAGGCCCTCCCGAGTCCAGGTCTGGTCGGCCCTGTCCTTTGGCTCGGTCCTCCTCGTCTGCGCGCTCGCGCTCCTCTATCTGGTCGTCTTCGCCGGGTTCCTCGACAGCTTCACGCCGGCCGGCCGGCCGACGACGTACCAGCTCGTCACGGGGGCCCTCGCCTGGGCCTTCGCCCTGACCGCCCCCGCGGGCGCGGGCCTGCTCGGGCTGCTGCGCCTGTCGACCGGTATCGATCGGTATCGGGCGCGGAAGCCGCGGATCACCCCGGCCGTCCGGCTGGCGCGCTCGATCGGTGACGACCACATCGTCGCCACGGGACTCCGACTGCCCGACGGCAGCCGCATCGTCCCCGAGCTCGTGGTCGGGCCGTTCGGGGCCGCCGTCATCGAAGAGCTTCCGCCCGCCGCCGCCGTCATGTCCCGCGGCGTCCGGAGCTGGGAGGTCCGCGTCGGCAACGGCGTCGTCAGGACCATCGAGAACCCGCTCGAGCGCGCGACGCGCGACGGCGAGCGGATCCGGGCCTGGCTGTCCGGCGACGAGACCGATCACATCGTCAAGGTCTACGCCGCCGTCGTCGGCACCGACTCGAGCGTCGAGCGGAGCCCGAGCTGCGCGGTCCTCGCCCCCGACCAGGTCGCCGAGTGGCTGCAGGCGCTCCCGCCGCAGCGCTCGCTGGACGGCGGCCGGCGCGACCGGATCGTCCGGATGGTGCGCGCCGCCCTCTGATCGGCTGGTAGGGGAGGGAGGACTCGAACCTCCGACTTCCGAGGTATAAGCTCGGCGCCTCTGACCAACTGGGCTACTCCCCCGCCTGCATCCTACTGCCAGGCCGCCCCTCAGACGAGCAGCGGCTTCAGGATCTGGATCGCGACGACGAGCACCAGGTATGCGATCGGCACCGCCGCGAACAGGCCGAGGGCCGCGCTCCACGGCGTTCGCGTCCGCTGCGTCCCCGAGCCCAGCGGCTGGGGCACGATCAGCCAGGTGACGACGGAGCCGATCACGAGCACGGCGACGACGTCGAGGGCGATCGCGAGGGTTCGCAGGTCGCCGCCGGGCAGGTTCGCTCCACGGGACAGGGCGACGTCGTAGGCCAGGTACAGGAGCCCCAAGATCGACGCGGCGACGAGGCTCGAGGCGACGGCCCGGACCACGGGTCGCGGCGCGTTCCGGAACTGGCGCCAGCGAACCTCGAGCTCGGAGCGCCGCGGCGGGCCGGTCGGTCCGGTCCCGCTCATCCCTGGAGGATCGACAGCGTCCGCCGGGCCGGGATCGTCTCGGGCGTGTGGGCCGCCAGCAGCCGGACGCCATCCACGAACCGGTCGATCTCGTCCTCGGTCGTCCAGAAGCCGACGCTGATCCGGAGGGCGTCGACGAGGGGCAGGGTGCGGGCGATCGAGAACGTCCGGGCCCCGAGCTCGTCCAGGGCTTCCTGGGCCGGCCAGCCGCCGATCCGGAAGGAGACGAGGCCCGCCATCCGGTCGCGCGGCGTGAGGAGCGTCACGCCGTCGATCCCGGCCAGGGCGTCCGCTGCGTAGCGAGCCATCGCCGCCCCGCGGCGATGGACGAACTCGAGCCCGACGAACATCGTCAGCCAGCCGATGCTGCGGGCCATACCGACGACCGAGGGCCGATGGTACGGCGACGCCTGGAAGCGGCGGGCGTCCGCGAACGACACCGATCCGCCCCGGGAGTCGTAGCTCTCCCAGCCGAAGTGACCGCCGTAGGTCGGCTTCGCGGCATCCCGGAGGTCGCGGTGGATCCAGAACGCGCCCATCCCCTCGGGCCCGAGGAGCCACTTCTGCGCGGGCAACGAGTACATGTCGGCGTGGAGATCGTCAACGGACACGGGGATCGCGCCGACGGCCTGGGCCCCGTCGACGAGGACGAGCGCGCCGCGCTCATGGGCCAGCTGGGCGATCCGGACCACCGGCATGACCAGCCCGGTCGTCCACAGGACGTGCGAGACCGAGACGAGCCGGGTGCCGGGGGTCATGACCCGGTCGAACGCGGCGAGGACTTCGTCGTCGGTCGCATCGCCCTCGAAGTCCGCGAAAGCGAGATCGACGCCGAGCCGGTCGCGGATCGCGTAGAGGGGGCCGAGCGCGCCGACGTGCTCGTGCGTCGTCGTCACCGCCCGGTCGCCGGGCTTCCAGTCGAGCGACCACGTCCCGTGGTTCATGCCGTCCGTGGTCGCGTGGGTGAGGGCGACATCGTCGAGATCCGCGCCGATGACCGCGGCCGCGGCGGCCCGGGCCTCGTCGATCCGCTCCAGGAACTCGTGGTAGTAGGCGATGTCCGCCCGCCCGATATCGCGTTCGTAGGTCTCGAGCTCGGCCATCGCCGCCGCGGCCTCGGCCGGCATCGGCCCGACCGATCCGGTGTTCAGCTGGATCCCCGCACCGAGCGAAGGCAGCGCGGCGCGGACGGCCGCGAGCTTGTCCGCGTCCGGCATGAAGGGGGAAACCACGGCCGTATCATACCGACGATGCAGGCCCGTTCCGGCCCGTTCCCCAGGCGCGCGAGCGCCAGCCGTTGAGTGACGGGGTGACCGGATTCGCCCGACCGGAGTTGCTCGCGTCGACCGACTGGCTCGCCGACGAGCTCAACCGGACCGAGCTTCGAATCCTGGACGTCCGCTGGCGGCCGGACGGCACGGGCGCCCAGGTTTTCGAGTCGGGCCACGTACCGGGCGCCGTCCACATCGATTGGCGATCGGAGCTCATCGAGGCGTCGGGCGACGATGAGGGACCGGCGCTCCGAATCGCGGGCCCGGAGCAGTTCGCCGCCACGATGTCGAGAGCCGGCGTCGGCGACGGTGCGAGCGTCGTCATCTACGACGATTCGATCGGGCTCTACGCGGCT